>WNFG01013030.1_pt1 | contig 14532 bp, 11 predicted proteins | sample 5400431 | NCBI WGS metagenome assembly WNFG01 (sample SAMN13153346, study PRJNA577476) | soil metagenome | isolation source: 120 cm saprolite under Douglas fir tree site 2 hole 3 replicate 2 | place: USA:California | collected 2015-04-18
GTTTTCCATATCAAGAATGATCTGCTTGATCATTTTTTCCGGATGTTCCGCTTTGTCAATAAGATCATTCAGGTTTGCTTTGAGTAATGTTGCCACCCGTTCCAGTAATGCCATAATCGCCTCCAGACGAAGTGTGTTTATTTGCCAATGAAAGCCCGCCACGTAACCACGGGCAGGAACGAACTTTGAATGTCAATGGTAAGCGCCGCGATCAGACCAAAGAGAAGCAGCATGGGAACAATCACGCCGAGGGGCTGAAAGCGCGACTCTTCAGGGCTGTCATGGATCATCTGCCAGAACGCCGATGCCACGGCAATCTGCACGACAGCGATGAGCACGCCAACGCCACCCACGCGGGCGACCAACCAGCTTGAGAGTGCCGCCTGGCCGACGATGATCAGCGGCATCAGGACGCGAGTGGCCAGATCGATGTTTGCATTAGCGCCCAGTTTGCCGCGGGCCGAGGGTTTGCCGGCCATAAAGGCAAGCCGAGCCAGCAACGCGGCGGCCAGGCCCCAGATCAAAATAATCACGAACTCACGTTTCCGTTGGACGCCACCGAGCAACAGTCCAAGCGCCACTCCAAGCGCCAGCCAGAACATCCAGCTGCCAGAGACAATGGCGATCAGCGCGCCTGCGACCACTCCGAGTACAACGCCAAGTACTGAGATTGTTTTCGTGCTCATGATGAATTTCTCAACTTTTTTATCTATCTCTGCCGGCGAGATCCGTATCTCGCCGGTAAATGGTTGACGGTGTTTACTTGCCTGCACCTTTGGCCTTGCCGTCTTCGTTTCCAGGCGTAGGCTTGGGCGATTTGTCTCCGATCAGGCGAACGTTGGCCAGCAGGTCTTTGATCTGCATCCCGCTGAGCGATTCAAACAGCGCCGGCACCTGCGCAGCGATCTCCGCCATGTCACCGGTAATCTTGCTCATACCAGAGGAATGACCGTTGCCGGTGGAGACGATGGTGATCTTGTCCACGTTGGCCAGCGGCGAAGCCATCGCTTTGACTATTTCGGGCAGGCTGGTGATCAACTTATCCACCACGGCCGCCTGGTTGTATTCCTGGTAGGCTGCAGCCTTGACGTTCATGGCGCGCGCCTCGGCTTCACCCTTCTTGAAGATGATGTCAGCTTCGGCTTCGCCCTGAACGCGGATGGCGTTGGCGCGACCTTCGGCTTCGGCGATCAGGCGTTGCCGTTCGCCGTCGGCGATATTGAGCACCCGCTGCTTTTCGATTTCCGCCTGTTTCAGCACGGTAGCGATCAGCTCTTTCTCATGGCGCGAGATTTCCGCTTCCTGGACCTTAATCTGTTGCTCTTTCTCCACCTGCTGGATCTTGACCTGCTCAGCAATGACCTGCTGTTGCTGGATGTTGGTCTGGATCTCATAGGCTTTGTCTGCCTGTGCCTGCTGTGTTTTTACCAGTTGGAGATATTCGGCCTTTTTCACTTCAAGGTCACGCTGGGCTTCTGCCTGCTTGGCCTGTGAAAGCGTTTCCGCCAGCACACGTTCCTGATCGGCCTGGGCCCTTGCGACAGCGGCGGCCCTCTGCGCTTCCGCTTTCTTGATGGCAGTATCACGCTCGGCTTCCGCAGCAGCCACGTCGGCATCACGCTTGATGCGGGCAACGTCAGGGCGACCCATGTTGGCGATGTACTCATTCTTGTCACGCACTTCCTTGATGGTGAACGAGATGACTTCAAGACCCATCTTGCTCATATCGCCGGCGCAGGTGGCGCGCATACGGTCGCCCACCATCTCCGGTTCTTTTACGATCTGTTCAACCGTGAGCTGGCCGATGATGCCGCGCAGATGACCTTCCATGACAAGACGGATCAGGCCTTCACGCTGCGCCGGAGTCTTGGTGAGAAACTGCTCGGCGCCGGTGCGGATGGAGATATCGTCAGACTTCACTTTGATCTGCGCGACGGCTTCCACCGTGACGGCGACGCCCTGGCTGGTATAGAGATCTTGTTGCGGAGCAACGTCAAACGACATGAGTTCAAGCGACAATAGTCGACAGCTTTCAATCAAAGGCCAGATCACGCTTCCGGCGCCTTTGATCACACGCGGGGTTTTGCCGCGACCGTAAACCAGCAATGCTTCATTCGGACCAACCTTGCGATACAGACGGGCCAACATGCTGATGGTCAGCATTGTTCCCAGAATGACCAATCCGACGATAATCCAGATTGTCTGAATCTCCATACCCCCTCCTAAACTCTTCACAGACTCTTCTCCTCTTCTTCCGGCAGAATGCCGACAGCGCCCGCCATCTCACTCCAGCGGCGGACATAAGCCACACCTTTTTCGAAGCGCGTTACTATCACTTCTTCGCCACGTTTAAGCTCTTGCTGCTCTTCACTACGGGCCGCGCAGGCTTTGCGGGCTCCTTCCTGCTCAAAAATGATTTCTCCGGTGCCACCCTTGCGAACTGTGCCGCTGACTTTGGCGAGGACGCCGGTCATCTCGTAGTCAGCGGGATCCATGGCGTAGTCGTGGGCCATGAGGTAACGGGCGGCGAAGAGAAATACGACCGACGATCCAATCAGGCCGGCGAGAGACGCAATCATCAATCCGGCAAAAGCCCATACGTGGCGAAAGTGGACCAACAGATATCCGGCTCCGCCGAACCAGGCGAGAAAGACCGCGATGGTCATGGGATTGAAAACCGGAAAGCTGCCGCCTTGTCCATGAGCGCTCCCGCCGCCATGACCCGCATGCCCCATGCCGTGAAAATGTCCGTGCGGCAGATGAAAGTGGAAATGCAAGGTGCCGCTCAGAAACGAAATAGCCGTAAAAGCAAAGCCAACAACGAAGCAGATCAGATAGAAAAGTTCCCAGTTCATGCTTGTGCCTCGCTCAATTCTTGTGCCCTCAGCCCCAGTGATTCTTTGTCGGCCTGGGGACGCAACACCTGTAAAAGACGGTCGGCCAACTGTGGTGTTTCCAGAATGGCATCGATCAGAAGAAGGCAGCGGCGCGAATCGTCATGTTTGGCAATGTTGAGCAGCGCACGCCCGACCGTGGGGTCATTGCGGAAACGCTCCGCGCCCTGAATCAACCAAAGATCAAGCTGGTCCTCCTGCGCGCTCAGGTCAGAGAGGAGTTCGGTATGAAAACCTTCCGGATCATCGACCAGATACCCAGGATGCACTTTGAAAAATCTGGAGAGCAGCAGCCGCGTTTTGTTGGTGAGGTGCGGGCGCGCTCCGTTTTCAATCTGCGAAAGATAGCTCTGGCTGATCTTCTCTTTCAGCTCTTTGCCGATGGCGCGAACCACTTCAAGCTGTGTCATGTCACGGCCCAGTCCGCGAAGATTGCCTTCCATCAAGCGCAGGTAGCGTAATTTTTCGCCGAGAGTCATATTGCTAATCGCAATAAACATATTCCAATTTGCGATATCCGTCAAGAACAATCGATACCTAAATCTGTCAAAATCTAATCAATAGATAAGCACCTTTATTTCAATTGTTTACGAGGAACTGCTGGTTTTCGAAAGACGAAGGAGTAGGCTCTAGATACGTGAGGACACATCGTGGATCGAAAAAGCGAGTGTTCATTCTGCGGAAAGAAAAACGACGGAACTACGGCTCTGATCGCGGGCCCGGCCAAGCATGGCAACGCGCGAATCTGCTTAGAGTGCGTGGATCTCTGCCGGGAGAGCATGGATCCGGAGCGCAAGCGCGCGCAGAAAGAAGGCATGCACAGCGTGTACAGAGTTTCGCAGGCAACTGATCCAAAGCCGACAATCCGTGTTCGTTCTGCGGATCCCGACAGGGGAGAGGCGTGCAGAAGCTGGCGCTGTCTCGCAAGGCCGATGTGAGAGTCGCAATCTGTGAGGCGTGCGCCAAGGGCAAAGACGATTGCAGCCCATGCTCCAGAAACCCGTCGAAGCGTACAACTGGTTCACCTGATCGCGGAAAGACTTCACCTGCGTACCTCTGGGATTCGTCGCTTAGGCTGAACCACGCCAGGCATTCCTTCCAGGCGCAACAAAAAACAACCCGCCGCAATCATGCGGAGGGTCTAGTCCTGCTAGCTGCTGAAGCTAATTCTGTTTGCGGCCATTGTGTTTCTTGTTGTAGATCTGCTTCGACATCTTATTTTCTGCTGTTTATTAATCCTGGCTTTTTCCGCAGGCGTAAGCGTGCCACCGTTGGCGGCGAGATCCCCGTGCTCTTTGGTATCTAATGTGTCCTTGGGTTCCAGGTTACTGCTAACGGCAGCAATGAGCCCCTTCCACTCCTTGGCTAATTCGCTTGTGCTGCGGTGACGGCCGGCTGATCCGCTGACCGTAGAAATATTTCTTGTGAGAACTGCGATCCTGTATGGAACCGGCATTGTGGAATGCTATTAATGCAGGGCTGCTCGAGGCATTCAATGCATCGCGATACGGGGTGGGGCCATCCTAGCTAGTGAACCCAAAAACTATAATGAGGGAGACGTATATGAATTCCCGCGAGCGCAATTATGGGCCGCCTGTTCATTCAATCAACAAACGTAAATGGGCAGCTCTGATCAGCGGATCTGCAGTTGCTCTGTATGGAGCAACGAGGAAATCCTGGACAGGAGCCGCACTGGCTGGAGCCGGTGGCTACCTTATTTACTCTGGGGTCCGCAATGGAACTCCAAAGCAGTTTGAAATAAAACGTTCAATCACGGTCAACAAGCCCGCCGAAGAGCTGTACCAGTTCTGGCGCAACCTGGAAAACCTGCCCAGCTTCATGGAGCACCTGGAATCCGTGACACAGCGCGAAGGAGTATCTCATTGGGTGGTGCAGGGACCTTTAAACCGCAGGATCGAATGGGACGCACGCGTGAGCCAGGAACATCCGAATGAGCTGATTCGGTGGCATTCGCTGCCAGGCAGTCCGGTGGACCACCGCGGTTCAGTGCAGTTTGCCACTGCGACGGGCAATCGCGGCACGATTGTGACAGTGAGTCTTCAATATGGAACACCCGCAGGCAAAGCCGGCAACGTGGTGTCCTCTCTGTTCGGCAAACATCCGGAGCAGATTGTGAGAGAGGAGCTGCGGCACTTCAAACAATTGATGGAAGCTGGTGAAATTCCAACCACACACGGCCAACCGGCAGGAGCACGCGGAATCAAAGGCACTGCCATGGAGAAGATAATGGGTGAAACAACCAGCCAGACGCCGCCGGAAGAGATTCAGAATGCTGCTTACGGTCGCCAGAGAAAAGAAAGCCAACGCCTGGATGTTGCTGGCGAAATCAAAGCGACTGAAACCCAAGAGCCGGTGGCCTTCCGCCGGGTACGAGCCTAGAGAGGAGATTAAGCATGAGAGCGAATTGTTGGCATGGAACCGGCGACTTGAGGGTTGAGACGGTGCCCGATCCGAAAATTCTGAACAAGCGTGATGCCATTGTGAAGATAACAACCTCGGCGATCTGCGGATCAGATCTGCATCTTTATGACGGCTATATTCCAACCATGGAACCCGGCGACATTCTTGGCCACGAGTTTATGGGCGAAGTGGTGGAACTGGGACCTGAGGTCAAGAACCTGAAAATTGACGACCGCGTGGTGGTCCCCTTCACCATTGCCTGTGGCAACTGCTTCTTCTGTAAAGAGCAACTATGGTCATTGTGTGACAACAGCAATCCCAACGCATGGGTAGCGGAGAAGATGTTCGGCTACTCGCCGTCTGGACTTTTCGGCTACTCGCATATGCTGGGCGGATACGCAGGCGGACAGGCGGAATATGTGCGCGTGCCGTTTGCGGACGTGGGACCTCTGAAGATTGAGTCCGATCTGGAAGATGAGCAGGTGCTTTTCCTGTCAGACATCTTCCCCACCGGCTATATGGCCGCGGAAAACTGCAACATCCGTCCAGGTGACACCATCGCTATCTGGGGATGCGGACCAGTCGGGCAGATGGCAATCCGAAGCGCGCTCCTGCTCGGAGCGGACCGGGTGATTGCGATTGATCGCTTTCCGGAGCGGTTGCGCATGGCGGCTGATGGCGGAGCTGAAGTCATCAATTATCAAGAGGTGGATGACGTTCCGGATGTGCTACGGCAGATGACCGGCGGTCGCGGACCGGACGCCTGCATTGACGCAGTTGGCATGGAAGCGCACGGGCACACAATCGGCGCAATCTATGACAAAGTTAAAACATCAACCATGCTGGCGACTGATAGGCCTAACGTTCTGCGGCAATGCATTATGGCGTGCCGAAAAGGTGGAACCGTTTCCATCCCAGGCGTTTACGGCGGCTTGCTGGATAAGATCCCGTTCGGCGCCGCCATGAATAAGGGTTTGACCTTCAAAATGGGCCAGACCCACATGATGAGGTACATGAAGCCGCTGTTGCAACGGATTGAGAAGAAGGAAATCGATCCCAGCTTTGTGATCACCCATCGCGTTTCGCTGGAAGATACGCCTGCGATGTACAAGACGTTCAGAGATAAACAGGACGAGTGCATCAAAGTCGTCTTGAAACCCGCAGCGTAACTTTAATATTGTCGCTGCGCTCCGAACCGCCGTGAAGGAGAATCTCGTGGATGCTCTATAGATGCTCCTGTTGCGGCGGGCTCGGCGCGCGGGCCGGCCTCACCCTTTCACATACACGGCACTTGCTTCGCCGCGTGCCGGGCTATTTTCATTCGCGCCTGCGACGCTTTGGGTGTCGAACAACTTAAGGCATTTCGTCTCTGCGCGCAGGACGGGAGGGGCAAGTAAGCAAAATACATAGATCCTTCGACTGCGTCGTCGCATTCGCTCCGACTGCGCTCAGGATGACAATTAGCGCAGAATGACAATTAGCTCAGGATGACAATTAAATGTCACACAATTTCTTTAGCCCTTCAGGGTCATACATCCATCAAAAAACTTCAATTAAGAATAAAGTACTAAGAAACCTTACGTAGAACAGCCAGCATCTGATTCTGATATGGCGGCGAGAGTCCAGATGCTGGGGAAGGAAGTAATAGGCTGGGCCCTCCTGGTGTTAGCGATATTGTTGTTTCCGATCCCCGTAATTCCAAGCGTTCTGTTGGTTTGTGGGCTTCTGGCGCTCTCGTCGCGATATTGCTGGGCGGCACAATTACTGGTAAAGGCGAAAAAGGTAGTTCCCGCCTGGATCGTGCCAGTGAATGTGCCGATCAACAACGCAATGGGTGTCTGAGCTGAACGTGTAGTGGTAGTCTCCTTGAGAAAGAAAGAAAGAAAGAAAGAAAGAAAAGGCGTAGCGATCTCAGCTACGCCTTTTTTATTTCCCTGCCGTGTTAATTTCTCACGAATTCAAAAAGTAAATCTCAGCGCGAGCTGAATATCGCGGGAGCCACCGCCGCCCAGGAACGGATATCCGATCGCGACATCGGGTGTGGCCGTTGTGGGCAGGAATCCTGGACCAACCGCGCGACATCCTGCTGGAAAAGCAGTATTCTTGGTCGGATCACATTTTGGATCGCCCTGTACCGTCGCGACGGTACCGTTGGTTTCCAGATTCACCAGGAAGTTGGGCAGAGTCGGGTTGGAGAAGTTGGCGTGATTGAACAGGTTAAAGACATCGGCACGGAACTGCATCTTCAGACGCTCGGTCAATTTGGTGTCTTTGGCCAGTGAGAAATCGAAGTGCATTACGCCGCAGATTGCCGAAGTGTTGCGTCCCCGGTACGCATGCTTTCAGGGTGATGGGATCCCATGTGCACGGCGCAGCGAAAGCCGAGAGATTCAAAAGTTTGTCATGGCCGCCGGTGCCGGCAAAAGGATCTCCCACAACGTCTGGCCGTTCCAGAAATTCATTGGAATTGTTGTAATTGGAAAATGAATTCAGGTTGTACGGCTGACCGCTGGAGATACGAAGAATGCCATTCACTGACCAGCCATTGGTGAACGCCTTGGCCATTTCTGCGTTCGGCAGATCGTAACCAAACATCCAGGTAAGCCGATGGCGACCGTCAAAGTTGGAGTTTGCCTTCTCCGCGCCGGGATTCAGGCTGTTGTCCGGCTGCGCCGCGTTGGGGACAAAATCTTCACCATCGCTGGCGTTGTCAATGGAATGCGACCACGTATAGGACAGTTGCGAATTTACGCGGTTCCAGCTGCGCAACTTCCATGTAAGTTGCAGACTGTTGTAGCGCGAGGTGGATGTGGATTCAAATTGATTGATGATGTTGAATGCGGCGAACGGGAACGCGCCCGTTGCCGGATCATGCTGGTTGATGTCACGGAAGCGGAACAGCTTGGTTCCTGCCGAGCCGACGTAAGCCACATTCAGCGCCATCCCCTTGCCCAGCGCCTGCTCCACGTTCACGTTGTAATTCTGAATGTAAGGCGTGCGGATCTTCTGGTCCACGGTCCACGCATCGATGGTAGGAGCGAAGCCGGAGAAGATCGGCGCTCCAGGCGCGATCGTCCCTGCGACAGTTCCAGCGGACGTGATTGCGGAAGGCCCAATCCCGTTGTAAGCCGGGCCGGGATTGAAGGTGTTGAAGGGGAAATGTCCGATGAAGAAGTCCTGCGAGAAGGCGTCATAGTACAAGCCCCAGCCTGCCCGCAGGATGGTGTTGCCGTTGCCAAACAGGTCATACGCGGCGCTCAAGCGCGGCGCGAAGTTGTTGAGGTCCTTTGGATACAGTGAACCCGGGCCATTGCCCTGCCCCACAAGTTGCAGACTCTGCGTGGTTGGATTGAAAAGGCTGAAGCGGTTGCCGTCTTCCTTGATCACGCCAAAGTAATCCCAGCGAAGGCCATAGTTCAGCGTGAGCTTGCGAGTCATGCGGAAGCTGTCTTGTGCGTAGAAGCCATGATTGTTCTGGTGCGTGGTGCGCTGGGAGTCTCCGGCAAACTGGCTTCCGCCATTGCTGATGTTGCCGGCTACAAAATCATCGAAGGTGAGAAATTTCAGGCGCCCGCGATAGCCTAAGTCGTAAAACTGATTCACCGTGGTGCGCCGGTATTCGTAGCCAAATTTGTAATTGTGTTTGCCTGAGGTGTAACTCAGGTTGGTGAAATACTGCAGGTTGGTATCAAAGCGATGGCGCGGAATGGAGTTGTTGCCACCCAGACCGCTGGTACCGTCACTAAAGCTGATCTGCGGCAGGCCAAAATCCTGCGCCTTGGTCACGCCCGTATTCAAACCGATGGACGCCGGATTGAACGTGTTGTCTTCCGGAAAGAAGCCTTCCGCAAAACGGTTCCATCCTCCGCGAACTTCCACGAGAAGTTTGGGACTGAAGATATGGGTGTAAGAGAGTGAGAGCACCTGTACGCGTGTGGGCGTGGTGGTGTTGAAGCCTGGCACCGTGGTGCCGCCGCCAAGCGCCAGAGGAAAACTCTGATCGCTGTCGCCATAAAAATAACGACCAGTCAGCAGATCAGCGCCATCTTTCTTACTCAGATGATGATCGAATTTCAAGATCAGGCTGTCCACGCGATTGTTGAAATGGTCAGTGACCTGGACCGTCTGGAACGGCACCGTGGGATCATTCGAAGTTGCAGGAAGAGGAATGCTCCACGGATTGCGGGACAGCAACTTGGCGATAACAGGGTTGATCACGCCGCCGTTGGCCGTGATCGCGGCATTGAGCGCCGCCTGTGATGGCACGTTGGCCGTGGCCGGCAGACCGCCGCTTTCGCGCCATCCTTCATAGGCTACAAACCAGAAGGTCTGGTCTTTGATGAGCGGACCGCCCAGCGATACGCCATACTGGTTGTTGTGAAACGTGTCCTGCGGGATATGCGCGCCGGTGGTGGAATCCGTCTTGTTGTTAAAAGCGTTGCGCGCGTCCAAAGCGTTGTTGCGGAAATATTCAAAGGCTGAGCCGTGGATCGTGTTCGTGCCAGACTTGGTAACGATATTGACCACCGCGCCGGAGTTGCGTCCGTATTCCGGCTCCATGTTGGAGAGAATGCCGATCTCCTGGAGCGCCTCGGTGGGCAGCAGCGTGGCCGGAGTGCCAAAGACGCCCGCTTCATTGATGGCCGGATCATTGCGATATCCGTCATTCATGTCCGTGCCATCCAGCAGATAATTGTTGGCGCGTCCGCGATTGCCGTTGATGCTGAAGGTGCCAAAAGATCCGGGCGAATCACTATCGCCGTTAGGATCAGAGGCTGAGCCGGGCACCAGCGTAAGCAGCTTGGCAAAATCGCCGCCATTCACCGGCAGGTTCACCATCTGCACGGCATCAATCGTCCCTCCCATGGTATTCCCGGTGGTATCAATGATGGGTGTTTCCGCGGTGACCACCACTTCCTGCTTCACTTCGCCGGGATTGAGTTGAAAATTCGCGCGCGAAGTGGCAGATACGCCCACCATCACTCCGTTGAGCACACGGGTGCCGAATCCAGTGTGGGAAACGGTCAAGTTATAAGTGCCCAGCGGCAGTTCGGAAAAGAAAAAATTACCGGTATCATCCGTCTTGGTCGTGCGCACCAGTCCGGTCTCCGCACTTTTCACCGTCACGTCAGCACCGGTGACAGATGCTCCCGCGGAATCGGTCACCGTGCCCTGAATGCCTCCACGGAAGGTTTGTGCCATCAGCGGCACGGACAGAACACAGACAAATAAAGCAGCAAGCATTATCTTCATCGTCGATACCCTCTGTAAAGAATCGTTAATTGCCGGTTGGCTGAGGATTATACGCTCAGGCGAGGGTAGAAGGCTTTGAGATAGCGGAATTTTGAAATATGGCTTTTGATTTGTAATGAATCATGCGCGAAAGCAAAGAAAATATGAAGTGGAACTCTCGTTTGGAGATATGAGTTGGAAAATACGCGATGCCGAATGGAATAAGGTATGTGCCGTCCCCGGGAATCGGATTCTTTTGAACGCTTACCGGGCACTGCGGTGCCCGGCTACAGATTGCTCCGTCCCCTGCGGGGACTTGGGCAATGTCGCTGCGCTACGATCCGCTAAATAGTGGCATCTGGTAAGAAACTTTTATTCCGGAAAGCAATTCTGCAAATCCTAGTCCTGGTTTTTCTTCTCGTCGGGCGACTCCACATACACCAGCGAAATCAGCGTGCTCTTCCCGTTTGGCTCCACCGCCACCACGTGCATTTTCTGTTTTGTTCCGACCTTATAGGCATAGCCGCCTTTTTCAGGATGATCGTCTTCACAAGTCAGAGCGTTAGATTTGTCATTATTGGCAGACTCATTCTTGCCGGCATCATTCTTCCTGGAATCGGAACCAGCCTTGCTGCAATCGAGCACACTACCGTACTTCGACATCGCCTTGCGATAGAAACCGGCAATCTTCTCGACAGAATCCGCGGACTCCAACTTCAATAAGACGAGCTTAAAACCAAACGATCCGCCCGAAAGCGCCATGTGCAATCCGGCGTCACTATCGGCTTCTTCCTTGTATTCTTTTGCTCCCGGATAGATTGGCAGACCCAGGTCCTTTTCTTTGGCTTCGGCGCTTAAAGTAAACCCGATGGTCTTAGTCACGGCCTTATTCTTCGTGCCCGCCTGGTCCTGCGCCGATAAATACCCGGCCAACAGAGCGGTTCCAGCGAATAAAACCACGATTGCGGTAGTGCGACGCGTAAAATCCGGCAAATAGCGGGTTTCCATCTTCATTGAGCTCTCCTTATTGCGACATAGCTCAATACGCAGCCGGAAAGGAGAATGTTGCAAGTATTTCTGTCCAAATAAAGGAAGAAGCATGCGTTTACCGCTCTGATCAGAGCAAGCAGTTGAAGCCTCTCTCCGCAGACAAAGTTACGGACAAAGAGCGAGTCTCTGTTGAGCCAGCGACGTTCGCGGAAGTAGAGAAGGCGAGTAAATAGCTCGTCAACCTGGCGCGATTTTCGGTAGCGGGTCAGGTTGAAAACTGACCCACTACCGGTATCAGCAGACGTTCATCGCGTTAGCGAACTCGCGTATCCACAGACCGCCAGACGAGATCTGATAAAACAAACAAGGTAGGATTCAGGCTGCGCACCTACCCGATCGAGGGCCCACTATGTTGCGGGATTCAGACTGTCCTAGTCGTCGTCCAGGCATGCGGCATGAATGGTGCTATCGTTCGTGAGGCACTGCCCGCCCTTCTCCAAATCAAACTGCCAGCGATGCCGTGGGCACGTAAGATAACGGCCGCCCTCGATCCATGCATGTTTCAGGTCGCCCGCCTGATGCGGACAGTAACGGTCCACCACGTACTTGCGGCTGTCTCCCACCACGATGCGCTCGTTTCGCGATTCAAGGTTTAGTACTCTCGTGCAGAAATACGCAAGGTCCTCCTCTTCCATTATGAGGAATCCCTGAATCAGCGCTTGGTAAAGGTCTGGAGCCCGGCTCAGGCGCATGCGAAAAGTAAGAGCAAAGTCTTCCCAGGTGAGGCGCCCATCGAGCACGCGAATTATCTCCCACGAGGGCGCTGTAATGGAATAGTACGGTTCCACGCGTTCGTTCTGCACAACCGTGATCTTACGTTGCGGGAACTCCACCTTTAGAGCGGTTTCCGGCAAATCGGAAAGAGTGAAATATAGGGGAACCTTGATGCGGTCGGCGAGCGTCAAGCGGGTCAGTTTTGCATCCAATACCGCACGGAGTTCCGCCAGGACTGCACTGGGGCTGACGTGGGCGTACTGCGCTTGGCGCGTCGCGAAGTAGCCGGTGTAGTGTGCCGCATATTCGCGGATAACCGCTTCGTAGTTGTCGTGCCAAACACGAGACTGGGTTTCGAACAGCAATTGCGCGGAACCTGCGTCAAGTACGTCACCGGGCATCATGTATTGAGCGTGGAGCCCGGGTCTCTTCTTGGCCAAGTAGGCAAGGAACGTCCAGGCGTGGGGGAAAATATTGACGCGTTCGCAATTGAGGTGAAACAGGAGCGGGTCTAGAAAGCATGCGGGACCAGCGGAGGGCACGTAGCACCGCGGCCGCACGGTGGAGATTGCACGCGCCACCGTTTCAAATTTCGTGAGTTGTTTTTTCTGCGAAATCCTCTCGTACTCTTCGGGCGAATATTCATAGCAGGTTGGGTGCCAGGTCGCGCCGGAGAACTGACAAGTAAAAACGTCCGGCGAACCCTCCGCACGGGAAATCGCGGACAAGCGGTCGTACAGTTTGCAGTCGTTGAAGTTCAAAAACGAATTATTCTCTGCGCGAACGAGAATGGCCGAATCACGGTTCAGTTCAGAGTCGTCCAGATAAAGCCGGATGAGACCGCTGGGAAGGTCGATAGTCTGCCCATCCTCGCACGCCATTACGCCTCGCGAGGGGAACTTAGAAAGCACGTCCCGCAGCGCGCTGCGACGAAACTTGGGCGTGATTAAATGAAAGTCTTGAGACGAAAGTGAACGGAGGAACGCAGCATCGAAGTGATCTTTGTGTTCGTGACTGATGTAGATATATTTCGCTTTGCCTCGCTGCTCTAGCTTCTCTTCCACCCACGCGGCCAAGTGATGGTTGCGGGGAAACTGGAACCATGCGGAATCAAATGCACCACCGGGCGATAGCCACGGGTCCATCACGATAATAGCGTCAGCCGTCTCGACGAGGAACCCGGCATGCCCCAAATACGTAATTTGCATGATTTCACGTCCATCGGCTGTTGGCTTTGGGAAGAAGCGGTGTGCCGCCTCCAATCAGGTGTCATTCACCATAGTACCGATGGCGGCTAAGTGCAAGTAGCTGAGGAACTGGCAAAGAGGAAGCCGAATTTCGCCGCCAAGATTCGGAGCGCGAAAGTCCTCTGTGAGGCATATATGAGGGTAGAGACCCGTGATGCGCAGCTTCGCCCTGAAGGTATTAACTGGGGTTAGCGCAGCGGGATCACCATTCACGTCCGGAGATGATATGTCAGCAGCAAGAATTCAAACGCCGCCGACGAGAGCTAAGTCTTTTATGCCTTGATTCTGAGCGCTTTCACTACATCTTCGGGAGTCCAGGAGTTTCCATGCCACCAGGCGATGACTCTTCCTTCGGGAGAAATTAACGTAGTGCTCAGCGAGTGCGTGACCATGCCTTCATCTGGCGTGGCAGTCAGGCCGAACCACCGCAATGTATCCACCAGGTTGTTACGCGGCAGAACCGCAAATATCCAGTCTTTTGAGTTCGGCCCGTGGGCCCACTGAGCGTGCATGAGTCGAAGCACTGCAGGAGTATCGTGCTCGGGATCAAAACTTACCGAAAGCAACTCCATTTCCTTTCCTTGCGACGTCTGGGGCCGCAATCGCAACAATTCGGCAAAGTTGTTGTTCATTCGCGGGCAGTAATCGGGTAAAGGACAGCGTGAGTAGATGAATGTGATCAGAAGCGGCTTTCCCAGCAAGCTATCCAAATTCGATCGTTTCCCACGCTCATCAATAAACTGAAACGGAGGCACGGCTTCGCCGGGTTCCGGCATATGGATCTCATTGTTCGCCTTTGGGGAATCAGCGGGCGCACTCTGACTTGCGTCTACAATCCGGATGTGCTCCAACCAGGAATCCTCCCCCGATATGACCAGCTGTGCTGTTATGCGATCGTGTACGTGCAGTTCCTTCACAGTTGGGTCTTTCACGCGGAATTCCATCGTCATGCCTTTCATCAGGCCAGGAATATC
>WNFG01002826.1_pt1 | contig 14530 bp, 15 predicted proteins | sample 5400431 | NCBI WGS metagenome assembly WNFG01 (sample SAMN13153346, study PRJNA577476) | soil metagenome | isolation source: 120 cm saprolite under Douglas fir tree site 2 hole 3 replicate 2 | place: USA:California | collected 2015-04-18
TCGGCCGCAACAGCGGCTGCTTCGCGAAATGACGCAGTTTGGGCCATTCTTAGCTAATGACGAGGTGCGTAGCAGTTTTGTTCCGCACTTCCCCAATCCATTGTATGAGGACTTGGTCGAGCCAGAAACGAGGCTTGCGCCTGGCCACGAAGCCGAGGTGCCCGCCGTGCTCCACTGCCAACAGCCGGAGGCAGGTGTTTTGTGAAAACGCCGGATGATCGTAAACCTCAAAAGGAATCAAGGGATCGTCCTTGGCCTGCACCAGGAGTGCCGGAATGCGAATGCGATCCAGAAACTGTTTCGAGGATTGCGTGGCGTAGTAGTTGTCCGCGGTGCCGAATCCGAAGCTCTGTGCTGTGAACTCGTCATCAAATTGATAGACGCTCTTCACGCGGTCGAGGTTTTCAATTGGGAACAGTCCGGGTGTTAAGCGTTCCTTGAGGCGGACGCGCTGCTTGAGGCGGCTGAGGAATCGGTTGGAATAAATGAAGTTTGCGGGGCGGTCGAGTTGTTTGACACAAGCTGCCAAGTCGATGGGTGTTGAAACTCCAGCGACTCCGGCGATCAACTCGCGCGCCGATTCCCCCAATTCGCCGGCTAGCTTCATAACAACGTTTCCGCCGAGCGAAAAGCCCACCAGTAAGATTGGCGACTGGCCATGCAGTTGGCGAATTACTGCCAGCAAATCCGACGTCTGCCCAGAATGGTAGAGGGTGGTCCCGCTAACGTGCTCCGTACCGCCGCAGCTCCGCATGTTGTAGCGATGGACGGCGTAGCCAGCTTCGAGAGCGGCCTGTGCAAGACTCCGGGCGTAGCCGGCGGCGCTCGAGCCTTCCAGGCCATGCACCAGAATCAATTCTCCGGCTGGTTGTCCGGCAGGACTTTGGGAATGCACAAGGACTTGAACGCCGGGTTCGGTTTCGTACAACGTGGCTTTCACAGGGAAGCGGTCTTCATCCAACTGCCTCTGCCAGTAGTTGCCGGCGATGGTGAGGAGGTGAGGATTCTTGAAGAAGGGGATGAAAGGGGGCAAGAGACTATTTTAAAGGAACACGGAGAACACGGGGAACACGAGGCGAGTTATCACGGTCTGACGAAAACCGCTCCCTGACGGTCACGGCTCGGAAACAGGCAGCACTTCCAGCGATAGTAAAAAAACGAGGGGACGAACAAGGAGACCGTCCCCTCGGATGGACACAAGACACCTTTGAGTGGGCACGGAGCGCCACTGAAAATCGCGGCCAGTATAGCTGCCGTTAGCAGTATGCCCGATTCGCTCTGAGTTGACCCTCAGAGGTTTGGTGGAAATTCCTTGGAGTTTTGCCTTATTGGAGTACTGGAACCCTGTCAGGCGCCAGCGGAGTCGAGGATCTTCTGTATCAACGCATCGTATTCGAGTCCTGCCGATGCAGCCGCTTGGGCGAAATCCTCGTCGTGTGCCAGCGATGGGTTCGGGTTGGCTTCGATCACCATGATTTCGCCGGCTGCGGTTAAACGAATGTCGATCCTTCCCAAACCTTGGACTTTTAGCGCGCGATAGACTTTGCGGGCCAATCGTACTAATTTTTTGTCGAGTCCCGGGGGAAGCTCGCGGGCTGGTCCGTTGCGGATGCCCCACTTTTTCCGGTAGGCCTCATCCCATTTAGCTTTGAACGTCGCGAACTTGGGTTCGTCTTCGGGAATTTGTTCGAAAAAGATCTCGCGCGGCGGAAAAACGGTGAGCTTGTTGTTACCCATGACGCTCAGGTAGAGCTCGCGCCCGTCTATATACTCTTCGATCAGCGCATCGCACTGGAACTTTTCGTGGATGAATCGGGCGCGTTCCAGCGCCTCTTCTTCGCTCTTCGCAAACGACGCCTTGGCGATACCGTCGGACGATTCCTCGCCGACCGGCTTGACGAACGCCGGAAAAACAAAGCGCCGCAGGCGTTTCAGCGGACGCGATTGCGGGGAAATAACGAAGTGCGGCACACGCACGCGGTGATACAGCAGAACCTTCTTCGCCAGAACTTTGTCCTTGCAGAGAATTATTCCATCTGCCTTGGCGCCGGTATAGCGAACTTTCATCAGCTCGAGTAATGCTGGAATGTTAGGTTCGTTCGCCCGATTGGAATGGAAGGACTCGGTAAGATTGAAGACCACATCCGGCGCGAATCTCTTCACCGTCTCGACGATGGCCAGCACATCGTCGAAGATGCCGAGTGTCTCCACTTCGTGCCCCAGCCGCTTGAGTGTGGCCAGGACGTCGGCCTCGGTCGGCTTGTCTTCTTGCTCCTTAAGCTCGCGTGGTGAGAATTGTTCGCCGGCGGAAGCCGCACGCGCCAGATCGAATAGCACCAGCACCTTCATGGCTAGACAGACCTCTTAAAGCGGCCGGTATGAAGATGATTGGTGACCAGCGCGGCGAGGTAAGCGGCCAGCTCGAAAGATACGCGGTCGTGGTCCGGCGGTGTGGTGAGCCGGAGTTTCCGGCAGCGCTCAATCAGCTTGCGAACCAGCATGTCGACTGTATATTTTCGCTGGCCGGTCCAACGAACAATGGAGGCGACTAATGCCCGGCGATTCTTGCGCATCGCTGGCGCGACTAAAGCACTGCCGGGCTCGCCGTTTCCGAAAATTGCCCGCAGGTCGGCGTCGTAGAAGTCGGGAAAGTCTTCGGCGTATAGCTTGCGGCGCTCGGTGTAGTATCGGGCCAATGTTTTTTTCAGCTTGCCGGCATCGGAGATGCGGCGGCCGCGGGTGACCTTGGGTGGATTTGTTTTGGCGTGCTCCATCAGCAAATGCAAGTATTCCAACTTGTCCAGCGCTTTCCAACCACGATATTGTTCGCGCCATTGTTCCGGAGTCATGGAGAGCCAGATGGCGAAGGTTTCCGCGAAGTCTTCATCCGGATGCGCTTGCGCATACCAATTGGGCAGGTGCCTTACAAAGCCTTTGCTGTAGGGGCGCGGTTGGTAGGTTTCCGGAGAATACTCGGTTTCGGGACTACCGAAAATCGCACGCCAGTCCTGGTGGGATGAAAACCGATAGGCGTGATCGATGGCATGGCCGCATTCATGACGCAGCAGCTTGAGACACCACTCCGGAGTGCCACCCTCGGCTTCGAGCATCTGGTGAACTTCGAGCGCCTTCAAACGAGGATGGGCGAGATAGAAAGGAATGGCGATGGCGGGCACGCCCACGGGAGAGAACCATTCGTCACCCAGATAGCAGGCGGGACGGAAAGCAAGGCCGCGGGCGGCAACCTCCTCGTAAAACTGCGCAATGCGCCCTTCCAGTTCACTGCCTTCAATGCGGACGCCGAGGTCGCAAATGCGCCAGTTCAGTAGTTCGTCGTCCTTCAGAGTCACCCAGGCAGGTTCGAGCGCAGTCTCCACCGCTTCATCGTAAAGCAAATTGTGGGGACAGTACACTCTGACACCCGTTGCCCGTCGTGATCTTCGTACAGTTGTCTCAAGGCGGCTCGTAGCGTTCGTGTACGATTCTGGCTACCAATTGCCTATTCGCCATACCACCGTCACGCCATCGCGTCCTGTCCATAGTCGTTGCAGACAGGGTAAATTCGGCAACAATGGGTTTGAGGCTTGCTCTAGAACGTGGGTGATTGGTGTGCTAGTGAGCACCGAGCAAACTGTTACCGGGTCCTGCGCCACTGCCATCTTATTCAGCGCAAGAAAGCGGTTATCGCTTGGATTCAGCCTTGACGCTTGGTCATCCATGGGATTTGGCGCCATATCCAGATAGCCACTGCGGCCACCCAGACCGGAGACCAAGGCCATTTGACGAACCGACGGACTGCTGGAAAGAACGACCGCGTTGCCGGGAGTCGACTCTTTCAGGTAATGAAATGCGTCCCAGGCAGCCGGTGTTATCACTGTGCCCGGACCTATCACGCTTGGCGCGAATTGGCGCTGCGTCCACGCCGACGCAACGCCGGAGATCACCGCGATGACGGTCCAGAGAATCCACGCGTGCCGCATGCGCCGCTGCACGTATAAAACAAGCCACGTGACACCCACGCCTGCGAGCGGAAGCGCATACCAACCGAAATGATATGCGAATTGTGCGGGAACCGAGTAAGGGTCGTACCCCATGGTCACGCATGTGGCCACCACCATGGAACACAGAATTATGGCCATCGTGAACAGGTAGTAGCCGATAGTTTGCGCTCGCTTCATGATCGCCGGGACCAGCGCAAGCACGATGCAAAGTGGAATTCCGACGATATCCCAGACAGTAAATCCCACCAGGCAAACGATCTCCCATGTCCAATTGAGCAATGTCCCGGAAAGGAGCTTTGCCAGCAGATGTTCTATAGAAGACGAAAATGGCCACACCCGGTAGAAAGGGATACGCGACAGGCCACTGAGCGCAAGATGGAGTTCATTTGTACCGCGCAGGTATACCGGAAGCGACATTTCGCGATATAGCAATGCGCTTGCGGCAATCGCCACCACGGCAGAAAGGAGCCAAGTGGTGCGTCTCGAGCGATACCACATCACCGACGCAAAAACTAAAAAGACCGGCAGCGTAGCGATCCAACAGTGTACGCGAAACCGGAGCAGAGTTGCCACCATCAGGCCGGAAACGACGGGAAGAACATAGTCGCTACGCTCCGCTCTGGGCTTCAACAGCATAGCTGCGATGCCAAGCAGCACCGCATACATCACCGCTATGCCACTGTACATTTGTGGCGAGGTTCCTAGCGTAGGAACGACCGTGCTGGCGGCGTGGGGAAGTACGGTGAAGAAAAAGTAGCCAAGCGCGTTCGGCAGAATCGGCCGCATCGCTATGGCGAATAGAAAAGGAAGAAATGCACAGACGTATCCGCCGGTTGTGGTGGCCGTTAGCAGAAAACCGATTCCATACAGAGCCAAGCAGATTAGAATTGTTATCGCGGCGTAGTGATAGACGCCGTGGGCGCGGAGCATGTCGCTCTGGCCTGTGAATCGCGCCATCAACATCGTCGTCAGATGGGGAAACATGTGATAAGCTCGCTCAGGCGAACCGCCGCGGACTGACGCCTGAGATGGAGGTACATGCCGGCTGAGCTCATACTCGAGCCCGGCATGATAAAAGTGGTCCGAAAATGCTGTTATGACCCGGTCCCCAGATGGTTTCAAGGTGACCTTGGTGTTGTACGGAATCGTCGTCACCAGGCTGGCAGCGACAATTGTGAGCAGCACTGCATCCAGCCGCGGTAATTCGATGGATTTTGTTTTCAGAAAGCGACGTCCGAGCCATACTACTGCCGCGGAGGCTCCAAGCAAAACTGCATAGAAGAGCCACGTCGCGCCCATCACCGAGGCTGCGAAATAGACGAGCGTCGTTAGCGAGTAACTGCCGGCGTAGCTAAGCGTTAAGCGTACGGTGGGATCCGCGACGGACCGGCGCAGCAGAATATATAGCAGTGTCCCCAGGGGTCCCCAAAGCAATGCCAGGCCTAACACGCAAAGCCCGAGTTCGTAGACCGACCAATTGGTGGCGATGCCGTAGTAACCGAGGAGCAGAAAAGCGGCGAGTAAGAGAATCTTCCGACGTGGGCCTCCGCCGACCACCGGAGGTACGACGGGGGCCGCAGCCACTGGCGAGCGAGGCGACGCACGCTTTCGTTTTGCAGCCCGCTTCTGAATGAACTTAGCATAGCACTGCATGGGTGGTTCCCCCGCGCCTTGCCAGCCCTGTCGAGTTCTAGAAACCGGACGGTTGAATCAACAGTAGTGGAATCTGACGGAAGTGAATATCCAGCGTGAGGAGTTGGAGCCCGTGCTCCAGCGCGGCTGCGGCGATCCAGACGTCATTGCGTGGAATGGGCCGGCCATTTTTTCGCAAATATACATCCACTTCCGCATACCGCAACGCGGTCTCTTCAGTTACATTCACGACGCGAACCGATGGTTTACTCAGAAATTGGGCCAACTGTGCGGTGTTCTCCGCCCATCGATTTCCGGCCCGGAACCCGCTGTACAATTCGCCCAAAACAACCGCCGATAAACAAACAGTTTCCGATCTTCGCAGGACATTCAGAATAGCTTGGTGTCCGCGGTTCAGTGCCGAGTAAGCTGAGGTGTCGAGCAACACATTCACCCAGCGTCCTCCCAGTCCGCCGGATCGAGTTGCCGCATCTCGGCTAACGCCGCGTCGAACGCATCAGCCTCGGCACTCGACCATGTCCCATGGAACTCCTCGAAATCGGAGTTCTTCGCCGGTTTGCGTAGCGATGCTTCCAGCAATCGAAGTGTGGCCTTGTTCAGGCTGATCCCTTCTCGATGGCTCGTTTCAAGAATCGCCTTTTCAACATTCGCAGGCAGATTCCTGAGAGAGATCGTCACGAGTTTCACCATAGCACAAAACGATGCACAATGCATCATCGCGTGATGCATTGTGAATGGATGATCCGCACCCTCATTCGCATTTTTTCAGACCTTAGACCTGATACTCTAGACCTCTGTAGCGACCTCTGTAGCGTTTTTCTTACGTACGATCCGATATGGCATCGCAAAGCATAAATCAGGCCGAGCAAGTTCTGCGAGAGAACGAAGATCGCCTTCGCTTGATCATCGACACAATTCCCACCATGGCCTGGACCCTTAGTCCTGACGGCGTCGTTGATTTCATCAATAAGCGTTGGCTGTCCTATACGGGCCTCTCTTTGGAGCAGGAACTTGCAAACCCGACGCGCGCCATGCACCCCGACGAACTTCCACGCGTCATGGAAAAGTGGCTCCCGGTAATGGCCGCTGGGGAACCTTATGAGGATGAAATGCGGTTACTGGGGGCTGACGGCAAATATCGTTGGTTCCTGGTTCGCACCGTGCCGCTGCGCGACGATCTGGGGAACATCGTTAAGTGGTTTGGAACGAGTACCGAAATCGAGGATCGCAAGCAGGCCGAAGATGCCTTGCAGTGTTCGTTCGACGAATTGCGGGCGTTAGCTGCCAGTCTGCAGAGTATTCGCGAAGAGGAAAGAACTCGTGTGGCGCGTGAGATACACGATGAACTGGGCCAGACCTTGACGGCTATCAAGCTCGAATCGGCATCTTTGATTCGAGGGCTGCCAGTGGACGCGAAGGAACAATTGAACCGAGCTCAGTCTATTGTGAAACTCGCGGATGAGACGATTCAGACCGTTCGACGAATCTCGACTGAGCTGAGGCCGTCAATCCTGGATGACCTGGGCCTGGTGGCGGCGGTTGAATGGGCCGCGGAGGAGTTCCAGAGTCGAACTGGGACGAAGTGCCACTTGGATTTACCACAGAATGACATCGTCATCGACCGGGAGCGTGCCACGGCGCTCTTTCGCATTCTCCAGGAGACTTTGACCAACGTCGCACGGCACGCAAGCGCGACTCATGTCAACATGCGACTCGCGCAAGAGGACGGAAGTCTGATCTTAGAGGTCCGCGACAACGGAAAAGGGATCAGCGAAGAGAGACTTTCCGCGGGCAGACCGCTCGGAATCCTGGGAATGCGAGAGCGGGCTTTGCTCCTGGGAGGCGAGCTAGCAATCAGCGGAGCTCCTGGCGATGGTACGACGATAAGAGTGCGCATTCCGGGAACTTATCACAAGAAGACGGAGTGACTCGTCGAGTTGCTGGCGGCAGTTGTGGCAGTAATGCCGCCAAGATGTATACTTACACAATTCGCGGTAACCGCCGAATGGAACTTCCTGACACGGCTTCCAGGACGGAGATATGAACCCTTCGGACGTGTTGGCCGGTTCTTACGATCACCGCTTGGTTGCTCTGTCCGTTTTGATATCTATTCTGGCTGCGTACGCTGCACGCGATCTGTCTGAACGAATAAGCGACGCCAGGGGTGGGGACTGGCTGGCGTGGCTGGCCGTCGGCGCCGCGGCCGATGGAATAGGCACTTGGTCCATGCACTACACCGGAATGCTGGCCTACCGGTTGCCGGTTCCGGTGCACTACGACTGGCCCACGGTGCTGCTTTCTCTACTGGTGAGCATTACCGGTTCAGGCCTGGCGCTGTCTATCGTTAGCCGCCGCAAGATAGGATGGACCCGCGCCGTGGCCGGCGGCGTTGTTTTGGGCTCCGTGGGAATCTCTGGTATGCATTACATCGGGATGGCGGCGATGCGACTGCAAGGGATGCACCACTACTCTCCCGCGCTCGTGACCCTTTCGGTTGCGTCGGGCATCTTGGTTTCGCTGGCGGCGGTAACTCCGACTGTTCTCGTTCCGGAAGAAGTTGCCCGCCACGGATTTCGACGCTACGCGACCGTTGTGATAAGAGGCTCGGCCAATCCTGTCATGCACTATACGGCCATGGCCGCCGTCACCTTTATGTACTCCTCGGAGTTACCGAACCTATCGCATGCTGTGCGTATTTCACCCATTGCAATCCTTGGCATTAGCGTCGTTCCAGTGATGGTGATCGTCGTTGCCCTGGTGACATCCGTGGTAGATCGGCTCCAGAAGCAGAAAACTCTTCTGGATGAGTTGTTCGAACAGGCGCCCCAAGCCGTGGCTTTAATCGACGCGAACGGCATGATCGTCCGTGCGAACCGGGATTTTGTTCGACTTTTTGGCTACACTCCGCGGGAGGCGGTGGGACGCCGGCTCAACGAGCTGATCGTGCCAGAGGAGCTTCAATCGGAGTTTCAGCAGTTTGCCGAGTTACTGTCGCGGGGGCAGCGCATGGAGGCGGAGAGTATTCGACGCCGCAAGGACGTCAGCCGTTTGTACGTTTCCATAGTGCACGTACCCGTGTCGCTACCTGGCGGGAAGATTGTGGCGTATGCGATATACCATGACATCACCGGGCGCAAGAAGTCGGAAGAGCAACTACAACAATCGTTCGAGAAACTTCGGGCGCTCGCCGCTCGCCTGCAGAGCATCCGGGAAGAAGAGAGGACCCGGGTCGCGCGCGAAATCCATGATGAACTGGGACAGGTCTTGACCGCCGTTAAGATCGATGTAGCGTCATTGGTCCGCGACTTGCCGGCAGACCAGAAACAAGAAAAGAAGGTCGAGACTGTCCTCAGCCTTGTGGACCACGCGATTCACTCGGTGCGCCGCATCGCGACCGAACTTCGGCCGCGAATCCTTGACGACCTGGGCCTGGTGGCCGCCATAGATTGGGCCACCGAGGACTTCCAGGCCCGCACCGGGACCATTTGCAGGTTGGACTTGCCCGAGGGCCAAATGGCAATCGACCCAGAGCGCGCCACGGCGATTTTCCGCATTTTCCAGGAAACCTTGACCAATATTGCCCGGCACGCCAATGCAACCGAAGTGGATATACGATTGAGCAAGGATGGTGGCGATATCGTTCTCGAAGTTCGCGACAATGGACGCGGGATCAGCGACGAACAGCTTTCGGCCGGGGAATCGTTTGGTATTCTGGGAATGCGGGAGAGAGCTCTTTTGGCCGGAGGCGATCTCATTATCAGTGGCGCCGCGGGAAAAGGGACCCTCGTAAGGCTGCGGATTCCAAGTGCTTAGGGTCCTTATTGCCGACGATCACGCGATCCTGCGCAGGGGATTGAAGGAAATCCTGCTACGCGAGTTCGACGACGCAGCCTGTGGCGAAGCCGGCGAAGCGGCACAGGTTCTTTACCAAGTCCGAAGCCAGCCCTGGGACCTGGTTATCCTGGACGTCAGCATGCCGGGGCGAAGCGGTCTGGACGTTCTCGCCGATCTGAAACAGCTTCGGCCGGAGTTACCGGTGCTGATGTTGAGTATGCATTCGGAGGATCAGTACGCGAAGCGGGTGCTGAGAGCCGGGGCGGTTGGTTATATGAACAAAGAGACCGCTCCCGAAGAGCTAGTCAAAGCCATCCGGCGGGTCCTGGCGGGCGGCCGCTACGTAAGCACGACGTTCGCTGAAAAGCTCGCTTCTGACCTGCGTGGAGACCCCGGACGGCCGATCCACGAAAACCTCTCCAATCGCGAATTCGAGGTTCTGAGAATGATCGCCTCGGGGAAAACGAACTCCCAGATGGCCGAGGAGCTCCATCTGAGCCTGACAACTGTCAGCACCTATCGCGCTCGAATCCTGGAAAAGATGAACATGGCAAACAATGCGGAACTCATGCGCTATGCCCTTCAAAACCGCCTAATTGACTGAAGGAACCGAGCCGCATATTCCTCCTTCTAATTCTGTAGTAAAAAATATGACATCAGCTTCATGAACTTTCTACATTCAAATGCGATGGGCAGCGATTGTCTTAGCCCGCCGAAGCAACTGAACATAGGTGCATGGAAGCCGCCGCAGACGACGATATCGACTTGACCTTGGCGATCCTTTACCACCGCAGAAAGATGGTGGACCGGATGATCCAGCGCCTGGAGCGCCGGGAGAGCCATGTTTGCACGGAACGATTCCTCGCTCCGGCGGTTTCTAGCGATGAAAGATGGGCACAAAGAACTCCCTTGTTTGAATCCGTGAAAGGTCTCATTCGATCCAACTTTGTCTCGCCGAATTAGACCTCATGGGATTCTGCCGCCACCACCTTCCAGACCTCTGGATCGTTTGCTGTGATGTCCAATAACCGAGAAGACTTTTCCGCTGAACTGTTTGCTTCCGCCTTCCAATCGATTCCCCTTGGCGTCATGATCGCCGATGTTCAAGGCACTATACGTTGGGTGAATGCTCCCCTGACAGCACTCACAGGCTACACATCCGCAGAGCTTGTCGGACACCCCGCCAGTTTGCTGGGCTTCGGTACGCCTAGCAGTGCCTTTCCTGAAATTCTTCAAAAAGCTACTCCGTTTTGCGAGCATTGGAAAGGGATCTCGGCGTGTCGCCGGAAAGCGGGCGAACTCTACACGGCTGAGCAGACCGTGATGCCGGTCAGGGATTCAAACGGGCAAGTCAATCACGTTGTTTGCACCCTGCGTCAAGTCTTGGATCCATTCAAAGAGGCCGCTGAAGCGGCTAGCCGCGCCAAGAGCGAGTTCCTGGGCAAAATGCGTCACGAAATGCTTACGCCGATGAGCTCCATTCTCGGTATGACGGAATTGCTTCTCGATTCGGAACTGACACCCGATCAGCGCGACATTCTGACCGACGTCAGGAACTCGGCTGATTCTCTGCTCCTGATCATAAACGACATCATCGATTTTTCTAAGATCGAAGCCCGCAGACTTCGACTGCAACACAAAGAGTTCAATTTGCGGGATTGGATCACCGCGACCCGGAACGCACTTGCCATCGCGGCTGATCAGAAGAATTTGAGGCTGGTGTGTGTGGTTGAGCCCGATGTTCCTCAGAAGATGGTGGGCGACGCCGGCCGGTTGAGGCAAATCCTGATCAACCTTCTCAGCAACGGAATAAAGTTCACGGATAGCGGTGAAGTGGGCCTGCGAGTCGAACGTGTCTCCTCAACGGTCAATAGCGGGGTTCTGCACTTCATAGTCAGCGACACCGGCAATGCCATTCCCGCTGAGAAACGGCAGCTAATCTTTGAAGCGTTCACTCAAGCGGATAACTCGTCCACCAGGAAATTCGGCGGCGTCGGACTAGGTTTGACGATCGCCTCGCAACTGGTGCAAATGATGAACGGACAAATCTGGCTCGAAAGTGAAGTGGGAAAGGGCAACGCATTCCATTTTATGGTACGGCTGGGAAGCAGTGATGAAAGCCAAGGGGAAGACACGGAGGATAGGGGGTCATATGCGCTCTGATTAATAGATGTGAAATAGGCGACTATATTTGGTCTCTTGTTGGTTCGATTGGGGCCCTCAACGACCTAGTTGCTAGTAGGACTGCTATTTTTAGAAACTAATCATGTAGCATCTGAGTCAATGTCTCGGGATTAGCCAACACCACACGACTGGGGTGTCTAACACGAATGTGACAGGCACTGACATGCCTGGAGTGTGCTCAATTTCAAACAGATGGCGACAAATGATTGCAAGTAAAAGATTTAAAAGGAGAACTCGCGAACATCCAGGGTGATAGGGGGTAGGTATGCGAGCTTTGAGCATAGAGGTGAAACAGGCCGCTGGGAGGATTCTGTTTTGTACGATATTTCGGTTAAGCGGTAAGAAACTGCTGGCGAGAGGCCACCTTATCAGCGAGGAAGATGCCCAGATGCTGCAAACCGAGGGCATGGGCGAAGTGTGGGTAACCGAACTGGAGGAGGGTGAGATTGGCGAGGACGAAGCGGTAATGGAAGTGGCGACCGAAATCGGTTGCGGCTCGCTTGAGATCCGTCTAGCCGCCGGGGGAAGAGCGAATCTCATTGCGACCGAGCCGAGCTGCACGCTGGTGGACGTCGAACTCCTGAAGCAAGTCAACTGCATCGCCAGCGTTGCCATAGCAACCACGCTGAATTTTTCGTACGCCAAAGCTGGCCAGAGGATCTGCACCGTAAAAACTACTCCCTTTGCTGTTGAAAAGTCACAGTTAGAAGCAGCGATCTCAATAGTTAAAGAGCGAGGACCAATTCTACAAGCTCGGCCGATCCGGACCCCCGCGGTGGGCGTGCTGTATACGGACCCTGTGAGCGGGGATAGAGCCAGGCAGTTGTTCGAAAACATCATGCATCAGCGCTTGGAACGGCTCGGCGCCACCGCCCGTTACGTTCTCGCCTCTCTTGAAGAGGAGGGGGCAGTGGCTCGATCTCTGCAACATTTGTTGCGAGCCAAGCTGACATCGATACTGATTGCTTCCACGACCGCTCCGGCCGGTCCGGATGACGTAGTGGGGCGCGCCATGCTGCGGGTTGGATCCAATATTGAACGCTTTCTCGCCCCAGTAGAGCCGGGAAATCTTTTGCTTCTGGGTTATAAAGACGATATTCCGATCGTGTCAGCGCCAGGATGTTTCCGTTCGGCCAAGCCGAATGTAGTAGACCTAGTGCTTCCGCCGATGCTGGCGCGTTATCATGTTTCTGGTTGGGAAGTGGCCAGCCTGGGGCATGGCGGACTCCTAGCCTAATAAGCTCCTCCACGAATTGGGCACTTCTCCGCTGGCTAGCGGGCAGAGCCACAAGCAGGTGGCAAGCTCCCTTAATGTCCGTGTGAAAACAGTGGACGCACATCACGGCAACATCATGCGGAAGCTAAAATTAGTCACCTAAGCGAGCTAATCCAATTCGCCTCAGCGCCGTTTTGCAGGCGCGGGGCTGACCGCATCCCACTTGGCGTCACCGGTCTGTTTATAGTCGCGCGGCAGAGTGTTCCAATCAGGACGGGTAATGCCGTTGAGATCGAAGACCACCCTGCCGTCGCGCAAAGTCAGTTCGCAAGTGAGTTTGCGATCGCCCTTCAGACGCGCGCCATACATATCGGTGAACCCGAACGTGCCTCTTTACACGCACGCGATGACGTCGATCTCGACCAGCGAATTCCCCGGAATGCCGCCCGCTGCCGCGATGGTGGTGCGTACGGGGGGTTCTGCGCCGAACCGGCCGAGGAAAACTTCATTCATCGCCTTGTAATCCTTCAGGTCGTTGAGATACACATTCACTTTCAAGACTTTTTCCATGGACGACCCTGCCGACTCGAGCTGCTTCTCTATGGAATCGAGCACGGATTTGGTGTGGGCTTTGATGTCGCCTTCGAAGTGAGCGCCGACTCCGGCGATGAATAGCAGGCCGCCGTAGGCCACCGTGCTGCTGAACAGCGGGTTGTCGGGACGTTTCCCGTCGCGCCACAGCACTTTTTTCGCCGGCTTCTCCTGCGCGGCCGCGGGTGTGGCGGCAACGGCGGCCGCCGCGGCCCCCGCTGCAATTCCTCGCCCCAGGAACCGGCGCCGATTACTGTTCTTCATGTGTTCTCCTTTCGCTATTCGCGAATTCATCGACTACCGTAATAGCATAAAATCGAAGCCAGGGCGCTAAGAGCGATTTACCGCGAGGCTCCCGGAAAGGATTCGATGCAACGGCGCACATTCCTCCAACTGGCGTCCACGCCCGTTTTGTTCGCTGCTGGAAATGTTCCGTCCTACCGCGTGGTCAGCCGTCACGCGCCGGCGTCACTTCCAGGAATACCCGGCCCGCACCGTAGCACCGTAATCCGCTGCCACTCCGACAGCGTGATCGATACGGCCACGGAACGCGTCAATAGCGTCATGGTGCAGCGGATGCTTTCGGAGGGCATGCGCGCGCTCACTCGCGCGAAGAACGATCGCGACGCTTGGAGCGCCTTCTTTTCCCCTAGCGACGTCGTCGGCATCAAGGTGAACTGCTCGGGTGCGCCGAACATCATGTCGACACCCGAAGTGGTGGCGGGTATCGCCGAGAACCTGCTCGCCGCGGGCGTGAAGCCCGATCGGATTTACATATACGAGCGATTTCTCGATCAGCTCACCAGCGTGCATTACGATCGGGTTGTGCCCGCCGGAGTTCATATCGTCGCCGTGGAGAATCCGCGCGGTTCGCTCCTGGGCTACGATCCAGCCACGTATGTGGAGGTCGATTTCTTCGGTGAAGACGATACTCGGTCCAACCTGGTCCGTTTGGTGACGGAGCAATTCACTAAAATTATCAACGTGCCGAATATGAAGGAGCACCGCGCGTCCGGCGTGACGGGTTGCCTGAAGAACCTTGCGTACAGGA
>WNFG01002829.1_pt1 | contig 14528 bp, 16 predicted proteins | sample 5400431 | NCBI WGS metagenome assembly WNFG01 (sample SAMN13153346, study PRJNA577476) | soil metagenome | isolation source: 120 cm saprolite under Douglas fir tree site 2 hole 3 replicate 2 | place: USA:California | collected 2015-04-18
ATCTGCTGCTGCCGATCGGGAACACCGCGATGCTGATCCTGGGATTTCCGCTGGGGTTCTTCGCCGCCGGCATTCCCGCCAGCATGGGCGCGCTGTTCAACGAACTCTATCCGGCCGGCGTTCGCGGGAGCGGGGTCGGCTTCTGCTACAATTTCGGCCGCATTCTCTCGGCGATCCTGCCGGTCCTGATCGGCTATATGAGCGGCTTCGTCTCGCTCGGCACCGCGATCGGCATCGATGCCGGCATCGCCTACGGTCTCGTAGTCGTCGCCGCAGCCTTGCTACCGGAAACGCGGGGCAAGGCGCTCGACGGCATTGCGCCGCCCGAAATCACGCCCACGGCCGCAACCGCGGCGGCCGTGGGCTAAACTAGCGCGCCCGCAGCGCCGGCGCTCGGTCGGGGCTACGCCCCGGCTTTTTCCGCGGCAGGCTCCAGGATCGAGGGATCGTCGTTATCGGGCGAGTTCACCCGGGTCGAGATCGGCCACATCTTCATATCGGCCGACGGATAGGACCGCGGCAGCTCGGCTGGGTTTTGCTCCGGCCCGAGCCAGCGATCGAGATCGGCGCGCGCCAGGATCAGCGGCATGCGGTCGTGAATGCGGCTGACCATCACGTTCGCCGGCGTCGTGATGATGCAGAAGGTGCGGACCCATTGCCCCGTCGCCGGTGACTTCCAGTTCTCCCATAGCCCGCCGATGGCGAAGGGCGAGCCGTCCCGCATGGCGACCGCATAGGGCCGCCTGCTCCTGCCGCCCTCCCTCGAGTGCCATTCGAAGAAGCCGTCGACCGGGACGACACAGCGCCGCCGGGCGTAAGCGTCCCGGAATGTCGGGCGCCTTGCCACCGTCTCGGCCTTGGCATTGATCGGTTTGCGGCCGCCCGCCTCGTCCGTGCAGCCGTGCGGGATGAGGCCCCAGCGCAGCAGGTCGAGCGAGCGCTGTCGGGTCTCATGATTTTCCCGGATCACCAGCAATTCCTGGCTGGGTGCCCCGTTGTAGCGGGGCTTCAGCCTGGAAACGCGGGAATCCGGCGTATTCAGCCCCTCGACGATCGCAAGACGCAGGGGCTCGCTCGACTGGATGATCCGGCCGCACATGGGTCAAATCTATGCGCGGCTGCATGGGGATCAACATGGGAGGCCTGCAAGCTAGGCAAGATGCGGGTGCCGTGCCTCGAAAACGGGGCCCTCCCTTCCCGGCTTTGCGATCTACGGCTCCCGATGGCCTCGCGTAAAAAAATTTGACCGTCCCGGAACCGGGGGACCCCGGCAGGATTGGAGTCTTGCCGGGCGCCCTCAGCCCCCCTTCCCCAGCGTCCGGCTTTCGACACTAAGGCCCCGCCGCTCATCGCCGCGGGGTCTTTTTTTGTGCGTTTTGCCGGATTGCATCGACGAATCGGGGAAACTGCCTCAAATCGGCCTGGAATCAGACCAATGACAGCTGCAAGGGGAGTATTGGCCCAGGCAGAGGAGGCCATGGAACGCACCGAATTCCTCCGAAAACAGGTAGAGCGGTTTTTGCGGCTGGCACAGGAGTGCACCGACCCCGAGATCCGCCGCCAGCTCGTGAGCATGGCGGACGAATACCGCGACATGCTGGGAGCGCCGGAGCCGGATCGGCAAACCGGCCTCGACAAGGCAAGCTGATCGGCAGGCCGCCCGCTGGGCGGCCTCGCCATCTCCGCTCCACAAGTCCTTCAACAAGAGTCCCCACCCCCATGGCAATGCACGCCAATGCTCGTTCGCATCCGGCGAGCTCGGGAGGCATTGATGAAGCTTCGCGCATGGTGGTGCCGCCATCGGCTCCGACCGGCGTCGGACGGAGCCGAGGCCAAAGGCGACACCGCCGAGCTCGCGCGACTCGAGTTGCTGGCCGAGCAAGCCTATGCGGCGATGTACGATGTGCCGCCGTTGCGCAGCGTCAAGGACGATTACGACAATGCGCGCCTGTATTTTCAGCGGGCGATCGACGAGGCGAGGCGCCTGGGGCTACCGAGCGAAGTCGCGCGCCTGACGCAGCGGTGCGATCATGTTTGCGCCGTCTACGACAGCCAGTTCCGCGGCTTCTGAACGCTTGACGCGAGCCGGGTGCAGCCTCGCCGGTAGAAAAATCGTCGCCGCCGCTGCCGTCGCTCAATGCCGCGCCAGCCAATCGCGGGCGGCACGCTGTGCCGCCGCGATCTCCGCTTCCGACATCTCCGCCGCAATCTCGCGCCGATAGTGGATTGCTTCGCTCTTGCCGCGCATTGCAGCCAGGTTGAACCACTTGTGCGCGGAAACCAGATCGGCGGGCACCGAGCGTCCGGTCGAATATTTTATTCCGAGCCCGAACAGGACGTCGCCGGAGGCATACGCCGGTCCGAGCGAGGCACCTTCGACTTCGGCGAGTTCATAGCGAGCCATGCTGGCCTCCCCTGCGCGTGCGGCCCTTGTTCGGGCGTCACGGGTCCCAAGCTCGAGCTCAATTTCCCCGCTCGAGCGCGTCAATCATTGCCCGCGGATTTCAAGGACGGCTTAAAGGGCGCGATGAATGAAGTCTGAACGGATCGGAACGCGACCGAATGCGCAAGCCGGCATTAACCGGCAAAACCTCGGAAATACGCGGATTCTCAGGAAGGAATTACCAGGCGGAAACCGTGACGATTGGCGTTGCGATAACCACGGTTCAAACCGCGCGGCGTTTAAGTGTTTGTGATCTCGTGCACGGCGGGTGCGAGTGCCCGGCGATCGCACTCGCGGTCCGCACTCCGCCGGCCACAATCGACGCTCACCGCGCTCGTTGGTTGAACAACAGGTTCCAGACCTTCGGGTCTTTCATGTCGACCTTCTTGGCGTCGTCGACGGCGAGCGCGAGACCCCTCTGAACCGCCGGTCGTGCCTGCAGCGTTTCGAGCCAGCGCTTCACATGGGGGAACTGACCGGGATCCTGACCCTGGCGCTCCCATCGCGTAGTCCAGCCGACGGCGGCCATATCGGCGATCGTATATTCCGCGCCGGCCAGATAGGGATGCTCCGCAAGCCGCTTGTTCATCACCCCATAGAGTCGATTGCACTCGTTGGTATAGCGATTGACCGCATACGGAATTTTCTCGGGTGCATAGATGCGGAAATGATGGGCCTGTCCGGCCATCGGGCCGAGGTTGCCCACTTGCCAAAACAGCCATTCGTCGACCGCTACGCGGGCCCGCTCGTCGGCGGGATAGAATTTCCCGGTTTTGCGGCCGAGATATTGCAAGATGGCGCCGGACTCGAACACCGAAATCGGTTTTCCGCCGGGGCCGTCCGGATCGATGATCGCCGGCATTCGGTTGTTCGGCGAGATTGCCAGAAATTCCGGCTTGAACTGGTCGCCCTGGCCGATGTTGACCGGGTGCACGACGTACGGCAGCCCGCACTCCTCGAGCATGATCGAGATTTTCCAGCCGTTCGGCGTCGGCCAATAGTAGAGCGCGATCGGCTTCGACTGAGCTTGTGCCATGCATCACCCCATGAGCGGACGGCCGGAACGTTGCGGCCGAAGCTTCAGGTAGGCTGCGTTCGACCTCGCCGCAATAGAAGCGGCGATCAACGCCATGCGCTCTCCGCCCGCGGTTCGGCCGCAGATCGTCCAGCGGATTTGCGACCGATCGCGCGGCCCGAACTCGGAAGCCGAAGCTGCAAGCTCGGCATTTCCGGGACGACGCCGCCAACCGGAACGCCTAGTGGCATTCGGGAACTCGGGATCGCTCGAAAACGAATGTGACGAGCAGGCGCGCCATCGCGCGGAGCCGTTCGGCGGACACAGAAAGCATCGACGATGTTCGGTAGGCGCGCAACGACCCAATGCCAGGCCGGACCTGATCGAGCGCCTGCATAAAAACCGCCCCCGGCAAGGGGCCGAGGGCGCCGACGACATAGCGTTGGAGCCGACCATGAGCCGACCCCCAAATCCGCACACCATGAAGGCTGAACTTAGATGTCGCGGACGCCCTCCGTCGTCGACTTTGTCGGCGGGTCCCGCAGCAGCGTTGCGCATGCTGACTTGGGAGCCCGCCGACAGATGCGACGCCACGCGAGACAGCTTGTATGCCGATCGCGTGGACGCGGCGGAGGCTACTTCTTTCTGCGCGTGGTTTTGCGCTTCGTCTTCTTCGCAGTCTTCTTCGCCGCGGACTTCGTCTTCGATTTGGCTCTTTTCGCCATACTGCCCTCCTAGCCATAAGAGATGGCGATTTCGGAACAGTGCAGTCGCGAATCGACATGCACTGCACTCCGATTACTACAGCACAATGAGAAAAACAGCGACTCCGCTTAACGAATGGTGGATAGCGGAGCGCTCGCCGTCATCGTCGTGCCGACCGTCCCCGCGCGCGCCACCCGCAACCATCCGTCCGGTCGATGCGCGCGCAACACGCGCGCGGAAATTTCGCAGATCCACGAAAAGCCCTGTGGCACAAGGGTTTTCGGCATGCGGGCCGGTTCGCATCGCGTGCGCCCGAACCGTTACGCACCGATCCGCAGCGACCTCGCGATGACCTGCAGTCGCCGCGATCGGACGATTCTCCGCCCCCAAAAAAATTTTCGCTCCAGGCCGCCTGCGAGCCGTGCCGGCCGGAAAATTCCGATCGAGCGCGCCGAATCGCGGCACTGATTCGCCGGCCGACGAGCCGGCGCGCAGCCCATCGAGCGCCGGCACGCGCGCGGCGACGCGACGCCATCATCGGCGCGCGGACCTCGCGCTCCACGGCTTGGACGCGCCGATCCCGTCGCGCTCAGATGCCGAGCTTGCGCTTGAGCAGCTCGTTGACGGCCTGGGGATTGGCTTTTCCGGCCGACGCTCGCATCACCTGGCCGACGAACCACCCGATCAGCGTCGGCTTGGCCTTTGCCTGGACGACCTTGTCGGGATACGCGGCGATGATTTCGTCGATGATCTTCTCGATCGCACTTACATCCGTGACCTGCCGCAGGCCGCGCGCCTCCACGATCTTCCGCGGATCGCCGCCCTCGCTCCAGACGATCTCGAACAGGTCCTTGGCAAGTTTTCCGGAGATCACCCGCTCCGCGATCAGGTCGAGAATGCCGCCGAGCTGGCCGGCCGAGATCGGAGATTGCTCGATCCCCTTGCCTTCCTTGTTGAGCCGCCCGAACAGCTCGTTGATCACCCAGTTCGCGGCGCTCTTGGCATCCCGGTCGCTGGCGACTGTTTCGTAGAAATCCGCCGTTGCCCGCTCGCCGACCAGCACGCCGGCGTCGTAGGGGGACAGTCCATAGTCGCGGATGAAGCGCGCCTTCTTCGCGTCCGGGAGTTCCGGCAGGTCGCCGGCGAGCGCCTCGACATACGCGGCGGTGAACTCCAGCGGCAGCAGGTCGGGATCGGGGAAATAGCGATAATCGTGCGCCTCCTCCTTGTTGCGCATCGAGCGGGTCTCGCCTTTGCCGGGATCGAACAGCCGCGTCTCCTGCTCGATCCTGCCGCCGTCCTCGAGGATGCCGATCTGGCGGCGCGCTTCATATTCGATCGCCTGGCCGACGAAGCGGATCGAATTGACGTTCTTGATTTCGCAGCGCGTGCCGAGCGGCTCCCCGGGACGTCGCACCGATACGTTCACGTCGGCGCGCAGGCTGCCCTTTTCCATGTCACCGTCGCAAGTTCCCAGATAGCGCAGGATCGTGCGCAGCTTGCCGAGATAGGCCCGCGCTTCGTCGGCCGAGCGCAGATCCGGCTTCGAGACGATCTCCATGAGCCCGACCCCGCAGCGGTTGAGATCGACCAGCGACATGGAGGCATGCTGCTCGTGCAGCGACTTGCCCGCATCCTGCTCGATGTGCAGCCGCTCGATGCCTACGGCGACGGCTTCGCCCTCGGGCATGTCGACGATCACTTCGCCCTCGCCCACCAGCGGGGACTTGTATTGGCTGATCTGATAGCCCTGCGGCAGATCGGGATAAAAATAGTTCTTACGGTCGAATACCGACTTGAGATTGATCTGCGCTTTCAGCCCGAGCCCGGTTCGGATCGCCTGCCGAACGCACTCCTCGTTGATGACCGGAAGCATGCCGGGCATCGCCGCATCGACGAGAGACACCTGGGAATTCGGGGGACTGCCGAATGCGGTCGAAGCTCCGGAGAACAGCTTGGCGTTCGAGGTGACCTGCGCGTGCACCTCCATGCCGACGACGACTTCCCAATCGCCGGTCGCGCCCTTGAGCAGCTTGTTGGATTTTTCCGCAACGTTCATTCGCCGTCTCGCCGCGTTGTTTTCGATTTTTCCGGCGGTAGCAGTGCCGCCGCGATCGCGTCCCATTCCGCCTCGTGCGAGCCGGATGCCGCCGGGCGCCCCGCCTTTCGGTACCAGTAACCGGCGTTGCCGAGATCGCCCTCGACCCGATGCAGATAGGCATGAACCCATGCGGCCTCGCGGCTCGGGTCGTCCCGCACGAACACATGCGCCCGGTTCCAGTCACCCTTGGCGGCCCACCACAGGGCCTGGAGCGCCGGCGCAAGCCGGTCGGACGGTGCCGGCTCGCCGATCGTGCGCTTGAAGGAATCGAGTGTCATGGATCGCGGGCTATTCAACAGATCAACGCTTGGATATGCCCCTGCTCGGCATAATCCAAGAGCAGTCGATCGCGCGTCATGAGCATATACCCGAATTCGCGCACCGTCGCGGCAATGATGCGATCTGCAGGATCCCGCGGCGGTGTTCCCGGAAGAAACGACGAGGTGATCAAGAGATCCGTCGACATCTCGGCAAGCTGTAAGCTCGGAGCATCGACCAGGCGTCGGAACCAAAGTTGCGGCTTGATCAGGCAGGCGAGCCGCCCGCGGGAGATCAACATTCCGACCTCCCACGCAGAGATGGGCGAAACATAGACCGGTCGTCCCGTGCGGTATGAGCTGTTCAAAGCCTCCACTGCCGGTTCGGAAATCAAAGCGTCTTCCGCGATCCAGATCAGCGCGCAGGTGTCGAGAAGCAGCGGTGCACTCGCTTCAGACATCCTTGCCCCATTCCGGGTCCGCAGGCTGCGTCAGGTCCGTCCCGGGCGGAATGCGCATCAAGCCCCGCAACAATCCGAACAAGGGATGGCGAGACGAGGCCGGTCCGGCGCCGCGGGCGAGTGGCGTTCCGATGTCCGCGTCAGAGAAACCGGAAGGTTGCGGCGACGGGCTCACGCGCCGAAACACCAGCTTGCCCCTGACCATGTCGACACGTTCGGTACGGTATCCTGCCTCGAGCCACATCTTTGTCATCACGCTATTGAAGGCATTGTTGCTCCACCATGCGCGATACTTGTGGGACTTGGGAAGCTTCGCTCCGATCACCCGTTCGATTTGCGCGAACGTCATCGGGACTTCGCTCCGCGTCTGAGCACGCAGATAATCACCAAGTGCCGAGTATTTACCCATGGCTTCGGTCCCAGCGGCAAAGCAAATCTGTACAAAAATGTAGTACATATTCAGTACATGTCAAGCCCCGTCTGGCGCGGAATTACCACCATCTTTCCGGCGAGAAATGTCCCGCCGCCTGCTCGAGCACGCGGCCGAGCGAAAACAATGTCTCCTCATCGAACGGCCGGCCGATCAGCTGCAGCCCGAGCGGCAGCCCATTGCGGTCGAGCCCGGCCGGAACCGAGATGCCGGGCAGGCCCGCCATGTTCACGGTGACGGTGAACACGTCGTTCAAATACATCTCGACCGGATCGCCGGAAGATTTCTCGCCGACGCCGAATGCGGCGGACGGCGTCGTCGGGGTCAGCATCGCGTGGATCCCGGCGTCGAAATTGGTCTCGAAATCCCGCTTGATCAGCGTGCGGACCTTCTGCGCCCGCAGATAATAGGCGTCGTAATAGCCGGCGGAGAGCACGTAGGTGCCGATCATGATCCGCCTGCGGACCTCCTTGCCGAAACCGGCCGCGCGCGTGTTCTCGTACATCTCGGTCACGTCCGCGCCGGGGACTCGCAGCCCGTAGCGAACGCCGTCATAGCGGGCGAGGTTCGAGGAGGCTTCGGCGGGAGCGACGATGTAATAGGCGGGCAGCGCATATTTCGTATGCGGCAGCGACACTTCGACGATCTCGGCGCCCGCGGCTTGCAGCCAATCGGCGCCTTTCGCCCATAGCGCCTCGATCTCCGCCGGCATGCCGTCCACCCGATATTCCCTGGGGATGCCGATGCGCATGCCGCGGACGGAACGGCCGATCGCCTTTTCGTAATCGGGCACCGGCCGCTCGACCGAGGTGGTGTCCTTGGGATCTTCGCCTGCCATCGAGGTCAGGAGGATCGCGGCATCGCGCACGCTGCGCGCGAACGGACCGGCCTGGTCGAGCGAGGACGCGAACGCCACGATTCCCCAGCGCGAGCAGCGACCGTAGGTGGGTTTCAGGCCGACGATGCCGGTGAATGCCGCCGGCTGGCGAATGGAACCCCCCGTATCGGTGCCGGTCGCACCGGGCGCAAGGAAGGCGGCGACCGCGGCGGCCGAGCCGCCGGAGGAGCCGCCTGGCACGAGCTGGATATTGGCTCCCCGCCGGCGCCAGGGCGAGATCACCGGCCCGTGGTAGGAAGTCTCGTTCGACGAGCCCATCGCGAACTCGTCGTTGTTGGTCTTGCCGATCAGGACCGCCCCGTCGCGCCAGAGATTGGCCGTGACGGTGGACTCGTAGGGCGGCACGAACCGATCGAGGATGTGGCTGCCGGCGCTGGTCGCAACGCCCGCCGTGCAGAACAGGTCTTTGACGGCGACCGGAATGCCCTCCAGCGGTCGTGCCCCGCCTTTTCCGATCCGCGCGTCTGCCGCCGCCGCCATGGCGCGGGCCTTGTCCGGCGTCTCCACCACGAAGGCGTTGAGCGCGCGCGCCCGCTCGATTGCCGACAAATGCGCATCGGCAAGCTCGACCGCGGTGAATTCCTTCTTCGCGAGCGCCGCGCGCGCCTCGGCGAGGGTGAGGGTAGTGAGATCGGTCATCTTGCAATCTGTTCGGTCACGTGGCTCGCACCGGTCGTTCAGGCGTGACGGCCGAGATCCTCGGGTCTCGCTACGCTCGCCCGGGGATGGCGGAACGCGGTGAAGAGCGCTTCATTCCACCACTTTCGGGACCAGGAAGAACTGATCCTCGGTCGCCGGCGCGTTCCGGAGAATGACCGCGGGATCTCCGCCTTCGGTCACGACGTCGGGGCGCTTCTTCATCGCCATCGGCGTCACCGAGGTCATCGGTTCCACGCCGCTGACGTCGACCTCGGAAAGCTGCTCGACGAACGCGAGGATCGCGTTGAGCTCGGCCTGCAAGTCCTCGACTTCTTCGTCGGCGACCGCGATGCGGGCGAGATGAGCGATGCGGCGGACGGTCGCGGCGTCAACGGACATGGTGGCTCTCTCTCCGCGCGGATGGACGCTCAACGGTGGCGAGCGCCCTATAGCAGAGACGCGTTTCGTCCGGCAATGAACGTCGCCTCCGGCGAAAACGCCACCAGCGGGCCGGAGGCTCCCCGGCCGCACCCTGCGCGCGGCACCTCGCTCCATGCTAAACCGCCGCCTATGCCCGCGCTCATCCTGCCGCTTGCCGAAATCGCGTCCCACCTATCGCAGAGGGGCGTTCTGGTCGGTCTCGATCTCGGCACCAAGACCATCGGCGTCGCTGCTTGCGATGCCGACCGTCGCCTCGCAGTCGGCGTCGAGACCATTTCCCGCAAGGGCTTTCGCACCGATGCTGCCCGGCTGCTGGATCTTGCCAAGGAGCGTCGGGCCGTCGGCTTCGTGCTGGGGCTGCCCATCAATATGGATGGGTCGGAAGGGCCGCGCGCCCAGTCGACGCGGGCGTTCGCGCGCAATTTCGCGAGCATGACCGAGCTGCCGATCGCGCTATGGGACGAGCGCTGGTCGACCGCCGCGGTCGAGCGCGAGCTGATCGCCGCGGACGCCAGTCGAGCCAAGCGCGCCGCCGTGGTCGACCAGCATGCCGCGGCCTACATTCTCCAGGGCGCGTTGGACCGGCTCGCACGATTGCCGCGCGGCACCGGCCCTTGATCGCGCTGGTGACCCACGTTCATGCCGCCGGTAGCGCCCGTTCCAGCAGCCGCGCCACCTCGCTGTTCGTGAGCCGCGCCGTCCCATAGCTCGAGCCGTTCGGCTCCGCCAACCGCGCCCGCGCGAATGTTTCGGCAATGGCCGACGCTCCTTCATTGAGCGCCGCGGCGGCAGCGAGCAGGGCGAGCCGTTCTACCGCGCTGCGGGCGCTCGCCTCCGCCTCGGCGCTGCGCAGCGTCTTCACCAGGAAATCTGCCGTATCGCGCGCTCCCGGCAGATCGCCGGTGGCCTGCACGAGATCTGCGATGACATTCTGGGCCGCCTCGCCGTCCCGGCTCAGCGCCCGCAACACGTCGAGACACATGACGTTGCCGGAGCCTTCCCAGATGGCGTTGAGCGGCACCTCGCGATAGAGCCGCGCCAGCGTGCCCTCCTCGACGTAGCCATTGCCGCCGAGACACTCCAGCGCCTCATAGACGAACCCGGGGGCGGCCTTGCACACCAGATATTTGGCGGCGGGAATGAGCAGGCGCGCGCGAGCGGCTTCGATCGGATCGACGCCGGCGCGGTCGACCGCGCGACAGAGCCGCATGACCAGCGCCACCGCGGCCTCCACCTGAAGCGCGAGATCCGCCAGCACGGTGCGCATCATCGGCTGATCGACCAGCTTGCGCTGGAACACCCGGCGATAGCGCGTATGGTGCACGGCCTGGGCAAGCGCCACCCGCATGAAGCCGGCGGAGGCGATGGCGCAATCGAGCCGAGTGAGCTGCACCATTTCGATGATGGTCCGCACCCCCCTGCCCTCCTGGCCGACCCGCCAGCCGAACGCCTCGACGAATTCCACTTCCGAGGACGCGTTGGAGCGATTTCCGAGCTTGTCCTTGAGCCGCTGCAATTGCAGGGCATTGACGGCGCCCTCGGGACGGAATCGCGGCACGAGAAAGCAGGTCAGCCCGCCGGGCGCCTGCGCCAGCACCAGGAAGGCATCGCACATCGGCGCCGAGAAGAACCATTTGTGGCCGGTGATGGCATACCCGTCGCCGGCCGGCACCGCGCGGGTCGTATTCGCCCGCACGTCGGTGCCGCCCTGCTTTTCCGTCATGCCCATGCCAAGCGTGATGCCGGTTTTCTCCCACCACGGGCGGAAGCTCTGGTCGTAGGTGCGGGACAGGATCTTGGGGAGGAGCCGGTCGAGCACCTCGGGCTCGGCCGCAAGCGCGGCCACGCAGGCGCGCGTCATCGTGATCGGGCAATTGTGTCCCGCCTCGATCTGGTTGGTCATGTAGAAGCGGGCCGCACGGGACACTTCGGCCGGGGCATGGCTTCCGTCCGGGCGCCACATGGAGCAATGGATGCCCTCGGCCATGCTTTCCGCCATCAGCCGGTGGTAGGCCGGGTGGAACTCGACGACGTCGCGACGAAAGCCCTTGGGGTCGAAAGTCCTGAGCTTGGGGACGTTTTCGTTGGCGAGCCGTGCCTCCTCGAACATCTCCGCCGAGCCCCAGCGCTTGCCGAAGGCCGAGAGCGTCGCGGCATCGGCACCGGCGCCGTTGGCGGCGACGGCGTCGCGGAGCGGTAGATCCTCGCCATAGAGGTCGACGTCCTCATAGGGCGGCGATTGGTTGAAAACATCGCTGACATCGAGGCGGACGGGCGCGGTCATGGCGGCTCCCCTTTGGCCGCCATGCTACCACAAATCGGGGCACCTTCCCCGGGGTCTCGGACCCCTTGGCGCATTCACCGGAAAAAGTGCCCGCCCGCCTTGCCTGCAACCGCTGAGTCCGTCTATTAAAGTCACTTTAATGGACAATCCGCCCAGGCTCTCGTTTCTACTTAGCCGCCGGCGCCGGTTGGGCGTCGAGAACCTGTTCTTTAAGAAAATTGCGTGCCTGTTCGATCTCGCTAACCAATCTCTGAGTTCAAAGGCTACGTCGAAACGGAGTGCTTGTCTCTCTAAGCGCACAGCCCATTTGTCGTCTGCGCGGACGCAATTGGGACACACACCCTACAGCTACTACCGTTAAGTCCCTCAGACAGCCGGTTGAAAAATGCCTCACCGCCCCAACGTCACTCCTACCACTCGGCATGTAGTTTCAATCAACGATCTCAAGAACAAAGAGATCGACAACATCTTTGAGCTAGCTGCTTCGTACTTAAAGGAACTCCCGGACCCGACATTTTCTTACCGCATTGGGCACAGCACCGATTTAGCCTCCAGGTACATCTTGGCAACCTTGTTTTATGAACCCAGCACACGAACCCGCTTGTCGTTCGAAAGTGCAATGTTGCGCTTGGGTGGAAAGATAATTACGAGCGCAGATCCGGCGACAAGTTCCGCTGCAAAGGGCGAGAGTTTAGCTGATTCAGTTAGAGTTATCTCAAACTATGCAGACATAATCGTGATCCGTCACCCTCGCGATGGCGCAGCTCGATTGGCGGCTGAATACTCATCCATACCAGTGATTAACGGAGGAGATGGAAGCCACGAACATCCAACTCAGACCCTCTGCGATCTTTTTACCCTCAAGCAAAAAAATAAGACATTGAAAAATATGAACGTAGCAATTTCCGGAGATCTTAGAGGGAGCAGAACCATACATTCGTTCGTATATGCTCTGGCCCGCTTCGGTGCCGATATCACACTTATGCCGGCAAAAGGAATGGAGCTACCCAAGCATGTTGATGCACGATTACGCGAAGAATTTGGATATGTTCCAGCACCAAGATCCACGTACGAAAATGATGAGCCATCGATTGACGCCTTCTACATTACCCCTGAGGAACCTCACCAACTCTCGCTTATTCCCAATCAGAATCTTGTTGACGTGAATATCAGGATAAGAGAGAAACTGGAAAAAATAGACGTCGTTTACGTCACGAGATTTCAGAAGGAGCGATGGTCCGAGAAAGAACAGCACTATCCCAAGATAGACGCGAAGTTTCTCAAGGGCCCCAGGTATTCTCAAACTAGCGTGCTTCACCCGCTACCCCGCGTAGGCGAACTGGACGTATCCTTCGATACCGATCGACGCGCCGTCTATTTCCGGCAAGCTGCCTACGGTGTTCCGGTTCGAATGGCTCTCATTTCACTACTACTAAAACTCCATAAGAATAAGTCTCTACAAAGGTTCAATGATGGTTTTGAAAAATCGGACCACCTAGTTTACAGTCAGCCGGTTGACGTCGGCGTTCAGTGCGTCAACGCAAATTGTATTGTACGGGAACCTTCGGAACGGCAACACGCAAAGAACAAGTTTTATGTTATTGGCAGCAAACCACCCCACAAATGTAAGCTTCGATGCGTTTATTGTGAGACGGACATTGATGAAACCGCGGCTGAACATTTTGTTTTTGCAGACAGAAGTAAGGGTCATTATACCATGGACATTAGATGGCTGCAGGAGGCCGCTCAAGAAAAGATGAAGGACATTGTTATTTTTCCGAGCGAGTCCGACGCTATTGCGGAAGGGCTTCACTCCAAGGAAGATCGTGCTGCAAGCACGCACTGGCGGACCAAATCTGCGAGTTAGCTCCACCGTTGCGCGCACAGCGTGATAGAAGCGCCCCTCCGGAGAGTGAACAGGCAGGCCGCCCATGCTGCATCCGATCAACTGGTCGCTCGCGTTACCGTATTATCTCGCGGCGTTGGCCTTCGGCTACTTGGTCGGATCGATCCCGTTCGGCGTGGTCCTCACCCGGCTGGCCGGCACCGCGGACCTGCGCTCCATCGGCTCCGGCAACATCGGCGCGACCAACGTCCTGCGGACCGGCCACATGGGCCTCGCCGCCGCGACCCTTCTCTTCGACGTGCTCAAGGGCACGCTCGCGGTTCTCGTCATGGACTGGCTATGGGGCCGCGACCATGCGCTCATCGCCGGGCTCGGCGCCTTCCTCGGCCATCTGTTCCCGGTCTGGCTGAAATTCCGGGGCGGCAAGGGGGTGGCGACCTATCTCGGTATTCTGCTCGGACTGGCGCCCTGGCCCGGCGCCGCTGCCTTCGCGGCGATCTGGCTCGTCGTCGCCGCGCTGACCCGGTATTCCTCGCTCGCGGCTTTGGTGGCGAGCGCGGCGATCCCGGCGGTGCTGTGGGCGAGCGACGACCGTCAGGAGGCGCTGCTGTTCGTGCTGCTCACGGTCCTGGTGTTCGTGATTCACCACGCCAATATCGCGCGGCTCATGTCCGGCACCGAGGGAAAAATCGGAGGTAGCGGGGGAGCTTCTTGAAGCAAATCAGAAGGTTGAATGGTTTCAATTCGTCGATTTCACGTTGTGATTGTAGATAATTAATCTATCAACCCCAACAGGAGAAATTCCCCGGCCATCGCCCTGGTACCTCGTCACCTGGCGAGGCGGTCGAGGCGCGGCGAATACGTCAAATTAGGTCAGCACGCGATAGAACAGCGTGGTGCTGCACAGCCCGCCGCGCGGCCAAAGCGCGTACCCGGGGATCTCGCCGCAGCGTTGCCAGCCCAGGCGTGCATAGAGCCGATCGGCGTCTCCGCCGGTGACCGTGTCGA
>WNFG01004377.1_pt1 | contig 14526 bp, 13 predicted proteins | sample 5400431 | NCBI WGS metagenome assembly WNFG01 (sample SAMN13153346, study PRJNA577476) | soil metagenome | isolation source: 120 cm saprolite under Douglas fir tree site 2 hole 3 replicate 2 | place: USA:California | collected 2015-04-18
GCCTCGGGCGTGTTCCGCCGCGGGGATCTCTACTCGGCGAGCGACGCCACCCTGCTCTTCCACCGCGACGGCAAGACGACCACCGTCAGCCTCATGGATTTCGGCACCGACCGGAGCCTGCGCACCAACGGCAAGTCGGACGGCGCGATCAACATGGACCCGGACGGACCGCGCGTCTCGGACGAAATCACGATGACGCTCACCGCGGCGATCCCCCTGGCTTACAGACCCGATGCGGCGAGCGCCGCAGTCATCGGAATCGGAACGGGTCTCACGACGCACACGCTCCTCGGATCGAGTGCCCTGCGCTCGGTCGAGACGATCGAGATCGAGCCCGCGATGGCCGAGGCGTCGCGGCGTTTTTCTCCGCGCAATACCAACGCCTTCGCCGATCCGCGCAGCCACATCTTCTTCGACGATGCGAAGACGTTCTTCTCGACGCACAACCGCAAGTACGACATCATCATCTCGGAGCCGTCCAACCCCTGGGTCAGCGGTGTCTCGAGCCTGTTCACCGGCGAGTTCTATCGGCTGGCGCGCCGCCACCTCAATCCGGACGGAATCCTGGTCCAATGGTTCCAGATGTACGAGATCGACGCGAGTCTCGTCGCCTCGGTGCTGCGCGCACTCGGCGAGAACTTTCCGGACTACGCCATTTACGCCGCCACGGGCAGCGACCTGCTGATCATCGCAGGCGAGACCCGGACGCTTGCGCGCCCGCTCGCCGATATCCCCGCGATGCCCGGCGTCGCCCGGGAACTGCGTCGCGTGCACGTGAATTCGATCTGGGACATCGAGGTCCGCCGGCTCGGGGGGAAACGCTCGCTCGCCCCGCTGTTCCTGACCTACGGCGTTCCGGCCAATTCGGATTTCTATCCGTACCTCGACCTGCACGAGGCAAAATACCGTTTCCTGCGCGGGTCGGCCGAAGAGCTGACCGGCCTGCTCGCGTACAGCGTGCCGGTCGTCGCTCTGCTCGAAGGGAGCAGAAAGAGCGAGCGCGAGGAATCGAGGGTGGACGGCGACGAATACCTCGAAGCCCTCCAGCTCACGCGCCGCGCGCGGTACGCAAGGGATTTTCTCCTGCTCCACACGGCGCCGGAGCCCGTCGCGATCCCGCGCCCGTTCCAGAAGGACCTCGAGCTGACGCGCGCAAGGCTGATCGAGTGCCGCGATCCGGAGCGTTCCGACATCTGGTTCCATTCGCTTTACCAGCTGGCGCGAACGCTGAACCCGATGCTTTCGCCCAATGATGCAAAAACAGTCTGGGAACGAATCGAACGTGGGCCTTGCAGCTCACGCGTGGCGCCGGATGAGCGCCAATGGATCGATCTGATGAAAGCGGTGGGGAACCGCGCTGCGCCGGACATGGCGCGGCTCGCCGAGGCGCTGCTTGCGAAATCGAGCGATCTTCCAACCGGCCACCGGCAGTATCTGATGGCGGCGGGCATGGCGGGCTATCTCGCGCAAGGCAAGCGCGCCGAAGCGGGCGCCCTGTGGAGCCGCTATCCGAAAGACGTCGACAAAACCGGGGACGTAGGCCTGCGGCTGCTTTACGCCCACGCGTTCGAGCTCAAATAGCAGCGCAGCGATTTCTAGCGCGCCCTTCCGGGAATGGGCCTGATCGGCGGCCTGACGTCGCCGCACTGCGCGCGATGGCGCAGCGCGTGATCCATCAGCACGCAGGCGAGCATTGCCTCCGCGATCGGCGTCGCGCGGATGCCCACGCAAGGGTCGTGGCGGCCGGTGGTCTGTACCGTGGTCGGCTCGCCTTTGCGGTCGATCGAGCGGCGCGGAAGGCGGATGCTCGAGGTCGGCTTGAGCGCGATGCTCACCAGGATGTCCTGGCCGGTCGAGATGCCGCCCAGCGTTCCGCCCGCGTTGTTCGAGAGAAAACCCTGCGGCGTCAGCTCGTCGCCGTGCTCGGAGCCTTTCTGCTCGATCGCGGCGAAGCCGGCGCCGATCTCCACGCCTTTCACGGCATTGATGCCCATCATCGCCGAAGCGATGTCGGAGTCGAGCCTGCCGTAGACCGGCTCGCCCCAGCCGACCGGAACGCCGCTCGCGACGACGTTCACCCGCGCGCCGCAGGAATCTCCCGAAGCACGCAGCTCGTCCATGAACTGCTCGAGCCTCGGGACGATGGCCGGATCCGGCGAGAAAAAGGGATTTTCGTCGACCGCATCCCAAGACTTGAACGCGATTCTCTTCGGGCCGAGCTGCGCGAGGTGCCCGCGCACCTCGACGCCATACCGCTCGCGCAGCCATTTCTTGGCGATCGCCCCCGCGGCGACGCGGATCATGGTCTCGCGAGCGGAGGCCCGGCCGCCGCCGCGGAAATCGCGCAGACCGTATTTCTGCCAGTACGTGTAATCGGCGTGTCCGGGGCGGAAGGTGTCGGCGAGCGCGCTGTAGTCCCTGCTCCTCTGGTCTTCGTTTCTGATGACAAAACCGATCGCCGTGCCAGTGGTCCTGCCCTCGAAAACGCCCGAGAGGATCTCGATGCGGTCTGACTCCTGGCGTTGCGTGACGTGGCGGGAGCTGCCGGGCTTCCGCCGGTTGAGCTCTCTCTGGATGTCGCTTTCCGTGAGCTCGAGCCCGGGCGGACAGCCGTCCACGACGCCGCCGTACGCGGGCCCGTGGCTCTCGCCAAACGAAGTCACGCAATACAGCAGGCCGAAGGTGTTGCCGGACATGGAAAGTCTCGCAAAGAACGCTCTCCGAGTTTAGCATAGGGGCGGAGCGAACCCTTTGATCGGTATGGCCGAAAACGATCCCGACAAGCTGAGAGGCCCCGGTGGATTGACGCTGCGCCAGATCCACGAGCAGGTGCGAAAATCCGTCGCTCGCGACCGCGAAGCTCAGAAGATGAAAAACCGGCTCGCGCAGAAGCCGAGTCGTTGGCAGCGCTTCGTGCGTTACGTCTGGGACAAAAAGCGCGGCTAGTTTGAAGGCGCGGCGATCACCAGCTCGCGCACCACGCTCTCCAGGCCGAGCACCACCCGCGCAAGCCTGTCGTAGTCGAGCTTGTCCGGTGTGTCGCGTAGCGTGTGGTAGTGCGGGTAGCGGAAGGGTGCGGTGTCGGTCACCATCACCGCGGGCCAGCCGAAATTCCAGTAAGCCCAGTGGTCGGACCAGCTCACCCCCGCGATCGACTCCAGCCCCACCGCGCCCTCCGATGGAAACGCCGCGTGGCGCCTGAACGAACCGATGACCTGGTGCAAAAGACTTCGGGAGCGCGGATTGGCGACGAAGCCGATGAAATCGCCCGTAGACGGATAGAGGAGATTGAAGGGAAACGGATAGCGCTGGCTTCCCGGTGCGTCGCTGTACCAGCCGATGGTCTCGAGGGACAGCATCGCGACGACTTCCCTCTCCCCGAGGGCAAGGCCGTTCGCGTGCACGAGGCTACCCATTTTTTCCGTCGCGAACCAGGGCAGCTCCTCGTTGACGTAGAAAACCAGCCGCATCTCCAGCCCCTCGGCGGGCTGGACCGATTTGAGCAGGCGTGCAAGCTCGAGCAGCGCCGCCACGCCCGAGCCGTTGTCATCCGCCCCGACCGCGCCCTGCGCCGAATCGTAATGGGCCCCGACCACGATGAGCCGCGCCTTTCCCGCACCCGGGCCGGTGCGCCGCACCTCCAGATTTCGAACCTTCACGCCCTCCGTTTCGAATTCCTGGCGGGAGACGGCGTAGCCCAAGCTGGAGAGCGTTGCTTCGATGTAACGCGCGGAACGCTCGAGCGCTTCGGGATGCCCGACGTTGTGCTCTTCGCTCGCCACGGCGACGACGTGTGCCTTGAGGTTCGCGAGGAGCTGCTGGTCCCCGACTCCGAGCGGCTGCAGCGGACCCCGGTGGCGCGTACCGGGCATCGCCGTCATGAACCAGACGGCGAACGCGACGAATGCAACGAGGATCGAGAGGACGGTGAGTGCGATACGGACTCTCGCGGGCTTCAAGGCTATTCGGGCCAGTTCTTGATATAGCCCTTGAGCATGCGGTTCTCGAAGTCCTGCTCCTCGAGCACCGCCTTGGCGACGTCGCGGAAGGAAATCACCCCGAGCAGCTTGTCGCGGTCCATGACCGGAAGATAGCGGGCGCCGGAGTCGATCATGGTGCGCCGCAGGTCGCTCACTTCCATGGCGGGGCTCGCGGTCACCGGATCGCGCTCCATGATGTCGCGGACTCTTGCGTCACCGAGCGCGCCGCGACCCTTGTCGAGCGCCGACAGGATTTCCCCGAAAGTGAGCATTCCGACCATGCGGCCCTTGTCGATCACGACGAGCGAGCCCATGTTGTGCTCCGCCATGACCGAAACGGCCTCGGTCAGCTTGCCTTCGGGCGCGATGGTGAAGAGCGCGTTGCCTTTGACCTTGAGGATTTCGCTCACCTGCATGGGTCCCCCTCTCGCTGCGTATTTCCCACGCGATAATACTCCCGGAAACCCTCGCGCTCCAAGAGGAACGAATCGACGAACGATGCCATTTCGGCTCGTTGCCCGCGGCGCAATCTGGTAAGGTTGTCTGGGCTGGAGCGACGAAGGTCCGCAGATATCCCATGCGATTCGACTGGTCGAGAATGGGCAGAACGCCGCCGGTGGCGCTCGCCGAGGCCCGCAATCTCGCGCATCACGCAGCGCAATGGCCCGCCAAAGCCGCGCGTGCGAACCTGAGCGCGGTCCCCGACGACAGCCACTCCGCGTTCACGTGGGACGCGTCGCACGCGGCACTGGTTTCTCGGGTGTTGCCGGCGAAAGGCGGCGGGGTTCGGGTCGGTATTCGCATGGCAAGGCTCGAACTCATCGTCACGAGCGGCGACAGCGTGCTCGATGCGTTTCAATTCGACGGCAAGACCGACGCGGCCGCGGGCGCATGGATCGACTCCAAGCTGCACGCGCTCGGCCTCAAGCCGGCAGGGAGCGTGAATCTGCCGTATGCCTTGCCCGACCCCGCCGGCGGCCGACATCTCGCGCTCGGGATGCTGGGCCGGGAACTGGGAGAGCTTTCGCGCTGGTTCAGCGGCCCCGCCGAGGTGCTGGAAGAATTCGCAGGGAGACTCGCCGGCCTGCGGCCCGGTCCCGGCCCGCTGTTGTGCTGGCCGCACCATTTCGATATGGCGACGCTCGTGCGGCTCGATGCGGGCGCAGGGAAGTCCGCGCGCTCGGTGGGCGTGGGAGTGTCCCCGGGGGACGAGTTCTACGCGCAACCTTATGTATACGTCAGTCCCTGGCCGCGTCTCGAAGGAAGCCTGCCCGATCTGCCGCCGCCCGGTCATTGGCACACCGAAGGCTTCTTCGGCGCAGTGGTGACCGGCGAGGAAATCCTGGCAATGAAGGATCGCGGGAGGGCGCTTCTCGCGTTCATCACCGGAGCGTTCGAGATCGCTCGCGCGCGACTGGGCGTATAAAACGAACGCAGACAGGGCTCAGGGCGACATGCACGCAAGAAGAATCGCCTTTCCGCTTGCGCTCGTGTTCTCGGCGCACGTCGCGGCAGTCCTCGCCCAGTCCTATCCGACCCGGCCGCCGCGGCTCATCGTCGGATTCACCCCCGGCGGCGGCGTAGACATCAACGCGCGAGTGCTTGCATCGAAGCTTTCCGAGCTCCTTCCCCAACAAGTGATAGTCGAGAACCGCCCCGGGGCGGGCACCAACATCGCGAACGAATACGTCGCCAAGTCCGCGCCCGATGGGTATACGCTGCTGTTCAACAGCCCGGCAGTCGTGATCAACATGTCGCTCTACCGGAACCCGCCTTACGATGCTCTGCGGGATTTCGCCGGCGTGTCCGTATTCTCGGAGAGCACCAATATCCTGGTGGTGCCGGCGTCGCTTTCCGCAAGATCGCTCAGGGAGCTGGTCGCGCTCGCGCGCGAGCGGCCCGGAGCGCTCAACTATTCCTCGGCGGGCGCCGGTTCGACACAGCATCTCGCCGCGGAGCTCTTCAAGCTGCGCAGCGGGACCAGCATCGTGCACGTCCCCTACAAGGGCAGCGCGCCTTCGATCGCAGCGCTGCTCGCCGGGGAGGTCCAGCTCTCCTTCATCAACCCTGTCGCGGTCGGCCCGCACGTGAAGTCGGGACGCCTGCGCGCGCTCGCAGTGGCGGGCGCCAAGCGCACGGAGCTGATGCCCGAAGTGCCGACGATGAAGGAGGCGGGCGTCGAAGGCGTCGAGGTACCGCTGTGGTTCGGCCTGCTCGCGCCGGCCGCCACGCCGCGCGAGACCGTGCGCGCGCTCGCCTCCGCGGTGGCGAAGGCGGCAAACTCGCCCGACACGCGCAAGCGGCTCCTCGAGCAGGGCGCCGAGCCCGTCGGTAGCGCGCCCGAGGAGTTCGACCGGCAGCTGCGCGAGGAGGTGGCGCGCTGGGCCGAGGTGGTGAAGATTTCCGGCGCGCGCGCCGAGTGACGTTCCGTCTCGCCCGCGACACTGCGGCGCCTAGTGACTGCGTTCTGCGATATTTAATTCGCATGCGCTCGTGTTTTGGTTATCGCCGCACTTCCTTCCTTGACATCCGTTGCCGTACAGGAATACTTGTGCCTTCGGTCTCGGTTTCAGCACACAGCACCGGAGGGCAACATCCTGCTCACCGGCGTCCCTCGGATTCCATCCAAAGATCGTTTCGGGATAGGCCCTAAATGAAAGGTAATTTGCAAGACACTAAAACCGCACCTCGCTGCGTGGTTCTCATCGCCACCCCAACGGCGGGGGTGCGTAGCCAGTGGACCCTGGCGCTCAAGGACATGTACACCGTCCTTGATGTCGGTGAGCGAGGTTCTCTGGACCGAAGCCTGGCCGACCTCAAGCCTGATGTTCTGCTCCTCGATCTTGCCCTGCACCGGCTCGGGGGACTTGAGGGCGTCCAGGCCATCCGGCAACTGAGCCCCGAAACCAAGATCGTGGTCTTCGCCAGGTCCCCCAATGCGAAGGAGGGGATCTCCTTGCTGAAGGCAGGGGCCTGGGGATATTGCGAAAAGGCGATCGAACCCTTACGCCTCAGGAAAGTCGTGCTCATGCTCCAACAAGGCGAGGTTTGGGTGAAGCGAAACTTAATCCCTCACCTGATCGGCGAACTGGCCAGACTCACCCGGCTTCGAACGAAAGACTCTGCCAGCCACGAGACCCGACTCCGGAGCCTGACCCCCCGCGAACGCGAGGTTGTCTTGCTCATTGGCGAGGGCGTCAACAATAAGAAAATCGCAAGCCGGCTCATGATAACCGAGCACACCGTAAAGGCGCACCTGACGACCATCTTTCGGAAGCTCGGACTTTCTGGCCGGGTCCAACTGGCCCTTCTGGCAAATGAGTCCGGCGATGGTCCAATTTCGCCTACGGCTTGGGATGACCGCTCAGCGGGAGAGCCCCAAGGCTCCACCCGACCAAAGTCCAATTGACCCGCAACCGCCTCGAGCATATTAGAAAGGACTGATCAGATGCTGCTGACCACTGTCCTCATCGCCGATTTCGAGAAAGCCGGCCGCGCCACCTGCCAGCGCCTTCTTCAGCCCGAGAAAAAAATCAAGGTTGTGGGCGAGGCGCGGTGCGCACCCGAGGCCATGACGGCCGCCGCCAAACTGAAACCGCGCGTTCTTCTCCTGGATCCGAGCGGGGTGCTAGGCGAGGGCGTTTCCCTGGTCTCGACCATCCTGGAGAAAAGCCCGAAGACCAGGATCATTCTCCTGAGCGAGCGTGCGTCCGATGCCGACATCCTGGACGCGCTCTCGCAGGGTGCCCTCGGCTACCTGGCGAAACCGGCGCTCGCTACGTATTTGACCAAGGCGGTGCGGGCGGTGGCCGCTGGAGAGGCCTGGGTGCCGCGGAGGATGGTGGGGAGGCTCATTGACCAACTGGCTCCTGGCCAAGCGTAGGGCGCACGGAAGCATAGGACGAAGGTGGCATAGACGAACCTCCAATTGAGCATTTCCACCCTCTCCCCCACACTTCGCGCCTGCAGGTGATCGGCTTACATGGGGAGGGGTCCTATGTTCTCTCACTAGGAGTTCCTATGTTCGCTAAGTTGAAGATAACCCTTCCTCTTCTTGCGCTCCCGCTGTTGTTCGGCGCGGCCCTCAGCCTCCATGCCGATTTCTTTGCCTTGGACCCGGGAGTCCGTGGTGACCCCGCGGGCGCTGGAGGCCCGATTGATGGTCTCAGCGCCAGTGAAAAGATTTTTTTCGAGGCGGGCCTGGCGGCTTTCAACGAGGTCCAAGACGTCCAAGGTGACGATCCTGGTCTGGGACCGCGGTTCAACCTGGACAATTGCGCAGGCTGCCACGCGCAACCCGCTGTCGGTGGGTCGAGTCCGTTCACGAATCCTCAAGTCGCGGTTGCTACGAAGGCTAACGCCAAAAACGTCGTCCCCTCCTTCATCAGAATCGACGGGCCGGTGCGGGAAGCGCGGTTCAAGTTCAAGCCGGACGGCACCCGTGACGGCGGCGTGCATGCACTGTTCACCATCACCGGGCGAGACGACGCGCCGGGCTGCTTTATCGCCCAGCCGGACTTTGTGACAGCGGCCGCGCAGAACAACCTGGTCTTCCGGATCCCCACGCCGGTGTTTGGCGCGGGCCTGATCCAAGCCATCGACGACGGCACGATCCTGGCGAACAAAAATTCCAATGTGTTGAGAAAGCTGTTCTTTGGTATTTCCGGCCGCGAGAACAGGAACGGCAATGACGGCACGCTCACCCGGTTCGGGTGGAAGGCGCAGAACAAGTCCCTCCTGGTCTTCGCGGGCGAAGCCTACAATGTGGAGCAGGGAGTGACCAACGAGTTGTTCCCGCAGGAGCGGGATGAGACCCCAGAGTGCCATTTCAACGGTACCCCCGAGGATCAAACTCGTTTCGATCAGACCGCGCTGACAGCGGTGCCGAGCGACACGGTGAAGTTTGCGATCTTTATGCGTTTCCTAGCTCCCCCAACCCCTACCGCTGAGACGCCGTCAATCAGCAATGGCAGGAGTCTGTTTGACAGGATCGGCTGCGCCTTGTGCCACGCACCCTCCCTCACGACGGGAAAGTCCTCCAGCGCGGCGCTCGACCGGAAGCCGGTCAATCTCTTTTCCGATTTGCTGCTGCATAACATGGGTCCGGGACTGGCCGACAACATCCTCCAGGGCAACGCGAGAGGGGATGAGTTTCGCACCGCGCCCTTGTGGGGCCTGGGCCAGCGGAAGTTCTTCCTCCACGATGGACGAACGACGGACCTGCGGGAGGCCATCATGGCTCACAGGAGTTTCGGGAACCTCCAATTCGGTTCATCGGAAGCCAACCTAGTGATCCAGATCTTCGATGCTCTCGGGGGAGCAGACACGCAGGACATCTTCAATTTCCTGCGCAGCCTGTAATTCGGTCTGCCCTGCGCGTTCCCGCTAGCGAACTAGATCCGGGCGCTGCGGGAAGCTCCGCTCGAACACGCTTTCTGCGATCCGGTTCTTGAGGATCTCGATCGAGCCGCCGGCGATCATCCAGCCACGGCAGCGGCGCACGCAGTACTCGACCAGCTCCTCCTGCGTGTAGCCGAGCCCGCCCATCACCTGCAGCGCTTCGTTCGCGATCTCGTACCCCGACTGATTGCAGAACGCCTTGGCGATCGCGGTCTCCTCCGCCGACGGGAATCCGCGGTCGGCGTTCGCCGCGGCCCGGTAAAGCAGGAGTTGCCCGGCGTCGAGCTTCATTTTCATCTCGGCGAACTTCCATTGAAGTCCCTGGAATTCGCACAGCAGGCGCCCGAACTGCTTGCGCTGCATCGCCCACTCCCGCGCACGTTCGTAGGCGTAACGGCCGAGCGCGAGCGAGCGCGCCGCGTTGCCGATCCGCTCGACGTTGAAGCCGGCGATCTGCTTCTTGAACCCGCCTTCTTTCAGCACCACCATTTCGGCGGGAACGAAGACGTTCTCGAAGTAGATCTGCGCCCACTCTTCGCCCGACATGAACTTCGAGCGTTTGCCGAAGCGCACGCCCTTCGCCTTCGTATCGATCAGCACCGAGCCGATGCCGCCGACGCCCGGGCCGTAGCGCACATAGGTGAGGATCACGTCTGCGTGCGGCGCGTGCGTGGTGAATACCTTCGAGCCGTTCACTCGATAGCCGTCGCCTTCGGGCGTTGCCGTCGTTTGAAGATCGGTCACCGCGGACCCTGCTTCCGGCTCGGTCATCCCAACCGAGATCACGGACTCGCCCGAGAGCAGGCGCGTGAGGTAGCGTTCCTTCTGCAGCTTCGTGCCGTACTCGGCAAGAACACGAATCGGGCCGAAGTTTCCCGCCTGGACGACATCGGCGCTTCTCGGGCACACCGAGGCGACGGTCTCGATCGCGATCACCGCGTCGATCAGCTGGCCGCCCTGGCCGCCGTCGGCCTCTGCGACCGTGATACCGAGAAGCCCCTGCGCCGCCATAAGCTTGGCGACGTCCCGGGGATAGTCGAGCGAGTGCGCGCGCTCGCGCGCGCCCGCGGCGAGCTGCTTCTCGGCGAAGCGCCGCACCGATTCGCGGAACTGCTCCTGCTCGGGGGTGAAACGAAAGTCCATGTCATCCCTCATACGTTTCTCCTCCTTGGATAAGGAGGGGCGGCGTGCGCAGCACGCCGGGGTGGTTCGATTCGCTACCGTACCACCCCGCCGCCTTCGGCGGCACCCCTCCTCAATGAGGAGGGGAAAAGTCCTGTTCCTTCATCACGACGAGCCCGTCGACCGCGACGACGCCCTCGCGTTTCACGATCAAGGGATTGATTTCCGCCTCGGCGACAGGCCGGCCGCTGACGAGCGCAAGCCGCGAGAGCGCGGCGACAGCCTGCGCCAGCGCACGCAGATCGCCGCGCGGCAGTCCGCGGTAGCCGCGCACCATTGCGAGGCCCTTCACCCGCTCGATCATCTCCTCCGCCTCCTCTTCGCTCACCGGCGCGAGCCGCAACGCGTAGTCCTTGTAGATCTCCGCGAGCGCGCCTCCCGCCCCGACGAGCGCGATCGGGCCGACGACCGGATCGTCGCGATAGCCGACGATCGCCTCGGCGAGGCCCGATTCCATTTTCTGTACCAATACGACGCGGGCCGCGGGGACGCGCGCTAGCATCGCGCTGACCTCCCGATCGAGCTCGGCCCGGTCCGCGATGCCAAGACATACGGCTCCGGCTTCGGTCTTGTGGAGGAGTTCGGCGGAAAGCGCCTTTGCCGCCACCGGATAGGGAATGGCATGCGCATAGCCGGGAGGCTGCGCGATCGCGTGCTCCACCACCGGGATTCCGAGCGAGGCAAACAGGACTAGCGCTTGCGCTTCATCGAGACCTCCGCGCCGGGGCAGATCGGGCGGCCATTCGGTGGACGCGGCAGCGGTGCGGGTTCGGGGGGAGCGCCAGGCGAAGGTGGCGGCAAGCGCGTCCGCGCAGGCTTCCGGCGTGCGAAAGGCGGCGATCCCACGCTCGGCGAGCAGGGCGAGCGAGCGATCCGCGTGCGGCGTGAGGAAGACCGCGAGCGGCTTCGCGTTCTTCTTCGAACGCACGATGGGCTCGACCGCGAGTTGCGGATGGAACTGCGCCGAAGACCCGACCACCGCCAGCACGCCGTCGCACTGGGGAGACGCAAGCAGATCATCGAGCGCCGCGGTGTACTGCTCCGCGGTCGCCGTCATCGTCAGATCGATGATCGGCGATTTGGAGTCCGGCGCGACCGTCTCGATGCCGAACACGCCCAGCCGATCGACCACGCTCGCGGCGCCGCCTCCGGTGGTGGTCACAACCGCAACGCGTGCCGCGCGCGGGAGGTCCGGCGGCGTACGCCCGGCGAGGAGCGGCGCGATCTCGATGAGCGTTTCGAGCAGGTCCACCCTCACGATGCCGCAGTCGCGGAAATACGCGTCGAGCGCCGCGTCCTCGCCCCGATCTCGATGAGCGTTTCGAGCAGGTCCACCCTCACGATGCCGCAGTCGCGGAAATACGCGTCGAGCGACGCGTCCTCGCCCGCGAGCGCGCCCGTGTGCGAGCGCGCGAGCGCGGCGCCCAGCCGCGAGCGGCCGAGCTTGTACGCGACCACGGGTTTTCCCGCGGCATGGGCCTTGCGCGCGGCGGCCGCGAGGCCCGCGCCGTCGCGTATCGTTTCGAGAAACAAGAGGATTACCTGGGTGCCGGGATCCTCGGCTAGCAGCTCGACCAGCTCCGCCATCCCGAGGTCGGACTCGTTGCCGACCGAGACGAGCTTGGCGAATCCCAAGCCCCGCGCCGCGCCGCGCGAGAGCACGGTGCCGAGCATGGTTCCGCTCTGCGACACGAAGCTCGTCGTCCCCGAGGGCAAGACGTCCATCTCGAGCACCGCGTTCACGGTGAGCGTGGCGCGGCCGGGAACGTCGATGAGCCCCATGCTGTTGGGGCCCAGCACGCGCACGCCGAGTGTTCTCGCGCGTGCGACGAGCCGCGCCTGCCGCGCGGCGCCTTCCGCCCCGGCGTCAGCGAAGCCGTCGCTGAAAATCGTCGCAACTGGCACGCCGCGCGCACCGCATTCCTCGATCGCGCGCTCGACCGAATCACCCGGCGTCATGATGAAAGCGTGGTCGATCGCGCCGGGTGCCTCGGCGAGGCTGCGCCAGGCGCGCTCGCCGAGCACTTCGCTGCGCGACGCGTTGATCGGGACGATGCGTCCCGCGTAGCCGTGCTTGCGCAGGAAGCGTAAGGGGCGCGCGCTATTCTTCGCCGGGTCCCCGGATGCGCCGACGAGCGCGACCGCGCGCGGACTGAACAGGGCCTGCGCGAGCGTCACAGGCGCGGTTCGCGTTCCAGCTTCCACAGCCTGGCGAGGAGCGTTCGCGCCTGTTCCTCTCCGAGCGCCGGAGAAGCGAGCTCGAAGTACTTGTGCTCGAGCTCGGCGTCGGAGAGCGGCAGGTCCGGGTCGCCCTTGCGCGTGAGCTGGAGATGCTCGCCGCACCGGCCGTCGCGCGACTCGATCGAGACGCGCGCCGCGCGCCGTGCCGGAAACGCCGCATCGAGCTCGGGGTCGAAGGCCACCTCGACGCGCCGCATGAGCGCCCTTGTGGCAGCGTCCTCGAGCCGCGCCGGCTCGAACGCGGCAAGCCGCACGCTGCCGTGCGTGAGCGCGGTAGCGACGAGATAGGGCGTGCTGAAGCGCGCCTCCGCGGCGGTCGCGGGGTCCGCGATCCCCGCGACCTCCAGGGTTGCCCGGTAGCCCCCGACGCGCACGCGCGCAATCTCCGCGGCGGCCACGCCCATCCGCGCTTTCAGCGCAAGAGCGCCGTCGATGGCGGCAAAAGCGTGACCGCAGCAGGCGTGGTTCTTGAAAGTCATTTTCGTAATGTGGAAATCCTCGCCGAGCGTGGAGAGTGCATGCTCCCAGTCAGGGTCGTCACCCATCGCTCGGCCGTAACCCGCTTCGCCCTCCATGATGTCGAGCGCTCCAGTGACGCCTTCGGCAGCGGCAAGGGCCGCGGTGACACCGGCTTCGGCCGCGCGCCCCGCGTGCATGGGCTTGGACATCGAATCCGCGCGGAACGCCTGCTGCAGGCCGGCGGAGAAAGTGGCGACCGTCGCGAGCGCATGGGCGAAGCGCCTTCTGTCGAGGCCGAGCAGCTCGGCCGCGGAGCTCGCCGCGCCGAAACAGCCGATGGTGCCGGTGTTGTGCCAGTACCTGTAGTGAGCGCGGCCCATGGCCGCGGCGATTCGCGTGGAGATCTCATAGCCGACGATCACCGCTCGCAGAAACGCTTCGCCCGAGGCGTGCCGAGACTGCGCGACGGCGAGCGCCGCGGCGATGGTCGGGGCTCCGGGATGATAGATGCCCTCGCGGAAAATATCGTCCACCTCGACCGTGTGCGCGGCCGCGCCGTTGATGAGGGCCGCGGTTCGTACCGTCGCGCGCCTGCCCAGGGCGAGATGCGAGTCACCGAGGTCCAGCTCCCCGGCGAGAGCGCGCTCGAGCAGCACCGCCGGAGGAACCACGGCTCCGGGAAGCAACGCCGCGTACCAATCGATCACCGCGCGTTTGGCGTGGTGCAGCACATCGGGCGCGATGGGCCCCTTGCGATAGTCATCGGCAAACCGCGCGAAACGCTCTACCACGTACACTTATTCGACCTCCGCGCCTTACCTAACTCTACTCCGCTTTGATCCCCGCCTTGGACCACTTCGCCTGATCCTCGCGTATGAAGCGCGCGAACTCCTCGGGTGTGCTGCCCGCGGGATCGGCTCCGAGGCCGAGCATTTTCTCGCGCACGTCGCTCATCGCGAGCACGCGATTCACGTCGGCGGAGGCTCTTGCCACGCTTGCTTTCGGCGTTGCCGCCGGCGCGAGCAGGCCGAACCAGCCTACCGCTTCGTATCCCGGTAATCCCGATTCGGCGACGGTTGGAAGATCCGGCAAGGTCTCCGAGCGCCTGGCCCCGGTGACGGCGAGCGCCTTCAGCTTGCCCGCGCGCACATAAGGCATGACCGTCTGCGACGGTGCGAACATCAGGTTCACGTGCCCGGCGAGCAGGTCGGTGAGCGCCTGTCCGGTGCCCTTGTAAGGCACGTGCAAAAGGTCCACTCCCGCC
>WNFG01003042.1_pt1 | contig 14523 bp, 14 predicted proteins | sample 5400431 | NCBI WGS metagenome assembly WNFG01 (sample SAMN13153346, study PRJNA577476) | soil metagenome | isolation source: 120 cm saprolite under Douglas fir tree site 2 hole 3 replicate 2 | place: USA:California | collected 2015-04-18
CGGACAAGACGACCAGGCTCTTGCGCATGCTCCGAGGCTCCTCGAGCAATGAGATGTCAACTGAGAACTCTGTATTGTACCGGAAGGTGGGCGTCAGACCTGGACGTCGGGCGTCAGACCTCGGACGTCAGACACCGGATCATCGAGCCTGTCAGTTCGTAGATCGAGGTCTGAGGTCTGAAGTCCGAGGTCCGTTTATTGCCCGCGACCGCGGGGCTAGTTTTTCGACCCTCAACCAGCGCGAAAGTCGGCGACCTGCTCATTCGGGTGAAATAGCGGCTTGGAGCCAACTCCTGAGATCGCTGCGGCGCGCTGATTCAATTCTTCCATTTCCTTGCGTATCCAGCCCACACTGGAGATCTCGACCTCGCTGTCCTGCGCAATCCAGAAGGTCGTGGGCACGTTGGTGAGGCCGTAGGCGTTGGAAACCGGGTAGGTCCTGGTGTCATCCAGCAGTACCGGGAAAGTCAGTCCGTATTCCTTGATGAATGCTGCCGTGTCTTTCTTTTCGTTCTGAGAAATGCCCACGATGGTAACGCGCTTATTTCCGTGTGCCTCATAAAGACGCTGCAGGAAGGGAAACGCGTATTGGCAGGTAGGGCAGGAAACTTTGAAAAATGCAGCTACTACCGGCCCGTGGGCCAGTGCCTCGCGCAGCGAGAACCGCTTTCCATCCATGGTTTGCAGAGCGAAATCTGGAGCTGTAGTTCCCAGGCTCAAAGCCGCCATCGTGCGTTCTCCCGTCCTTCTTACAATATGTTTCGCAACAGCGTCACAGCCTACCTACCCCTGGCTCCTTAGATGACCTGCGCCTGCCGGAGGATTTTTCGCGCCAATCCGGTCAACGGCAGCCGTATGATGCGTTCTTTCCGCACCCATCGGCCAGCGGTCCCGCTCTGCACCGGAACCTGGGTCACGCGGACGGTGTAATCCGTCACCGTGATGGAGTGTCGCAGAGTAAGGCTCGCACGATCCGCGTCGCTGTCTGTCGGTATTTCCGGCAACTCCCACATGCCCGGCATGAGAGACGAATGTTTCGGCCGCTGCACCAGGAAAATCGAACTCCCTCGGCTATCGAGCGTGTAGCAGATATTCTTTTGCTTTTGCCGGATTGTCTTTGCGGGCCGGTCGAGACTTCCGCGAGTCGCACACAGCTCAAGCACGGGGCATATGGAACACCGAGGTTGGCGGGGCAGGCATACGGTTGCACCCAGCTCCATCATGGCCTGGTTGAAATCTCCAGGACGAGCGCGGCTTAGCAAATCTTTTGCCGCTTGCCAGAGGTCTTCTTCCGGAAGGTTGTCACCGAACACGCGCCCGAGCACCCGTTCGACATTCCCGTCAACCACCGCGGTCGGCGCGTTGAATGCGATGCTGGCGATGGCCGCAGCCGTGTAGCGGCCGATGCCGGGAAGATCGCGCAGTCCGGCGGCTGTGCCGGGAAAACTTCCCTGGTGCTTCTTCACGACTACTTTCGCCGCGGCATGCAGCATGCGGGCACGGCGGTAGTATCCCAGGCCGCTCCACGCCGCCAGCACGGACGCCTCCCGCGCCGCAGCCAGTCTCTGCACCGTCGGAAAGCGCTGTAGGAAACGGCGGTAGTGCTCCAGCACTGCGCCGACGCGGGTCTGCTGCAGCATGACTTCCGAGAGCCAGACCCGGTAGGGATCGCGATCCTGGCGCCAGGGCAGGTCGCGTGCGTTGCCGTCGTACCACGCCAGCAGTCGCTGACGCCACTGGCGCCGCCCATTCGCATCGAGTTGCCGAGTGCCTTCTGGATTCATGGCTGACTTTCAGGCCTGGAGCTGACTACTTCTTTTCTGGACCCTGATTTTGCGGGCCCTGATTCTGCGGACCGAGGACAGAATGGGCGATCGCCACCCAGCCGGCTTTCTGATTTTGCCAGACCGTCATCATGCGGACAGGTTCTGAGGGTAATGGCTGGCCGGCGAACGTGCCCCGCATGGTGATAGCGTAGGTCACCACTAGCGTCTCGGTGTTCAGTTCGGTTTGGAGATCGCCGAGGGTGTACTCGTCCAATTGCAACTGCTGCAGATGTGCGAGTGTGGCAGCCCGGTCGAGACGGCCTTCTTCGGGTGTGGCCGAAACGTAGTTGCTGGCGAGGTGCCCTTCCACCGCGTTCCAATGTTTGGTCTTCACTTGCTTCCAGAAGCTGCGCTCCAGGCCTTCGCCGCCAGTCGCATCCTTAAAATCGCTGACCTGGTGCTCGCGCCACATGGTGCAACCGGCGAGCAGCACGATCGCGGAAAGCATCAAGACCGCCAGGCGATGTTTCATCTGGCGATTTTACAGGAGACTCGTGATGGCATCCGGTCTGGTCGTGCGATTTGTGGTGCCAGACCATTTCTTCGAGGGGCCAGAGGACGTTGGGCATGGGGTGGTGTCCTGATGACTGAAGACCGACTGACGACTATGTTAGGGGTGTAACTTGCAATGCTCCCCCGTTGACCCTGGACAGGGCGGGGGGAATAATGAGCTAAGCTCGCCATGCGCCAGGCGATGGGCGGGCATTTTCGCGCTTTGACAGTTACACTGTCAGCATGAACGACTTCAGCCGCAAGGTGGAGGATGCCTCGGCACGCGTCAACAAATCCGTGGCCGAAGCCACCGAACGCATCGAGAAAGAGACCGCAGAATTCATCACCTATCTCAACGACGAGGTCGTGCCTGCGGTCCGGCAACACTCTACCAAGGCGTTGCGGGTCGCCGCCGAGAAGATGTCCAAGCTGGCAGACTACCTGGACGAGGTCAAGTCACCGCGCCGCTGACCCGGCGCCTATCCGTCGGCATTTTAACTGTGATACTCGCAGCGCTTGGCCTAACCGGCTGCGGCGGAAAGAAGCAGGCCAAGGTTATTCCGCCACCAGCTCCCCCAATGGCTGAGCCTTCAGTCACAACCGTTCCCGCGCCCAACTCACCCACTTCGCGTCCCCCCGAATCATCGGCGCACAATGCGCCCAAGCAGCAGGAGAAAGCAGGCGAGGCCGCCATCACCATTCCAGACGGAGCAAAACCGCTCTCCGTCGAAACCGGCCAAGCCAGTTGGTATGGAGCGCCGTATCACAACCGTCGCACCTCGAATGGCGAAGTCTATGACATGAATAGCCTGACCGCGGCTCACCGTACTCTTCCCTTGGGCTCTACGGTGCGGGTAACCAACCTCAAGACCGGCCATTCAACCGTGGTGCGGATTACCGATCGCGGACCGTTTGTAGAAGGACGAATTGTGGACCTCTCGCTGGCCGCAGCCAAGCAGGCGGATGTCTGGCAGGCGGGGGTAGCCGAGGTCAGGCTAGAGGTACTGCGCACGCCGGTACCGTTCGATCGTGGCGGCCGGTGGGCGGTGCAAATTGGCTCTTTCCAGGACGAGGATGGGGCGAATGCGATTGCCGACCGGCTAGCCCGGCGGTACAAGACCGCCAAAGTCTTGCGCTTCAGCAGCCCGGTCGGCGACTGGTGGGTACGCGTCCGCGTCTTGAAAGACGACCGCAAGCGAGCCGAGGAAGTCGCTCATGATACCCAAACGGCTGAGGGGAAGGTATTTCTGGTCCGGTTGGATTAGTGGTCGGTCCACCGATTATGAAGTTGATTGTTTTCAGATAGCTCCGTGGCCACGCAAAGCGTAAATGGGTTTGAATAAGTAACTCAAAGTCAAGAACAGCGAACAAGAGTGTCCGCCCTACATGTTCTACGGATTCTCCGCAGCCTGCTTGTAAGTCCCAAACCTCTTTGCCACCGGCTTAAGCGTGGGATAAAACTGCACAAATGTGTGCTCGACGGCCGCGTGGTCCTCATGACACTGCCAGCAAGCCGCCTTGGGATTGGCCTCCGCCGATTTAGTGCTCTGGTCGAAATTGAAATACGTCCACTTGTCCGGGAAGCGGCTTTCATCTTTCACTTCGACGCCCACACCCATCAAATCGCTTTGGAAATGTCCGGCCTTGTTGATTGAACCTTTGGTTTCCGAATCGCGGTCCTCGACCACAAAGATGGTCTTATCCGGCCACTTCCCATTCTTCAAGAACTCAGAGTAAGCCCACTGCGGCACAAACACATTGGTAAACATGGGGTGGTCCGCAGCCTGGGGGCTGTAATTCATGCCTAGGCCCGAGGACAGGTAGATCCATTCCCGGTAGTTCTCCGGACGGAGAAGATGGTTATCAGCAGTGTATTGCGGCTTGCCGGAGCCAGACTCCGGGGCGGCAGCATGCTGAAACCCTAGACACATAACAATTGTTAGGCACGCCAGCAGAAGTCGTTCCATTTTTCGCCCCTTAAGCCTGCAACTTTGGAGTGAGACGTGCTCGGTCCTGAATCAATACTCGATTAGACGACGGGAGAAGTCAAAAGGACAGCACGGGCCTGAGTGCTCACTGATAGTGATCAGTGGTCAGTAAACAGGAAAGGCGGGGGTGCCCCATTTCTCGCGCTCTTTGCGAGAAGTGGGGCCGCCTCCGTCATCCCGGCAATGCTTGTTCCAACCGTTTCCTAGCTTATCTCGGTCCGCTTGCGAAGGAATGCCGGTACATCGAGATCTTCTTTCTCGAAGTTGGCGATCATGGCGTCGCGCAGCGTGTCGACCGCAATTGCCGGCGTCGGCGCTGCCGTGTGCCGGACAGGCTCGTGTTGCTCCATCACCATGGGCGGAGCCTCCGGTTCGAAGTCAGGCTCGGGCTCCCGTCGTTCTGACGAAACTACAAATCCCGTCCGGGTTTCGGCCTGACGGCGTCGCATATCGGAGTCCTTGAAGCCAGTGGCGATCACGGTGATCTTCACCGCGTCCTTGGCCTTTTCATCCAGCACCGCGCCAAAGATGATGTTGGCATCTTCGTGGGCGGCACCCTGGATAATGCTGCAGGCCTCCTGCACCTCTGCCAGCTTGAGGGACGTGGAACCCGTAATGTTGATGAGGATACCGCGCGCGCCGTCGATCGCCCCCGCTTCAAGCAGAGGCGAGGCGATTGCCTTTTGTGCGGCGTCGGTGGCTCGATGGGCTCCGCTCGCGGTGGCTGTGCCCATGACGGCGTAACCCATGCCCGCCATGATCGCTTTCACGTCAGCAAAGTCGCGGTTGATGATCCCCGGAATGGTGATGATGTCCGAGATGCCCTGCACGCCTTGCCGCAGGATGTCATCCGCGACGCGGAATGACTCAAAGAAGCCGGCGTCCTGAGCGACGGCCAGCAGCTTTTCGTTAGGGATGACGATAGTAGTATCCACCGAATCCATGAGCTCCGAAATGCCGCGCTCCGCTTGCTGCATGCGGCGTTTACCCTCGAAAGCGAACGGCTTGGTGACCACGGCGACCGTGAGCGCCCCCATCTCGCTGGCGAGCGACGCAATAATAGGCGCCGCGCCGGTTCCGGTGCCACCGCCCAGGCCGGCGGTGACGAATACCATGTCGGCGCCTTCGAGTGCTTCGATGATCTTGTCGGAATCCTCGAGCGCCGCCTTGCGTCCGACTTCGGGATTTGCGCCCGCCCCCAGTCCGTTGGTGAGCTTCACCCCGAGTTGGATCTTCATCGGGGCGCGCGACATACGCAGCGCCTGCAGGTCGGTGTTGGCGACTACGAATTCGATCCCCTCCATGCCGGAGTCGATCATGCGGTTGACTGCGTTGTTGCCGCCTCCACCCACGCCGATGACCTTGATTTTGGCGTCGTTGCGGGAATCTTCGTTAAAGCTGATGCGAATGTCGTTCTCTTTTTTCATGTCCGCCGCCTTCAGTTAAATTTGCTTGCCTGTTATCCCTTGCTTGATCTGCCGAAGTCTTGCTATGCACCCTTCCCTACAAACATTGCCTTCAACCTGGAACTCCAGCGTTCGCCTTGAATACCCCGCGCGATGCGGGCGCGATGTCCGTAGAACACCATGCCCAGAACAGTCGCGTACTCGGGCGCAGCCAGTGTGGATGGCATCTTGGCCAATGGCGCCGGCCATGCCAATCGCATCGGCCGACGGAGCACGGACTCAGCGACGTCAATAATCCCGGGCAAGCGGCATCCCCCTCCGGTGAGTACCACACCCGCCGCGCATAGCTCGAACATACCGGCGTGGCGCAAATTGTCACGCAGCATTTCAAACAGTTCCCGGGCGCGTGGCTCGAGGATTTCGGCTACCATGCGCTGGGAAATCAGCCGCGAAGCACGATCTCCGACGGAAGGAACCTCGACTTCATTTCCCTCCGGGATCAGGGTAACGATGGCGTTGCCGTAAAGCCGCTTGATCTTTTCCGCCTCGGCAACCGGAGTGCAGAGTCCCACGGAAAGATCACTGGTGAAGTGATCGCCGCCGATCGGAATCACAGCGGTGTGGGCCACCGCGCCTTCATGAAATACGATCAGGCCGGTAGAGCCCGCGCCCAGATCGGCCAGGCAGACCCCTAGTTCGCGCTCGTCAGAACGCAATGCGGCGTCGGCGCAGGCCAGCGGCTCGAATACGGTATCGTCCACATGCACGCCGGCGCGATTGACCGCGGTGATCACGTTCTGCATGGCGCTCGAAGCCACTGTCACCATGTGCACGCGCACCTCCAGCCGCGCCGCCATCATGCCCAGCGGATCGTGCACGCCAGTTTGATCGTCGAGAATGAACTCTTGCGGCAACAGGTGAAGAACTTCGCGATCGGCGGGGAGCGGAATGGCGCGAGCCTTCTCAACCGCGGCGCGCAGCTCTTCGCGGCCAATTTCACGCGCCCGCGCTCCGAAACTCAGCCCCCCATGGCTGTTGATGCCGCGAGCGTGCGCTCCGGCAACACCCAGCCAGGCATGCTCAATGGGCGCTCCGGCGACATCTTCTGCCTGCTCCACTGCTTTCTGGATCGAGCTCACGGCTTTATCCAGGTCCACGATGACGCCCTTGCGCGAACCTCGCGATTCGGCCACGCCGTGGCCGCGGTAGCGCAAACCGTTGTCGGTAATTTCCACCGCTAACGCGCAAGTCTTCGCGCTGCCAACATCAATCGCGGTCAGGAGATGCTCGTGCTGATTCGCCATTCCTATTGTGCTTCCTCTCCCTTGGCAATCGCCGGGCTCGGCTTCGCGGGTGCCTTGGTGGCAGCTTGCGAAGCAGCCGGATTCACGCTGGCCGCGGCCGCTGGGACAGTTCCAGGCTTCTTCGCGATCGTTCCCTGGGTTCTTCGGCGTTGCGTTCTTGGGGCTCGTGCTGCGCCGGCTCTCGCCTTTGCTTTCGCTCTGATCACGGCTCGGGTCTTCCGCGCGCTGCCTTTTCCTCCTGGTTCGGCGGCCTTCCTGCCAGCTAACGGCTTTCCCTGAATTGGCTTCGCCGGCGACAGACCAGCATTTCTCACGGTAAGAGTTGCAGACGGCTTGGGGGCGGCGGCGGTCATGCGACTGATGAGAGCCGCCGGCTTTACTCCGGCGGCCATTGCTTTCTTGGCTGCGCCCGGTGACATCGGTGGCTGCTTCGCCGCGCCTTGCAAATCCGGATTGACAATGATCTGCCGGTCGTAGCGCAAGTCCACCGATTCCAGTTTGTCGAACTGCTGCTGCCATTCCTGCACATGCGTGACGTACACCTTGTAGCGTTCCAGATAGTTGGACGACCCCAGATGGACCAGCACTTCCCCGACGCGATTGTTGGCCAGGACTTTCACGTCATCGGGATCAGACAGATCGATTTCGCTCAGATCTTGTGAGTAGTGAGCGCCGCCCGAATCGAGCTGGCGGACCACGTCGTTGTAGATCTTCATGCGCGCCGCCCGCGTGGATGGCGGCTCGCCCTGATTCATGCCCACAATCACGGGGAAGGAATATTTCTTCTTGCCCGGCAATTCCATCAGCGTGCCGACGTCGTCACTCACCAGAATCCTGGATCCTACCCGCGCAAACGCCACCGGAGTACGTTCGTGAATTTCAACCTTGAGCCGGTTAGGAATGAAGCGCATCACGCTGGCCGATTCGACCCACGGAATCTGTTCCAGCTGCGCTTTCCGCTGCGCCAAAGGCACGAAGAAAATATTTCGGCCGATGTCACCGCCCATAACTTCCATGACCTGCGAGCGGGCCACGTTCTGCAGGCCGTTGATTTCGATGTCGTCGCTCGACTCGACTCGGAATCGCCAGGAACGCTCTCCGTAGTGGTATAGCGAAGCGACCGTAATCCCGCACAGAAAGACGATGCCGAGGGCTACGGCACCCCAGGTCAGGCGAGTAACAGTTTTCTTTGGGAGTGAACCGCGGCGAACCGGGACACGCTTTTGCACCCGCAGGAATGGTGGTTCCTGCTCCACATCCAAGTCGAGCAAGCGCGCGTCATCGACTTCTTCGCGCCCTGGCTCGTCGGCCAGTGGGTACAATTCTTCCTGCGAGATGGTGTGGCCGGATTTCCGCGCCATCAACTCAGGTCAATTGTCGTCGGGGAACCGCTGAGCAAAAATACTATAACTGCTTTTAGGCAACAGAGATAGAAAAAATTGGGGAGTTTTGCACAGGACAAACAGGGCCGTCTTCAAAACGTCAGGACTTCACGTGCTGCCGATCGGCCGCCTCCCAGCTAGAACCTGTCGTCCTCAAATATTTGAGGGGGCTGAGGGAGGTCGATGACAAGGTTTTGACGAGGGCACGCGACGACCGCTCGAATTCCACGTTCCATCACCCGGGCGCGAATGCCTTGCACCTGTACCCGGACCACTTCGGCCCGACGGCGCCCCAGAGCACTCCGGACACGGGCCAAACGGACTTGGGCAGACACTGCCTGGTTGAGATCGTCATTCTCACGATCCGGCGTCCCCAAGTTTACATAACCCGTGGCTATTTCAGAGGCCTGCTCCACCATCGCGATCGACCTGTCCGAGAGGCGGCCGGCCCACCCTCGGTGCTCGCTCACGAGTCCGTTCGTGACCGACAGGGCCAGGACACCTAGGACCATCCAATACATTGCTTTTTCGGAAGCCATATTGCTGTTCCTTCTGCCGATTTGACGGTCGGGGCCGAAGATCGTTATCAGCTTGGCATTGTTTTTGTGCTTTTGTGCTGGGTTGTTGCGTGGGCGGCTAGGCGGCGTCCCTGGCTTGAAGTTTCTCCAGGACCATCGGGCCAAGCTGCGATACGCTGCCCGCGCCCAAGGTGAGAATCATGTCCCCCGGTTGGGCCGCGGCCACAACCGATGCGGCCCCATCGGCAAACGAGCCAGCATAGCTGGCAGTGGGCTTCCCCGTTTCGCCAATCAGCCGCGCCAGCGTTTCCCCTGTGACTCCCTCAATCGGCGCTTCGCTCGCGGCGTAAATATCGAGAACAACCAGTGAGTCGGCGCCCTCGAAGGCGGTTGCGAATTCGTCCATAAGATCACGGGTACGCGTATAGCGATGGGGCTGAAATATTACGTGGATCTTTCGGAAACCGCACTGGCGAGCGGCCTCAAGCGTGGCACGAATCTCGGTGGGATGATGGCCATAGTCATCAATGACGCTGACCCCGGCTGCCTGGCCACGCAACTGGAACCGCCGGTCCACGCCGCGAAAGTTTTCCAGCGCCGCGCGGATGTCGTCAGCCTCGATGTCGAGGCCGACTCCCACTGCGATCGCGGCGGTCGCGTTCAGGACATTGTGCACTCCTGGCACACGCAGGCGGAATTCGCCGAGATCACGCTCCCCGTACGTAACATGAAAATGGCTGGTGGGCTGCTGCTCCTGGGAGGGTACGGCGGAGTCGAACCCAGCCTTCCCCAGTTTGACGTGAAAATCCGAACCTCGCCGCGTTCCGTAGGTCACGGTCCGCCGCCGAATTTGCGGAAACAGGCGCCGCAACAGCGGATCGTCATTGCAGACCACGACCACGCCGTAAAACGGCACCCGGTCCATGAATTCCAGAAAGGCCCGCTTCACGTCGCGCATGTTGCGGTAACAATCCATGTGCTCGCGGTCGATATTGGTAACCACCGCTAATACGGGTGACAATTTCAGGAACGAGCGATCGCTCTCATCGGCTTCGACCACCATGTACTCTGACTTGCCCAGGCGCGCGTTCGACCCCATGGCGTCCACCCGCCCGCCGACCACGACGGTAGGATCAAGTCCTCCCGCTGCCAGCACGGCGGCGACCATGGAGGTGGTCGTGGTCTTGCCATGCATGCCGGCAATGGCGATGCCGTACTTCAGACGCATCAACTCCGCCAGCATCTCGGCCCGCGGGATCACCGGAATGTGCAGCCGATGAGCTTCTGTAACCTCGGCGTTGTCTTGCACAATGGCGGAACTGGTGACGACGACTTCCGCGCCGGCAACGTTTTCCGCGGCGTGGCCCTCGAAGATGGTGGCCCCCATGGCAGCCAGCCGCTGCGTGATCGTGGAGTTTTTCAGGTCGGAACCAGAAATCCTGTAGCCGAGGTTGAGCAGCACCTCGGCAATACCACTCATGCCTATGCCCCCGATACCGACGAAATGCATACGCTGGATTTTGGCAAACATATCAAATCATCTTTTTGCTTCTATCAACCCAGTCTCCAACCCTCTGTCATCCCAAACCATTTGTCATCCTGAGCGTAGCAAGCCGATTCGCTCGCGAATCGGTGTGCGAAGTCGAAGGATCTCTACCGCCCAACTCAGTCACTGCATCACCGTTCCGGCATACTGACGCAACTGACCACCGAGATGCTGCAGAGATCCTTCGACTCCGCTCAGGATGACTCGTCTTCCACTCCCGCCAGCCGCGCCGCCATCGCCGCAATGTCGCGGGCCGCGTCTGGATGCGCTAGCTTTCTCGCCGCCTGGCTCATGCGCCGCAGTCTTCCGGCATCGCCCAGCAGCGCAGCTATGGTATCCGCGAGCCACACTCGTTCCAGCTTGGTTTCTTCCACCACCACCGCAGCGCCTGCCCGCACCAGCGCCTGGGCGTTGACTCTCTGATGATCGTCAGCGGCGCGCGGAAAAGGAACGAAAACCGCCGGCTTGCCCGCCGCCGTAATTTCCGCGACCGTGCTCGCGCCGGATCGGCACAAGATCAAATCGGCCCGCGCGAAGAAAGCCGGCATGTCGGTAATGAAGGGGTACACTTCCGCGGACAAGCTAGATTGCTGGTAGGCAGCCAGCGCGTCATTATAGCCGCGCTCTCCCGTCTGATGAATGATATGGATGTTCGGCACCTGCTTCATCAGCTCTGGCAAACACTGAACCATAGCCTGATTGATGGCATTCGCGCCCTGGCTTCCGCCGAACACGAGCAAAGTAGGCTTATCGCTCGCAGTCGGCTTGCCCGCGATTTCGAAAAACGCTTGGCGAACCGGCACACCGGTGACTACGGCATGCGGAAAATATCGCGCCGTCTCCTCGAAGTGGACCGCTGCCCCTGAGACCATCCTGGCCACAATACGATTGGCGAAACCGGGCACAACATTGGGCTCGAATGCCAGAGTCGGAATGCGTTTGAGGACTGCCGCCAGCATCGCCGGTCCGGAAGCGTATCCCCCCACCCCGATCACCACATCGGGACGAAACTCAGCGAGCATGCCGCGCGCATCCCATACCGCGCGAGGAAGATCGAAGAGAGTTTTCAGGCGCGTCTTCACACTTACTTGGTTCAGTGCGCCTACCTCCACCAGCCGAAGTGGGAATCCCGCCGCCGGAACCAGTCGATTCTCGATGCCCCGCGCCGTCCCGATAAACAGTACTTCGGCGCTGTACCGCTTCTGCAGTTCCTGGGCAATGGCGAGCGCAGGGATCACGTGTCCGCCCGTACCGCCTCCCGCCAGAATTGCCCGCATGATGTGACTATAAACCGGAAGTTGCCGTGGAAGGCCGCAGCGGGTTGACGCTTTAGGAGCGTCACACGATGTTTCCGGTAACAGAAGAATGCTTCAGTCCGTCTGTTTCGTAATGTTCAGCAGAACTCCCACGCATGCCAGCGTCACAAACAACGACGACCCTCCGTAGGACACGAACGGCAGTGGGATGCCCTTGGTCGGCATCATTCCCAGCACTACGCTGATGTTGATGAAAGCCTGTACCACCACCATGCAGGTAATGCCCACAGCCAGCAGACGGCCAAACATGTCCTGCGTACGCAGCGCGGTTCGGACTCCACGCCATAGGAAGATTCCGAAAAGCAGCAAGACCACGAGCGAACCCAGCAGGCCCAACTCTTCCGCCGTTACTGCAAAAATGAAGTCAGTATGCGGCTCAGGCAGGTAGAAGAGCTTCTGCTTCCCTTCCATGAAGCCCATTCCGGTGATGCCTCCGGTGCTTACTGCGATCAGCGATTGAATGATGTGAAAGCCCTTGCCCTGCGGGTCTGAATACGGATTGAGGAACGCCGTGATCCGGCCCCACCGCCACGCCACACGAGCCACCAGAAAATACAGGGGAAGCACAGACGACGCACAAGCGAATCCCAGATAGCGCAGTTCCAAACCAGCCACGAACAGGATGCAGGCAGTGATCGCGGCGCACGCAATGGCGGTGCCCAGATCCGGCTCAAAGACGATCAAGGCGAGAAACATCAGCGTGGGCAGGACCGCCGGCACCAAAGTATTCCGCCAGTCGTGCATGGAGTTGATGCGGTTCTCCAGAAAATATGCGAGAAAAAGAATGACCGCAACCTTAGCCACTTCCGAAGGCTGGAAGGAAAATCCTCCAAAGTGAATCCAGCGATGAGTGTTATGGGAGCGGTCGAGGAAAAAGACCGAGATCAACAGCAGCGTAGTCGCGCCCAACACTGAGAACACCACGCCCGGGTGCTTATAGCGGCGGTAGTCAACCTTCATCGCCACCACCATCGCGATGATTCCGGCCGCCGCCCATCCTACCTGGCGCAGCAGGAAAAAGTAGCCCGATCCGTAGCGCTCTTTGGCCATGACCGCGGAAGCGCTGAATACCATCACCAGCCCCACAAATACCAGGATCAGGGTGACCGTAAACAGCCAGCCATCGACGCTGACGCGCTTTGCCATGGGAGTTTTATTTCACCACGGAGGCGCGGAGGTGCGGAGAAGAATGTCTGTGAATTTCCGGGAGGGGCTGTAACTACTTTGGTTCATGTAGGCGCGAGCCTCTCGCTCGTGCAGGGACCAGCACGGGCGCGGACGCCCACGCCCACATTTTCGCCGGTCGTTAAGGATTCCGCTCTTCCGCAGCCAGGGCCCGCACCACTTCCTTAAACACCCGTCCCCGGTGCTCATAATTCTTGAACTGGTCAAAGCTGGCACATGCGGGAGCCAACAGCACAATATCTCCTGCTTCGGCTGTCGCAGCTGCACGCTTTAGCGCTGTTTCCAGCGTCACCGACCGGTCAATCTCCGCAGCCGACTTAACCTGTGACTCGATCTTTTCCGCTGCAGCCCCGATGGTGTAGACGCGTTTCACCCGCCGCTGCAACAAGTCGTTGAGCAGCGTGTAGTCGCTGTCTTTGTCCTTGCCGCCAAGAATGAGGTGGATATTCGCGGGGAAAGACTCCAGCGCCTTGATCGTCGCATCCACATTCGTCGCCTTCGAATCGTTGTAGTACTCCACGCCACGAATCGTGGCCACGTATTCCAGGCGATGTTCCACCGCCTTGAAACTCTGCACTGCCATGCGGATGCGCTCAGTCTCACAACCCATGAGCGCGCCTACGCAGATGGCGGCCAGCGTGTTTTCCACGTTGTGGGCGCCCTTGAGCGGAATTTCAGAAACTAGTATGACCTCGCGCTGCCCTTTCCCATCGCGAAACAGTACCCGGCCATCGCGAACGTATGCACCTTGCTTTACTTCATCCTTGCGGCTGAACCAGAAGACTTGCGCTCGCGTACGACCCGCCAGCCCCACGCAGGTAGGGTCGTCGGAGTTCAGTACGGCGAAATCTTCTGCTTGCTGATTTTCGAAGATGCGCGCCTTGGCGTCAGTGTAGGCCGCAAAGGTGCGGTGCCGGTCGAGGTGGTCGGGCGTGATGTTGAGCACGACCGCAATCTTGGGACGAAAAGTCTCGATGGTCTCCAGCTGAAAACTCGATACTTCCAGCACCACGACCGTGGCCGCCGTCGCCCGCTCAACCAGGGAAATGGTATTCTTAGGCAGGAACCGGGACGCCAGCTCGATCTCGCCGATTACGGATTCGCCCTGAGCGCGGGCCTGAACCAAGGACGGCGAATCCACCGGTACACCAGGGCTCACCACAATGAAATCCTGGCCCCGGAAAGTGCGTTCGCCATGCCCCCCAGTCTCGACCGCGATGCCATGATCTAGCAAAACCGGGATTTCCTGGCCGAGTTGGTCTTGCGGCTTCGCGTCCGAAACGGTAACGTGTGCGCCCCGCGCCTGCAAGAACAGGGCCGACGCCACCCCGGACTTGCCCAGGCCGACGACGAGCACGCGTTTGTTGGCGAGATCCACGGCTTATCTTTTTAACCCGTCACCACGGAGGCACGGAGTAAAAACAGAATAAAGGAAAAATGCGAGAAGCACACGGCGTCAGAGTCACCCGCGACAAGAAAAAATCTGCTTTTCTCCGTGTCTCCATGCCTCCGTGGTGAGGTCTATCTGCTGCGGTTACCTCAGCTTCAACGTGGTCAACG
>WNFG01008402.1_pt1 | contig 14517 bp, 11 predicted proteins | sample 5400431 | NCBI WGS metagenome assembly WNFG01 (sample SAMN13153346, study PRJNA577476) | soil metagenome | isolation source: 120 cm saprolite under Douglas fir tree site 2 hole 3 replicate 2 | place: USA:California | collected 2015-04-18
TGATTCTGGCCATCCGCAGGCCCGATGGCGAGATCCTTTTCAATCCGCGCGCCGGCGACGCGATTCGGGCCGGCGATTACCTGATCGCCATGGGCGAGCCCGCGCAGCTCGCAAAAATGGAAGCGATGGCGCAGACCGGCGCATCCGTCTCATGAAGATCGTAACCGCCGCCGAGATGCGGGCCATTGACCTCGCCACCACGGAAAAGCATGGCGTGCCCTCGCTCACCCTGATGGAAAACGCCGGAACAGCGGTGGCCGAGTTTGCGCGCAGGCATTTCGATTTCGACTCAGTCTGCGTCGTATGCGGCAAAGGCAACAACGGCGGAGATGGCTTTGTGGCCGCGCGCCATCTGCGGGAAGCCGGTAAAAAAGTTTCAGTGATTGTGCTGACCGGGGGGCCGAAGGGGCTGAAGGGCGACGCGGCCGCAATGTTCAGAAAGCTGGGGATCAAACCTGAGTGGGTCGCCACTGAAGAGAATTTCACCGATGCGGGAATCCGAAAAGCCCTCCTGTCCGATTTGATCGTCGATGCGGTTCTCGGGACAGGATTCAAACCTCCCCTGCGCGAACTGGCGCAAAAAGCCATTGAGGTCGTCAACGGCCTGGCATCTCCGGTGCTGGCCGTGGATCTGCCGTCGGGAATCGATGCCGACGACGTGGAAGGCGACTCCTCTCTTCATGTCCATGCCGATGGAATTGTCACGTTTACCGCCCCCAAGCCGGTCCACGTTTTCGGCGATCTGACCTCCGGGCCGGTGGCCGTGGCCGGAATCGGATCGCCGCCGGAAGCAGTTTCCGCGAACAGCGCACTGAAAGAAGATGTCATCACCGCCGCCGACGTTCAGGCGATGGCCCTGTCGCGCTCGCTGGATGCGCACAAGGGACAGTTTGGCCATGTGTTGGTGATCGGCGGTTCCGTGGGTAAGGCGGGCGCTGCCGCCATGGTGGGAATGGCCGCGCTCCGCACCGGCGCCGGCCTGGTGACCGTGGCCTGTCCCCGGTCGGTGCAGCCGACTGTGGCCGCGTTTGCTCCTGAATTGATGACCGTGCCCCTGCCCGAAACCTCCGAAGGCACAATCTCTCTTCTCGCGCTCACTCAGCGTGAAGAACTGCTGAAAGGCAAGACGGCAGTGGTGATCGGGCCCGGGCTTTCGCGCAATTCTGAAACCGCGGAATTTGTCAGGGACTTCGTAAGCGTCTGCTACACCTCTCTGGTGATCGATGCCGATGGCATCAACGCCTTTGAAGGATGTCCTGAGGAAATTCGCAGGGACCCTGGCGACAATTCATTTCGGGTAATTACGCCGCATCCCGGAGAGATGGCGACGCTCATGGGCATCTTCGCGGATGACATTCAACATGGACGGATTAACGTTGCGCTCGATGCCGCCGGCAAGACCGGAGTCTGTGTGGTACTGAAAGGCCACAGAACGGTCGTCGCCAGCCCGCGCGGCCATGTGTGGATCAACCCCACGGGAAATCCTGGCATGGCCAAAGGCGGATCAGGGGACGTGCTGGCGGGCATCATGGGGGCCGTCATTGCGCGGCGCTTCGATGGAGTCTCGGGAGTGAAATCCGTTGCGGACCCCGAAGGGCACAAAATCAATATGTTGAAACAAAGGCAAAAACAAAAATATGGAGCGAAAGACCGGGAAGCCGCAAAACTGCTGGCCGAAAAGATGGCCGTCAAAGCCGACGAAGTCCTGACTCTGCTGGCAACCTTGAATGCCGGGCGCGCCGTCTACCTTCACGGCCTTGCCGGAGACATTGCCCGCGAGCTTTACGGCGAGAGTTCCATGATCGCCACCGACATCATCGACTGCATCGCCGACGCCATGGAGACGTGCCACAAAGAGGCCGCCGACAGTTTTGCCTATCTCCATCGATGAATGTCTTCGAAACCCATTCCGCGGAAGAGACGACCGATCTGGGCCGCCGGCTGGCTCGGCAATTGAAGCCCGGCGGCATCGTGCTGCTGCGCGGCGATCTGGGCGCGGGCAAGACGACCATGGTCAAAGGCATCGCCGAGGGCTTGCAGGCGGCCGACGCCGGTGATGTCACCAGCCCCACGTTTACTCTGATTCACGAATACCGCGGCCCCGAAGTCACTCTTTATCACATCGATCTCTACCGCATCGACACCCAAAGGGAACTCGATACCCTGGCCCTCGACGATCTCATGGATGAAAAGCATATCCTGCTGATCGAGTGGGGAGAAAAATTCGAACGGTTCACGCGGGAACGCGACGCCGAAATCGCGATTGAACACCTCGGCGGCGATGATCGCAGGGTCACGTTCACCGACTAGCCGGCAAAAGCAATGGCATCGGCAGCGAATGAACGCGAATGAAAACCAAAATCCAGGACAAGACCTTGAAACGCAGAGGAAGCGGAGGAAACGGAGGTTTTTGCCTTTGTTTTTCCGTGCCCTCATCTTTCTGCTGGAGAGACAAGTTCGAAATATCGACACTCTGCCCTGGATGAAACCGCCAGGAGCCGGCGGTCCGAATAGGACCCATTTATCTTTTGTTTTTCTCCGTGTCTCCGTGCCTCCGTGGTGCAAAGGTCTTGTCTTTGATTTTGGTTTTTCATTCGCGTTCATTCGCGTAAATTCGCGGCTAAGTTTTTCTACTTTGGCCCGGGCATGCTGCGAATGGTCGCCCAGATCAGCCATATTCCGCTGACCACAAATAACACGATGACCGGCAGAAAGAACGTGCGCGCCGGAATGTGTTGAAAATAGCACCACACCACGATCCCGACGATGGGGTCTCGCCGGTGACGCCGCTGCTGAGGTCCGAGGCGAGAAACAGAGCTGTACTGCCGACTTCTTTTACATCGATATTGCGCTTCATCGGAGAACGCTCGGAGCCGGCTTTCAGCATGTCGCCGAATCCCGTAACTCCGCGCGCGGCCAGGGTCTTCAGCGGCCCCGCGGAGATGGCGTTGACCCTTATATTGCGCGGGCCGAGGCTGTACGCCAGATAGCGGACGCTGCATTCCAGAGACGCTTTGGCCACGCCCATGATGTTGTAGTTGGGCATGACTTTTTCCGCGCCGAAGTAGGTCATGGTCATGATGCTGCCCCCGTTGGTCATCAGCGGCGCCGCGCCGCGCGCCACGGCGATCAGAGAATAGGCGCTGATGTCGTGGGCGATCCTGAATCCTTCCCGGGAGGTATTCAGAAAGTCGCCCTTCAGGTCATCGGCCAGGGCGAAGGCGACGGAGTGGACCAGGGTGTCGAGCCGTCCGTAGCGGGTCGCAAGTTCGGCGAAAAGCTTGTCGATTTCCGCGTCGCTGCTCACGTCGCACTGAAACCCTTCCGCGCCGGGCAGCGCCGAGATCATTTCATGCGCTTCATGCTTCAGACGTTCGTTCTGATACGTGATCGCCAGCTTCGCTCCGGCCTCGCTCAGGGCCTGAGCGACTGCCCAGGCGATGCTGCGCTTATTGGCGACTCCGAATATGACGGCGTTACGGCCCTGCATAGTCAGCATAGTTTAGGTTCCTCGATGGACAGGAAAGGATATCACCCATCCGGAATCGGGACATCCGGAAATCGGGTCATCGGGACATCGGATGGCGCTGCGGACGTTACGAAGTGCCTGATGTAGATGCCGATGCCTGGATCTTCCGATGTTCCGATTCCCCGATGTCCCGATCTCCCGATTCTTCTGACGTTCCGATTTCCCGATGCTCCGATGTCCCGATTCCCCGATCAGTTATCTCCGCCGCCTTCGTCGATCGCCAACTGGTGATGCAGGCTGTCAGATACAGTCCGCCTACGATGTAAAATCCCCACGTCAGGCTTTTCTCGTGAGCAACCGCGCCGATGGCCACGGAGATGGCGAACTGCAGGCAGGTGCCCGCGAAGTAGAACGCATTCTACGCCTCCGAGCGCGCGGGCGCATCCCATGACGGCGTAGATCATGACCGAGGCCAGGAGGGCCACAGAGAAACCGTTGAACAGATGGATGCTTCTTCCCAGGTGGGTGCCTACGAAGGGCAGGGAACTGAGAAAGATTCCCAGGATTGCCATGGAGACGATGATGGTGCGGCGGCGCTCGATCCGGCAAATCAGTTCTCCGGTGTAGAACGCTCCCAGGCAGGCGCCCACCGCCCAGCCGGAGTTGAGCCATCCGTAGCCTTTGGCCCCGGCGTTCAGAATGCGGTCGCTGTACGGAGCGCTGAGCACGCCCTGGCTCAGCATGCCGGCCACAAAAAACGCCCACGCCGAGCCCACCAGCATGAGCTGCGGGCGAATACGAATATAGCGGACGCCTTCCAGCAGCTCGTGAAAGTAGCGGGCCACCGCGCCCTCTTTGCCCGGGACTTCCGTGACCGGCTGTTGCACGGTGAGACGTCCTTTGCGCACAAACAGATAGCAGGCGAACGACAGCGCATAGCTGATGCAGTCGATAAACAGGATTCCGCTGAGGCCGATCCAGTTGTAAAGGAAGCCGACCATACCGCCGGCGATCAGCCAGCCGCCCTGCAATCCGGCGATCAGGAAGCTGTTGGCATGAACGAACTCCGATTCCGGCGTCAGTTCCTGGATGAGCGCATTGATGACCGGCCAGAACATCCAGAAACCGGCCGCGACGAATACGCTGAGCAGATAAATTTCCCAAAGAGCGGCCACGCCCATCCACAGCCGGATGGCAACCACCAGAATGGCGATGCCGCGCAGCGCATCGAGTAACATCACCAGGTGGCGGCGGTCTTCACGGTCGATGATGACGCCGCTGAACGGCAGCAGAAAGAGCGCGGGAATCGTTTGCAGCATCAGCAAAGTTCCCAGCGCCGTTTCCGAATGCGTCACCTGCAGCACATACCACGTAACGGCAGCCGTATTCATGCCGCTGCCGATCATGGAGATCATGTTGGCGGCAAAAACCAGCTTAAGGGCACGGTGCTTGAGTACACTCAGCATCTGCTCCCAATGTAACATTAACGATTCCGGCCATCGGTGGGATAATGGGCTTCGTGCTCACTTCGAATTTCAACCTGCTGCCGAAGCTGGGAATTCTGGCGGCGACGCTGGGGCTGGCCGCTTCCGGCGCTCCAGGCGTCGGCGAGCCGAAGTCTCTGGCCGCATACTATGACGGCAGCCCGGTTGTGTTTACGCCGAGTGTGCCGGCCACGCGCCTCGCGGCCGCCCTCGGCCCCTGGAGCTTTGGCCGCCGTCTGAGCGAAGACAAGCCTCTCGATAAGCGGTTGAATCTTTACGTGGTGCTGCCCGGAAAGCAGCATCAGTCGGCCGTCGCTCCGGAGTTCGATCACAATCTGGTCGTCAATACTCTGACCCACGACAAGACGCGCGACTGGGACATCTACTGGTGTTTTGAGATCGATCCCGCGCTGCAGGACGACATGCGCAGCGAACATGAAGTCATCGTGGCGGCCCAGCAATATTTCAGGCCCCCCGATCTGTTCGACATGGAAGACATACCCGCGCGCGCCGCCATGGCCGAAAAAGCCGGCCTTCACACCCTCGCCGATTTGAAACACTTCCGCCGCAAAGACGGGTCCCTGCCCCGAATGCTGATCATTCCCGCGCGCCTGGCCGTGAGCGCCACCGCCGAGGTCGAGGCGGCCACGGAACTGCATGCTTCCACGCCGATGCAATAAATCGCTGCGGATTTGCGCAGATCGATGCCCATGTCCTCTTTTTCTTTGTTTTTCTCGGTGACTCCGTGCCTCCGTGGTGCAAAGGTTTTGTCTTTGTTCTTTCCGGTATACTTAAAATCTCATTCCACCATCTGAGGAAACCGACTGCTTCCCTATATAGAGCTTGGGCGATTTTCCATCGGGCCGCTCCAGAGAATTCCCACCTTTGGATTGCTGATGATGCCAGGCTGGAAATCGATCCGCACACGGTAATCACCGCTATGGCTCTTGCCGGAATTCTCGGCGCCAAGATCTGGCATATCGTGGATACGCCCGCCGACCGTCCGACACTGGATCTGATTTTTAGCTGGGGCGTTCTGCCCTGGTTCCAGCAGGGCTTCGCGTGGTTTGGGGGGCTGGTTGCCGGGACCGCAACGCTGCTGTTCATGGCCCGAAAGTACAAAATCAGCATGATGACCATGCTCGACGTGGCCGCCGCGCCCTGCGCGATCGGTTATGCGGTCGGCCGGATCGGCTGTCTGATTTCCGGCGATGGCGATTACGGAAAACCGACATCTCTGCCCTGGGGCATGGCTTTTCCCCATGGTCTGGTACCCACCACTACCACCTGCGTCCAGTGGGGATGGCCCGCGGACTGTCAGGTGCATCCCACGCCCATCTATGAATTCGTTGCCGGGCTGCTGATCTTCTGGTATCTGTGGCGGCGCGGTACTCGGGCCTTGCAGCATCCGCTGGCCGCCGGTGTCATTGTCGGCGAGTTTTTCATCCTGAGCGGCGTGGAGCGCTTTCTGGTGGAGTTTCTGCGCATCAATCCCCGGGTGATCTTCGGGATGAGCAACGCGCAATTTGCCGGCCTGCTGTCGGTGCTGACCGGAGTGATTCTGCTGGTGGTGGCGCGGCGGCGGTTTCGCGGCATCAATCCCGTGCACCGTGTGCTGAACCACGTCAATCAATATGGAAATCCGCCCAAACCCGAATACCACAGGCCCACGCCTGAGTGTCCGCATCCTGAGCGCTGGAGCATGTTTGACACCATGACTGCTGAAGTGGAAGTCCTCGAATTCCTGAAATGCCTCATGACCACCATGAAGCCCAGCCTGGTGGTGGAAACCGGGACCTTTCTCGCCGTGAGCACCCTCTACATGGCGGAAGGGCTCAAACAAAACGGCTCCGGTAAAATCATCACCTGCGAGCCTGACAAAGAAGTCTTCGCCAAAGCCAAAGAGAAGATCGACGCCTCGGGCCTGAAGAAATGGGTGGATTACCGCTGCGAGGAAAGCCTCAAACTGAACGTGAACGGGACCATCGATCTTCTGTTTTGCGACTCGATGCCCGAACTGCGCGAACCGGAAGTCCGTTACTTCCTGCCGAAGATCAATCCGAACGGTCTGATTCTCATGCACGACGCCAGTTCGCACCTCAAAACAGTGCGCGAGGCCGCGCTGCGCCTGGAGGCGGAAGGGCTGATCTCGGTAGTGCTGCTGCCCACGCCTCGCGGCCTGGTCATTGCGCAAAAGCGCGCGGGAAGAAGCTAGGGAATCGGAACATCGGAACATCGGGAAATCGGATGGCGCTTCCGATTTCCCGATTTCCCGATACCCCGATGTCCCGATTCCCTGTTAGAGTGTCGCCATGCATAGATAAGAACTGGCCGGCACTTCCGTAACCGTTCTTAATCCATTCAGAATAGTTATTCTCTTTCAATGCAGAAGGTTCAATTCCTGAAGGCCATCCTTGTTATGGTCTCGATCTTCGGGGCCGCCGTAATGGTGCACGGGCAGGAGGGCCAGTCGCTGGCCGACATCGCGCGAAAAATCCGCGCCGAAAAAGCCGCCGCCGCTGCCGCCGCCTCCGAGCCGGCGCCGGAACCGAAACCGGCGACCCCGGCAAAGCCCGCGCCGGCTGACGCGCCCGCACCGGCGGTAACGCCGGTGCCCGCGGTAAAGCCCGTGCCTCCGCCGCAACCCGACCCTGCGCCCGCAAAGAAACCGGTTTCCTCGATACCCGCGCCCGTCGCGCAGCCTGTGCCCGCAAAAATCGCCGATGCCGGTTATGACAAGACGCTCGACACCACTGCCGACAGCGATTTATATGTGGCGCGCATCAGCGCTTTTATCGAGCAGGAAAAATTCAAAGACCTGGACGATCACGCACGGGCTCTCAGGAACCAAAGACTCAGATTCCCGGGAGGCGGATGGAAGCTGCACTCCTTGTATCTGGTGATCACTAACGCCCTGGCCGGCGACAAAGCCGAGGATGCTGATTATGAAGCTAACTTTCAGAGATTGAAGCGCTGGGCCGCAGCCCGTCCGCAGTCGATTACCCCGCGTGTGGCTTTGTCTTATGCCTACAACAACTGGGCATGGAAGGCCCGGGGCACAGGGACGGCCGACGAAGTTGGCGGGGAGAATTGGCGGCTGTTCGAAGAACGCACTCAAATGGCGAAAGCGGTCCTGGCCGAGGCGTCGACTCTGCAGGAGAAGTGCCCGGAGTGGTTTCACCAAATGCTGGCGGTAGCGCTCGACGAAGGCTGGAAAAAGGAGCAGACGGAGGCGTTATTGGAGCAGGCCATCCTCGCGGAGCCGGATTATTTCTACAACTATGAGCAGTATGCGAACTACCTGCTTCCGAAATGGCATGGCGAAGAAGGCGACGCCCTGCGGTTTGCCCAGCGAATCGCCGACCGCATAGGAGGGAAAAAGGGCGATGTGGTCTACTTCCGGATTGCCGCCGCGCTGGATTGCAACTGCACGACGGAAACTTACCTGACACAGGCCTCGTGGCCGAGGATCAAACGCGGCTATGAAGCCCTGGAAGATCTCTATGGTTTTTCGAATTTCAGACTCAACGAAATCTGCTATATGGCCGCCAAGACCGAAGACTTTGAATATGCTAACAGGCTGTTCGAGCGCATCGGCGACCATTGGGAAGTCGGACCCTGGCAGAGCAGGGAGATTTTCGACGACAGCAAATCTTTCGCCTATCTCATGGTCAACATGAAGCCCGCATATCAGGCGATGGTGGTCAGCGAGAAAACGCCTGATGGAAAGGACTATCAGCAAAAGATGGCGGCGCTTCTGGGCACTCCTCGGGAAGGCCCGTTCAGGGAATGCTTCACCGGGCTCCAGGAAAGCAATCCGAACTTCGATATGGTCCTGAAGGTTGCCAGGGACTCCTCGGTCGAGGCGGTGATGTTCTGGCCCACGATGGCGCCGCATGCCTGCATCCAGGAGAAGTTGAAATCGATGACCCTGCCCGCGCCTCCGGCCGACGAGTACTGGGTCAAAGTAACAATGAAAATTCACTAAAAGAGAGAGCTTTCACCGCAAAGGACGCGAAGGAAGCAGAGGTAAGAAAAGATTTAAAATTTAAAATTTAAAATTTAAAATCTTTTCCTGCTTCACTTTTTCTCCGCCCGCCCAAGGCATCCCGCCAGGAACGACCTCTCATCCAGCCGGTGCAGCCGTTTCGACAATCCCGGCCTGAGTAGTTTGTGGTGGCGGATGGTAAACAGATATTCCGCTACGAACCACAGCGGTTCCTCCGTGGTCATCCATTCCAGACGATCGAAGCGCGTCATTTTGACCGGGTCTGAGAAGGTGCGGAGCGAGCGTTCCCGCCGAAGATTGAAATACACATCGAAGTAACTGAGGGCCAGTTCGCGCAGGCTGCGGTAGACCGGCTCACGGTAGCGGCAGCCGGTGTAGTTGGACTTTGCCACTGCGCCCCAGTGGCCTTTCTGTTGGTAGATGGCGATTACGTGATCGGTGTCGGCCTCGGCTTCCAGGTCAAGGATGAGCGCGGGATATCCGTTGACCCGCAGGGCGGCCGCCGCCAGCGTGGCCCCCTCGAAACAGTGGGAGGCGTTCTCGCGCAGCACCACCCGCGGCGACCACGCGGTGTCGGCCAGGTGATAGGGCATGGCGTCCAGAAATCTCTGGATGCCGTGTGGGTCTTTCAGGCTGCGGAGTTTGCGCAACTCTTTGGCGGTAAATCCGAATTGGTCGGGGCTCATGGGTTCCGGCAAGTATACAACTGACCCGGCAAAGAGCATTTTCACCGCAAAGGACGCGAAGGACGCAAAGGAAGAGCGGGGAAGAAGGGATAATTCATCGGGACTCCGACGGTCATGTTGCCTCCGCCTTATCTTCCATCTTTTTCTTCCTTTGCGCCCTTCGCGCCCCTTTGCGGTAAAAATGCTTTTATCCGTGAATTTGTGATAAATTGCTGCCCATGAAAACCAGAACGATGCTGATTCGCTGGATAGTTCTCTGTGGGTTGGTCCTTATAACTCTGGGTATGAGCGCGGGATCGAAGCCCAGAGAGGCAGCTCCGAATTTCAACGCCACGACTACCGCCGGCGAGAAGTTCAATAACAGCTCCCTTAAGGGCAAGGTAGTGCTTCTGGAGTTCTGGACTACCTGGTGCGGATACTGCCTGCAGGAAGCGCCTCTCGTCGAACAGTTGAACGATGAGTTTGCCGCCAAAGGCCTGGTGGTGCTGACCATCAATGTGGGCGAGTCGAAGAAGACCGTCAAAAAATATCTGGAGCAGCATCCGCGCAAGACCCGGGTCGTTCTCACCGACGACACCAATCTGGCCGCCATGTTTGAGGCGAAGTCCTACCCGATCTATGTGGTGATCGATCGCGACGGCAATGTCGCCGCCACCCAGAAAGGGGCGGGAGGCGAAGACGCGCTGCGAGACATGCTGGCCAGGGCCGGGCTGGAAAGTGCGGACGAGGACGATAAGTAGCGCGAACGACGATCTCTTCACCGCAAAGGCACAGCGCGACGAAACCGCAACCCAAAAAAAAGTCAAAACCATAAAACCTTGAAACGCAGAGGAAGCGGAGGAAGCAGAGGTCTTTTGGGGGTATTGCCGCGAACTCAGCAATAATCTCGCACGCGACGAAAAGGGTTGGGCCAACGTTACAACCCCGAAAAACCTCTGCTTCCTCTGCGTTTCAAGGTTTTGATCTTAGGTTTTGGTTTTCCTGCGTCCCTCTGCGATGAGAGCTTTGTGCAGCCCGCCGGCTTCGCGCAGAAACGCGTTCCGGTTTATGATTCTTGACGCAGCTTCCTTTGTGTTCCGGTTTACCTGAGATGGGAAGTGCATATTCATTTGCCCGCCTGGAGGCTGTAATGTTCCGTAATGACTCAAGATCCGCGAATTCCTTTTCCTGCCTTTCTCCGTGTCTCCGCGCCTCTGTGGTGTGCTTTTGTTTTTTGATGGCTTCATTCGTTACCTCTGAAGCCCAGATGATGGGCGCGCCGCAGCAGCCGACGACCATGCAGCAGGCCGGCGATAACTGGGCGCTGCAAAACGCCAATCAACAGCAGGCGATGAATAGTGCTCAGCACCCTTCCATCAAGGCGGTCGAGTCCGTCATCGATCCCGAGAAGATCAGGGCCCACGTCCGCTTTCTGGCTGACGATCTGCTGGAAGGCCGTTATCCCGGCCTGCGCGGCGGAGATCTCGCGGCGCAATATGTCGCAACTCAGTTTGCGCTTTACGGACTCGCTCCCGCCGGCGACAACGGCACATACCTTCAGCACATCGACTTCGTGGGCATGAAAGTGAAGCCTTCCGACACCAGTTTCAGTCTCGTGCCGGAAAAGGGCGGCGCGATGCCGCTGACTTTCGGCGATGACTACACCGTGTCCACCCAGACCCTTGAGCCTTCCGTGGATATCGACGCGCCCATCGTCTTTGTCGGGTATGGCGCGACCGCGCCGGAATTCCAGTGGGACGACTATGCCGGTATCGACGTAAAAGGCAAGATCATCCTGTGCATCGTGGGAGACCCGCCGTCGGACGATCCCGCTTTCTTCGCCGGCAAGGCGCTCACCTACTACGGCCGCTGGACGTACAAATTCGAGCAGGCTGCGCGCAAGGGCGCGGTGGGAGCGCTGATCATCCACCGGACGGACCTGGCCAGCTACGGCTGGGATGTGGTCAAAAATTCCAACAGCGGCGAGCGCACCTACCTGCGCGACGATAAGAACGCCCGCCTGCAGGCCGCATCTTGGATTCAGCTGGAGATTGCCAAAAAGATCTTCGCCGCGGCCGGTCTCGATTTCGATCAGCAGTTTGTCGCCGCCGGAAAACGCGGCTTTAAGGCCGTGGAACTGCCCGTGCGGCTCAAGGCCCATATCGGCAATGAAATCCGCCGATTCCAGTCGTCGAACGTCGTCGGAGCGCTGCTTCCGCCCGCCGCGAAAAAAGGCGACAACGCGCGCGCCGCAAGCCAGGCCGTCCTCTACACGGCGCACTACGACCACCTCGGATTCAAGCCCGGAATGGCGGGCGACAATATCTACAACGGCGCCGCCGACAACGCCACCGGGGTCGGCATGATTCTTGAACTGGCCCGCGCCTGGGGTTACATGCGCGGCGAGCTGCCGCACCCGGTGATTTTCGCCGCGGTCACCGCCGAGGAACAGGGTCTGCTGGGCTCGCAGTTCCTCGGGCAGCATCCGCCCATTCCCGCCGGACAGATTGCGCTCGATATCAACTACGACATGATCATTCCCATGGGCATGCCCCAGGAAGTGAATGTGAACGGCGCGCAGCGCACCAGCTTTTTTCCCGCCGTGCAGGCCACCGCCAAACAATTCGGCCTGGCGATCGTTCCCGATCCACGTCCGGAAGCCGGGACCTACTACCGCTCCGACCATTTCTCGCTCTCCCGCGTCGGCGTGCCCGCGTTCTCGGTGGATCCGGGAATGCTCTATGAGGGCCACGATCGCGCCTGGGGCGAGAAGAAGTTTCAGGATTTCGAAGACCACGATTATCACAACTTCACCGACAATTATCATCCGGAGTGGGATTTTGCCGGCAACGCCAAGCTCCTGCGCTTCGGCATGGACCTCGGCTGGCAGGTGCTGAATTCAAAGCATCCGATCGCCTGGAACAAGGGCGACGAGTTTGAGGCGGCGAGGAAGGCGAGCCTGGGGCAGTAGGAAGACTGGCCGCGAATGAATTCGAATCAACGCGAATAAAATAAAATAATAAAAAACCCTGCGATTCTGAACACACGGAAGCTGGCAACCCCGGCTCCGTGTCTCTGTGCCTCCGTGGTGAAGCCTTTGATTTTGGCGGCGAATCACGCTCACTGGTGACTCTCGTCACAGTTTGCGGATATGCATGTGTATAAATTGACAATCAGAAGCCGACAGGCACAACCCCGGTAAACCAAAGATCGACTTTCCTGACAGGAACGAAAGGGCTAAGATAAAACAAAAGGAGATTCATATGGCAAATATTATTCGCAGAGATCCTTTTTTTGAACTGACTTCACTGCGCGATCGCATGAATCAGCTTTTTAACCAATCCTTCGGCTTTGAAGGCCTGGGAATGGAACAGCCGCTGACGGAAGTGAACTTCCTTCCGCCGGTCGACATCTCCGAAGACGAGCACAACATCGTGTTGCTGGCCGAGATTCCGGGCGTAAAGCCGGACGATCTGAACGTCACCCTCGAAAATAACGTTCTGACCATCACCGGCAACCGGAAATTCAAAGAGGAAGAGAAGAAAGAGAACTACCACCGGATCGAGCGGCGGTATGGAAAATTCACCCGCTCCTTCACGCTTCCGGCCACCCTGGATGCGGAAAGTGTGAACGCCGTTTTTGAGAACGGAATCCTGAACATCACCCTGCCCAAGAAGGCGGAGTTCAAGCCCAAACAAATCACGATCGGCGTGAAAACGCCCACCGCGGTTGCGGTGAAGAACAAAGAGAAAGCCGCGTAAGATCGGCGAATGAAACAGGTGGCCGCAGCGACGCTGCGGCCACCTTTGTTATATCCGGAGTATTGCGTGCTTCAGACTTGAGAGCGTGTTTGAGAACGAAGATCGCTGGGCCAAACGTCAGGAGGCTGCAAGGCTTTCAGTGCCTGCGGAAAAATGCCCGAACAACCGTAGAAGAGGGCGGCTTTCAGCCTGATGTCACTTACTTTTTGGGCTTTAGCCTCTGATGTATCAGGGCTCGGCTTTAGCCGTGCCGTTCAAGGTTCACAAAGATTGGGCTTCAGCCCCTGCGGGCACTTTAGTGCCCCGTTCCTTGGCCCGCCTTTTGCCAAAGCACTGCGCCGCGAATGATTTCTGACAGCACTTCGACAGCACCATCTTGAATTTCCGCTTCCTGTAAGTCACACTGAGGACGTAGAAGCTGTGTCCCCAGGGATCTATGGCTTGCGGTAGCGGTTCTTTGGCAACTGAAACGACGGGTAGCGAAGGCCGCGGGGTCACGCGCGCCGCTGCCCGGGCGTTTGCCCGGGAACGGGCAGGTTTTGCGGAGGATTTGGGTCCTGTTGCGCAACGAATTTCGATCCGCAACGCCGCCTTCTGTGAGTTTTCGCCGCTGTTTATGCGCCTTGTCGCGGTTGTGCGGATTGAGGCGCTTTTTTTAGATCAGGTCTCGGCGTGGCTGTATCCCGTAGAGACGTAGCTTGCTACGTCTAAAAGCCGGCTGACTGAAACAGCCTTCGGATATCGCCGGCAGCCGGATCACGAATCTCGCCGCAAGCTCTGAAGTCGTGCCCTGTTACCTGCAGTGGCTAAAGCTTGTACCCCACAATACTGCACCCTTCACTGCCATCGGATCTGTTCGAATATCGCCCACAAACGCTGCGCTTTGGCCGGGTTGATCATCTCCACGAAGGCCACCCGGCCCTCAAGGTGTGCCCGAAAGTGCGGATGCGATTCGCGATTCTGGGTCGCAGGACCCAGACGCGCGCAGTTGGTGAGTATTGCCTTGAGGCGGTCGAAGTCGGTGCGCCGGATATTCATGTGTCGATTGGCGACCAGACCGGCAAGGTGCTGCCGAACTCCCTGGCGCATGATGCGTGTCTTGCGGTGATGCGCGACGAAGCCTTCTTCG
>WNFG01002952.1_pt1 | contig 14516 bp, 9 predicted proteins | sample 5400431 | NCBI WGS metagenome assembly WNFG01 (sample SAMN13153346, study PRJNA577476) | soil metagenome | isolation source: 120 cm saprolite under Douglas fir tree site 2 hole 3 replicate 2 | place: USA:California | collected 2015-04-18
CGACGTGCAGCAGGGTGGAGGTCCATGACGGCTCGCCGGAGGGCAGCGCGAACTCGCCGAGCACGGTCAGCAGCAGCGACCGGGCGCTGCCCGATCCGGCCTGGCGGCGGGACAGTGACCGGGCGCCAGGCACGGCTGCACCAGGCACAGCTGCGCCAGGCACGGCTGCGCCAGGCACGGCTGCGCGGGGCATGAGCGGCTGCTTCCTCTCACGGCGGAGGCCCGGGACTGTTTCAGCTCAATGCTACAAGTAATTGACGATCCGCCAACTGTATGTAGAAGATGTCTCATCGTGTTCGCCGGCAGATCGGTGCGGCCATGGCTGAAGAGTCGTTCAACGCCAGTGTCTATCTCGTGGACCGCCAGGTGGCGGCGGGCCGCGGGGACCATCTCGCCGTCGCCGGCCCGGCCGGCTCGCTGACCTACGCCGAGCTCGCGGACCAGGTGGCCGCTCCGGCCCGAGGAACGGGTCCTGCTGGTCATGTCGGACCGGCCGGAGACACTCATCACGTTCCTCGCCCTGCTGCGCATGGGGGCCGTGGCCGTGCCGGTCTCCACCATGTACAACGGCGTGGAACTCGGCGCGCTGCTGCGCGACGCCCGGGCCCGGGTGGTGGTGGCCACCCCGGAGACCGCCGCCGTGGCCCGCGAGTCGATGCGGTACGCGCCCGAGGCCAGCACCCTGGTGCTGGCGGGGGAGAGCGCGGCTGGAAATCGTTCGGGAGGATCTAGGGTTGATGGCGGCGGGGACCCCGGGAAAATCGACATAGAGACCTGGGACGAGATCCTGGCCAGCGGGCGGCAGGCCGGGCCGGTCACGCCGTACGGCACCTGGTTCGACTCACCGGGGTTCTGGCTCTACACCTCGGGGACCACGGGCACGCCCAAGGCGGCGATGCACCGGCACGGCGCCGTGGCGCGGGTCTGCGAGACGTACGCCAGCCAGGTTCTCGGCATTACCCCCGGCGACCGCTGCTTCTCCGCCGCCCGGCTGTTCTTCGCCTACGGGCTGGGCAACTCGCTGTTCTTCCCGCTCGCCGCCGGGGCGACCACCATCCTTGACCCGGCCCGCGCCACCCCGGCCGGGGTGGCCGCCCGGCTGGCGGCCGACCGCCCGACCCTGTTCTTCGGCGGCCCCGCGTTCTTTGCCGCGCTGCTCACCGCCGACGCGCCGGTGGCTGCCTTCGGCTCGGTGCGGCTGGCCGTGTCGGCGGGGGAGGCGCTGCCCGCGGAGATATACCGGCGGTTCACCGCGCGTTACGGCGTGGACATCATCGACGGGCTCGGCTCCACCGAGGCCCTGCACATCTTCATCTCGAACACCCCTGGCGCGGTGCGGCCGGGGACCTCGGGCACGGTGGTTCCCGGGTACGACGCCAGGCTGGTGGACGAGGCCGGCGCCCCCGCCGCCGACGGTGAGCCCGGCAACCTGCTGGTCCGCGGTGACTCGATCGCCACCGGGTACTGGTGCCGGACCGCCACGACCAGGCAGGTCTTCCAGGGTGAGTGGCTGCGCACCGGGGACACCTATGTGCGCTCGGCGGACGGTTTCTACACCTGCCTGGGCCGGTCGAATGACATGATCAAGGCGGGAGGAATCTGGGTATCGCCGATGGAGGTGGAGGCGCGGCTGATCCAGCACCCGTCGGTGGCCGAGTGCGCGGTCGTCGGGTACCGCGACGAGAACGGGCTTGAGACGACGGTCGCCTGCGTGGTGCCCGCGCCGGGCCACACGGTCGATTCCGGCCAGCTCATCGGCTTCTGCCGGGAGGGCCTGGCCGCGTTCAAGCGGCCGCGGGTGGTGCTGGTGCTTGACGCCCTGCCGAAGACCGCCACCGGGAAGATCCAGCGCGGCGTGGTCCGCGAGATAACCGCCGATCAGCTCAGGAAGTGATGCCGTGCCGGTCTACGCACTCGACTACCTCGTGCCCGCGATCGACCCAGGGGCCTACGTCCACCCCGACGCGGTGGTGATCGGCTCCGTGGAACTCGGCGCGGGCGCGTCGGTATGGCCGGGCGCGGTGCTCCGCGGTGACCACGGCCTGATCCGGATCGGGGAGCGCACCTCGGTCCAGGACGGCACCGTCGTGCACACGACCGAGGAGTGGCCCACCATCATCGGCGCCGATTGCGTCGTCGGGCACCGGGCCCACCTCGAAGGCTGCGTGGTGGAGAGCGGCTGCCTGATCGGTTCCGGCTCGCTGGTGCTCAACCGCGCACACGTCGGCGCCGGTGCCGTGGTGGCGGCCGCCGCGCTGGTCCGCGAGGACGTCGTCGTTCCCGCGGACGCGCTCGCCGTGGGCGTGCCCGCGGCGATCAAGGAGGGCGCGGGGGCGCGGCAGCGGGACTGGATCCGCTCGGCGGTCGCCGCGTACCTGGATCTGGCCGAACGCCACCGGGCCGGCCTGCGCCGCCTGGCCTAGCACGGGGTCACCGGCAAGCGGCTCTCATGCGCCCAGTCCCCGGAGGCGCGGCGGCGCGCCTCATGGTCAACCTCGATCGCCTGGCGGCAACGTGCGCAGATCTTGCCGTCCGCGTGAGCCGCGTGATCGTCTACGGTCAGCCTGGACGGGGACATGGCCGGCCCGCCGCGGAGCCGCGTTCACGATATTTTTATGAGTCGCCGGTAATTTTTACGGTGCGTTAACTTTGGCACGCCTACCGTCTCAGTCGGAGCCGTGGCCGCAGCAACCGCGAAGCGGGCCGGTGCCAGCTCTCCGCCTTTGCGGCGGCCTGCCTAGACGAGGGGGTCTGATTTGAACGTGGCGAGCGGGAAAAGTGCGGGTGCGTGGTTGGCGCCGACCGAACTCTCGGCCTGCGGAAACGGCATGCAGAAAAGGAAAGAGACATGACCGAAGAAAGGAGTCTCGCGCCCGGGCGACTACTTCTCGGGCGGATCCGGCACGCAGGCCGTCGGCGACTGTTCCTGGGCCTGCCCCTCACCGCTGCTCTCGTGCTCGCCGCCGGGGCGTCGAACGCGGTCGCTTCCGCCGCGCCGACCGCCGGGGCGGCCGAGGCAATCGTGGCGTCGCAGCCCCTGCCGGGCCAGCCGGACCTTGGCCCGAACGTCTATGTGTTCAGCCCCAGCATGCCGCAGAGTCAGATCCAGGCGACGGTCAACTCGATCGCCACACAGCAGATCCCCAACCAGTTCGGGACACAGCGTTACACGCTGCTTTTCGAGCCCGGCATCTACGGGTCGGCCGCGAATCCTCTCACCTTCCAGGTGGGCTACTACACCGAGGTGGCCGGCCTGGGCAGCTCACCTCATGATGTGACCATCAACGGCACAATCGATGTATACAACCAGTGCTTCCCGACCACGACTCCCGGCACGACCAACTGCATCGCGCTTGACAATTTCTGGCGCTCGCTGTCGAATCTGACGATCAACATCGCGGGCCAGCCACCCGGCTGCCTGGGCAATACCGATTTCTGGGCCGTGTCGCAGGCCGCGCCGATGAGGCGGGTGGACGTCACCGGCGGCAATCTGTCGCTCATGGACTACTGCTCGGCCGGTCCGCAGTTCGCCAGCGGTGGCTTTATCGCCGATTCGGCGTTCTCCGGCGGCACGGTGATCAACGGCTCCCAGCAGCAGTTCCTGGTACGGAACAGCGCCCTGGACGGCTGGACCAACGGTGTGTGGGACCAGGTTTTCTCTGGGGACGTAGGCGCACCGGCCCAGAGCTTCTCTGCGACGTCTGGCCTGCCCGGCGGAACTCCGCCGTACACGACGCTGGCCTCCAGCCCGGTGACGCAGGAGAAGCCGTTCCTCTACATCGACAGCCAGGGCAAGTACCAGGTGTTCGTCCCGGCGGTTCAGCACAACTCGGTCGGCCCGTCCTGGGCCAGCGGCCCGACACCGGGCACGTCCATCCCGATCGGCAGGTTCTTCGTCGCTGACCCAGAGGACTCGGTGGCGACGATCAACGCAGCGCTGGAGTCCGGTAAGAACCTGATCCTTACTCCCGGGGTCTATAACACGGACCGGACCATCAAGGTCACCCGGCCGGGCACCGTGGTGCTTGGTCTTGGTTTTGCCACGATCGTCCCGCAGCGCGGCAACGTCTCGATGCGGGTCGCCAGCGTGCCGGGCGTGAAGCTTTCCGGCATCATCTTCGATGCCGGTCCGGTGAACTCTCCGGTGCTGTTGCAGGTGGGTGAGTCGGATCAGCGGGGCAGCTTCGCCTTGGCCAGCAAGCCGGATCAGCCCACGCTGATCCAGGACGTGTTCTTCCGCATCGGCGGCGCGGAGCCAGGTAAGGCCACCACCGCCCTCGTGGTCAACAATTCCAACACCATCCTCGATGACATCTGGTCGTGGCGGGCTGATCACGGCAGCGGCGTGGGCTGGAACGACAACGTCTCGAACCACGGCCTCATCGTCAACGGCAACGATGTGACCGCCTATGGCCTGTTCGTGGAGCACTACGAGAAGACCCAGGTCATCTGGAACGGCCGGGACGGCACGGACATCTTCTTCCAGAACGAGATGCCCTACGACCCACCGAGCCAGGCGGCCTGGATGGCCAACAGCACGACCAACGGCTACCCGGCGTTCGAGGTCACCGGGGACGCCAAGACGTTCCAGGGCTACGGGATGGCCAGCTACTGCTTCTTCAACCAGGGGGTGCCCATCTTCGCCACGGAGGCGTTCAAGGTCCCCGGCACTCCCGGCGTCCAGCTTCACGACATCCTCACCCGCTTCCTCAACGCATCGGGCGGCATCAACTCCGTGGTCAACGGCACGGGCGCGCCGGTAACCCAGGCGCAACCAGGCCCAAGCGACGTGGTGAGCTACCCATGACGGCCTGACGGCCACGACCGGCTTCGGAGGCGAGGTCCCGGACCCAGGACCTCGCCTCCGAAGCACCGCGCGGCATGGCGCTGCACTGGGTTAGCGTTTCAGCGCGTATACCTTGCTGTCGTTGCTGCCGAAGTAGGCAATCCCGTCGGCCACTGCGGCAGTCCGCAGCCAGCCACTCCACCTGTGCGACACCGTAACGCCTCGGACCGGCCGGGCGTTTCTCCAGGCATGCGCTGTGCCTTTCGACACCCGGACGGGGGCGGCTCGTGAGCCGCACTCCGGCGGCCCAACTCGCCCGGCTCAAGGTGGCCTTCCCAGACTGGTCCATTCGCCGCGTGCGGCCCGGCAAGGGTGCGGGGTTCACCGCCCACCGGAGGCAGGAAGGTGGCGGCTGGCAGTCGCTTTACGTCCCGACGCTGGCGGAACTGGAGCATACGCTGCGGCTGGCGGACGAGGGCGACCAGCATGGCTGAGCGTTCGAGGTGCGCCTGCCCGGGGGTGCCTCCTGGTGGGGGCAAACGTGAAATACGCGCCGTTGGGTGACATCCTGAATGGGGAGGGCTAGCGACATATTGTGGCATCGGCGCCGCCGCTGGATTCCTGTATGACCCTGCACGCCGGCCGAAAGTAACGACTGCGATACTCCAGGAAGCCACAGTGAACTGGAAATCTCACGCTAACCGGCTCGCCAGCGAGGTCACCCACCCGGTGTCACGGTGGCGGCCAGCGGTGGCTGCCGTTCCCCGGCATCTGTTCGTGCCCCGCTGGTGGGCGTGCTCCGCGCCCGGCGCGGGCTTGGACGCCGATGTGTGGGAGCTGCGCGACGGACCTGCCGATCCCGGCGAGTGGCTCCGCGTCGCCTACAGTGACCGGACGCTGGTCACCCAGGTCGGCTGGCTGCACGCCGACTACGCCAGCCAAGACGACCGGCCGTCCGGGGCGCCTACGTCGGCGGCCACCCTCCCGAGCCTGGTTGTGCAGATGCTGCGGCATGCCCGCATTACCGATGACGCCGACGTCCTGGACGTCGGCACCGGTTCCGGCTACGGCTGCGCGGTGCTATGTGAGCGGTCCGGCTACCGGCAGGTCACCAGCATCGATGTCGATCAGTACCTGACCAAGGCCGCCGCCGAGCGCCTGGACGGCATCGCGCTGCACCCACAGGTGTTGACCTGCGACGCGACCGGCCCGCTGCCGGGCAGCTACGACCGGATCGTGTCTACCGTGGCCGTCCGCCCTATCCCGGCCAGCTGGCTGTCCGCGCTCAGGCCGGGCGGGCGGCTGGTCACGACCATCACCGGCACGACACTCATCATCACCGCTGACAAGACCAGCGACGGCGGCGCTGCCGGGCGCACCGAATGGGACTGCGCCGGATTCATGCCCACGCGATCGGGGCCGGACTACCCGCCCAGCCTGCTGGAGGAACTGCCAACCGTGCGTGAGGCTGAAGGAGAGCATGTCGGCATCGGCCGCTACCCCGTCGTGGACGTCACCGAAGCATGGGAACTGTGCTCCATGCTCAGCGTCGTAGCTCCCGGAATCCAGCACCACTACCAGGAATCACCCGACGGCCAGCGCACCGCGTGGATGCTGCACCCGGATGGGTCATGGGCCCGCGCCATCAGCGCAGACGGCGACACGCCTGTTGTTCACCAGAGCGGCCCGCGCCGGTTGTGGGACATCCTGGACGACATTCGCCACACCTGGCTCCGCGACGGCTCCCTGCCCGTCTACGGCGCCGAGGTCACCATTACCCCAGAGGGCGCAATCCACCTGAAACGCGGGCGCTGGCAGGCCACTATTGCCTGAGCTGTTGACGTCTCGCCTGGGTTGAACGGCGCGATGTCAGCCACGTTGGCGGCTGGCTAGGGCCCGGAGGTAGCGGCCAGTGATGCGGCGCTGGATGATCCGGCCGGCCGGTCCCGCGGCCCAGGCCAGCAGTGTCGCGGGCCGGGAGAACGCGGTGATGGTAGCCAGCCGGGAGCGGGCCCGTGGTCCGGCCGACCTCGCCGTAGGTCAACTCGGCATCGCGCAACCGGGCGGCCGTCGTGGCAGTCATCGCAGTCAGCGGCATGACACGATCATGTCGCGCGAAGCAGCGCACTGGCCGGGCGCGGATGCGCACGCTCAACTATGGCCAGGGACGACCGGTTCTTCGCCTTCGCCGGCCCAGTCTGTGGTGCTGCCGCTGACCCCAAATCCCGATCATCTAGAAAACCGACCAGGATATTAGTCCAGTGCAGGCCATTTACTGTCTTGTTACGGTTCTGTTACTGCTTCGGCGTAGACATGACATATATGGTTGCACTGTCGCAATCCACGGCACAACGGTCACGGCGCAGGCCGCCGGACATGGAGATCCATGGGGGGTTGATTCAGTGAGGCGGGAGATTGCCTCGGTGAGGCCAGGCAGCCGGAGCGAGTTATATGCATGCGCTCGACATGGCATCCGGTGAGCCCGACGGTGTGGTGACGCTTCCCATTGACCTGACCGGGGCCTCGGTGGCAGGCACGGCGCTGGGCCCGGTCCCGGCTGAGTGGGATGCGGACCAGGCACTCACGGCGCTATACAGCGAGCACTACCGCTCGCTGGTGCGCATGGCTGCCTTCCTGGTCCACGACACCGACACCGCGGAGGACGTGGTGCAGGCCTCGTTCGTGGCCATGTATCAGGGATGGCGCCGGCTGCGGGACAGCGACAAGGCTCTGTCCTACCTCCGGCAGTCCATCGTCAACCGGTCACGTTCGGTGCTGAGGCACCAGGCAACGGTGAACGGGAATGCGCCCAAGCCTCCGCCGGACATGCCGGGCGCGGAGCAGGGGGCCATCCTCCAACTGGAGCGCCCAGCGATCCTGGCCGCAGTGCGCGAGCTACCGGCGCGGCAGCGGGAAGCACTCGTGCTGCGGTACTACGGGGACCTCCCAGAAGCCCAGATCGCCGCAGTCATGGGGATCAGCCGGGCAGCGGCCCATGATCACACAGTCCGGGCTATCGCCGCACTGCAGGCCGTCCTGGAAGAGCAGACGTGAGGAGGGCCGGGAAGGCTATAAGGGCGCCGGCGCAGGACGGATGACATCAGAGGACCGGGACTACGAGGCCAGCATCCGTCATGCGCTGCACGCAACGGCCGAGTCCATCGACCCAGCGGGTGACGGCCTTGAGCGGATCCGGCACCGGGTCGCATCGCCGCGGCCCGCGACGTCCCTGCTGTCCTCCCTCGTAGCGTGGTTCCGCCGGGCAGCGATCAAGCTTCTCGTCCGCCTGGAACCAGGCGCTTGGCTGTGGCCAGTGCTCGCCATCGCCGGCGCAGCGGCCATCATGATCGCGGGCATTTTCGCGCTCAGCGAGGTTCAGCAATCCATCACACAGGCCAACTCGGTCAGCCCCCCCGGCACAAGCCACCATCCGGTGCGCGCCAGTCCTCCCACCCAGATGGCGCTCGGGGCCTGGGCCCTGCCCATCGGCGTCGAGCCCAGCCCGACCACAGGCAGCCGGTCAGGCCAAAGCAGCACAGTTGTGCTGCCCGTGAGGACGCCGCCCACTGCGAGTGCGCCCCCCCACACCCGGAGTACACCCGCCCCGACCGCGACCGCCACACCGTCTCCCACCGCGACCGCCACCCCGACGCCCACCGCGACCGCCACGCCGACGCCCACCGCGACCAGGACGCCGACCACTCAGCCCGCACCGACCGCGCATGCAGAACACGATTTGGTTGAGGATCGCCGGGCCCGAGGCCCGGACCACGCTGTGACTCCTGGCTCCGACCCGGCCGGGCACCCGTTCTGCCTAACTCTGTAGAGCCGCTCAGACGGGCATTACCGCCGGTCAGCCGCACACGGCGGGTTACCGAGGGGTTTGGGACCAGCCACCCTGGAGCGGAGGCCTGGGCGCCAATGCCATTTGCGGGCTGGCCCCCCTTGACGCCTGCGTATCAGTCCGGTTAAATCACGTCATGAAATAAGGCGTGTATCAAGCCGCCGGTCGTAGTCGTTCGTGGTTCAGGGCTGCTATCTCAGGCGAGAGCCGTCGCGAAGCCCGCAGGCGCGGTCAGAGCAGGTCGACTGATGGGATTCCAGATGAATAAGGCATTTCGTCACATGCCCAGAGCATTAGCTTCCCTGCTGGTTTTGGCTTCGCTCGGGTTGGGGGCCGCGGCGGCGCAGACGCAGCCGCGAGCAGCCGGAGCTCCGGCAGCGTGCACGGTTCCGGCCGCGCCGGCGGGTGACGAGTTGCACGCCAACGCTGATTCGTCGATCACCATGACGTGGCCGGCGAGCGCGGGGGCGACCAGTTACAACATCTACCGGGGCACCACCTCAGGTGGTGAGGGCAACACCCCGATCGCCTCGACCACGAGCACGACGTACACGGATAAGAACCTCAGCAGCACGCCGATCTACTTCTACGAGTTCACCGCGGTGAACTCGTGTGGCGAGTCCGCGCGGACCCCGGAGGACGCGTCGAAGACCCCACCGCCGGTCGGGACCGGCGGGAACGTCGCGGGCGTGCCGTCGGGCAGCGGGATGGTCTACTACTGCAAGGATGCCCTGCTCGGCGGGTTTGACTGGTTCCAGACTCTGACGGGCTGGTTCCCGCAGGTGCTCGGCTCCTCGGCGGCGCTGTCGCCGGGCGGCCGGGTCGTGGACATGGCCTACGCCACCAACGGCAGCATGACGTTCAACAACGTGGTCGTGCCCACTAGCGGCCTGTATACGGTCGACTGGCGGTATGCCTTCCAGGGCGGCCTGTTCCCCGGCGTCACCAACCGGCAGATGGGGCTCTCGGTCGACGGCACCGTCATCACCGGCACCGAGCGGTTCCCGATCACCGGCAGCTTCGAGACCTACCAGCACTCGTTCCTGCAGGTGCACCTGAACGCGGGCGTGAACTCCATCAGCATGCTGGCCGTCAGCGACCACGGGGTCTCCCGGGTCGATGAGCTGACCGTCACCCCGGCGACCGCCTCCGTCCCGAGCGGGCCGGCCAACCTGAGGGTGACGCCCGGCAACACCACCGCGACGCTGTCCTGGACCGCGAGCGCCAGCGGCAGCCCCACCTCCTACACCATCTACCGGGGCACCAAGTCCGACGGCGAGGCCACCACCCCCGTCGCCACCACGAACGGGACGACCACCACGTTCGCCGACACCGGCCTGCGCAACGGGACCACGTACTTCTACAACGTGGCCGCCAACAACAGCGTGGGGGTGTCACCCGACTCCAACGAGGTCACCGTGACCCCCGCGGCCACCACCGGGATCCCGGCCGCGCCTACCGGGCTGGCGGCCTCAGCGGGGAATGGCTCGGTCGGGCTGACCTGGAACGCCAGCACCGGCGCCACCAGCTACAGCATCTACCGCGGCACCGCCCCCGGCGCGGAAGGCGCCACGGCGGTCGGCACGGCAACAGCGAACAGCTTCACCGACACCGGACTCACCAACGGCACCACCTACTACTACAAGGTCACCGCGAGCAACACGGCGGGCACATCAGCCAGCTCGAACGAGGCCAGCGCCACGCCGAGCGGATCCGGCGGAACGGGCACCTTGCTGTCGCAGGGCCACCCCGCGACCGCGTCCTCGGTGCAGGGCGCCGGGTACCCGGCAGCCAACGCCGTCGACGGGAACACCGCCACCCGCTGGTCGAGCGCGTTCAGTGACCCGCAATGGCTCCAGGTCGACCTCGGGGCAACGCACACGATCAGCCAGGTCGTCCTGAACTGGGAAGCGGCCTACGGCAAGGCGTTCCAGATCCAGACCTCCAACGACGGCACCACCTGGACCACCACCTACTCGACAACGACCGGCACCGGAGGCATCCAGACCCTCCCCGTCACCGGCACCGGCCGCTACGTGCGCATGTACGGCACCCAGCGAGCCACGGGCTACGGCTACTCACTCTGGGAGTTCCAGATCTACGGCAGCTAACCACCGCGCCACGACAGCCCGGGCCCAGCGACCGCACCCGCCGGGCCCGAGCCGGTCACGAACCGGACGACCAGTCAAGGAAGCTGGAGATGGACGCAGGGGATCTGAAGGGCATAGTGATGAGCCGACGGTCGGCTCTGAAGAGGACTGCTGCCACGGCGTTCCTGATCTCGCAGGCAACGCTGCTGGAGCAGCTGGCCTCGCCGGTGGTGCGGTCGGCTGCCGCGGCTACCGCGTTCTCTGACATCCAGTTCGCCATGGGCGGGTTCATCAATCCGGCGCAGGTATATAACGACGGCGCGGGTAGCGTGACGGCCCAGTTCCCGCCCACGTACGCGCTGCTGCTCCCGGCCACGCTGACCCGGACCCCGACCGTCACCGAGAAGCACCTGCTGGGTCATGTCCTGTACACGATCGAGGACAATTACCCGGCCAGCCCGGCCGGGGTGCTGATCTTCTCGGTGTCCTACGGGCTGCCCTACTTCAGACGGCTGCCGCAGCCGGTGGTCAGCGCGCACGTGCCGAGGCTGCTGTCGGATCCGGGCCGCTTCGTGCTGGAAGAGGCCGTCCCGTTCCCGACCGATGTCGTGGCCGGCCTGGTGGGCGGCCCGCATGCCCTGATTCCCGGTATCACCAAGGACCGGTTCAACGTCGACGTGACGATCGAGCGCAACGACATGCTCTTCCACTTCCGCAGCGACTCGATCGCCAACCTGACCAACGTCAGCCTGTGGCTGCAGGGCAGCAACAACCTCAACGGCGCCCGAGTGTCATCGCCCAGCTTCGGCGGGCTGATCAACTTCGGGACGCCCCGTGTGCAGTTCGTGCAGCCTGGCCTACCGCGCAAGATGGCCGACCAGGCCGGCTTCGAGTTCGCGCCGCGAATCAACCCCCGCTCCTCGATGGCGATGGGCTTCGTCGACCAGCAGACCAACGCAGCCGGGCCGCCCGAGATCTGCACGTTCGCCGGGAACTCCTCCGCCAGGCTCACCGACGCCGACCCGGGCGATTACTTCGACAACGGCTCCATCGCCCACTTCTCCCACAACATCGAGGACCTGTACCAGTTCTACAACCTGCCCGGCCAGGACCCGCGGCGGCCGGACGGGGAGCCTTTCACCGAGCGCTGCCAGTACATGTTCCGCTCCAACCAGCTCGGCACCCCCAACGGCATCCCCGCCGCCGGCAACGCCGACCAGTTCACCAACGGCGGTGGCCCGGCCTTCGTCAACAACCTCTTCCAGGGCACCGCGGCGGCCGCGGCTGGCGCTCAGGACAGCGCCGGCGTGTTCACCCGGTCCAACGCGACGATCAACGCCACCTTCAACGGCCAGCCCCGCATCGGCCATGAGGCGGCCCTGCAACAGGTATCGCGTGCCGCGGACGGCACCCCCCTGCACATCCGCGCCGACGGCCCCGGCCTGGACGGCCTGGACGTGCCCGCCTTCACCCCCTACCCCGGCCAGGCCCGCCTCCCCGCGGGCAGCAACCAGTTCAAGCTGCATTTCCTGATCTACGTGCCCACCGCCGACTTCTTCGCCCGCATGCGCACCGCCCAGGCCGCGCAGAACCTGCAGCAGCAGTTCCTCGGCGGCGCCGACAGCGACAACGGCCTGGAACGGTTCATCACCGCCACCCGGCGGCAGAACTTCCTGGTCCCCCCACGCCGCCAGCGGGCCTTCCCGCTCGTCGAGATCACCTAACGCGACCCAGCGGGCCGCGCACGCTGCAAGGAGGCCACGCACTTGCCCGGAGCCAGCCTGCCGCCTGCCGAGCGACGATGACCAGCTCGGCAGGCAACGTCCACCCGGAAGGCAATGGCCACCTAGACATCATGGCGCGCAGCGGCAACCGCTGCGGCAGTGCGCCGGTTACCTCAAAGGATGTGAAAGATGCGTGAGCTAGCCCCAACGGCCAGCACCGCTGAATTGAGGCGCCCCACTCGCATGGCATTGTGCGTCGCGTTCCTCTTGTTTGTAGGAACGCTGATCGCGGTGAATCTTGCGCCGCAGGCGGCCCATGCGGCAGCGGCCAAAACCGCCGTTGCGGCGGCGGCCAACACCGCCGTGACGACATTCAAGAACGACATCGAGCGAGATGGGCAGTTCACCAACGAGACCATCCTGAACCAGTCGAACGTCAACGTGTCGCAGTTCGGCAAGCGGGTTCAGTATTCGGTCGACGGGCAGGTGTACGCGGAGCCGCTCTTCCTGCCGAACCTGTCCATCGGCGGCAGCACGCACAACGTGGTGTTCGTCGCTACGGAGAACGACAGTGTGTACGCGTTCGACGCGGACGCGACCAGCGCCGGGGCGCCGCTGTGGAAGACCAGCCTGCTGCCCGGCGGTGCGACCGCGGTTCCCAACGGAGCCGTGAGCTGCGGCGACCTGGTACCGGTCATCGGCATCACCGGCACACCGGTCATCGACCCCAGCACGGGCACGCTGTTCGTCGTCTCCTACGACGACGAGGGCGGGAACCTCGTCTACCGCCTGCACGCGCTCAACGTGCTGACCGGGGCGGACAAGTGGCCCGCCATCGTCATCAGCGCATCGGCACCGGGTACCGGCGTCGGCAGTTCCGGCGGCACCGTCAGCTTCAACCCCGGAACGAACCGCCAGCGCGTCGCACTCCTGCTGGAGAACGGGAAGGTCTACATCGCCTTCTCCTCGTTCTGCGATGTCGGGGCCTACCACGGCTGGATCTTGGGCTACAGCTACAGCACCACCGCGTTCACGCTCGCCAACGCCTACGACGACACTCCCAACGGGAGCGACGGCGGACTCTGGAGCGGCAGCGGCGGAGCCGTAGTCGGCGACCCCAGCGGGAACGTGTACTACCTGAGCGGGAACGGCACGTTCGACGCCAACACCGGCGGTCCTGATTATGGCGACAGCTTCGTGAAGCTGAACGGCTCGCTGCAAGTGCAGGACTACTTCACGCCCTTCAACCAGCAGTGCCTCAGCCAAGGCGACCAGGATCTCGGCGCGGGCGGACTCCTCATGATCCCGTCAGCCAACGTGGTGATGTCGGCGGGCAAGGAGGGGCGTCCCTACGTGGTCAGTACCACGAGCATGGGAGGATTCACCGCCGCACCCGGCGGCCTCAACTGCGGATCGGTGGGTAGCACGACCATAGACAAGATCCAGCAGGAACTGCCGCCAGGCACCGTGGGATCGCTGTTCAGCACCCCGGCGCTCTGGACCGGTCCCGGCGGAGTGCAGGACGTGTACTGGACCCAGGTGAACGGCCCCACCAGGGCGTTCACCTGGAGCGGCGGGAAGCTGTCCACCGCCGCGACCTCCTCCTCGTCCGGGAACGGCGGCGACCCGATCGTCTCAAGCAACGGGACCACGGCCGGTACCGGTATCGTCTGGGACCAGGACTACGGCGGGGAGCTGCACGCTTACGACCCCACCAACCTGGCCCATGAGTTCTGGAACAGCGGCATGAACTCCAGCCGCGACGGCCTGCCCGGCGAGGTCAAGTTCGCGACGCCCACCGTGGCGAACGGCGAGGTGTTCGTCGGGCTGCCAGCCGGCCTGGCCATCTTCGGTGAGCTGGGCGGCGGCCCGCCGCCGCCACCGCCGCCGGGAGGCTTCCAGATCAACTCGGGCGGTCCTGCGGTCTCGCCGTTCGCGGCCGATGAAGACTTCACGGGCGGTTCGACCGCGGGCACCACGCATGCGATCGACACCAGCGCCGTGACCAGCCCCGCTCCCCAGGCCGTCTACCAGACCAACCGCTTCGGCAACTTCACCTATGCCTTGGGCGG
>WNFG01002836.1_pt1 | contig 14512 bp, 11 predicted proteins | sample 5400431 | NCBI WGS metagenome assembly WNFG01 (sample SAMN13153346, study PRJNA577476) | soil metagenome | isolation source: 120 cm saprolite under Douglas fir tree site 2 hole 3 replicate 2 | place: USA:California | collected 2015-04-18
CTACTATCCGGGGTGGATTGCCCGCGTGGACGGCCGGCCTGCCGGGCTGAAGATCGTCAATGGCGCGACGATGGGCGTCGAAGTCCCGGAGGGCGTCCACTCGGTGGAGTTCGAATTCAGCGATCCGGGAGTGAGGCTTGGGTTTGCGATCACCGCGGCTGGATTGCTCCTTGCCATCGGCTTTGCCGTTTTTCGCGCCGCCCGGACGCTCTGATGCTCGCCGGGGAAGTCAGGGAGCGGTGCAAGCAGGTCGCGCTCGCCGCGGGAATTGCCTCGATCTTCGCGCTGGCTTCGGGTTCCGGAATCGAGGGACTCGGTGACACCGATCCCTACCGTCATCTCGAGTATGCACGCCAGCTTTGGAAATCGGGCTTTGCGCTTCGAAACCATCCTTTTCTTCCTTTTAGCCTTCTCGCCGATCCCGGAGCGGATCTGTGGTGGGGGTTTCATCTAGTGCTCGTCCCCTTCACCGCATTCGGAAATCTTTGGGGGGGCCGATTGGCCGGCGCGGCGATCGCCGCTTTTCTCGCGGGAACGAGCGCGTATCTCATCCATCGCGGCGGACAGCGACGCGCGGCGATCTTTGCTCTTCTGCCGCTGATTGCCTCGCCGGTGTTTGCCTATCGCGACCACCTCGCGCGACCGGCTCACCTGACCGTTGCTCTCGTCGCGGTCAACCTCTTTGCTGGCGCCGCACTGGTTTCACCGATCGCCGCCGGGGTTGCGTCCTTTCTTCATTCGCTGATCCACATGTCTTCTCCCCTCTCGCCGGTTTTCGCCGTGCTCGGCGCGCTTGGGGCGTGGATCGGCGCATGGATCGGACGGCGGTTCTTTCAAGGCAAGGATCCTCTTGCGCTGCCGTTGAAGCCGATCATCTGGTCGGTGGGAGGTCTCGCCGCGGGCTTGCTTCTCCGACCTGACCGGGCCGCTTACCCGTTTGTCGCATATCAGATCTCCACCGCCGCCCTCGGCGCGACCGGTGCCGGGCGACTGCCCCACGCTCCATTTGAGTTGCAGGCGATTTCGGCTCAGATGCTGGCGCGCAATGTCGTCGCTCTTGCTGCGGTTCTGGCTTTGGCGCTCGCCCTTGGCTGGAAGAAGGAGCGGGCGGGGTCGCTCGGGGCACGATTCGCAGCCCTGCTCGCGAGCGCGGTGGCACTTGTCCTGTGCGCGCGCAGCAGCCGCTTTCTGGATTATCTGGTTCCACAACTGTCGATCGCCGCGGCGATGTTCTGGCCGCGAGAGGGGGTTCTGGTATCGAAGCCGCGACTTCGAGCGGGATTCGCGCTCGCCGGCGCGATTGTCGCTGTCTGGTTTGGACGGTTGAACATTGAGAGCGCGTGGGAGGTGGGGAACCGGTATCTGGATCCCCCCGGCGTCTTCGAACGCATCGCGACGGTGGTGCGAGCGCAGGTCCCGCCCGGGTCGATCCTCTTTACGGATGATCCATTCATGACCGAAGTTCTGTATGCCAGTCTCCCGGAGTACCAGTACGTCGTCGCTTACGATCCGGCGGTTCTCTTTACCGCGAGCCCGCGTTTGTTCTGGCGCTGGCACCATGCTGTCTCGGAGGGCATTGCCTGCGACGAGCGAGAGTGCCCCGGTGAAATGCCGAGCCCAGCCGCGGTTGCCTGGGCCGTTCAATCGTTCGGGAGCGCCTGGGCGATTACCTCCGCCCCGGTACGCGCGTTCTCGATGCAGACGGTGCTTGCTCGAGGCGCGCCTCTGTTTGAGCTTGCAGGGTTTGCGCCGCGGAGAGGATCGGGGGGGTTATATCTGTGGCATCTCAAGGCGACGGCGCAACCGTCGGCACCTGAGCCTCGGGCAATTGGACGTTGAGGTTAATCGCGGCTCCCGCTGAACCGGACCAGCCAGTCGCGCATGGACTCGCTGGCCGAGCCAGTTGCTTGGCAGGGAGGGGCGTCGAGACATGCCATTTGGCGCCGGCCCTGTCCCCATCGCGCATCCGTGAGCAGAGCGGCTTGGCAGGAATTGGCGTCGAGATATGCAATTTGGTGCCGGTCCCGGCCGCATCGCGCATCCGTGGGCCGAGCGGCTTGACGGGAATTAACGTCGAGATATGCCAATAGGGGGGGCCGGCACCATTGTGTGCCGCTCGTGCTTGGCCGCAGCGGCCAAAACAAACCTGCTCGTCAGCAGCCGACGCTGAGGACGTATTGAATGATCTGCGCAACTCGAGGATCTGCGTTTATCGCCTCGACCCGCATTCCCCAATATCCCGGTATGCTGAGAAACAATTCATGCGCGGCCGCGTCCGAGATGGAGTGTACTCCGTCGAAGTCGACGACCAGGTGCCATGGACGGTCGATCATACTTCGCAGTGCTGTTCGGATCTGTTGGCGGGTTCGCAACTCCGTCAAGCCAAGCCTCCTCAATGAAACATAGGCAAGCTTGGGGTAGTCCTTCGTAAGCGTTCTCCAGAAGCTCCTGAATGGAGCTCCGCGAGCAAAACCTCCCTTGGCCGCGCGGCGGTCGTGCCCGCGAATGTACCGCGTCCGAGGACCGTCTATTCTCGAAGGCTCGCCCGATCGGATTCGCCGAGCCAGAAGTTGGCAGGCGCGAGCCGGTGAAATGCCAAGTGCCTCCGCGACGTGTTTGTTTCGAAAACCGTTCGGCCGCTCTCTCAGCAGAAATTCAATCGCGGCTTCGATGTTCCTCATTCTCGCCCGACGTGCGATGGCCATGCCAGTCGGGGTACCCGGGCTTTTTTTAAGGCCTGCAGAGGTATGAAGTCCTTGCATTTAATTAAATGCTGACGTGTGTCGGTTTATCTGTTTGAGTTTTCAGCAGAATCGGGAAACCCGCTATTTAATCGAAGCCCTTCATACCTCCGCGGCGGCTTTTGTACGCGCCCGGAGTGGCCCCCTTTAGGCGTCTCGAAGTGCGGATCATTGGTTCCCCTTATGGCGAAAGCCCTCTCGGTTCAGCCCGTCCGGATGAGGTCTCGTTGCCGACGACATGGTCGAATGCGAAGTGTTTGGATGATTCCAGTAGGGCGCAAGCGCTATCGGCTCCGTCTGTCCGGAGGTGTCGTCGACGACGACATTGTCGAATGAGAAGTGTTCGGATGATTCATGAATTGTTCAGCGCGATCCGGCCCAAGAAGCGCATCGAGCTCTTCAAGGACCCGGTCCTCCTCGCGGTAGTAGAGGCGATACGCTCGCAACAGCGCAGAGCCCGCGTCTGGACTGGCGGGTTGTTCGAGCCCACCGCGCTCGCGGGTTGCAGTCAGAACGGCGGCATTCCTGTCGCGGGGCAGCGTCTTGCTCTGTATCTCTTGAAGGAGCGCCATCGTCTCGAGTGAGTTGGCGACGTTGGCGTCTGCTCCCATTCCGACGTAGAGAGAAGCAAGGCCCTCGTGGAGCCGTCGAGCGGAGCGTTCGTAGATGTCGCGGATCTTGGCCTGCTCGTCCGGTGACAGCCCGACGTCGCTGGCGACTCGGGAATTGTCCGAGTCCAAGGTGCGATCAAGCGCTGGTGGATGCAGCCGCATTTCGCCGCGCTCGGCCAGAGCGCGCAGCTCGTCGGGATCGGCTCGATAGTAGTTTTCCTTTCTTGCCTGAGCCTTGGGGTCGCTGTCTTCGAGGCGCTTTTGAATCTCGTCGTTCCGGCGCGCCAGAGCGGTGTTCTCGGAACGCAACTTCTTCACCTCGGCCACGAGCTGATCGCGCGTCAGCGCTTCGGGGCTGGTACTGCCCGGAGGCGAGACAGACGGCGCTGGGTTTTGCTTTGGATTGGACTTGAGCGTATCGGCGCTTGCGGTCAGCGCCGCGCCCGAGGGGATCGGCGTCGCGCGCGCGTCGCTCGAGCTCCATTTCTGCCCAGCGGTTACCTCGATGCGTGCATTGGAATCGGTCGTTACCTTAGCGCGGCCCTCGAGAACCAGAAGCGTGACTCCGCCGGCAGCGACCGCGGTGGCAGCGATCGGCAACCTGAGCCACTTGAACCCCAACCGTCTTGGCTGTTTCGTGTCCATACCGTCAGTCACACGAAGGAGGTCGGCTTCGGGTTCCCAGGAGAGCACGCCCCGTCCCGTCAATTCGAAGTGGGCATCCCCCGCGCTCAGGCGTATCTCTGGACCTGTCGCTGCCAGCGTTCCGCTCTGGAGCGCGAAGTCCGGAGTGGCGTCGCCGGACACCACCAACTCGGAGTCCCGCGCGAGCAACATCCTTGCTTGGCCATTTTCGATGATCGAGGCCGACTCGACGCCGCAGCGAACCACTGCCCCGGGCTGGAGCGGAAGAGCTTGCGACGGGGGCGCCAGGGCGCGGCCGTCGAGCGTCACCGTGCCCATCAGTGCAACCAGGCGTGGTTGAGGCTGGCCATTCCGGGTGACGAGGAAAGTGCCGATTGCAGCAATCAATACCGCGGCCGCGACGCCGGAAGTGACCGCGACCGGTGGCCGAACGAAGGGCCGCCGAGGTCGAGGCACTCGCGCCACCAAAGCCTCGAGCTCGGATGAGCTCAGCGTGGGCGGAAGCTCTTTCAATGCCTGGTCCAGAGAAAGCAGCTGCTCGAAGGCGGCTGCCAGCTCAGGTCGGCGCTGAAGCTCACCCTTTACTTGCTCCGCCTTACCTGCCGGCAGCTCCCCGGCGGCCAGGCGAGAAAGCGTTTCAAGCTCGTCGAGGCGAAGCATGTCCTTCTCCTTTTACTTTCCAGACGGTCGGCCCGAGCAGGGCGAGAAGCTGCGCCCGGGCGCGGTGCAAGCGGGACTTGATCGTTCCCACCGGAACACCCTCGATCTGCGCGACCGCGGCTATGGGTTGGTCGTGGATCTGCACCAGCAGGAAGGTCCGCCTCCGCTCGTCTGGAAGTCGGGTGATCGCCTCCTCCAGTGCCGCGATCATTTCCTTCCTCTCGAGCAGCCGGTCTGCGCCCGGCAGCGGATCGGCGACTTCCGCCGCTTCATCGAGCGGCACCAGACTCAAGTGTCTGCGTTTGCGCTGATCGAGCAGCCAGCGATGAGCGACGGTGAACACCCAGGTGGTCAGCATCGCGGTGCCAGCGGGATCGAAGCGCGGCAGAACCACCAACAGTTTGGCCAGCAGCTCCTGGACTGCGTCTTCCGTATTCGGGACGCAAGAGCGCCTCAGGAGCGCGTGAAGAGGTCCGGCATACCGGCGCAGGAAGGCATCCTGCGCGGCGCGGTCGCCCCGCCGAGCGCGCTGCACGGTGGCTTCGTCGAGCTCCATCGGTCGCAGGCAGTCCACCTGGAAAGTGGCACGAATGGAAGCCTCAAGAGTTCCCGATGGTGTTCAGCACAGGGCTCGACGCGTACTGCGTCCCCGGCTTCAGCGCGGGGGCTCGACGGGCACTGCGCCCGGGGGGCCGGCTACCGGCAAGCGAATGCAGAACGAGCTTCCGCGTGGCTGGTTGTCCTCGACCCAAATCTGGCCGCCATGAACCTGGGTAGCGAGTCGGCAGAATGCGAGGCCAAGGCCGAGCGAGGTACGGTCGTCGAAGCGCTCGCCGGACTCAAGCTGGAGGTACTGGTCGAAGATCTTCTCGCGCCACTGAAGAGGTACGCCCGGGCCGAGATCGCGAACGCGAACCTCCAGAAAGCCGTCGTTCGTGTGGACGATGTCCACGTTGATCGCTTCGCCGTCAGGGGAATGCCGGATTCCGTTGTCGAGGAGGTTTTCCAACAAACGGCGAACCAGCTCGGGATCGGCGATCAGGTCGCCGTTCTTGCCGTGATCGCGCAACTCGATGCTCTGCTTTCGCGCGTTCAGACGCCGCCGAAGCGCGCGCTGCAGGCCCTGGATCAGCACGGGCAGGTTGGTGGTCTGGAGCTTTGGAACGAGCTTGCCATCCTCGCTTTTGTTGATGTCGAGGATGTTCAGGATCATGTCGAACATCGCGTTCGCACAGTCGAGCCCGTCGTGCACTGCCTCGGCACCGTCACCAACAATTTGTTGCGTGCGACGGATGTATTCGAGGTTGGAGATCACGCTGGAAAGGGGGCTCTTCAAATCGTGGACCACCAGCTTGATCAGCTCCCGCCGTCGCAGCTCCGAGCGCTTCAGCTCATCGCGCTGAGCCAGGATCACGTCAGCGTTGGATCGGTCGCGATGCCGCAGCTCTCTGAGGCGAATCAGCGAGCGGACCCGGATCAACATCTCGGTCTGCTTGATCGGCTTGGTGAGGAAGTCATCGACCCCGGCTTCCATTGCCCGGCGGTGCGTCTCCATATCGTCCATCGCGGTGAAAAAGACGACCGGAACATCGGGTCCAAGCTTCAGCCGGCGGATGGCGCTGAGGGTCTCGAATCCGTCCATCCGGGGCATCGTGATGTCGAGCAGCACCAGATCGACCGGGCTGCTCTTGAGGAACGCCAGCGCCTGCTCGCCATCGTCAACGCAGTGTGCGCGATATCCCGCGGTTTCCAAGTAGTCTCGCGCGATCGCCTGGTTGAGGCCATCGTCATCCACCACCAGGATCATCGGTGCGGGTTGCTCTGGAATGCCGGTTCCCAACTCTGCGATTGGAGCACGATGACTCAAATAAAAAAACCCGCCAGCAGCGTGCGGGAAATGCCACCGATATTGCCCCTCGGTGGCACACGATCGCCGACAGTGGTCTTTCAGGTAAGACCAGACCGCTGTGGGTGGGGCGACCTGGATCGCCCCGCCCGTTTCGCGCCCCTTAATTGAAGATCAGCCAGGTATCGAGCGGCGGCTGCTGCGCTTCGCCGGGCAGGGTGTAATCACAGACGCCGCTCTTGAAGATGCTTTCCAACCTCGACCACTGCGGCCCAGAGAAGGTCACCCGATAGTCCGACGGATCGACCGCCTTGAGTTGGCACTTGATGATGTCGCCCACCAGCGGCTCACCCGCCACTTCCCGCGGAGCCGGGGCGGAGGGGTAGAGCGTCTCACATTGGCCGGCTCCCCTGGTCTGGTGTTCGACAATTTGCACCGGCGTTGGATCGCGGGTCCAGCAGCCTTCCTGGAGGTCGGCCGGTTTCGCCCGGACGATCTTGACGATCGGCGGGTCGCTCGAGGTGTCGCCCGAGAGGTTGTCCAGCCAGCGATCCATTTGATTGATCGCGCCGCTGAGCACCGGGCTGCGGGTGTCGTAAAGCCCGAAGGGGCTCTTTTCAATCAGCATCACCTGGTTGTCGGCGGTGCCGTTGGCTTTCCTCAGGCGCTCGCGCATGGTGAACGAGTGGTAGCGGACGTGGATATCGCCGCCGGGGTTATCGTCGTTGTATGAGCGATAGTCGATGATCGGTACCTTGCCGAGGCCATTGCCCGCGTAGGTCAGTCTGCCAGTTTGATAAGCCGCTGCCACCGCAACCAGATCCGCGGTGGTTCGCTGGGGAATGTAATTCGCATCTTTGTCATATCCGCCAATCCTCTGATTGAGATCGAGGAATTGATCCACGCTGATCACCCCATCGTTGAGGGCGCCCAAACCGTATTGAATGCCGTTGTTGTCCAGCGGCCGGCGAGCGAAGTGGGTGATGGGATCGCGGCCATAGGTGTTGACCGTGTGGTCATAAACGTCGCACCGGACCCCTCCGGGATTGGTGATTGGATGGTAGCGCATCGCCGGCGGAAGCACGGAATCCGGGGGACAGAATTCGAAGGGCGAAATGCGGCCCGCGCCGACCGAGACGTTCGGCATCGTGTCCAGTTGGAGAAATCCGGTCACCCGCCGCTGTTGCTCCGGCATGAACATCCCGGGAGCGATGACGTTGAAGTAGTGGTTCAGCAACCGGGCATCGGTGATGAAATGTATCGTGGCGAAACCAACCTCGGGGAAGCTGCAGCCCGGAATGATCCCGTCGAGCAGACCGGGGTAGTTGTCGGCGATTTGATGCTGTTGATAAGAGCCGCCGGAGCAGCCAAAGCCAATCGTGTAGCGCAGCTCGCCATAGGTCTTGATGAAGTGCTCCTTGACCATGGCCATCGTTTCGGCGGCGAGCAGGTCGTTGCAGTTGTTCCCGAAGACGTTGAGCGAGGCGGATGCCACGGCATATCCCTGGCGGAGCATCACGTCGTCGATGACGCCTCCGGTACTAGCGCCCTGGCGAAACCAACCGCCGACGCATCCTCCCCCGAAAGTATAGATGAGCCTGCCGTTCCAGCCCGCGGGATGGGTAAAAATATCGGGCGCGGGCTCACCCATCGGGTCGTGCAGGATCGCCGTCTCGTAGATCGCTCGATTGACGGTGCCGTGCTCCATGCGCACGATGTAGGGGACGTCGGCTCCAGTCAGCGTGACCGTCCTCACCATGTCGGAGGGATAGGCGGTGAAGTCCGTCAGCGGCTTGAACGTTCCATCGTTGGCTTTATAGATGTAGTCGATCCGGGTGACGATCGAGCATGCGTCGTCCAGCGGCGGTCCCAGGGTGGAGGCGATCACCGGAATCATGAAGGAGTTAGTCTCGCAGCCGAATGGCTCTTCTTGAGGACCGGCGAGCAGGGGCCCGGTGATCGGATGGTTGAACAAAAAGATCCGCGCCCGCGCGTCCGGCGATCGAACGCCGAGATGGTTTTCGCCGGGATTGAGGCCGGAAACGAGGCCCCGGAACTGGCCGGTGATCGGATCGATGCGGAACCTGTCGGTGATTAGCGAACCGTTGAGCCGCACCTCCACCTGGTCCGGCGGAATGGAGTCGGGCAAAAGGATCGCGATGTAGACATTGCCCCCGGTCACCACCCCGGCGCCGGATGAGAGTGGAACGATTTGGATCGACGGGGCGCCGGCGAATGAGGATCCGGAGACGAACAAAGCCAGAACGATCGCGCTTGAGATCGAAGAGTGCATGTGACCCCCCAAGGTTGAGGCTCAAGCGCATAGCCCTTCCAGGAGGAATGGCCTAGCGGTTTTCAAACACCGGCGGTGAGCAATGCTCGGCGGCAGACAGTGCCCCGAATTCGTCGCCAAGCTGACGGGCGAGCCAGCGAGCGACGCCGCACGAAACAAGCGTTCTCAGACTTCGCCGATGCCGCGATGCGTTGGACCGGGAGATCGCAGCCGCTAGCGGACGAGCCAGCGAACGACGTTTCGCAGGAAACGGGCGTTGTCTGCTTCGCTGATGCCGCGATGCGTCGGACCGTTCACGCTGCCGAAGGCGGAGAAGATTCCCGCATCGCCGACGACCACGACCCGCCCCGAGCCGCGCGAGAATGCCAGCGCCAGAGGTTTGCCCGAGGCATCCGGCCCGTCCGGAGCATTCATCGTCGGAGCGCTGTATGTATTCTTCGGAGCGGTAAGGATGGGCGCCGGTCCCCGGAGCGATTCCCCGACGACATAGACGAGCTGGGAGACCTCGTTGAAGAGGGGATGGGTCGGCTTACCGGAAGTCTTCACCTCGAGCGTCAGAACGCCGTCTGGTTTTCCATCGGGTCCGTGGCGCAAGATCGTATTGTTGTCGAAGGTGACGCCGAGCGCCTTGCCCAGCGCGGAGGCCGGACCGCCGAAGGGCGCGCGATCCGCGATGAACAAGAACCCGCCTCCGTGGCGCACCCACTCATCGAGCGAGCGGATTTCGCTCTCGCCGAAAGCCGAGGTGCCTTCCGGCGAACCCTCCGGCGATTGCGCATTGATGACGACGACAATTCTCGCGTCTTTCAGGCTGGTCGCGCTGAAGGGCTCGGAGAGCGGGCGCACCGTGTAGCCGTCCCTGGCCAGGTAGCGACCGACCGGTCCGAAATAAGAGGTGAGCGATACGACATTGCGGTGCCGCTGGTCGACGAGGATCAGGGGTCCTTGACCCTTCGAATACGCCGGCGCCGGAATCGGCGGATCGAAGCTTTCGTCGACCGTCAATTCCATGGGGGGCGTGGGCTTCGCCGTTTCCGCCGCCGGCGGCTCGGCCGCGAGGGCCAGCGCACAAATCAGAGCGATCGTGGGCATGGCCTTGGTTCTACTGCACTGCACTCCAAAGCTGAACAACGATTCGCGACCGTCGCAACTTCGCGCCAGTTGCCCAAACGCCTTATGCTTGGCGGCGATGCCCGAAGATCGAATCGTCCGGACGATCGCCGGCCGGGAGGTCGCGATTTCGAACCCGAGCAAGCTGTTTTTTCCCGAGCGGGGAATCACCAAACTCGGGCTGGTCGATTACTACCTGTCGGTGGCGGACGGAGCGTTGCGCGGGATCGCCGCCCGTCCGATGGCGCTCAAGCGCTACCCCAACGGCGTTGGCGGCGATTTCTTCTTCCAGAAGCGCGCTCCAGCGCCTCGGCCCGATTGGGTCCAGACCTCGCGGATCTCCTTTCCCTCCGGGCGAACGGCCGATGAAATCGTGGTCAACGACGCCGCCGGGCTGGCCTGGGTGGTCAACTTAGGCTGCATCGATCTGAACCCGCACCCGGTCCGGCGCGATGACCTGCACCACCCGGACGAGCTGCGCGTCGATCTGGATCCGACGCCCGAGGCGAGCTGGGCCTCGGTCAGGCAGGTCGCCCTCGTCATCCGCGAGGTGCTTTTGGAGCACGGTTTGACCGCCTATCCGAAAACCTCCGGCTCGCGCGGGATGCACATCTACGTGAGAATCGATCGCCGCTGGAGTTTCGGCGAGGTGCGCCGGGCGGCGCTCGCGCTCGCCCGGGAGGTCGAACGGCGCATCCCCGCGCTGGCGACGAGCAAGTGGTGGAAGGAAGAACGGCACGGTGTCTTCATTGATTACAATCAAAACGCGAAGGATCGCACCATCGCCTCGGCCTATTCGGTCCGGCCGGTGCCCGACGCTCGCGTGTCCACCCCGGTGGGATGGGACGAAGTGCCGGATCTGGACCCCGCCGATTTCACCGTCGCCACCGTCCCGGCTCGATTCACGAAGATCGGAGATCCTGCCCAGGGGATCGATGCGCAAGCCTTCAGCCTCGAATCGCTGCTCGAGCTGTCGAGCAGACAGGAGGGGGAAGGGCACGGAGACGCCCCGTGGCCGCCGCACTACGAGAAGCAGCCCGACGAGCCCCCGCGGGTGCAGCCTTCGCGACGGAAGAAGCGGTAGGCGACCCTGCTCGTTAGATATCTGGGGCTGGAAATTCCCCATGCGCCTGATCACTCTCAACGTCAATGGCATCCGCTCGGCCGCAGGCAAGGGCCTGGTGAAGTGGCTCGCTGACTGCGATGCGGAGATCGTCTGCCTTCAGGAAGTTCGCGCCGCCGAGGACCAACTCCCGCCCGAGCTTTTGGCGCTGGAGGGATATCGGGCCTTCTGGCACTGCGCCGAGCGAAAAGGGTACAGCGGCGTAGGCTTGCTCACCCGGCGACCGGTGGAGCGGACCGTCCGGGGGATCGACCATCCTGATTTCCAAGGTGAAGGTCGCGTGCTGCGCGTCGACTTCGCCGCCTTCAGCGTCCTGTCTGTCTATGTTCCCTCCGGGATCATGGGAGGCGAGCGCCAGCGGCAGAAGATGCGATTCCTGGATGCCTTCCTCGAATACCTGAACGCATTGAAATCGGGTGGTCGGGAGCTGATCGTCTGTGGAGACTTCAATATCGCCCACCAGCCGATTGACTTGTACAATCCGGCTGGCAACGAAGACACCAGCGGCTATTTCCCCGAGGAGCGCGAATGGATGGACCGGCTGCTCGCGGCCGGCTTCGTGGACGTATTTCGCAGTCTGGTGGGCCCGGCGGTAGGCCAGTACACCTGGTGGTCGAATTTCCGCGGGGCGCGAAAGCGGAATCTCGGCTGGCGTCTGGACTATCAGATTGCGACGCCATCCATCGCGCGCCAGGCCCACCATGCGGCGATCGATCGCGAGGCGATCTTCTCCGACCATTCCCCGGTCACCATTGATTACACGGTTGACCCCGCTCTTTTCGGCCTCAGTGATACAGTTTCGCCTGAGGGCCGGCCGACACCGGCCGACCCGAACGAGGCAAGCCGGCAATGAGCTTCAAGGTCGATGGATGGATCCGCGCTCTCGTCCGTGGCGCGGCGTCGCTGGCGATTGCCTTGAGCGCTTGCACCCGGTTGCCAAGGGAAAGCGAGCCGAAGCCCGGGCCGACAGGTCACACTTCACCCGCCGCGGAAATGAAAGCGGAACAGGATCTGGCCGCCGCGACGCGTTTGCCCCCTCCGCCGCTTCTGTCCGTTCCGCCGGAGGTGGTGACTCACGGGCCGCGCAACGAGAAGCGGATCGCATTGACCTTCGACGCTTGCTCGACCCGAGATGTCAGTCAGTACGACGAGCTGGTGACCCGGACGCTGATCGCCACCCATACTCCCGCCACGATCTTTCTCGGCGGCCGCTGGGCGGTCGAGGAGGCGGCCCATGTGAAGGAGCTCGCCGCCAATCCGTTGTTCGAGCTCGGCAACCACTCCTATACGCATCCGCACATGGCGGCGATCGTCGATGAGGTCCGCATTCGCCGCGAGCTGCAGCGCACCCAGGCGGAGATTTACCGGCTCACCGGCAAGACGCCGAAATTCTTCCGACCGCCTTACGGTGAGTACAACGAGAGGTTGGTTCGGGTTGCCGCCGAGCTCGGCCTCACCACGGTGGAGTACGATCTCGCCTCGGGCGACCCAGATGTTCACGCCACGAAGGATCGGCTGATACACTGGGTGCTACAGAAAGCACAGCCTGGCTCGATCGTCGTGATGCACATCAATCACCGTCGCTTCCACACCGCCGAGGCGCTCCCGGCGATCATCTCGGGGCTTCGGGCACGGGGCTTCGAGCTGGTCACCGTTGGCGAGCTGATCCGGCTTCAGCGGAGCGATAAAGCCGAGGAGATTTCGCAGGTCAAAGAGCGATAGCGCCCGCGCGCCTATTGGATGGCCTGATTTGTAGCAGTAGCAAACGCCTGGCCGGATCTGACCGGCGAACGAAATCCAAAAGATTCTTGTTGACGGCGCGGTAGATTTGTTTAGCCTTCGCGTCTTAGCCTTCAACGGGGGAGGGGATTGCCATGAGACGCTTCTGGCTTTGCGGGACAGTTGTGTTCGCAGTGGCGGGCTGCGATCCATACAAAGACTACAAACTGAACGGCGAGTTCAACGCGGGTTCGGTCGATCCGGTGAACTTTGCTCCACCCTACCGTGGCGCCGGCGCCAATCGAAGCGTCGCCGGCTCGGGCACCGGATTCAGCGCGGCGCTCGCCTACGCGCAGGGAGCGCAGGTCGAGTACTTTCTGTTCCCCTTCGCGCCAACGCCAGTCGTCCGGGCGGGATACCCGGGCATCACCCTTGCCAACCAGATGCGCGCGCTGTCCATCCGTCCGCCCTATCCCAATGCTTACGTCTTCGATCCCGGCACGACCAGCCCCTTTCCTGCCCAGCAACAATGTCGAGCGCCCGCGGGATACCAATACGATTCGCGCCGGGACGACGTCCACTACGACGAGCAGGGCGAGATTTTCACCGCCTTGCCCGATGCGACTTTCGGCGCGGGATCGCTTCCCGCCTGGACCTACGTTCCCGTCGTACAGGAGGTTGCAGTCGTGTCTTCGGGAGAGCCCTGTCAAGACATCAAGAGCGAAAGGACGCTCCTCACCCGCCGCGATGTGAATATCGCGAAGGATTCGAACGGCGGTCCCATCGCTGACGGGCGTTACCTGGCGTGGGCACTGATCGATCCAGGCTCCGGTGTCTATCACGTGGGCGAGAGCACCAGCGGAGGAGGCGTCGGAATCCAACGCTGGGGATGGTTTCAGAGGTTTCTCGTCGCTTACATCGACGGTGGGTACATCCCCGTGAATGCGACCGGGACGCAATTTTCAACGCAGAACCTTTACGTCCCCACCCGGGTGTTGCCGGTGCTCGCCGACGGAGGAACGGGTCCAGCCAGAAATGGCGTGCCGGGGGCGGGATATGACATCTTGGATTACCCCCGGAGCGACCCGAGATATTCACCGATCTGCAGGGTCCAGCGCTACGAAACCGGAACGGGCATCCGAAGCGACAGCGTGCCCAGAAGCGCAGCGCTGATCACGGGTGCTCTCAGCGACCCGCTGCCTGTGGCCGTGGATGCCATTGCCCCGAGCGACGTCGTTCCTCCCTACGTCTTTTGCCTCCAGGCGCAGTAACGAAAGAGACTGCCCATGAAAAACCAGACCCAGAGGCATGCAACAATTCTCGCTGTCGCCGGCCTTTTCGCTCTTCCCAACCTCGCCCATGCGGTCGGCCAGGAGGTAGGAAGGATCGAAGGACGAGTCACCGAGTCGCAAACCGCGGCGCCCGTTCCCGGGGCGATGATTACGCTCACCGGCCCCGCGCTGATCGGACCGCCCCGGCAAACCCAGACGGACGAAGATGGCCACTATGAAATCGCCAATCTTCCGACCGGTGTCTACGACGTCGAGGTGAGCTACCAGGGAGTCAAACCGATCAAGCGTCGCGTCGCGGTCGAACCGAGCGCGTCCACCCCGCTCAACATCGCGTGGTCCGCCGAGCTCGCCGAGACACAAACGACCGAGGTGGTCGAAGAGCGGCACCTGACCAAGCCGGACTCGCCGATGGCCGAGTCAGTATTCTCGGTGTCAAAATTCGACTACCTACCGCTGACCCGTCAGTACCAGA
>WNFG01016985.1_pt1 | contig 14509 bp, 11 predicted proteins | sample 5400431 | NCBI WGS metagenome assembly WNFG01 (sample SAMN13153346, study PRJNA577476) | soil metagenome | isolation source: 120 cm saprolite under Douglas fir tree site 2 hole 3 replicate 2 | place: USA:California | collected 2015-04-18
CCCACCATGGCCTGCAGCGCCTTGGCGCCACCGGGGAAGTCGACGATCTGGATGTCGAGCCCCTCGTCCTTGAAGTACCCGAGCCGCTCGGCCAGCGTGAGGGGCAGGTAGTAGAAGAGGCTCTTGCCGCCGACCGCGATGATCACCTTGGGCTGCTCGAGCTTCTCGGCCGCGGGCGCTGCGGAGGCGGTGGAGGCGGCCATCAGCAGCGCGGCAGCACCGATACCCAATCGATCCATGGCGGCCCTCCTCGGATGGGACGCACCTTGGCACAGGTGCCGGCACGCGGGAAACCACCCCACCGCTGATCCGCGCGCGGCCGGGATCTATTCGGAGCTGCGCGGCGCGCACCAGCGGTGACCGGCGCGTTTCGCAGCGAATCCGTTTACGCACGGCGCTGGATCCCGAAACGCTGAAATCATTGACGACCTGAATTGGCCCTGCCCGTGCAGCGCTCTGGTGCATGATGCAGCGAGCTGCTGCCTTGGCCGTGGTGTGCACGCTTTCCGGCGCGATGAGATCGGAAGCCGCCGAAACATACGCCCTTCCACCGCGCGAGACGAAAGGACTGAACCTGCTCGTCTCGGGCATGGTCGCGCCGGAGGGGGACCGGGTGCCGTTCGGGTTTCTGCTCGGCGGCGCGATCGAGGTTCCCACCGGGTACGGCATCGATCTGAACGTGGGCATGAGCTTCCAGCGACTCGGATCCGTCAGTGGACCCGTGACGGTGGTCAACTTGATCGAAGCGACCGCGGCGAAGCGGGCGCCGACCGCGGTTTTCTTTGGCGCCGGACTCGGGCCCGTGATCGCTCTCGGGAACGTGCGTCCAGGAGCGAGGATGTTCGGAGGAATAGAGCTCTTTCACCAGCGTGCGGTACCCATCCAGCTCGGGTTGGAGCTGATTCTGAAGTTTTGCGACGAGGGTCCGTGGCTCAAGTGTCCAGCGGGGGAAAAGCAGACCTGGCTGGCGGGCCGGATCGGGCTTCGCCTCTGACGCATTGCGATTCCGAAGCGCGTTGCGGCGTCGCGCCGCACAGGCGTAGTGTCCGCGTCCTCGTTCGTTTCTTCGGGAGGAGGGGAAACGATGCGCCGTTACTTCAAGGTTGCGGTCGTCAGCCTTTTGCCGCTCGCCCTGGTGACCGGCGGCAAGGCGGAAGCCCGCATCATCAAGATCCAGATCAACTCGCGCGCGGTCGCGTACGGTGGCGCCAAGTTCGGAAGCGTCGGGCAGTACGAGACGCTGCGCGGCGTCGCCTTCGGCGAGATCGATCCGGACGATCCGCTGAACGAGGTGATCACCGACATCAAGCTCGCTCCGCGCAACGCGCGCGGCATGGTCGAGTACAACATGGATTTCTGGTTGAGCAAGCCCGTCGACATGACGCGCGCGAACGGCACCCTGCTCCACGACGTGCCGAACCGCGGGCGCGTCCGGAGCCTCGAGCTGAACGTCGGCGGCTCGGGCGACAGCAACGCCGGCGACGGTCTCCTGCAGCGACAGGGGTTCGTCCTCTCCGACAACGGCTGGCAGGGCGACGTCGCTACCGGGCTGCAGATCCGGCTGCCGGTGGCGAGGAACAAGAACGGCACCGAAATCGTCAACCGCATCCGGGCGGAATACATCCTCGATGCGCCGGTGAGTACGGTCGATGTGACGACGCCGCCGGCCTACGAGGCGGCCAGCACCAGCAACGCGGGCGCGACGCTCACGCGGCGGGTCCATCAGGACGACCCGCGCGAGCTCATTCCGAACGGCGATTGGGCCTTCGCCGACTGCTCGACAACGCGGTTTCCCGGCGTGCCGAGCACGAAGAAAGTCTGCCTGAAGGGCCTCGACCCGAAGGGCGGCCTCGACCCGAAGGGCGGCTTCGATACGAACCACATCTACGAACTGCTCTACGACGCGAAGAATCCGACCGTGCTGGGCGTGGGCTTCGCCGCGACGCGGGACTTCGTTTCGTTCCTGAGGAACAGCAACGGCGCTAGCACGGGCCACTGCGGCCGCAGAGACCGCGACGAGGCGCGGCGCGGCAGGGACGACGACGGCGATGACGATGACGGGAACGCGCGTAAGCACGCGTCCTGTCCGGCAGCCGGGCCGATGCCGGAGAACCCGCTCGGCAACTCCATCCAGAACGCGATCATCTATGGCTCGTCCCAGAGCGGGCGCTGGATCCGCACCTTCATCCAGCTCGGCTTCAACCAGGACGAGAACCGCAACCTGGTCGTGGAAGGCGCCATCCCGCACAAGGCGTCCAACCGCGGCGCCTTCAACGTGCGCTTCGGCCAGCCCGACCGTCTCTCCGGCACGCAGCACACGGAGCGGCAGTTCCCCGGCGCGGAGTCCTCGCAGACCTGGGGCGTGAGCCACGACAGGATCTCGGGCGTGAGCGCCGGCCAACTCGATCGCTGCCGGAAGACCCACAGCTGCCCGAAGATCTTCCACACCAATACCGATACCGAGTACTGGCAGGCCTTGATGGCGCTCAACACCACCGACTCGGAGGGCAAGCGCGACCTCGCGATCCCGAAGAACGTGCGCATCTACCTGTACGCGGCCACGCGCCATGGCGGCGGCGACGTCACGAAGCAACCGACGACCTTCCCGAACGCGCCGGGAGCCTGCCAGCTGCTCAACAACAACAACCCGTTCATCCACGGGCAGCGAGCGCTGCTCGTCGCGCTGCGCGAGTGGCTCCTCGACGGCACCGAGCCGCCGCCAAGCCTGTACCCGAGACTCGACGCCGGCACGCTCGTGCCGCTTTCCGCGATCCGCTACCCGTACTTGCCGGCCGTGAACTTCACGCTCTCCGGCGTCACCACGGAGAAGTTCTTTCTGGACCGCGGACCGAAGTTCAACGTCGAAGACATCTCCGGCGTCATGGTCGAGCCCCCCATCAAGCGAGGCGCCTATAGCGTGCGCGTACCGCGGGTCGACGCGGACGGCAACACGATTGCCGGGCTGCCGAGCACGATGGTGCTGGTGCCGGTCGGGACACATCTCGGCTGGAACGTGAGGAAAGCCGGATTCAGCGAGGGCGATTCCTGCGACCTGAACGGCGCCGTCATTCCGTTCTTCCGCACATTCGCCGAGCGGCAGGCGGCGAACGATCCGCGCCCGTCCCTGCAGGAGCGCTATCCGACGCATGCCGATTATCTCGCGAAGGTCACCGCGGCGGCAAACGGCCTCTTCGGAGCGCGGCTGCTGCTGCGCGAGGATGCGGATTCCCTGATCACTCAGGCGAACGCGACTCCTGTGCCCTAAGGCGAGCCCGTTCACCACCCTGGAAAGCGCAGGTCCCACAAGCGAACGCCGGTACGACCTGGGATACCGACGAACTCCTTCGCGACCAGGTTGAACTCGAACTCGCGCACGACCGGCAGAACAGGCTGTTCGATGCGCTGGCGGAGGGCCTTGGGAGGGACCGCCTCTGGTCAGAAGCGGACCCGGCGATCCTCGCAGAACACGAGGAACTTCGGATCGACTGGGTGGAGTTCCGCAGACGCATCAAACACACAGGGCGCTTCTTCCTGCTCTCGCACCCGACCGAACGTGCCATTCTGGAAGAGGTAGGCCGGCGCTGCGTTGCGTTCGGGTTGGTGGTGACACTTCCGGCTGGCACGCGGCTGATCCGGGCGCGACCGCAACATGGGCGGCGGTGGACTACACCGGCTGAACTGGGGCCGCCGCCCGATGAGGAGGCTATCCAATCGAACCGCATGAGCCCCCCAGGCATCTCGCTGTTCTACGCCGCAGACGACGAGGCCACCGCGCTCGACGAGATGCAGAATCCCGGGACGTACGCCGTCGCGGAGTTTGAAGTGCTCCGGCCTGCCGCTGTCGTTGACCTTACCCGCGTCCCGCCAGTTCCGAGCTTCTTCGACCTCGACGCACGACCCTCCCGCAGCAGTCTCGTTTTCCTGTCGCGGTGCGCGGATGAGATCTCTCGGCCCATCCCCCGCGATGACCGCATCCACCTGGAGTACATTCCGACGCAGGTAGTTACCGAGTACTTCCGGCGCGAGTTCAGGGAGCCTCAGTTGTTGGGCGTCAGATACGCAAGCTCCGTGCGCGCGGGCGGCGTCAACACCGCCTTGTTTGCCGGTGCCACATCTGTGGTAGACGGCCAACCCGGATTCCCGCTGGAAGCGGAACGACGTTGGCTGCGGCTCGTTCGCGTGTGGGAGCGGCGGCGACGACCAGCCAGCCCCAGTGCCGGAAACCGTCGCGGCCGCTGACTCCGAGCACGAGGCCGGAGAGCGGCGGCAGGTCCGGCGAGCGTTCGACCGACCACGCGCTGCTCGGATGGGAGTCGTGTATCGCCCTGCGCTAGGATGGGCCGAGAGATGGGGAAGAATCTGCTCAAGCACGCCGCGCTCTGGCTCTTCCTGTTCGCGGTGTTCATCCTCGCGTATCGGTACTTCAGCACTCACCCCCACTAGCTGCGTCGCAACGACGGCGCTTGGCCCGAGTTGGCGGGCGGCAGGGCCACCTGCGACTGTCGGCAGGGTGACCAGTTCAACATCTACGAGACGGTCAGCGGCATCTGGCTGTACGTCGAGTCGGGCGACGAGCGCTGATTACTCGTGGCCCCGGCTCGCGCGGTCCAGCACCGACTTCACGAGCCTGTCGATGGGGTCCGGTGTCGCTTTGAGCGACGAGCCCCGTCCTCGCCGGAAGAGGAGCCGCCATGCCTCGACCCCGTCCAGCGGCGGGATCGGCAGCAAGTTGAACGCCGCGATGACCACGTTCGAGTAGACGAGTGCACGGCCGAGCGGGTCCCCGAACGATCCCCTGAACATCTGCGGCGCCAGTAGAATGAGGCCCCACGCTAGGCCGAGCAGCACTGCCTGCCCAGCGACACCGCCCCAGGCGATCAGCGTCCGCTGACGGGGCGTGGGGCCCCCGACCCAGTGACATTCACCACCGAGCGCGTGTAGCGACAGCGCGACGACGTGCTGCCCGAAGCGGCGCACCAGCACCGCGTGGCCGAGTTCATGCGCGAGGATCACTGCTAGGAAACCGACCCACGCTCCGGGCCTGAGCCCGCCGACCAGGATCAATCCGACCAGCACGGACCAGTGAACCTGGATAGGCGCGCCCCATACGTGCCCGACTATCAGGCTGCCCCGACCGCGTACGCGACCCAGGCTCTCCCCGAGCACCTCTTCCGCGCGAGTGAACCAGCGGCGACGGGAAGGCCAGACGCCAGTGAGTAGTTGGTCTAGGCCGTACGCGGCGATCAGCGCGACGAACAGGGTGACGGCGACGATCAGAATGTCGGGCGGGGCGTTCCTTGGCCGCGCGTCTGCCGGCGAGACACGCATCTCCACGAACAGGAGCGCGAGGCCGGTGAAGAACGGTACGACGACGACACCGAACACGATGCGTGCGACGCGCTCAGGCCAGGATGTGCCACTCGACGCGGCCAAGCGACGGAAGGTATCACTCTTCCTCCCGACCACCGGCCCGATCTCACGGGAGCACCGCGATGAAGCTCGATCCCACGGAGGTGGGGCGACGGCTCCGGCATCTCTCCAACGGTCGCTCCCCGCGCCGGTACGAGAAGGCGTGGCCGTACTCGTGCGCGAGGGTGTCCTACCTCGGCAACATCCCCGCAGTGGTGCGGCGAACGTACTGCATCACTCTCCCGGCACGATACGGCGCTTCTCGCAGGCGCGCTCGGTAGCGCAGTGCAGTCAGGGAACGGCCAAGAGCCGCAGCCCGAGCTTGATCATTAGGAACAACACTACATGTGGGGCCTCGTGTCTGCGTAGTCCATCGCTGGAATGCTCGCCAACCTACCGTCCGTCGACGGTGGCCCCTTCCGCGATCAGCCGCTCGATCTCCGCCGGGGTCAGCCCCGCCTCGCGGAGCACCTCGACGCTGTGCTCGCCGAGCCGCGGAGGGGGGCGCTCGACCGACGGGCGGGACCGGCTCCACCGGCTCGGGATGCCGGTGAGCCGCAACCGGCCCTCGGTCGGGTGATCCATCTCCTGGAAGAACCCGACCGCCTCGAGGTGCGGGTCGTCGATCAGGTCCTCCAGCTGGTTGAGCCGCACGCAGGGGATGTCGTTCGCCTCGAGCAGGTCGAGCCACTCGCGCGTGGTGCGCGTCTTGAAGATCGCCGCCAGCGAGGCGTACGCCTCCTCGTAGTTCCTCGCCCGCTCCGAGTAGGTGGCGAGGTGCGGGTTCGCCGCCACGTCGCCGGGCCGCCCGATCGCGCGGAAGAACGACTCCCACTGCTTGTCGTTGTAGACCAGCGCGCTCGCGCGGAAGAACGACTCCCACTGCTTGTCGTTGTAGACCAGCGCGCAGACGTAGCCGTCCTTCGTCTCGAAGGGCCGGCGGTGCAGGAGCCGGCTGTACCCGGGCGGACCCTGGGGCGGATCGAAGCTGCGCCCGCCCATGTGGTCGCCCAGGACGAACTGCGCCAGCGTCTCGAACATCGGCAGCTCGACCTCCTGCGCCTCGCCGGTGCGCTCGCGGTAGAGCAGGGCGGCAAGGATGACGTGTACCGCGTTCACGCCCACGATGCGGTCCGCCATGTTCGCGGGCACGTAGGCCGGCGTGGCGCCCGCCCGCGCGAGGAGAGCGGGGAGCCCGCACGCGCCCTGGATCAGGTCGTCGTAGGCGGGCTTCCCGGCGTACGGACCTCCGCTCCCGAACCCGAGCAGGCTGGCGTACACGATGCGCGGGTTCGCCGCGCGCACGTCGTCGTAGGAGAGCCGCAGCCGCCGCATGGCGGCGGGGCGGACGTTGTGCACGAACACGTCGGCCTTCTCGCACAGGCGCAGGAGCGCGCGCCGCCCGCCGTCCTTCTTCACGTCGAGGACCACTCCGCGCTTGTTGCGGTTCATCTGCAGGTGCAGGTGCCCCATCTTCGGGCCCTTCATTGGGGCGGCGCCGCGCATGATGTCGCCTTCGGGCGGCTCCACCTTGATCACGTCGGCGCCGTAGTCGGCCAGGATCTGGGTCGCGTACGGGCCCATGATCACCGTGGTCAGGTCGACGATGCGGATCCCCTGCAGCGGGCCGGACGCGGTCATGGGGTCAGTATCCCGCGGCGCAGCCGTCGGAGCGCGACTCGGACCCGCCTTGCAAGGCCCCGGTCTCGGGGTCGATGAGGATCCCCTGGTAGCCGCCGCCGTTGCGCGTAACCCACGCGGCCGCGTGGCCGCGGCGCTGGAGCTGGGTAAAAACCTCCTCCGGGATGCCCACCTCCACCGCGAGCATTCCGCCGCCCTCGATCTCCGGCCGCCCGATCGGCGTGGGCGACCCGAGGTGCTCGATGCGCGGCGCCTCGCCGGCGGCCTGGACGTTCATGCCGAAGTCGAGGAGGTTCACCAGGACCTGCACCTGTCCCTGCGGCTGCATGTCCGCGCCCATCACGCTGAAGACGAGCCACGGCTTTCCGCCGCGAGTGGCGAGCGCGGGGATGATGGTATGGAACGGCCGCTTGTGCGGCTCGAGCCGGTTGGCATGCGACGGATCGAGCGAGAACTGCGATCCCCGGTTCTGCAGCGCGAATCCGAGTCTGCCGGGGACCATGCGCGACCCGAAGTGCTGGTAGATGCTCTGGATGAACGACACGCAGTTCCGCTCCGTGTCGACGGCGGCCAGGTACACGGTGTCGCCGCGCGGCGGGTCTCCTGGCGGCAGCCCCGCGCGCGCGCGGCGCGGGTCGATCAGCTTGCGCCGCTCAGCCGCGTAGCTCTTGGAGATCAGCTCGTCCACCGGGACGCGCACCTTCTCCGGGTCGGCGATGAAACGGGCGCGATCGGCCCAGGCGACCTTCTTCGCCTCGACGAAGAGGTGCCAGAAGTCCGCGGAGCGAGGCCCGAGGCTGCGCAGGTCGAACGCCTCGAGCAGGTTGAGCATCTGCAGCGTGGTGATTCCCTGGCCGGGCGGCGGGAGCTCCCAGACGTGCACGCCGCGATAGTCGGAGCCGACCGGGTCGACCCACGAGGCGGATGTGTCGGCCAGGTCGTCCGGCGCAAGCAGTCCGCCCGACGCCTGCGAGAAGGAGACGAGCTCGCGGGCGATCTCCCCCCGATAGAAAGCGTCGCGGCCGCCGCGCGCCAGCTCGCGGTAGGTAGCGGCGAGATCCGGGTTCCGGAAGATCTCACCGGCGCGCGGCGCGCGGCCCGCCGGCAGGTACGTGCGCGCGGAGTCGGGGTGGGCGGCCAGCTCGGGTTCGCTGGCCTGCCACATTCCGGCGATGACCTCGGTGACCGGGAAGCCCTCTTCGGCGATCGCGATGGCGGGCTCGAGCAGCTCGGCCAGCGGACGCGATCCGAAGCGGACGCGGAGCGCTTCCCATCCGTCGACCGCCGCGGGCACCGACCAGGAGAGAGGACCGGCCGCAGGCAGCTCGCCGAGACCGCGCGCGCGCATCTCCGCGATGGTGGCGCGATACGGCGAGCGCCCGCTCGCGTTGAGCCCGAAGAGCTTCCCGCTGCGCGCCTCCCAGACGATCGCGAACAGGTCGCCGCCCACGCCGCAGGACATGGGCTCGACCACGCCGAGCACGGCATTGGCCGCGATCGCGGCGTCGATCGCGTTGCCGCCGCGGCGGAGCATGTCGACGCCGGCCTGCACGGCGAGAGGCTGGCTCGTCGCCACCATCCCGTGCCGCGAGTGGACGACGGATCGTCCGACGCACCCGGCGCGGCGGACGTGGCGCGGCGTTCCCAGCGGCGGATCTGCGGGCATCGAACCTCCTCTCGCGTCCGTCCCACGGCGCCCGGCGTCAGTCAACCCGGTGGGCGCGCTCCGGATGGAGCCTCACAGCGCGACGCGGCGCAGGCGCAGGGCGTTTCCGATCACGGATACCGAGCTGAGACTCATGGCCGCGCTGGCGAACATCGGGCTCAGCAACAGGCCGGTGAACGGGTAGAGCGCGCCGGCGGCCAGCGGCACTCCCAGCGTGTTATACGCGAACGCCCAGAAGAGGTTCTGGCGGATGTTGCGGAGCGTGGCCTTGCTCAGCCGGCGCGCCCGGACGATGCCGCGCAGGTCGCCCTTGACGAGGACGATGCCGGCGCTCTCCATCGCCACGTCGGTGCCGGTCCCCATGGCGATGCCCACGTCCGCCCGCCATCGCAACGACGCGTCCCTGGCCGCGCAGCCGCTCCACTGCCGCTGCCTTGTCGGCGGGCAGCACCTCGGCGTGCACCTCCTCGATGCCCAGCTTGCGCGCGACCGCCTCGGCGGTGGCCCGGTCGTCGCCGGTCAGCATGACCACGCGCACGCCCTCGCCGCGCAGCGCGCGCAGCGCCTCGGGAGCCGACTCCTTGATCGGATCGGCCACCCCAAGGAGGCCGGCGAGCTGGCCGTCGATCGCGAGGAACACCACGGTCTGCCCGTCGGCCCGCAGCGCCTCGGCCTGGCCCTCCGCTTCCGAGAGATCGACGTCCATCGCGAGCAGCGCGGCGTTCCCCAGCGCGACCTTGCGGTCCTCGACGTTGCCCACCACGCCCTGGCCCGGGATCGCGCGGAAGGAAGACGCCGGCGGAGCTTCGATGCCGCGCTCGCCCGCCGCCTCGAGGATGGCCCCCGCCAGCGGATGCTCGCTGCCGCGCTCCAGGGCGGCTGCGAGGCGCAAGACTTCCCCCGCCGAGAATCCAGCGGCGGGCTCGACCGAGACCAGCCGCGGCTTGCCCTCGGTGAGCGTCCCGGTCTTGTCGACCAGCAGGGTGTCGACGCGCGCGAGCGTCTCCAGCGCCTCCGCGCTGCGCACCAGCACGCCCGCCTGCGCTCCGCGTCCGGTGGCGACCATGATGCTGATCGGAGTGGCCAGTCCGAGCGCGCAGGGGCAGGCGATGATCAGCACGGACACGGCGTTGACGAGCGCGTGCGCGAACCGCGGCTCCGGGCCCGCCACGAGCCAGACCACGAAGGTGACCGCGGCCACCGCGATCACCGCGGGCACGAACCAGGCGGCGACGCGGTCCGCCAACCTCTGGATGGGCGCGCGGCTGCGCTGCGCCTCGGCCACCAGGCGCACGATCTGCGCGAGCAAGGTCTCGGAGCCCACCCTTTCGGCGCGCATCAGGAAGGTGCCGTCGACGTTCACCGTGCCCCCGGTGGCCCCGCTGCCCGGGACCTTCTCCACCGGCAGCGGCTCGCCGGTGATCATCGATTCGTCGACGCTGCTGTGCCCTTCGATGAGGACGCCGTCCACCGGCACCTTCTCGCCGGGACGGACGCGCAGCACGTCCCCCGGGCGCACTTCCTCGAGCGGCACGTCGCGCTCCGCGCCGTCCTCCTCCACCTTGCGCGCGGTCTTCGGAGCGAGGCCGAGCAGCGCCCGCAGCGCGCTGCGCGTCCGCGCCCGGGCGCGCAGCTCGAGCACCTGGCCCAGCAGGACCAGCGTGACGATGGCGGCGGCCGGCTCGAAGTAGACCGGCACGGCCCCGTGCGTATCGCGGACGCTCGCCGGGAGGAGGCCCGGCGCGACCGTGGCCACGACGCTGAAGAGGTACGCCACGCCCGTTCCCAGGGCGATCAGCGTGAACATGTTCAGGCTGCGGTTCTTGACCGACGCCCAGCCGCGCTCGAAGAACGGCCACCCTCCCCAGAGCACCACGGGCGTCCCGAGCGCGAGCTCGATCCAGGCGATCAGCGCGGGAGAGAGCGCGTGCTGCACCGGCCGTCCGGGCAAGAGATCCGACATGCCGAGGAGGAGCAGAGGCGCGGTCAAGACGAGGCTCACCCAGAACCTGCGCAGCATGTCCCGCAGCTCGGGGTTCTCCTCCTCCTCCACCGAGACGGTGCGGGGTTCGAGCGCCATGCCGCAGATCGGGCAGGCGCCCGGGCCGTCGGCCTCCACCTCGGGGTGCATCGGGCAGGTCCACTTCGTTCCCGGAGGTGCGGCCGTGGCCGGCGGCGCGGCGGCAGGATCGAAGAAGCGTCGCGGGTCCGCCTGGAACCTCTCGCGGCAGCGCGCGCTGCAGAAGCCGTACTCGCGGCCGTCGTGGACCAGCGTCCCGCCCTTCGCGTGGTCCAGGTCCACGGTCATCCCGCAGACCGGGTCGCGGCCAGCGTATTCGGGGGGCGGCCCTGCGTGGTCTCGCGCTCTCAAGGTAACCCTCGCGCCGGCTGTACCCCGCGCAGGGTCGACGCGCAATGAGCGAGGGAAGTTGCCGGGGCGTCACATGGTTGCCACACGCTTCCGATACATGGGATCGCCCATGGGGAGCCCGCAGCTGATCCTGATCGTCGAGGACGAGAAGGACCTGGTCGACCTGATGCAGTTCAACCTCCGGCAGGCAGGCTTCGAGACCACCTCGGCTCGCGACGGCGAGCAGGCGCTCGCCCTGGTGCGTCACCGGACTCCGGATCTGGTGCTGCTCGACCTGATGCTGCCCGGCGTGCCGGGGACCGAGGTCTGCCGGCAGCTGAAGAGCTCGCCGCGCACCAGGAACGTCCCCGTGATCATGGTCACCGCGCGTGGCGAGGAGGTCGATCGCGTGGTGGGATTCGAGCTGGGCGCCGACGATTTCGTCACCAAGCCGTTCAGCATGCGGGAGCTGGTGCTGCGCGCGCGCGCCGTGCTGCGGCGCGGGATCGACGGCGAGCCCGACGTGCCGCAGGAGCGCGTGGGCCCGCTGCGCATCGACCTCCCGGCGCACCGCGCCTTCGTCGGCACCGAGGAGATCGCGCTCACCGCGCTCGAGTTCAAGCTGCTCGCCACCTTCATGTCGCGGGTAGGCAGGCTGCAGACGCGCGGGACGCTGCTGCGCGACGTCTGGGGCCTCTCCGGAGAGCTGCAGACGCGCACCGTGGACACTCACGTGAAGCGGCTGCGCGAGAAGCTGGGCGCGGGGCGCGACCTGGTCGAGACGGTTCGCGGCAGCGGGTACCGGATGGTCGACCCGGAGGAGAAGTAGAGACGTGGCCCTCTTCTGGCGCAAGGTCACGCTCGACGAGGTGCTCGGCGCGGTCCGCGGGGAGCTGGCGGCGCACCGCCCGGGCGAGGCGCTGCCGCGCGAGGTGGTCGAGCTGTCGCGCCTGCTGCACGCCGAAGAGGCCGGCTTCGTCGCCGGCGGGGCGCCGCCGGGCCCCCAGGAGATGGTCGACGGCATCCCGGACCCCGCGGGCATCCTCGACCCGCGCGGCCGGTTCGCGGTGGTCAACCCGGCGCTCGACGCGCTGGTCGGGACCGGCCGCGCGCTCGGGCGCACCTTGCTGGAGATCACCCGCAGCTCCGAGCTGGGCGAAGCCGCCGACCGCGCGATCGCGGGCACGCCGGTGCGCGGCGAGTTCAACGTGGTGTCCCTGGACAAGCTGCTGTTCGTGACGCTCTCGCCGCTCGCCGATCGGCGCGCCCTGGTCCTCTTCCGCGACCTCACCGAGGAGAAGCGGCTGGAGGGCGTGCGGCGCGATTTCATCGCCAACGCGAGCCACGAGCTGCGCACCCCCGTGGCGGCCATCACCGGAGCGGTCGAGACTCTGCTCTCGAGCGGCCAGATGCTCGATCCCGCCGCGCGCGGCTTCGTGGAGATGATCGCCCGGCACGCGGACCGGCTCTCGCGGCTCACCCGCGAGCTGCTCGACCTGTCGCGGCTGGAGACGGGCGAGTTCCACCTCGAGATCGGCCCGGTCGAGTTGGCGCCCCTGGTGGCGGCCTCGCTGGACCTGGTGCGAGGCCGCGCGGAAGCGAAGCGCATCAAGCTCGGGTTCGACGGGCCGCCCGGCCTGCGCGCGCTCGCGGATCGCCGCGCGCTGGAGCAGATCCTCATCAACCTGCTCGACAACGCCATCAAGTTCACGCCCGAGGGCGGGCGGGTGACGGTGCTCGGCGACGGCACCGGCCCTTCGGTGGTGCTCTCGGTGCTCGACACGGGGCCCGGCATCGAGCCGCGCCACCGGGACCGGATCTTCGAGCGCTTCTACCGCGCGGACGCGGGGCGCGCGCGAGAGAACGGGGGCACCGGCCTGGGGCTCGCGATCGTCAAGCACCTCGCGCAGGCGATGAGAGGCCAGGTGGGCGTCGAGAGCGGCCAGGGAGGCAGCCGCTTCTGGGTGAAGTTGCCTGCCGCGCCGTAGAAGCGCCACGCGCTTGTCACATGTACGTCACACGAACCGACTAGAAGGAGGCACCATGAAAAAGAGCCGCGTAGCCCTGCTGTCCACCCTCGCCCTCGCCTCGGCGGCGCTCGCCGGCGACAAGATGCTGATCACCGGAGCGGGCGCGACGTTCCCGTTCCCGCTCTACTCGAAGTGGTTCAGCGACTACAACAAGCTGCACCCCGAGGTGCAGATCAACTATCAGTCGATCGGCTCGGGCGGCGGCATCAAGCAGATCACCGAGAAGACGGTCGACTTCGGCGCCACCGACGCGCCGATGACCGACGAGGAGATGGTCAAGGCCCCGGGCATCCAGCACATCCCGACGGTGCTCGGAGCGGTGGTGGTGGTCTACAACGTGCCCGGCCTGGAAGGGCTGAAGGTCACGCCTCAGACGCTCTCGGGCATCTTCCTCGGCAAGATCTCCAAGTGGAACGACCCGGCTCTGGCTCGCGACAACCCGGGCGCGAAATTGCCGGACCAGCCCATCACCGTGGTGCACCGCTCGGACGGCTCGGGTACTACGTACGTCTGGACGGATTACCTCTCGAAGGTGTCGCCGGACTGGAAGTCCGGCCCGGGCACCGGAAAGAGCGTGAACTGGCCGGTTGGCCTCGGCGGCAAGGGCAACGAGGGCGTGACCGGCACGGTCAAGCAGACGGAGGGCGCCATCGGCTACGTCGAGCTGGCCTATGCCAACCAGAACAAGCTGGTTCCCGCGATCGTCAAGAATCGCGACGGCGCCTGGGTGAAGCCGACCCTGGAATCCGTTTCGCAGGCGGCGGCGACCGTCGAGATGCCGGACGACTACCGCGTGTCGATCACCGACCCGGCCGGCAAGGACGCCTACCCGATCGCGTCGTTCACGTACATCCTCGTCTATCGGGACCAGCCCAATCCGGCGAAGGGCAGCGCGCTGCTGCAATTCCTCTGGTGGGCGGTCCACGACGGCGAGAAGGCCGCGGCCGCCCTGGACTACGCACCGCTGCCGAAGGCGGTGGTCCACAAGGTGGAAGGCACGCTGAAGAGGATGACCGTCCAGGGAAAGGCCGTCCTTGCAACCAGCAAGTGAAACGCTCGCCGCGCGCCCGCCCGGACGGCTCTCGCGAATCGCCGAGCCGGTGCGCACGAACTTCCCCGACCGCGCCTGGGCCGCGTTGCTCGCGGTCCTGGGCGCGGCGGTGTTCGTCGTCGCGGTCGTCATCGTCTTCGCGCTCTGGAAACTCTCGGCCCCGGTGCTGAAGCACACCGGGATCGCCTCGTTCGTAGTCAACTCGCAGTGGGACGTGGTCCGTGACGTCTACGGCGCGTTGCCGTTCATCTACGGCACGCTGGTGACGAGCCTGGTGGCGCTGGTGATCTCGCTTCCAGTCTCGGTCGGGCTGTCCCTCTTCCTCACGGAAATGTCTCCTCCGCGAGTGCGCACCGTCGTTT
>WNFG01005201.1_pt1 | contig 14506 bp, 13 predicted proteins | sample 5400431 | NCBI WGS metagenome assembly WNFG01 (sample SAMN13153346, study PRJNA577476) | soil metagenome | isolation source: 120 cm saprolite under Douglas fir tree site 2 hole 3 replicate 2 | place: USA:California | collected 2015-04-18
CAACTTTGACTGGAACGAGCTCGCCAAGACGGTGCGGCTCGAAATCGACCAGAACAAGGCGCGCGCGCTCGGCATCGACTCGCAGATCCTCGGCAACACGCTGCAGACCCTGCTGTCGGGCGTGACCGTGACGCAATACCGCGAGCGCACCGAATCGATCGACGTGGTGGCCCGCGCCGTGTCGGCCGAGCGGCTGAGCGTCGAGGGCCTGGAGGCGATCAACCTCAGGACCGGCAATGGCGGCGTGGTGTCGTTGGCCCAGCTTGCCACCCTGCATTTCGAGCTCGAGGAGCCGATCCTGTGGCGGCGCAACAAGGAGCTGCTGATGACCGTGCGCGCCGGCGTGGTCGACGGCGTGCAGGGCCCGGACGTGGCCGCGCGCATCGACAAGGCGCTGGCGCCGGTGCGCGCCGAGCTGCCGGCCGGCTATCGCATCGAGGTCGGCGGCGACAAGGAGGAGAGCGCCAAGAGCCAGGGCTCGATCTTCAAGATGATGCCGGTGATGGCGTTCCTGATGCTGATGTTCCTGATGCTGCAGCTGCAGAGCTTCTCCAAGCTCGCCCTGGTCGTGCTGACCGCGCCGCTCGGCCTGATCGGCGTCTCGCTGTTCCTGCTGGTGTTCAACCAGCCGTTCGGCTTCGTCTCGCTCTTGGGCGTGATCGCGCTTGCCGGCATGATCATGCGCAACTCGGTGATCCTGGTCGACCAGATCGACCAGGACATCGCCGCCGGCCACACCGCCTGGGACGCCGTGATCGACGCCACGGTGCGCCGCGCGCGGCCGATCCTGCTCACCGCGGGCACCGCCATCTTCGCCATGATCCCGCTGTCTCGCAGCGTGTTCTGGGGCCCGATGGCGGTCGCCCTGATGGGCGGTCTGCTGGTGGCTACGGCACTGACGCTGCTCTTCCTGCCGGCGCTCTACGCCGCCTGGTTCCGCGTGAAGCAGCCGGCTACGAAGCCCGCGCTTGTCGAGGCGCCGGCACCCTCGCCCCTGGCGATCGCTGCCGAATAGTCTCTGCTAGGAAAGGCGGCCTTCGACCGTGTGGAGGTCGCTCTCGCGATTGGCGCTGACGTCGAGGACGATCTCGATACCGCGCACGATATCCTCGAGCGCCATCGACGGCGCGCCGCCGAGCCGGGCCGCCTGTTCCGGCACGTAGGGAATGTGCAGGAAGCCGCCGCGCATCGGGATGGGATGGCTCTGGGCGATATCCATCAGCGCATAGAAGATGTGGTTGCAGACGAAGGTGCCGGCGGTGTTCGACACGGCGGCGGGCAGCCCCGCCTTGCGCATCGCCGCTACGCAGGCCTTGATCGGCAGGGTCGCGAAGTGCGCCGCCGGCCCGCCCTTCACGACCGGCTTGTCGATCGGCTGGCGACCGTCATTGTCGCGGATGCGCGCGTCCTGGACGTTGATCGCCACGCGTTCGAGGCAAAGCTCGGTGCGGCCGCCCGCCTGGCCCACGCACAGCACGATCTCGGGCTTGGCCTCCTCGATCGCCAACCGCAGCACGTCGGCGGAATGCGCGTAGGAGGTCGGCAGTTCGGCGGTGTGCACAACCACCTCGCCGATGCGCTTTTTCAATCGGGCAACCGCCAGCGATGACGGGTTGACCTTGTCGCCGCCGAAAGGCTCGAAGCCCGTGACCAGTGCCTTCAGGGCAGCGTCTACTTGTTGGCCGCGTCGACGGCGCGCCGCGCCATCACGCCGACGAGATGGGCGCGATATTCGGCGCTGCCGTGGATGTCGCTGTTGAGCCCGTCGGCCGCGATCTTGATGTCCTTGATCGCCGCCGAGGAGAAGTTCTTGGCGAGCGCATCCTCCATCGCCTTGACGCGAAAGACGCTGGAACCCGCGCCGGTCACCGCCACCCGCACGCCGCCCGCGGTCTTGGCCACGAACACGCCGACCATGGCGTAGCGTGACGCCGGGTTGGGAAACTTCATGTAGGCGGCCTTCTCGGCCTTGGGGAAGCTCACCGAGGTGATCAGCTCGCCGTCGGCGAGGGCCGTCTCGAACAGGCCCTTGAAGAAGCCGTCGGCGGTGTGCTTGCCGGTGTTGGTGGTCACCGTGGCGTTGAGCGCCACGACAGCCGCCGGGTAGTCCGCCGCCGGATCGTTGTTGGCAATCGAGCCGCCGATGGTGCCGCGGTTGCGGACCTGCGGATCGCCGATATGGCCGGCGAGATGGGCGAGCGCGGGAATCGCGCGCTTGATGTCGGCCGAGGTCGCGACCTCGGCATGCCGGGTCATGGCGCCGATCACCACGTTGTTGCCCTCGACCTTGATGCCGGCCAGCTCCTTGATGCCGCCGAGATCGACGACGTCGCTCGGCTTTGCCAGGCGCTGCTTCAGCGTCGGGATCAGGGTCATGCCGCCCGACATGGCGCGGGCCTCGGGCTTGCTCTTCAGGAGGCCGACGGCATCGGCGAGCGACTTCGGACGGTGGTAGGCGAAATCGTACATCTTCAAGTCCTCCGGTTACTCGGCCGCCGCATGCTGGGCGCCTTGAATCGATTGCCACACGTTGAGCGGCGTCGCGGGCATCTCGACGTGCTTGACGCCGAGCGGCGCCAGGGCATCGCGCACGGCATTCATGACGGCGGCCGGCGCGGCGATCGCGCCGGCCTCGCCGCAACCCTTGACGCCCAGCGGATTGTGCGGACAGGGCGTGACCTTGTTGCCGAGCTTGAACGACGGCACGTTGTCGGCGCGCGGCATGGTGTAATCCATGTACGAGCCGCTCACGAGCTGGCCCGTGGCTTTGTCGTAGACGGCGTTTTCCATCAGCGCCTGGCCGACGCCCTGGACGATGCCGCCATGGACCTGGCCGTCGACGATCATCGGATTGATGATGTTGCCGAAATCGTCGACCGCGGTGTGGGCGACCACCTCGACCGTGCCGGTGTCGGGGTCGATCTCGACCTCGCAGATCTGCGTGCCCGCCGGATAGACGAAGTTCGACGGATCGTAGAAGGCGTTCTCGTCCATGCCGGGTTCGAGCTCTTCCAGCGGGTAGTTGTGCGGCACGTAAGCCGCGAACACCGCGGCCCCGAGCGGCACGGCCTTGTCGGTGCCGGCGACCTTGAAGGTGCCTTGCTCGAAGACGACGTCGGCGACCGACGCCTCCATGAGATGGGCCGCGATCTTCTTGCCCTTGGCGATGATCTTGTCGGCCGCCTTCATGATGGCCGAACCGCCGACCGCCAGCGACCGGCTGCCGTAGCTGCCCATGCCGAACGGCGTGGTCGCGGTATCGCCGTGAACGACCTCGATGCTCTCGATCGGCACGCCGAGCTTGTCCGACACGATCTGGGCGAAGGTCGTCTCGTGGCTCTGGCCGTGGCTGTGCGCGCCGGTCAGGATCTGGACGTTGCCCGTCGGGTTGAACTTGATCTGCGCCGATTCCCATTGGCCGACGCCGCCACCCAGCTGGCCGATGACCCGCGACGGTCCCAGGCCGCAGGCCTCGATGTAGGACGAGAAGCCGATGCCGCGCAGCTTGCCGCGCGACTTGGCCTCGGCGCGGCGGGCCTCGAAGCCCTTGTAGTCGGCGATCTTCATCGCCTCGTCGATGATCGGCGGGTAGTTGCCCGAATCGTACTGCAGCGCCACCGGCGTCTGGTACGGGAAGGCGGACGTCGGAATGAAGTTCTTGCGGCGCAGCTCCGCCGGATCGATCTTCATCTCGGCCGCCGCCTTGCTCACGATGCTCTCGATCACGAACGTCGCCTCGGGCCGTCCGGCGCCGCGGTAGGCGTCGACCGGCGCGGTGTGCGTAAGCGCTGCTCTCACGTTGGCGTAGATGAGCGGTGTCGTGTACTGGCCGGCCAGCAGCGTGGCGTAAAGATACGTCGGCACCGCCGTCGAGAAGGTCGACAGATACGCGCCCATGTTGGCAATGGTGTCGACCCTAAGCGCGAGGAACTTGCCGTCCTTGTCGAGGGCAAGCTCGGCACGGGTGACATGGTCGCGGCCATGGGCGTCGGTCATGAACGATTCGGAACGCTCGGCCGTCCACTTGATCGGCCGGCCGACACGGCTGGCCGCCCAGGTGACCATCGTCTCTTCGTTGTAGCAGAAGATCTTGCTGCCGAAGCCGCCGCCGACGTCCGGGGCGACGACGCGCAGTTTGTGCTCGGGAATGCCCAGCACGAAGGCCGACAGGATGAGGCGCAGCACATGCGGGTTCTGCGACGTCGACCACAGCGTATAGTTGCCCGTGCCCTTGTCATAGTCCGACGCCGCGGCACGCGGCTCCATGGCGTTGGGGATCAGCCGGTTGTTCACGAGGTCGAGCTTGGTGACGTGCGCGGCCTTGGCGAAGGCGGCGTCGATATCGGCTTTCACGCCGATTTCCCAGTCGTAGATCAGGTTGCCCGGCGCCTCGGGATGCACTTCGGGCACGCCCTTGTCGAGCGCATGGGCAAGATCGACGTTGGCCGGCTTGACGTCGTAGTCGACCTTGATTGCCTCGGCCGCGTCCTTGGCCTCATCGGCAGTGTTGGCCACCACCATGGCGACGGTGTCGCCGACATAGCGCACGGTATCGAGCGCCATTACCGGATGCGGCGGCGATTTGTGCGGCTGGCCGTCCTTGCCCTTGACCACCCATCCGCAGATCAGGCCGCCGACCTTGGCATTGGCCGTATCCTTGCCGGTAAAGATCTCGACGACGCCCGGCATCTTCTTGGCCACCGCGGTGTCGATGCTCTTGATCTTGGCGTGGGCGTGCGGCGAACGCAGGAAATAGGCGTAGGTCGCGCGCGCGAGAGGCAGATCGTCGACATAGCGGCCGGTCCCGGTCAGGAAGCGCTTGTCTTCCGTCCGAAGAACGCGGGCGCCGATTCCGGTGGCGGCGGTCATGGCTTACACCCCTGCTGACTTCATGGCGGGCGCTGCCGCCAGGATTGCCTTCACGATGTTGTGGTAGCCGGTGCAGCGGCAGAGATTGCCCTCGAGCTCGCGCCGCACCGTCGCTTCGTCGAGCTGGTAGTTGTAGCGCTTCACCATGTCGATGGCGCTCATCACCATGCCGGGCGTACAGAAGCCGCATTGCAGGGCGTGGTTCTCGCGGAACGCCTCCTGCATCGGGTGCAGCTTGTCGGCGCTTTCCGCCAGGCCCTCGATCGTGAGCACCTTCGCGCCTTCGGCCTGGACCGCCAGCAGGGTGCAGGACTTCACCGATTTGCCGTCGACATGGACGACACAGGCGCCGCACTGGCTGGTGTCGCAACCGACATGGGTGCCGGTCATGCCGAGGTGCTCGCGCAGGAACTGAACCAACAGCGTCCGCGCCTCGACCTTGCCCGAGACGGACTTGCCGTTGACGGTCATGCCGACGGAAATTGTCATGTCGTCTTCTCCCTCGAGATTGTTGGTTCGACGCGGGCGCGTCGACGCGCACCCGCCGGGCGTTGGAGCGACTCTCGCAAGCCGCTCAGGCGCCGGTCAAGCGAATTGCGGGCAACAACCGGCTGGCGGAGGCTAGCGGCTCGCCAGGAAGATCAGGATCAGCACGACGGCGCCGACGCCGATGACGAGCCAGTGCCTGTAACCCCGCTGCGCCGCAGCGGGCAGCGGCGGCGCTTCGGCTGCCGAGGGAATCCCCGCCACCGTAGCCGGCGCCGGCGCGCCCACCATGGTGGCGAACTTGCCGAAGAACTCGTCGGCCAGCTTCTTGGCCGTGCCGTCGATCAGGCGGGCGCCCACCTGGGCGATCTTGCCGCCGACCTGGGCATCGACATTGTAGGCCAGGATGGTGGCACCGCCATCGTCATGCAAGGTGACGACGGCGCCGCCCTTAGCGAAGCCGGCCGCGCCGCCCTGCCCTTCGCCGCTGATCTTGTAGCCGTTCGGCGGGTCGATGTCGGAGAGCGTCACCTTGCCGGTGAAGCTGGCGCTGACCGGCCCGATGCGCAGGCGCACCTTGGCTTTCAGCTCGGTGTCCGACACCTTTTCGAGCGATTCGCAGCCCGGAATGCAGGCCTGCAGCACGACGGGGTCGTTCAGCGCCGCAAAGACCTTTTCGCGCGGTGCGGCGATCTTGTATTCGCCCTTGATTTCCATGTCGTAACTCCCGGCTGACGCCTACCACTTGCTGGTATAGGAGTCCGGCGGCGGTTCTGCCAGAGGCTGGCGGATCGATACGTAGATCGTCGCCAGATAGGGAATGGCCATCAGCACGGCCAGTGCCGCGAACCAGTCGGCCTGCGTGTTCCAGAAAAGTGTCCTGATGACCCAGCGGCCACCGTCGGCGGCGACGAACCCGCCGGCGCCGCCGTCGTAGAGTTTTATCGCGCCTTCGGTCACCAGCATGACGGCCGCCCAAAAGATCAGCAGGAACGCCAGCACGATTTCCGGCAGCACCGGTACGACGCGGCTGAACGAACGATCCATGCGCACGAAGCCGCGGCTGCCGTCGTAGCCGAGCAGGCGGCCGAACGACAGCGCCTTGGCCCAGCGGTCGGCCCGCGATACCGGGTCGGAGCGCACGATGGTCAGCGTCTTCCAGGCCATCAGCACGAGGCTCGGGATGACGAAACTCCAGATCGGGAAGTCGCGATAGCGGCCGTCGATGGCGATCTGGCGATACCAAGTGTCGCTGAGGCGGATCACGCCGTCGTACCAGTCGATGGTGAGGACCACGAGATAGAAGATGCAGAGCACCGTCAGCGCCAGATAGAGGAGCTGGGCCATCAGGTCGGCGCGCTGCACGACGCGATAACGCGGCAGCTCGCGCCAGGCGTGCCATGCCTCGCGCACGCGAGCGCCATAGAGCGAGGGGTCGGCCATCCGGCCGGTCAGGCTGTCGGCGATGCCGCGCAGCAGCGCATAACTGAACAGGCCGAGCAGCAGCGCCCAGAACACGACGCCCAGCATGCGCTCGAAATAAAAGGTGCGCGACAGGTCGATCCAGGTCGCCTGCACGTAGCAGGTCGTCACGAGCTGGGCGAAGACGGCAAAGATCGCGACGGCCTTGCCCTTGGTCTGGCGGCGCAGGCTGACGAAGCCCATCAGCATCAGCCCGCTCGCCAGCGTCGACAGGATGTAGAGCATCCGCCAATTCGGCTCGGCCACCACCGGCTTGCCGAGCTCGAACTTGTCGTGACGCTGCGCGTCGAGGAGGCCCCAGGCGGCGCCGACCGTGCCTTCCTGGCGCGCCTTCCAGTATTGGTCGAAGGCCTCGACGACGTTGTAGTCGAACTTCTCGCGCTCGGCGATGGTGCGGAAAGTCGAGAAGTAACGGACCTGCTCGACCCGCCCCGGCCGCGCGTCGGAGCGCATGCGGCCATCGCTTGGCCAGCCGGTCTCGCCGATCACGATCGTCTTGCCGGGAAAGCGCGCCTGCACCTTTTTGTAGATGTCGACGATGTGCTTTTCGATGCTCGGCGTGCCGTCGGCCTCGCGGCGATCGAGCCCGATCGGCTCGTCCTCCCAGTAGGGCAGGATATGGATGGTGATGAAATCGACCTCGTCGGCCAGCGACGGGTTGCGCAGCCAGAACTCCCAGACGTCGGCATAGGTCACCGGCTGCGACACGCGCTGCTTGACCTGGCGGATGTAGCGCCTGAGCTCGTTCGCCGTGAGGTCCTTGCGCAGCAGCACCTCGTTGCCGACGATCACCCGCTCGACGGTGTCCTTGTACTTGTTGGCGTGATCGATCAGGAGGTTGATCTGCTCGAGGTTCTCCTTCTCGTTGTTGTTCAGCCAGGCGCTGTGCCAGACCTTTAGCCCATATTTGCCGGCGCGCTGCGGCACGGCCTCGAGGTTCTCACCCGCCGAATAGGTCCGCACGGCGCGCACCTTGCCCTGCAGGCGGTGCAAATCGTCGTCGATCTGGTCGGGCGTCGGGAAGGTGCGGCTGAGCGGGCTTTGGCCCGGCCGGTAGGGCGCGAACGACACGCTCTGCAACGGCGCCGTCGTCCAGCCGGCGATCTCCACCGGCCTGTTGGGCCACCACCACCATAAGAGATTGAGCGCCGCCACGCCCGCGAACGCGAGCAGCGCCACCAGAGCACGCAGCATAGGCAGGCTTTTTAGCAGGATCGGTTGCGTTGCGTGCGGCTTTTCATGGGCGCTTGTCCCCAGAGAGGTGGCAGGGCTTCACGGGGCGCCGCGCTGGACGCCGGCGATCGCCTGGCGCACGACCTGATGGCCACGAAACAGCACGGCTTCCTTCCAGTCGTCGGTCTCGGGATAGAATTGCCGGCGCATCGCGGTCCGCACGGGCCCCGCCTCGTTGCCCAGCGGGTCGCCGTATTTGTGCAGCCAATGGTCGGCGCGGAAGGCCTTCTGGCCGCTCTCGCGATCGAACGTGCCGAATTCCAGGGTGCACATGGTGAGCCGCGTCTCGGGCTCCAGCAGCACACGGTTGAGGCCGTAGTGGCCGAGCCCGTCGCGCGCCTGCGAGGCGGTCTGGCCGCGTTTGGACTCGGTCACCGACTCGCCCCAGAAGGCGCGCACCCGTCGCGAGGCCGGCGTGTCGACGTCGTAGTGGGTGATCGGCTCGCCGTAGCCGTACGGCCCCAGGCCGGTATGGAAATCGATGACGGCGACGTCAGCGCGGCCTTTGAGGAATTTGTCGGTGATGGCGTGCAAGGTGCGGTTCGACCAGCACGGGCCGCCGCCGCCGAAGAACATGCCGTCGGAATGGCTGTACTGGCCGCCCGAGACGGCGCGGAAATAGGCGACGTCGCCCACCTTCTTGCGATAGGCGGCGAGCTTGGCGTCGGCCGCCTCGATGCCGGGCTTGCTGAAGTCGGCCGGCACCAGGAGATCGGCGATCTCGAGATAGCCCTCGTTCACCGGATAGGGCTTGCCGTGTTCGACGTAGTTGCGGTTGAGGTCGTTGCCCTCCTCCGTCACCCGCCGCGTCCAGGCAAAGCCGTAGGGATTGATGGCGTGGACGAACAGCGCGGCGGTATCCGGTGGCAGGCCATAGGCCCCGACGCTCGCCAGCCAGTCGACCTGAAAGCCCGAACCGCAGTACCCCTCGACGCCGTGCGTGCTGGAAATCGTGACCACCAGCTTGGCGGCGTCGTGCTGACCCAGCCAGGCGATATCGGTCGAGAGCGCTTCACCTTTGGGGCCCTTGGTCGGATTGTCGTAGCGATGGGTAATGGCACCGGCCAACCGCGCGGCGGACAGGAACTTGTCGCGCGCTTCGCCGTAGTCGGCGGCAAATGACTGGATATTGGGCATGAAACAACAACCTAGGTTCTGAGCGTCAGCCCGCCGTCGACCACCAGCTCGTGGCCGGTGATGAAGTCGGCGTCGTCCGACGCCAGCAGGAGCGCGCCGCGGGCAATATCGATCGGTTGGCCGAGCCGGCGCAAGGCCGCCTTCTTCTCCCACACCGCCCGGATTTCGGGATTGTCGAAGTTGGTGCGGGTCATGCCGGTATAGATCGCACCGGGGCAGACATAGTTGGCCGTGATGTTGAATTTGCCGAGCTCGAGCGCCAGCGTGCGCGTCAACCCGCCGACGCCCGCCTTGGAGGCGCAGTAGGCGGCAAGCCCGTAGTCGGTGTCGAAGGCCATCACCGAGGCGGTGTTGACGATGCGCGCCCGGCCCTTCTCCTTGGCCCGTGCCTTGAGCGCCGGAATGGCCTCGCGGCAGAGCCGGAACATCGCCCGCACGTTGACGCCATTGACGCGATCCCAATGCTCGTCGGTCATCTCCTCGACCAAGGCGCGGCCGCTCACCCCGGCATTGTTGAACAGGATGTCGAGGGCGCCGAACTTCGAGAGGGCGGCGGCCACGATCCTCTTGGGAGCATCATCGCCGGTGATGTCGCAGGCGAGGGCAGCCACGGCATTGTTGCCCGCGTGGGTCTGCTCGATCGCCGATTCGGGCCGATCCACGGCCAGCACCTGCGCGCCCTCGTCGGCGAAGAGCTTGGCGGAGGCCGCGCCGATGCCCGACGCGGCGCCGGTAACGATCGCGATCTTGCCCGCCAATCTAGCCACAGCAGCCTCCCGTGTGCGAATTGCGCGACACTCTGTTGCGACAGGGCATTGCGCGACGCCACCCCCGTCTTGCCTTCGGCTCGTCCACTGTCTCACCCATGGGGTGCACCGCGGCGGGCGTTTTCGCAATTTCCGCAATTTCCGCAAGCGCTACGCTAATCAGCGTCTGGGATGCACTCCCTGAGGTGAGACAGCAAACTGCGGTGCGGCGACGACGAGCGAATTCACGGAGACGGCCGTTGGCATGACGATGCTCCTGCATCTGATGATCGGAGTATAAAGTTTTCCTCCTTAAGTGTCAAGTATTATTTCAGACCGACCTGAACGAATTTCTGCGCACCATACTGCGCAGAAATTCGACTCGCCTACCCGGTGGGAGGGTCATTCGACCTTGACGCCCGAGGCGAGCGCCACGCGCTGCCACAGCGCCAGGTCTCTTTGCAGCACCTCGGCAAAAGCCTTGGCCCCATGCCCGACCGGGTCGGCGCCGAGGCCGACCAGCCGCTCGCGCACCTCGGGCGCGAGCGCGGCATCGACGAAGGCGCGCTCGAGCTGGCGCATGATCGTGCGCGGCACGCCGCTCGGCGCCATCACGCCGGCCCACACCACGACCTCGGCCGCCGGCCAGCCGGCTTCGGCCATGGTCGGCACCTCGGGCAGCAGCGGCGAGCGGCTGGCCGTGGTCACGGCGAGCGGCCGAAGCTTGCCGGCAGCCACCATCGGCGCGGCCGACGCGGTGCTGGTGAACATGCCCTGGACCTGTCCCGCATACAGGTCGTTCAGCGCCGCCGCGGCGCCGCGATAGGGCACGTGGACCACGTCGATGTCGGCGGCAAGCTTCAGGCTCTCCATGACGAGGTGCGAGATCGTGCCGACGCCGGTCGAGGCGTAGTTGAGGCCACCGCGGTGTGCCCGGGCCTCGGCGATGAAGTCGCCGATGCTCTGCATCTTCGAATTGGCCGACACGATCGCGGCGCCGCCGCGATTGTCGACCACGACCGGCTGACCGAGGGTGGTGCCTGCCTGCTGGGCGGCGAGCCGGGCCAGTACGTCGATCGAGCCGCCGGCCGCGAACGGCACGACGAGCGTGATCGGCCGGGCTGGGAAATCATCGGCGCGCGCCGGCAGCGACAGGAGCGACGCGCCGAGGACGGCGAGACGGCGCCGGCCGATCATCGCCGGCTCATGCCACGGTCAGGACGACCTTGCCCGTCGCCTTGCGCGACAGCAGCGCATTCATGGCGTCGGCCCCCTTCTCGAGCGGAAAGCGCATGGAGATGTGCGGCTTGAGCTTGCCCTCGCCGTACCATTTCAACAGCTCGTCGAAGTTCTTGCGCGCCTCAGCCGGCTCACGGCCGCGCCAGGCGCCGTAGAACACACCGCGCACGTCGCAGCTCTTGAGCAGCGCCAGGTTGGCCGGCAGCGAGGGGATGCGGCCGGCGGCGAAGCCCACCACCAGCAGGCGGCCGTACCAGGCGATGCAGCGGATCGCCTCGTCGAAGGCATCGCCGCCGACGGCGTCGTAGATGATGTCCGCGCCGTTGCCGCCGGTCAGCTCCTTCACCTTGTCGCGCATCTTCTCCTTGGCGTAGTTCACGAACATCGTGGCGCCGTACTTTTTGCAGATCTCCATCTTCTCGTCGGAGCCGACGGCGGCGATCACTTTTAGCCCCATCCGCGCGCCCAGCTCGACCGCGGTCAGGCCAACGCCGCCCGAGGCGCCGGTCACCAGCAGCGTCTCGCCGGGCTTGTAGCTGCTGCGTTGCTTCAGGGCGTAGTGGGACGTGCCGTAGGTCATGGTGAAGGCGGCACCGTCCTCGTAGCTCATGTTCTGGGGCATCGGCAGCAGGTTGGCCTGGTCGACCACGGCCTCGCTGGCGTAGCCGCCATGGCCGATCATGCCGATCACGCGGTCGCCCACCTTGTACCCGCTCACGCCTTCACCCACTTCGACGACGTCGCCGCCGATCTCGTGACCGGGGGCGAAGGGGCGCGGCGGCTTGAACTGATACTTGTCGGCGATGATCAGCGTGTCGGGAAAATTGACGCCGGCCGCGCGGATCGCGACGCGCACCTGGCCCTTGCCCGGCGGCTTGGAGGGCAGCTCCATCAGCTTCAGACTCTCGGGCCCGCCTGGTGTTTCGCTCAGCATCGCGCGCATGTGCTTAAGCTCCGTCTCGCTGTTTCGTCCTGTGGCGGCATTGATACGATGGCGGCCCCTCACCGTCCATGGCAGCGTCCATTCGTGCTAGAAGAGCCGACTTTCGCGAGGAGGAAGATGGCGGGGCTGTATTTCGAGGAGTTTGCGGTCGACCGGGTGTTCGACCACGCCTGGACGCGCACGGTCACGGAGATGGACAACGTGCTGTTCAGCTCGCTCACCATGAACGTGCAGCCGCTTCATCTCGACGAGGAGTTCGCCGCCAAGACCGAGTTCGGCCAGCGCATCGTCAACAGCCTGTTCACGCTCGGTCTGATGATCGGCATCACCGTGAACGACACTACGCTCGGCACGACGGTGGCCAATCTCGGCATGACCGACGTGCGCTTCCCCAAGCCGGTCTTCCACGGCGACACGCTGCGCGTGCAGACCAAGGTCTTGAGCGTGCGCGAGAGCAAGTCGCGGCCCGACGCCGGCATCGTCGAATTCGCCCACACCGCCGTCAACCAGCGCGGCGAGACCGTCGCCCAGTGCACGCGCCAGGCGCTGATGCGCAAGAAACCCAAGGACTGAGCCGATGCGTTCCTTCCTGTTCGTGCCCGCCGACTCGGAACGCAAGCTCGCCAGGGGACCCTCGTTCGGTGCGGACGGGCTGATCCTCGACCTCGAGGACTCCGTCGCCGCCGATCGCAAGAAGATCGCCCGCGACATGGCGCTGGCCTACCTCAGGGCCGTCGATCGCACCGGCCCCAAGCTCTATGTGCGGGTGAACGCGCTCGATACCGGCCTTACCCTGGGCGATCTCGCGGTCGTCATGCAGGGCCGACCCGACGGCATCGTGTTCCCCAAATGCCTGGGCCAGGCCAATCTCGACCTGCTGGGGAACTATCTCGACGCATTCGAAGCGCGCGAAAGCATCGACGCCGGCGCGACGAAGATCCTGACCATCGCCACCGAAAGCGCCGCGGCCGTGCTGGCGCTGACCGCCGCACCGGCCAAGCATGCGCGCCTGATGGGCCATTCCTGGGGCGGCGAGGATCTGATGGCCGATCTCGGCGCGCTGGCCAAGGGCCCGGCGCCGGGCACCTACGACGATACTTTCAGGCTGGCGCGCACTGTCAACCTGATGGCCGCGGTCGCGGCGGGTGTCACCGCCTACGATACGGTCTATCCCGACATCAAGAACGTCGACGGCCTGCGCGCCGAAGCCAGCGATGCCAAGCGCATGGGCTATGGCGGCAAGATCGCCATCCATCCCGACCAGGTCGCGATCATCCACGAGGTGTTCACGCCGTCGGCGCAGGAGATAGACTGGGCCAAGCGGGTGGTCGCCACCTTCGAGAACAGTCCAAGTGCCGGCGTGCTCACGCTCGACGGCAAGATGCTCGACCGACCGCATTTCGTGCTGGCGCGCCGCCTGCTGGCGCGGGCCGGAGGATGAAAGACAATTTTGCCCTCCTCGAGACGCTCGACAGGCTGTTCGAGGGTTCCCGCGAGTCCGTCCTGACGCTCGACGATTTCCTCGGCGGCCTGCAGGGCCGTTCCTACGCCTTCGCCATCCTGCTGCTCGACCTGCCCAATTGCCTGCCGACAGGCATCCCGTGGCTGTCGACCGTAACAGGCCTGCCGATGCTGCTGCTGCTGTTTCAATTCTTCTCCGGCCGGCCCGCGCCATCGCTGCCGAAAATGATCGGCCGGCGCGGCCTGCGGCGCGGCAAGCTGCAGGATTTCCTGGGCCGCGGGCGCCGCCATATCGCGCGGCTCGAAAACGCCGTCCACGCGCGCCACGAATGGTTGGTGACCGGCATGCCGCGGCGGCTGCTGCAAATCGCCTGGGCGCTCAACGTGCTGGTGCTGGCCCTGCCCATCCCTTTCGACAATCTGCTTCCGGCCTTCGCTATCCTGTTCTTCTGCCTCGCCCTGATCGAAGATGACGGCGTGATGGCGCTGCTGGGCTGGCTGTTCAGCCTGATCACCGTCGTCTGGACGATATTCCTGCTGATCATCGGACGCACGGCGATCGTGGCGGCGATGGAGACTGTTCACCAGTTCCTTTTTTGATTAGGCCGGCGAACCCGCCCGCGTGGTGCTGTCGTCCTGAGCGCAGCGAAGGACCTCATCGCCGCTTGCCACGGGCATGAGATCCTTCGCTGCGCTCAGGATGACAGCGGACGTCGCTACCTTTCGCGCAGGCTGTCCTGCTTGTACCTCAGCAGCGGTGACAGCAGGTAGCTCATCACCGTGCGCGATCCCGTCTTGATCTCGACCGTGACGACCATGCCGGGCGAGAGATTGACCAGATTGTCGCCGACCTGCATCCGGGTGCGATCGAGCGATACGCGCGCCGCGTAGCCCAGCTCCTGGCCTTGCG
>WNFG01002838.1_pt1 | contig 14505 bp, 13 predicted proteins | sample 5400431 | NCBI WGS metagenome assembly WNFG01 (sample SAMN13153346, study PRJNA577476) | soil metagenome | isolation source: 120 cm saprolite under Douglas fir tree site 2 hole 3 replicate 2 | place: USA:California | collected 2015-04-18
TGCCCACTCGCGGCAGCTTCGATGCTTTCCTGTAGAGCGGTCATTTCTGCACTGCGCCCGATGAGGATCGGGCAGACAACAGGCTGATGGATCAGATTCGCCATCGCGCGTCCCTCCCTGGTGATCTCCCGCAACGGGGCGGCTTCTATGTATCCAGTCTCCTGTGTCCTGAAAGCGGACCTCGCCTTCGCCCGCTCGAAGGTCTGCCTCGCTGGCTCTGACTCGAATCCCAGTATAGCACATCCTGGCAAAGAAGAAGCACTCGTGCACTCGTGAGCTGAAGAAGCGCGAAGACTGCGACGCAAGCAAGCCATCCAAAGCGAGGCAGACCCTTGCCTCTGCTCGTTCTGTTGCGGTGGAGCATGGGTCTCTGCATGGGTCTCCCACGAAATTCTCCGTGTGGTCTGTGCACAAACCTGCGTGTGTTCACTGATGGCACATCGCTGATCATAGTGCATACTCTCTTGTAGGGCAGCCCGACTTCGGCAGCCCGTTCGCGTACGACGCGAGAGACAGAAAACAAAGGAGAAATCAGCATGACAACGCATACGAATGAAAAGAACATGGACGGCAAGGGCAGTTACGCAGAGGTAAACGGTCTCAAGATGTATTACGAGATGTATGGCACGGGGAAACCGCTTGTTCTGCTTCCCGGTGGCCTTATGACGATCGGCATGATGGGACAGATTCTGCCTGACCTGGCCAAGACCCGGCAAGTCATCGCCGTCGAGGTCCAGGGCCATGGGCACACAGCCGACATCGATCGGCCGCTCACCTACGAGCAGGTGGCGGACGACACCGCTGCCCTCATCAAGCACCTGGGACTCGAATGTGCCGACGTCTTCGGCTTTTCTTCAGGCGGCGGTATCGCTCTGCAAACCGCCATCCGGCACCCAGAGGTGGTGCGCAAGCTGGTGGTCGCCTCGTCCCCCTGTAAGAGTGATGGAGAGTATCCCGAGATCCGCGCGCTCGTGGCGTCGTTCGATCCGGATGCTGCCATGTTGTCCCCGATGCGCGAAGCCTATCTCAGTACAGCGCCCGAGCCCGAAGACTGGCCGCGGCTTGTTGCCAAGATAAGACAATCGGCAGCGGTGGACTGCGACTGGACGCAGGACGTGGCAGCGATCCAGGCGCCCACCCTGATTGTGGTCGGAGATGCAGATACCGTTCTGCCCTCGCACGCGGTGGAGATGTTTGGACTGCTCGGCGGCGGCAAGGCGGACGCCGCAATGGGCAACCTCTCGAATGCGCAGCTCGCCGTGCTTCCGGGCACCACACATTTTAGCATTCTGGCCCGCAGCGATCTGCTGCTTGCGATCATCACGCCATTCCTCGATGCACCCATGCCCATGGCCCGGTGATCGGTCCCGAAGACCTCGCGTTTTATCACACATGGAACGGCTCATGGCTTATCTTGGTGAATGATGAGCCGTTTCATGTGCGACGCGCCTCTCTGTTCTACAATCCTCTCAGGTCATATCCATCGCTTTGGGCTTTCTAGCTCCAAGAAGCGCCCTCTGCGGACGGCAGCATTCCTCTTCTGATACCTGGCTTGCCTGTTGTTCATTGCACGCTCTCAGCAGCGTTTTTGGGGCCAAAGCGCTTGCACATTTCGTCGGCGGGCCTAATAGGCCATTATATGTCAATTTCGGGGTGCCAGGAACAAAAATCACGATACAGATCACGGAGGTGTCCGATGCCACAGCCCATTCTCTGTCTGGACGAAGAAGTGTACCACTTTGCGAAGCGTTTTGACGCGTTGTTCTCTAAGCCGCAATATCAGTACCTCGTGACCGTACTGCTGGGGCTGATGGAGTGCGATGGCAAGCGCACGCTCTCGGGGTTGCTGCACGAAGTGGGCCAGGCGCTCAGCCTGAGTGGGTTGAGCCGGTTTTTCTCACAAGCCCCGTGGGAGCCTGGAGCAGTCGTGGCCTGCTGGTTGAGGCACTTTCGTGCCGAAATGCAACCACAGGTGGAAGCCAAACGGGAGCAGGAGAGGAAGGCTCAACCCAAACGCCGTGGCCGCCGCAAAGAACCCCTGGTGACCGGGTATCTGATCGGGGACGACTCGACGATGAGCAAACCCAAAGGGCGCAAGATGCAAGGATTGGGCAAGCACCACTCGACGACCCATGACCAACGGATCATCGGCCATAGTTTGGTGCAAGGGCTCTATCTGCTGCTGGATCGACGCTGTCCCCTGGCTCCACATCTGTACCGGCAGGGAAAAGTGTGTCAAGCCGAAGACGTGGCGTTTTCCAGCAAGATCGAGCTGATGGAGACCCTCATACGCGAGTTTGAGCCGGTCGCTGGCACGAGAACGCACATCCTGCTGGACAGTTGGTACAGTGCCAAAAGGTTGTGGCATGCCGCCCGTGAACGGGGCTTCCTCATCACAACCGGCCTCAAGAGCAATCGCTGGGTGGGGGTTCCCGATGACACTGTTGCCCAAGGTTGGCGCTGGCAGAAACTAAGTGCGTATGCGGCTGGCTTGAGTGAGCGGGACTTTGAACTGCTTCCCTGGCCGCGCGGGGGGAAGAAGGTGTATGTCCACGTGGTCAAGACGAGCGTACGCAAGCTCTATCGCTGCCACGTCGTCATCGTGCGCCACAACTTGACGGCTCCGCTTTCCCAAACCCGCTACTGGGGTTCCAGCGACCTGGAAGCCAATGCCAAGGAACTGCTCGCGCACGTCGCTGCGCGCTGGGACATCGAGGTCTTTTTCGGTGATGGCAAGGAGGAACTCGGCTTGGACCACTATCAGGTGATGAGTGCTTCGGTCCTCCTGCGGTTTTGGACGCTGGCGATGCTAGCCTACGTCTTTCTAGAGGAAGAGCAGCAGCGCTTGCGTCTCTCGTGGCAACGCCCGGTGACCATTGGCGAAGCTCGACGCGAGATCCAACGTCGCCATCGGCGCTGCTTGCTTGAGTGGCTCCATGACCAGTTCCTTTCCGGCGTTCACCCTGAGACGTTGTTTGAGTTGTTTGCCGCCTGAAGCGGCTTAGCCAAAAAGTGCAAAGATAGAGTTCTTCACATGTATGGATTCCTGAATTATAATTCTAATGTCATCGCAGAGTTTGTCCCTGGGAAAAGCTGATTATTATTTTGCAAGATGTGCTTATAAACCGTACTTGCGCTCAAAATTAATCCCTGATTCTATCAGGACTTTGAAAGGCGCGCCAAACGATGGATGAACATTCCCGGTATGATGAGATACCTGACTATACCAAAGCGGAAGAACCGATACCGTATGTTGATTACGAACGTCCGAAGCAAGAAGCCAATCAAGTAAGCATCTCTACTGTACCTCAACCCTTGGATGAGAAACAATCTCCCGCATCTTCAGTCGGTTGGAAGCCACGGCGTGGATCGCGCAAGAAGCCCCTGTATATCGCAGGAGGGGTCTTGAGCGCTATCGTGGTTATCTTCGCTGCCAGTTCTGCTTTGCTTCTCCATACAGGGTCGTCACAAACGCCTGGCAGGCCTGTTACTGACAGCTTTCGTTATGCTGCTTGTCCCTTCGAGCCTGGTGCAGGTATCATCGAAGGAAAAGAAGTCAGGTGCGGTTACCTGACAGTGCTCGAGGATCGCAGTCACCCTGGAGGTTCAACCATCCAGTTAGCCGTTGCAATCTTTAAAGCCCTGCACTCAAACTCTTCTTCCGATCCTGTGATATTTCTCCAGGGCGGTCCTGGTGGTGGTATTCTCGATGACCTGGGATCAAAAATCACCTCGCAAAATCTGGATACTATGACTATGGGGCATGACCTCATTTTACTGGATCAGCGCGGCACAGGCTACTCCAGGCCCCTGCTAGATTGCCCTGAATTTACCACTTCCCAGCTTATTGCCGAATATGAAAATGCCAGCCCTGACCAGGCCGACCCTTATGTGAAGGCTGCTGAGGCGTGCCGCGCTCGTTTGACGAACTCTGGCGTCAATCTCCAGGCCTATACGACCATCGCCAATGCTACTGATGTACACGATTTGATTCACGCCCTCGGCTACAAGCAAGTCAACCTGTACGGCGTCTCCTACGGCACCCGCCTGGCTCTCACCGTAATGCGTCTGTTCCCAGCCGACATACGCAGCGTGGTGCTTGACTCTGCAGTGCCAACTCAAATTAACCTCTTTAACACAGCGTCGTCTGTCACCCAGCATGCATTTGATGTACTCTTCCATGGCTGCGCTGCCAGCCTGCTATGTAATTTTACTTATCCACGGCTAGACAGCCTTTTCTATCAGCTTGTCACCGATTTGAACAATAATCCTGTGACATTCAGAGATCCCCTGCACGGTTCTGTTCAGCTCGATGGAAACACGCTGGCAAGTTTGATATATCAAGCGATGTATGTAACAGAGCTCATTCCGATGCTGCCGGCAGCGATTGTGCAGATAAGCAAAGGCGACTATACCTTTCTCACTCGCTTCGCTGACTACCTCACGGATCAAGGCATAAGCGACGGGATGTACTATTCTGTGGAGTGCGGAGAGGATATGGCTTTTACGACATTGCAGAACCTGGATACGTCGGTGGATGTGCTGCGGCCAGAGATCAGGTACGCTATACTTGCTAGTTTACAAAGTGCTTTTGCCGTGTGCCAGGTGTGGGGACAGCAGGCTGTTCCTGCTGTGCAAAAACAACCCGTCACAAGCTCAATCCCTACATTGATTCTTTCCGGCGAGTACGACCCGATTACACCGTCCTCTAATGGGCAACTGTTGGAGAAGACTCTGAGCAAAAGCCTCTTCTTCTTGTTCCCAGCGACTGGTCACGGCGTTTTCGATACAAACGATTGCCCAGATTCTATTATATCGGCCTTTCTACAGAATCCAACCGAGAAACCCACGGCTGCTTGCATTCTGAGCATGCATGAGCCTGATTTTCAGTAGAGGATTACCGGCTCATTCCTGGGGATGTCCGCCGATATTGCCAGTATATTCACCGTGGGCTGTACCCGTCTTGGTCAGCGTGATGCGGGCAGGCACCATGTCTGGACTGGCCAGCAGCGCCACTACCAGGACGCCGTTCCCATAGGTAACATTAGCATGCTCACCATCGACACTCTCCGGCAGGGTGAGTTCACGGTGAAACCCTCCTGCCTCCCACTCGTTCAGGAGCACTTCCTTGACATTTTTTAGGGTTGCACGTCTATCCGCATGTAAGATCAACTGACCATTCTCGGTGACTTCGACCAGGATGTCTTCGGGTTCAAGTCCGGGCATCGGGGCCGCGACCGTTAGATGATCGTGCGTTCGATAGACCTTCACCGGAAGGTTTTGCAGTGGTGCTTGTTCCTGCATATGTTGTACCCCTCGCTTCTTTCTCTGTCTTTCGTCTTAGTCAGTATGGAAGATAGCCTTGCCAGGTACGTTTCGCTCACCCAGAGCCGTCATGACACGCTTCAGTTCGCGCCAGCTTGCCTCAGAGCCGATTTGGGGATGAAGTTCACCGGCAGCGATCAACGACACCAGCAGTGCAAGATCTTTCCCATAGCTCTCTGGAGTTCCCGACTTGAAGGAAAAGAAACTCTGAATCCTCTGTCTATCTTATTATTACACTGAGATCAAGGGAATCGCAACCACCGCAACGAGAATACCCACGGCTTGCAATCGCGTCACTCGCTCCTTGAGCAAGATAGCTGCCAGCAGAACCGTTACCGCCGGGTAGAGAGAAGAAAGCACCGCAGCTACATCAAGACGCCCGGCATGCGTCGCCAGCACATAGAATGCATTCCCTGCCACGTCTAGCGTCCCTGCCAGCAGCACGAGAGGCAATACCTCTTTCTTGGGCAGCACCTCCTGGCGCATAATCAACACAACAGCGAGCATGAAGAGAGAAGATGAGAGCCCTGCGACCACAAGCGGCCAAAAGATGGCGCCATGACTCACCTGTCCAATCAGAATGAGAAAGCCCCCGAAGCCAAGCCCTGCCAGCAGCGCCAACCCTAACCCTTCAGGACGTCCCGTCGCCCTCTCTGGGCGTGAAATGAGTCCTACCGCAATCAACGCCAGGGCGAAGCCAGCCAGTTGCACCGGCCTTGGCAGTCCTTCTGCGAATGCACTGAAAAGCACCGGTACGGCGGCAGCAAGCACAGCAGTAACGGGAGCGCTGATCCCCATGCGTCCAACTGCCAAAGCCCGGTAGAACGCTGCCAGCCCCACTGCTCCTGCCAGCCCTGCTGCCGTTCCCCAGACCAGGTCGAGAGCGGAGGGAAATGGTTCAGACCACGCCAGGGCGAGTGCGACCAGCAAAACAAGTCCGATGGCATGCGCAGCGATGACGACACTAAACACGTTCGCACGACGGGTAGCCAGTCCACCACTGAAATCTCCTGCTCCCCATGCCAGCGAGGCAGTCAGGCCGAACACAACGGTACTGAGTTCATGGGTCATTGCGATATCCTCAAAACAGGCAGCATCAATTGGGTACCCGCGTAGATACCAAAAGAGAACCCCCGGTCGTTTCCAGGAGCGTACTTATCTTCCCAGAAACAGCGTGGAAGTACAAGAGCCAATTGAGGGATTCTTCAAAAGCCAAGAGCAAGCTCGTAACGATGCTTTTGTTTTTTGGGCGCGCTTGAGACTCTAGCCCGCACGTCACATGGTTTTGACCCCCACGAATACAGCAGCCGGGAGCGCGAAAGAAAGCAGACCTTCCTCATTCAACCCGATGTGCAGGCGTTCGCTTGTCAAAGATGGGGCGTCGGCAAACAGTCGCTCAATCTGCGCGACAGAGGCGGGTGGCGTTTGGATGCGTTGTGTCCAGGAGGGAAGATCCAGAGGAATGCTCCAGGAGCGCACGAGGCTGGCGGTAAACCCGGCTTCGGCCAGGAGTGAGAGCCACTCCGAAATACGATAGTTGCGCCCATGAGAAGGGTCACGTAACACCTCGATCTCGTTGAGAAAACTGTCTAGTTCAGCTTCTTCTGGAGAAACGGAGTCAGCCACCACGATTTTTCCTCCTGGTTTGAGGATGCGCGCCCACTCACCGATGGCCTGTGCGACCTGTGCGAAATGATGAGCGGCATGGCGGCAGGCGACGAGATCAAACTGGTTGCTGGAGAGTGGAAGGGCGCACGCGTCTCCCTGGAGAAAACGCACATTGGTGATACCCCGGCTGGCCGCCAGGTGCCGGGCTTCTTCGAGCATGGGCAGCGTGATATCAAGGGCTACCACCTCGGTCACGTAGGGGGCAAGCGCGAGAGCTGTGTGCCCTGTCCCCGTCCCAACGTCTACCACGTACTCCTTGCCTGTAAGGGCTGCAACTTCCACAATCCATGCTAAATCTGGGCCACTAGCATGCACTTGGCTCGTCGTATACGCTCGCGCTGCCGCGCCGAAGCGATCCCGCACCAGGTGATTCTTCCAGTTCTGTGGAGTAGAGGGAAATGTTTCCTGGGATTGAGGGTTTGACATAGACGCTCTCCTTTCCTTGGAGCCAACGGATGTTTGATCACTTGACCAGACGCCAGGACCTTACTGGAGAAGTTTCGACGTGCTCACTCACTCGCTTTCGCGCCTGGTTGCTGGTGAAGAGTGGCCGGCCCCATGTGGTTCAGCGTGGGAACCAACATCGTCCATCGTCTAGTGATAAACACACCACAGCGATGCAGCGGAGAAACCTCCTCATTGATTCTGGAGTATACTAGGTGTGCGGTGATTTGTCTAATGCTTTCTTTTTCTCAAGCTGATAACGAAAAAACATCATCGCTCTTGTCCTCGAGGGAGAGGAATGGAGTTTCGCCAGTTAACCTATTTTTTAGCCGCTGCTCACACGCAGAATTTTCGCCGGGCTGCCGTATTTCTGCCCTCGCTGCTCGCCAGCTTTTGTCGCCAATATCCTGCCATCCACCTCATTGTGAGTGTCGCTCACAGCGACGAAGTGATCAACCTGGTTGAGCGCGGAGAGGTTGACCTCGGCTTCATCTACGATCCCGATGTCCGCTCGGAGGTGGTCAGCATGAAGGAACTCTTTCGCCAACCACTTCACCTGCTGACGCGTCTTGACCACTCCCTTGCCCGGCTGGAGGTTGGGGAACGCACGCTGGCACGCATCGTCGAGGAGCCGCTGATCTTGTTTGGTGAGGGAGCACGCCTGCGCAAGGTACTCAATCGCCTCTTGCTGCAACGGGGATTAGCGGTGCAGCCGGTGATTGAAATCGGTTCTCTGGAGGGATTGAAGGAACTGGTCAAACAGGGCTGCGGTGTGACCCTGTTACCCCCTGCCCTGCTTTGGCAAACAGAACAAAGTAATGGCCTGGCGCTGCTGCCTCTCGCTGATGTCAGCGAAACCTTCCTGTTCGCGCTGATCCACCGCCGCATCGGGATGATCTCGCCCCCAGCGTATCGCTTTATCCAGGTGACGACTGAGATGCTAGCAACGGTTGTCAAAAGGTTCTCTCTTTGAGCAGGAAGCAAAAAGTATCGGAGCGCAGCTCAACGGGGCACAACTGAGCTGCGCAGATTTTCGTGGAGCTGACCTCAGCGGAGGCAGCCTCAGTCGGGCCGGTCTGCACGAGACGGACTTCAGCGAGGCGAACCTCAGCAAGGTGGTCATCACCAGAAAGTGGTAACCGCCACCTCAAGCGTTCCCACCAGAAAGGAGATGAGAGCCGTTTCGTGAAGAGAGCACGAGCAAGGAGAGAACGATGGAAGCGGAGCAGCGACGCGCAGCCAAAGAGCAGATGATTGCTCTCATACAAGTAGGTCATCGGTGGCAAGAGGCTGCTGCCCAAGCCGGGATCCACACTGGGAACATCCCTGGGGCGTGCGCGTACGCGACATCCTGCTGCGCATGACGCCACCGCGTCTCCTGGTGAAGCAGATCGAGTGGATAGTGGACAATCAGATCGAATGATCGGCTTGGAGCACTGACTTCCTCTTGGCGGCTCAACAGGTGGGCCGACCAGACCTCATCCGTTCTCCCAAACGCGTACTCGCTCACACCTGGGAAGGATTTGCTTGATAAAATACCCTCAGAATGAGTTTGTGCCATAGGAAGCGCAATGAATGGCACAGCTTCATATCACGGCAGCAGCATGATACGCTCTTCGCTTAATTGGTACGCGTAGCGTTGAGACAACTGCTGGAAAAATTCGGCGATGGGCATATCCAGGAAGATCAGGGCAACAGTGATCGGCGAGAGGCCAACTCGCTCGTATGATCTCATCCAGAGCCGCTTCAGAGCCTTGAAGCGCGAGAGGTACTGTTCGGGGTTTTTGGGATGAATACCAAGAAAGCGGATACCCAGGTTGGAAGAATCGACGGAAATCGTATCAATCTCAGGCCAACTGATGAAAAAGTTGCCGGAACCGGGCGTGGCATGCATCTGGATCCCCTCACGCGTGACGACCAGGGCGGGCTGGCACACAAAGAGGGCACGCACGAGATTCCAGAGCGCCCAGGAGAGCGAAATAATCGTGACGGCAGACAACACAACGACCGATCTCAAAAAAAAGGGCCAGAAAACGATCAGTCCACTGTATACAACAAGCCCGAGGGCAATGAGCAACGTGTATACAACGAGCCACCCTTGATTGGGATACATGACGATATCCTGTTTCAACATGGAAAGTTCTTGCTGTTCACGATATCTCTCCATAGCTCGTACTCCCTTTCGAATTTGATGCGTTCTTGCTCAGAATTTCCCAGAGCTTATGTATTTTAACGTCATCAATCGTAGAAAGCAAAATCACGATAGCAGCGCGACCCGGTACGCGTTCAATTTGCAGGCGAGGCGTTGAGACAACGGCTGCACGATCTCGGCAACAGGTAGGGCGTTCTGATCTCATTCGCTCTCCCAAATGCGTTTTTGCTCATGTATGGAAGGGGTTATGGGTTAGGAAATACCCTCTGCATTACTATAAACAGGAGCACACAATTATGCGGATTAACTCCGGCCACCTGTAGGGGCCTCAGCGACGTCTGGAGTGGGGAGCAAGAAAGATACGGGGTATCTTTACAAGCCCTCGGAGAGTCGAGCGCGTATCACTACTTCGCGCCCATCGCCGATGATGAAATTTACCACCCACAACCGGTCATGTCATGCTGAGCGCAGCGAAGCATCTCGCTGCCTCTCGCGACAGCCCCTTCGCGGAGTTTACACTGAGCGAGCGAATGTGCTCAGGGTGACAGCGTGTGACTGTTCAAACGGTCAAGGACAATTCGTCCAAATTGAACCTTGCCTCAAAAGAGAAACCCCGCTTGTTTCCAGTAGAATACTTATCTTCCCAGAAACAGCCTGGGGATAGAAGAGCCAATTGAGGGATTCTTCGAGAGAATTGGCGGTATGGGTAGAATCACACTACCTTTGAGGTAGACGATAGTCTCACTGCCTTTATCTCAAAATCAAAAGGGCATTAAGCCGTCCTAATTTCAGCTAACAAGTCTGGATGATGGTCAAGTATCCGAAGCAGTTTTACAAGTGCCAATGGTGGCTTCGTCTTCCCGTTCTCGTATCGTGAGAAGGCATTGATCCCGCCCCCGAAAATTTCGGCTGCTTCTCTTTGGTCCAGATTGAGCTTCTTACGAACATTTGCGATGAACTCTGGATTAACAATGGACGCATTCACTTGTTTGTTGAACTCTAACATCAACGCACTAACCCGGATTGATTCTGCCATTGTGAGAACAACCTCGCCACAGGCGGGACAAAAGTCACCCGTCACCGCCGGAATAACCGTAGTTTCTCCTTTGTAGGTATATGGCATGTCGCGTGTGTCATGCACTAATTCAGCCCTCGCGCAGATTTGGCATTTCATATTCATAGCTCCTTGCTCCTTTTTTTGCAAAGATGCGTTTATTATGCACAGGAAGATTTGGATGAGTCAAATCTGCCACGCTCACAATTGTAGAGCTGTGCAAAAAAATGAAACGCACCCCTCACATTTCACGCCATTGACAGCCATCCCTATCGATGTTACGCTTTCTTGTACTCCTGTGCTTACAATGAGGCGCAGGCAAGTAGGAAGGAGCGACCATGCGGGATCAGAAATTGGAAGGACGACAGGAAAACAAACCCCCGGCGGGAGATGTGCCGGGCAGCGCCGTTCCTGTACATGAGCCTGGCACGCCCATACACACGCGCCAGCACGACTACACCTACTACAAGGAACTCTTCAGCCGCCATACCATGCCCTTCGCCTACCTCGATCTCGACCTGTTCGACCAGAACATCCGCCAGGTAGTTGCCCGGGCTGGCGGGAAGCGGGTACGCCTTGCTTCCAAATCGCTGCGCAGCGTCTCCGTCATCCGGCGCATCTTCGCGTCCGACCCGTGTTTTCAGGGCATCATGTGCTACACTGCCCCGGAGGCCGTTTACCTGGCCTCGCAGGGATTCGACGATCTGCTTGTCGGCTACCCCGCCTGGAACGAGCAGGACATCGCTGCCGTCGCCCGGGCCGTGGCAGCAGGCACACATATCACGCTGATGGTCGATAGCCTCGAGCACGTGGAGCAGGTAGAGACCGTAGCTCTCCGTCAGGGAGTACGCCTGCCCTTGTGCCTCGAAATCGATATGTCGATGAACCTACCTGGCCTGCATTTCGGTGTGTGGCGTTCCCCGCTGCGCACCCCTGAGCAGGCCCGGCCGGTGATCGAGCGGATCATCTCCTCGCCACACCTCTGGCTTGATGGCCTGATGGGTTACGAAGCCCAGATTGCCGGGGTAGGTGACAATTTCCCCGGCCATGCAGCTAAGAACGCCATTGTGCGCGGGCTGAAACGGCGTTCGATACGCGAAGTTGCCGGGCGCCGCGCCGCACTCGTTGAGCTGCTGAGGACTTACGATCTTTCGCCCCGCTTTGTCAACGGCGGCGGAACAGGCAGCCTGGCCACGACCAGCAGGGAGCCGGTGGTGACCGAGATTACTGTTGGCTCCGGCTTCTATGCTCCTGCTCTGTTCGACAACTACCGCGACTTCCGCTATCAACCCGCCGCCGGTTTCGCTATCGAGATTGTGCGGCATCCGCGCCCATCCATCTACACCTGCCTGGGCGGCGGCTACATCGCCTCCGGCTCAGTAGGCCCCGAAAAGCAGCCGCGGCCCTACCTGCCACACGGCGCCCGGCTCGTTTCGCTCGAAGGGGCTGGCGAGGTTCAAACCCCCATCAGGTACGAGGGTACTATACCACTCAAGCCTGGTGACCCCATATTTATGCGCCACAGCAAAGCAGGCGAGCTTTGCGAACGCTTCAAACGCCTGCTGCTCGTCAAGGATGGCGCAATCGTAGACGAGGTCACGACTTACCGTGGCGATGGCCAGTGTTTCCTATAGGAAAGCCGCGTAGGGGCGGGAGCGGTGCGGACGGGTGGTGGGGATGCTTCTCCTTGCGTCTCGGCTGACAGCGAAGCTGTAGCGACGCAGTCGCGTTGCCGAGACGGGTAGGTGCCAGCATCGCCCCTCGCCGGTAAACAGGTGTAGCTTTGACTGCATATTTGTATAAGAAGAGAGGAGGAAGCATATGAGTACCAGGCAAACAGAGCGCTGGAGCAATTGGTCAGGTTCGGTAAAGTGTGCGCCGCTCCAGGTCGTCAAGCCGCGCAATATCGAAGAACTGGCACAAATGATCGGGCAATATGGACGCGATGGTCGTCATGTGCGGGTTGCGGGTTCCGGCCACTCTTTCACGCCGCTGGTACAGACCGGCGATGTGCTCATGTCACTCGAGCAGATGCAGGGTATCGAGGCAATCGATACCACGCGCGGGACCACGACAGTGTGGGGTGGAACCCGGCTCAAAAACCTGGGAAATGCGCTTTTCGAGCGCGGCCTGGCCCAGGAGAACCTTGGTGATATCGATGAACAGAGCATCACTGGCGCAATCAGCACAGGCACACATGGCACGGGCGTGCATTTCGGCACTCTGTCCACACAGGTAGAAGGCATTACCCTGGTGACAGCATCGGGCGAGATTGTAGAATGTTCGCCCGGACAAAACCCCGATGTATTTAAAGCAGCCCAGCTATCGCTAGGAACGCTCGGGGTCATCGCAAAGGTGAAGCTGCGCGTGGTACCCGCCAAACGTATGTATTTCCAGGCACTCCGCACAAAATTGGCCGACAGCGTCGCCAACCTGGAAAAGTACAAGCAGGAGAACAGCCACTTCGAATTCTACTGGTTCCCTTATACAGACTGGGTGCAGGCTAAATTCATCAAAGAAACAACAGACCCTGAGACCACAGGCAGCTTCTGGAGCAGCTTCAATAAGATTGTACTGGAGAACGGCGCCTTCTGGCTGCTCTCCGAGTCCTGCCGCCTGGTGCCCGGCTTCAGCAAGTCAGTCTGTCGCATCTCCGGGCAGTCTATCGCCAACGTCGAAGAGATCAACTATAGCCATCGCCTGTTCACTACACCCCGCTGGGTGCGCTTCCAGGAGATGGAGTACAACATCCCTGCAGAACACACGAGCGCGGTAATAGCCGAAATTCAGGAGTGTATCGAGCGGCACCAGTTCAAGGTCAACTTCCCGCTGGAGTGCCGTTTCGTGCATGCCGATGACATCTGGCTCAGCCCGGCTTACCAGCGCGAGTCTGCCTATATCGCCGTGCATATGTACCGTGGTATGCCCTATAAACCATACTTCCGGCACATCGAGGAAATCTTCAAACGCTACCAGGGGCGACCGCACTGGGGCAAGATACACACGCGCAGCGCCGGGGAGCTGGCCGAACTCTATCCGCGCTGGCACGACTTCAGGCGCGTGCGGGCGGCCCTCGATCCCCAGGGCATATTCCTCAACGACTACCTGCGTGAGTTGTTCGACGCAGATACGCCAGTAACGTCTGGCATTACTGACATCTCCATCGTTGGGCAGGATGGACATGAGCACAGCACATCCACACAAGGAGGACTCTCGTGAGCGACGCAACATCCTCTGAACAGGAGGCGACTACCTCGACACTCCGGCGTAACGCGCTCGGCCTGCGTCACGCCATCGTAATCTCTGTTGCGGTAATGTCACCTGCCGCCTCTATTTTCTTCAATACCATCCCTCAGGCAGGAGTGGTCGGAGCAGCTATTCCGCTGTGCTACGTGATCGGCTTCGTGGTAGCATTGCTGGTAGCCAACCAGTACAGCGAGTTCTCGCGTGAAATCCCCTCCAGCGGCTCCGCCTATACCTTCGTGACAGAAGGGCTTGGTCGCCCCCTGGGTTTCATGACTGCCTGGATTGGGCTGATCGCTATAGCGATTGGCGTACCTTACTCATTTATCCTGCTGGGTGCCAACTTGCAGGCCCTGGTGATGCGCTGGTTCGGCATTAACCTGCACTGGAGCTTCTGGTTCGTCCTGGCGCTCGGCATCGCCTTTGCCCTCTGCTACTGGGGCATCCGTCAATCGATGAATGTTGATCTCACCTTCCTGGTTTTTGAGATGGGGATATGCCTGGTACTGGCCGTCATTGTCCTCTTCCAGGTAGGTCAGCATGGAGGACTCACCGCTGCGCCGTTTAGTCCAACCTCAATCCCACAGGGTGGTGATCTCACCATCGGCATCGTGCTGGC
>WNFG01004909.1_pt1 | contig 14504 bp, 14 predicted proteins | sample 5400431 | NCBI WGS metagenome assembly WNFG01 (sample SAMN13153346, study PRJNA577476) | soil metagenome | isolation source: 120 cm saprolite under Douglas fir tree site 2 hole 3 replicate 2 | place: USA:California | collected 2015-04-18
AGCGAGATCACGGAGACGCCGATCAGCAGAAACGGCTGTCCCAGTCCGGAGTGGGCGAGAGCGAAGAGTGCGGTGGAGGCGATGACGCCGATCCGCTTCTGAAGCCAGCCGCGAAAGAACGCTTCCTCGATCGTCATCGCCGAGAGGACGATGACGCCTTTCTTCCAGATCGGCAGCGCGGCCATCCAGGCCACCATCGGCGATGGCTGCGGGTGCTTGGGCATCAATCCCGACGCGGTGAGGATCAGTCCGATCACGAGTGCCACGGAGATCGTGAAGATCCATCCGCCGATGCCGACCGCGAAGCCGGTCAGGACGGCCTCTCCGTTGCCGCGTCGTGGGATGTTGAGGAACTCTCCGATCGGCGGACGGCGCGTGAGCAGCCACCAACCGGCGAGAAAAATAAACAGGATCGCATGCAAGGCGAAGAGTGAATAGAACGGCACGCGTGCCAGCTCCTGCGCTGTTGGTATCCGCAGCGAGGAGCCGGTGACCAGGACGGCCAGGACGAACATCAGCACCGCAAGCCAGAGGTAGGCCAGCACCTTCATCAGTGGTGACGAGAAACGATCGGAGGAGAAGAGGCGATATCGCTCATTCATCACGATCATCGCGATGTAGACGACGGCGATGAAGATGAGCGGCAGGACGTAGTGTTTCATCAGCGGGCGAAGTGTAGCAGGCGGGCGGGCACGGCCCGCGGCGTTGGTTGCCCAAGGCTCAGCCACGATTCGATTGAAACCATCCTGCGGCTCGTATTTCTATCCGCTGATCGCCCTGAGAATCCCCTCCAGCTCCTCGGCCGACTCGAAAAAGTAGTCGGGGTTCTCGGCCCGCAGTTTCTCCGCGGAAGTCTTCCCCGAGGCGATGGCGATGGTGGTGGCGCCATGAGGCACGCCGCAACGGACGTCATAGATCGAGTCGCCGACGATCACCACGTCCGCGCCGCGGAAGGCGTGGCCGGATGCGGCCGCCGCGCGCGCGACGGCGATGGGAGGCAGATCCTCGCGCCGCGGGGAATCGCTGCCGAAGGCGCCGAAAGGGAAAAAATCATTCAGCCCGATCGCGCCGAGCTTGAGCCGGGCACCTGGCTCGATGTTGCCGGTGAGAAGTGCGAGGGTGGATCGCTCGTCGGCGAGCACGGCGTCGAGCAAGGCCACGACGCCCGGAAGTGCTCGAACGCGCCCCGGCGCGTTGCGCGCCAGACCGCCGAGGTAGTGGCTCCAGAGAGAGGGCAATCGCGAATCGACATCGGCCTCGCTCCAGTCTGCATCGGTAAGAATCGTCCGGGCGATCTGAGGGTCGGTGCGGCCGGAGAAGTCGTAACGCCGCACGTCGCCGTGGAAATCGTAAACATCCGCCAGCCCCGCGGCGAACGCTTCGCGCGCCGCACCATCGTCGGTGACGAGGGTGCCGTCGATGTCGAAGAGGATGAGCCGGCGGGAGAGCGTGGGCCTGATCAAGGACATTGGCGCGACAGAGTACACTTCGCCGCCGGTCATGAAGAAAACGTCCCTCGCCGTCCTCTTCCTCACGGTATTTATCGATCTCATCGGCTTCGGGATGGTGATCCCGTTCCTCCCGTTCTATGCGCGTGAGTACGGGGCTAGCGGCATAACAGTCGGGATGGTCGCCGGTATCTATTCGATCATGCAGTTCTTCTTCGCGCCGGTGTGGGGGCGGGTATCGGACCGCATCGGCCGGCGCCCAGTGATTCTCATCAGTCTTACGGCCAGTTGCGCCGGCTATTTTCTGTTCGCGTTCTCGCACGGCCTGGTGCTTCTCTTCGCCTCGCGCATCATCGCGGGTGCGGGCGGCGCGAACATCGGTACGGCCCAGGCCTATATCGCCGACAAGACCACGCATGAGAACCGCGCCAAAGGGATGGGGATCATCGGTGCCGCGTTTGGCATGGGTTTCATCCTCGGCCCGCCGCTCGCCGGCGTCCTCTCGTACGTTGGCACGAAGCACGGCATGCCGGGCAACTTCCTGCCTGGGATCGGAGCGGGATCGCTTTCCTTCGCCGCGTTGATGATTGCCTTGTTCGTTCTCGGCGAGTCGAAATCACCTGGCCTACGACCACGCAGTGGCATCCCGCCTCAGTTCGACAAACACGTCTGGAGTGAGATGGCGGCGCACGGCCTCCTGCTTTCAGTCGTGACTTCGCTTTTCATCACTCTGCTAGCCGTGGCAGGCATGGAGACGAGCGTGACCCTGCACGCACGCGATCGATTTCACTTCGCACTTCTCGATTTGATCTGGTTCTTTCTGTTCATGGGTGTGATCGTAGCCGCGATTCAGGGTGGGCTGATCGGCCGGTTGGCCAAGCGCTTCGGCGAGAAGGCCCTCGTTGCCGCCGGCGCCGCCTCGTTCACGATCGGCCTGGCGCTCGTTCCTCTCGTGTGGCGTGTGCCGTTGCTCTACGTGGTGGCGTTCTTCATCGCCGTTGGACAGGGATTGTCGTATCCGTCGCTGACATCGCTGGTGACGAAAGCATCGCCGGCGAACGAGCACGGGAGCATGCTCGGCCTCGCCTCCGGCGTCGGTTCGTTGGCGCGATTCCTCGGGCCGATCGTCTGCGGATTCCTCTACGACGTGGCCAAGGCGCGCGGCGCGTTTTTCGGCGGCGCGGTGCTCACGGCAATCGCCTTCGTCATCGCCCTGCGAATGCGCAAGCAGCCGTTGCTGGCCGAAGAGGCAGGATAAAATTCAAGCATGTCCATCCTGAAAGTGGCCCGCCTCGGGCATCCCGTTCTCCGGATGAAAGCCTCCGAGGTCGAAGTCGCCGACATCAAGGCGGGCAAGTTCCGCGCGCTGATCGACGACATGATCGAGACCATGCACGAATACGAGGGTGTCGGACTGGCCGGACCGCAGATTCATCTACCGCTGCGGATCTTCGTCTTCGAGGTGCAGGAGAAAGTAGCCAAGCGCCGCGGCATCGCCAAACTCAACGCCGGCGTCTTCTTCAACGCCGTCTACGAACCGATCGGCCCGGAGACGATTACCGACTGGGAGGGCTGCCTCAGCGTCCCGTTCCTCGGCGGCGAAGTTCCGCGCTACAAACGCCTCCGCCTGCGCGGCCTCGATCACGAGGGCAATGAAGCGGAGCTGGAAGTGACCGACTTTACCGCCCGCATCTTCCAGCATGAAGTCGATCACACTGACGGCCACGTGTATGTCGACCGGATGCCCGATCTGACGACGCTGGGTTACACGGTGGTTTTGTAGTCTCGCCTACTGCGTCGCCGTCATCGCTTCGAGGCGGTCCATCCGCGCCTGCAGCCGGTGGACGCTCTCTTCCAACGTGCGGGATTTTTCCTCCACGGCATGGATACGGCGATCGAGCTCGGCGTGTGAGAACTTGATCATGGCCTGGGTATCGGCGAAACCCTGGTGCATCTCCGCGCGAATGTCGGCAGCCTCACGGGTCAACCTCTCATCGACCATGCTCACCCTTTCCGCAACGAGCTGAACCTCGTGTTTCATCTCCTCGGCGGTGACATCGAAGTGAAGCCGAAGCTCTTTCGCGGTCTTTTCGAAGAGCTGCCGAGTCTCAGCGGCATTCGCGTCCACGAACGTACGCATCTCTCCCGCGAGCCTTTCCGCCGTCTCGTCGAAGCGGTGCTGCGTCTCGGCAGCACTGGCTTCCAGCAGTCGCTTGAAATCGTTTTCGTCCATGTGCGAATTTTACTACGCGCCGAGATCCTCTACTCCCTGGAGACTTCGGGCCGTTGAAAGGACTTGAGAACAGCCCACGTCTCAGCAAAGCCAGCACGCATCTCGGCGCGGATTTCGGACATGCTACGGTCGAGATTCTGGTCGAGGGAAACGACCCTCTCTTCGAGCAGGTCGATCTCGTGGTTTATCTTTTCCATCGCGACATCGAAATGTCGCCGAATTCCTTCTTCAGCGGTCTCCTCAAAATGCCGTCGAATCTCAGCGAAACCTGCCTCGATGTGACGGTGCGTGTCGGCTGCACTCTCGTCCAGCAAGCGCTTGAAGTCATTCTCGTCCACGCCCCGAATTTTACTACTCCACGTAGAACGCCGTAGCCTCCTTTACGTGGCAACCTGAGAGAACGCCTGGATGAACGCCTCCATCTGCTCCGGGCGGCCGATGGTGACGCGCATGTGATGCGGCATGGCCGGGAAGAGACGTCCGACATGGACACCGTGCGTCCGCATCCCGCTGATGAGTGGACGCACATCGCGCTTCACATCGATCATGATGAAGTTCGCGTCCGACGGGATGATGTCGTAGCCGAGTTTCTTCAGAGATGCGACGACGCTGGCTTTTGTGGCGGCGTTTCGTTTCTGCCCTTCGGCGACGTGATGCGAGTCGGTCACGCTCGCCAGGGCAGCGGCCAGCGCCATCACATTCATCGAATCCCACGCCTGCTGCGCGGCCAATGTACGGATGGTCTCGCGCGAGCTGACCGCGTAGCCGCAACGGAGGCCGGCCATCCCGTAGATCTTCGAAAACGTTCGGGCCACGATGAGATTCGGGCGCGAGGCAATTGCCGGGAGGACGCTTTCGTAGTCACTGCTGACGGCGTAATGATGGTATGCCTTGTCGACGAGAATGGCTGTCGATGCCGGTGCCGTGTCGATCAGACGGCGTACGGCCTCACGCGGCGTGATACTTCCGGTCGGATTGTTCGGATTGCAGATGTAGAGCAGCCCCGCGCCGGGAACCGCCCCCATCTTTGCGAGGTCGTGCCGGAATGCCTCGTCGAGCGGAACGTTCACGACTTCGGCGCTCGACGTGCGTGCGTAGGCCCCGATCGCTTCGAATGTCGGTGCGGCCATCACCAGCTTGCGCGATGGTCCGGTGAACGAAACCGCGGCAAGTTTCAGGATCTCGCTCGACCCATCGCCGAGGAGCACCTGGTCGCGCGAAACTGCATGGGATTTGGCGATGGCATTGATCAGATCGTCCTGCGACTCGTCGGGATAGCGCCAGGCCCTGGCAAAGGCATCCCGCATCGCATCGATCGCTGCAGGCGAAGGACCGTAGGGATTTTCGTTCGAGCTCAGGCGGACGCCCTCGCTCGGCGGTGTCGTCGCGGCGAACAACGGCTTCACGATAGCGAGCGGTGGCAGCACGGCGGCCGCGGCGCCGGCGCCGACAACGCGGGCGAATGCACGACGGGAGAGGTTCATGAGGTCCTCCTTCGAAGGTTCTGGAAACGCCAGGAGTATACGCTCGGCTCAACGCGTTATTTGACTCGACCACGAAACAGGACTACCGTTCGCAAATCCGTCCAAATTGAAGATCGAAGAACCTGGGTGGCAAGGGAGGGGGAGGATGACCGTTAGGTTTTTCCCCGGAAGCAAGAAACAGAAGACAAGCCTGATCGAAGGTTTTCTCAGTCAGCACCACGTGGCGCACGAACTGGCGCGCCCCGAGGAGTTCGCGTCCAAGGCATTCCACCTCGGTACGGACCCCGCGGTCGAGGTTGATGGTCGTCTGTTCGTCGATCCGAATGTCGATGCGTTGAAGAAAATCTTCCACGTCGACTAGGCCGGGCCGGCACGGCCGGCAGCGTTGGTTGCCCAAGGCTCCGCCACCATCTCCGCTCGGTCGTCTGCCGCGCGGACTCCTGGCAATACGCGCGCCTACGCCGCAAACATCGTCGATGCCTCGCGCTCGATGGTGCTCTTGATGCGCGATTCGAACGGCTTGGCGATCAGCGGGAGCTTGCCATCGAGGATCACCTCGGAGTCGGTAACCTCGACCGAGCCGTTCGCTTTGAAGCCTTTCGCCGTTCCCGAAAACACCAGCCGGTCGCCTTCCCAATGCTGATTGATCTCGCTGAGGTAGTGCCCGTGCTCCCCGAGAAGTTCCTCGAGGCGCGCCTCGATCCTGCGGCGCGCGGATGTTTTGTCCGTGTGATGGGGAATGACGATTCGCATTTGGCCTCCGGCGGCGTTGTATCACAACGCTTGCCATTGCTCGCGCGCCGAGGTAGCCTCGGTGTGGGACTTCCGCGTGGTCGCAACCCGCCATGCTTTCCAAGGTATGGAGTGCCGCGACCCTCGGGATTGATGCAGTACGAATCGTCGTCGAAGTCGATGCTCGTAAGGCCGAGCAGCCCGGCTTCACTCTGGTCGGACTTCCGGACGCCGCGGCGCGCGAAGCGTATCCGCGCGTCCGTTCCGCCCTGCGCCACTGTGGCTACTGGCTGCCGCAGCGCCACATCACCGTAAACCTCTCACCGGCCGACGTGAAGAAGGAGGGGTCGGCGTTCGACCTTCCCATCGCCATCGGCATCCTCGTTCTGGCGAAGGCATTGCCGCAGGAAGCGCTGGCCGGCCGCGTATTCGTCGGCGAGTTGTCGCTCGACGGTATGCTCGTCCCGGTCCGCGGCACACTGGCCATCTCCGCCTCCTTTGCGCATGACGCCGACCTGCGCGAGCTGATCGTTCCCGCCGGAAACGCCAGCGAAGCCGCGGCGGTGCAGTCGGTGTGCGTTGCCGGTGTACATCATCTGCCGGAACTGTTGCGGCATCTGACGGGGGAGAACGTCGTTCTGCGCGCGGTCTCGACGCCGGCGGCCGAGCCTTCGCGCGAGGCGCCCGACTTCGCCGACGTCCGCGGTCAGTTGCAAGCGAAGCGCGCCCTCGAGATCGCGGCCGCGGGGGGACACAACCTTCTCATGATCGGGCCTCCGGGCTCGGGAAAGACGATGCTGGCGCGGCGGCTGCCGTCGATTCTCCCGCGTCTCTCGCTGGAAGAATCGATCACGACGACGAAGATCCACTCAGTCGCCGGCACTCTCCCGCCGGGCGGCGGGTTGATCTCGCACCGGCCATTCCGGGCGCCGCATCACACGATTTCGACAGCCGGGCTTGTCGGAGGGTCGTCGATGCCGCGGCCGGGCGAAGTGAGTCTGGCGCACAACGGCGTGCTGTTCCTTGACGAGTTGGCGGAGTTTCATCGTGCCACGCTCGAGGTGCTGCGCCAGCCGATGGAGGATGGCCACGTCACGATCGCACGGGTGCACCGCACGCTGACGTTTCCGTCGCGCTTTACGCTCGCCGCCGCGCTCAATCCCTGCGGCTGCGGGTATTTCAACGACGTGCGCCGGCAATGCATCTGTACGCCGGCCCAGATCGCCCGGTACCTTGCCAAGATCTCCGGACCGCTGCTCGATCGCATCGACCTTCAGGTCGAGGTGCCGGCGCTGACCACCGAAGAGATCTCGACGTTCACGCCGGGAGAAAGCTCGGCGTCGATTCGCGAGCGCGTCGAGGCGGCGCGGCAGATCCAGCGCCAGCGGTTCGCCCGTTCGTCGATGCAGTCGAACGACGAGATGACGTCGCGGGCAATGCGGCGTCACTGCGAGCTCGACCCGCCGTCGCGCCAGATTCTCGACCAGGCACTGACGCACCTCGGCCTCTCCGTCCGCGCCCACGACCGCGTCCTCAAAGTCGCCAGAACGATCGCCGATCTCGCCGGCAGCGAGCGCATCCAGAGCGCCCATATCGCCGAGGCGGTCAACTACCGGGCGCTGGATCGGGCGTACTTCAGGACGTGAAACGTTATAAAAAAGATGAAGGTCGTCCCCCCGGCCGCGTAATGGTCCGGAGGGACGACCAACCTGGCGATTCCGGTTACGATACTTGCGAGGAACGATTGATGCGACACGCCCCTTCCGATGCCATTCGAACGCCACCTGATCTGGCCTTGATTGCACGGGTTCCTTCGTCCGTGTTGAAGCAGGCTGTGCCGGTTACGCTCGACGCACTCGACCCGTTTTCAGAGCCGGAACCCATCAGAAGGAGCAACGATCGAGCTTGCAAGCGGACGACATGTGATCGTCATCTATGGCCTTCACACGAAGCGGCTTTCGGTCCATGCCGCCTGGCCTGAAGCACCCTCGGCGGTAGGCGATTTCCTCCGGGAATCAGCTCTTCAGGAGTCCGCGATCGAGTGGTTGGATCCTCGTCTTTCAGCGTTATTTCCAGGCGAGCCCAAGCGGCAGTTGTGACGTTCTGCTGATCTCGTGTACCGCCGCTGACCCGGCCTTGCTTCACCTAAATAGCTGACACGGCTGGCGTTAGCTGACGGCGAAGTGCTGGTTTTGTCACTCCGGGATTCGCCGTTAATCGCTCAGAATAATTGTGCCTCCCGGAGAGGTTTCAGCCCGAGCGAAAGAAGTTCGATTAATTGTTGACAAAATCGGCTTCGATTTTATGATCTTATCACCTAGCCAGCAGGGTACGTGATGGGTGAGGAGTCGGAGAATGGCTTTTGAAAAATGGGATCCGCAGCCTGAATTCGAGCGTTTTCCTGCCTCTGCGACGATCGTCCAGTCGCGCTTGATCCGGCTGCCCACCCCCGTGGCGTCGATGCTCCGGCTACGCGGGAAGACCAACGCCAACCTCTACTACGACAAGAAGCGGAAGGTCATCGGTATCCGCGCTCTCGACAAGAAAGAAGAGGGTGCCGCGAAGATCCGCCAGTCCGACAAATCGACCTCGCTCCACGTTCCGAGCTTCTTCCGTTTCTACGACATCGAAGTACCCGGTATCAAGCGCTTTCACTGCTGGTACGACGAGAAGGAGCGGATGGCCATGATCGACATCTCCCGCCCTTCGCCTCGCGGACGGCCGGCGGGAACGTAGTCGTTTTTCGCGAAGATAGACCAAAACAAAACGGGCGGCCGCGAGGCCGCCCGTCGTGTCTGGTCGTCAGGAAGGTTAGTGGCCGGAGGAGCGGCGCCGAGTCGTCGGAGGAGGATTCACCACCGAGAACATATTCATCAGGCTCTTCGACGCTTCGTCGCTGATCACCCACATCATGCCCGGGAAGGCGGCAGCGCCCGAGGCCATCTTCGTGGCCGGGTCGTTGTTCTGCATGAATTGCGCGACCGACGCCAGCGGGACGTGCGTGCCGTAACCGGCGTTGATGGCTTTGATGTATTCGTTGGCGAACAGCGTGTAGCCGATGTCGCTGAGATGAACGCCGTCGAGGCTGAAGATGCCTCCGGTGATGAAGTCGCTCGTCAGATGGAACGGACCGACGTTCAGCCCGGTGGCGAAACGATCGAAGAGCCCCTTGATGTCGGCGACAGGAACGTTGCGTGCCGTCGCCGAGGCGACGATCGCGCTGTTGTAGTCAGCGATGCGCTGCTTGATCGTGGCGGTCTCGGCGGGGGTGAGGATGACGGCATCCGGCAGCGGCGTGCCGAAGAGCGGGAGCTTGTTGGTCGGATCGAGGATCGGCTTGAGGGCGGCTGGAATGCCGAAACCCTTCGCCAGAAGCGAACTGGCACCGAGGGTGATGAAGCTGCCTGGGAGTAGCTGGCCGACCGTCGGGTTGCCGTCGACCTGACCGATGAGCGTGATCGGCTGTCCGGTCGGTCCGAGGACCGGAGTGCGGGTGGCCGGATTGATCAGGACCGTCGGCACAGTATTGAAAAAGGGCACCGCGCCCGGATTGGTTGGCAGAGTACCGACCACGACGCCAGCACCCGTGGCCACGAGCCTGTCCAGCATGGTGTTGTACGCGGCCGTGAAGGCGTCAACCGGCGTGAGACCGACGACCGTGCCGTTGGTCGCTGACCCGAGAAAGTCGTTGCCGCCGATCCAGACCAGGATGAAGGTCGGTTTCTGGGCCACGACCGCATCGACTTCGGTCACCGGCCCGCGGAGGATGAACTGCGCAAGCTGCTCGACGCCGCGCGTCGGGTTGGCAACGGTCCCGGTCACGTTGAACGTATCTTTGACGTTCGCGCCCGGGATACTGACGTTGTTGAACGGACGGCCGAAGGTCGTGTTCAGCGGCACTCCCTGACCGGCCGCGGGGGCGATCACGGGCGGGTAGGTGCTGATATCCATCAACTGCAGTTCGGGTCCGATGCCGGGGAAGCTGACGATCGGCTGGGCGAAGCAGTTGTCGGAGGCTGACGATCCGACCGTGCAGAGCGGAATACCGACCTGACGGGCCACGATCGACGGCCAGCTATAGATCGAGTGATGTTCGTTGAGCGAGTTGCTCTCGAAGCCGGCACCGTAGCTGTCGCCGATGGCGACGACGGTCTTGAAATTGGCCGAGCCGGTCGCGGCAAAGCTCGGAACTGCGATGACCACGATGGCCATTGCCAGCGCGGCGATGCGAGCGAAGCTTCTCATGCGCGTCATGTGGGGTTCTCCTTTGTGTCGCCTAGAACCGGTAACCGAGGTTCAGGCTGACCAGATTTGCGTCCGTACGATACGTCCCGTTGAAGTTGATTTCCGTTGGATTACTGATGCCCTGCGTACTGCGTTTCTTGAAGTGAAGTGCGAACTCCGTTGCGTCGAGCATCCAGTGGCCGCTGTGCCAGCCGATTCCGAAGGACGCGCCCTCGCGATCGGAGTCTGGAAGCAGCGGGCTGACGTTCTCGGTCGGCTGCGGCGTCCGGTCATAGAGCAGGCCGAAACGAACGTCCCAGTTCGCATTCACGACCCGATTGGCGCCGAAGCGGTAGGAATTGGAGTTGCTCCAGTTCTCGTGACGTGTGAAACCGGCCGCCGGCGTTGTGATGAAGTCCACCTTGAGTTGCTTGAAGCGGCTCCAGCCGGTGTGAACGACATCAGCCTCGAGATCCCAGTTCGGGATGGCGGTGGTGGCGATGCCGATGTTTGCAATCGACGGGAAGTTGATCGTCGTCGCAACAGGCTGGCTCGGCGGAAGGCCCGGCTTGATCAGCCCATCGAGCTGTGGGTTGCCGGTGGAGATCTGCGTGATCTTTACATCGCCTTTGAAATCGATGTCCATCGGAGCGCGGTAGGACGCGCCGATGCGCCACGCTGAGGAGGGCTTGAAGAGCACACCCGCGTTCCAGCCCCAGGCATTGTCCCAATCGCTCGACAGATAGGCGCTGGCGACGTCGATGAAGCGGCCGGCGAACGGATTGACGTTGACCGTGCCCGGAGGGAGCGTGCTGTTGCGGGACAGTACCACACGCGCCCGGCGGTACTCGGCGCCGACGCCGATGGCGACACGGCCGTCGGTGGTCTGCCAGGCGATCGCCGGCTCCACCGAGATCGTCTTGATGTTCGCGTCCTTCGAGACGAAGCGGCCGATCCAGGGATCTTCCCAGTTCGTGCGCAGCCCGAACGGCGTAAAGACGCCGACGCCTGCCGTCAGGTTCGTTCCGATCGGCAGGATGAAGTAGGCATTGGGAGGAATGAAGGTGTGAGCCTTGTAGCGCCCCGTGCCGCCGCTGGTGAACGCGTCATTCGGGTCGCCGGTGAAAGTTGATGCCGGTCCCGCCGGCCATGAACGTCGCGTGACGCTGCTGGGCGATGCCGGCGACGTTGTAGAAGATGGCGCTCGGATCGTCCGCCGTTGCGGCGAACGCGCCACCCATGGCTGTCGCCTTGGCGCCTTGTTCGAAGAGCCCGAACCCAGCTCCGAACGCCGCGCCGCTAACCGCCAACATTGCTGCCGAAACCAGTAGCCCGATTTTGCTGAAAGAACGCAAGCTGGACCTCCTAAAATGACTCAAATTGCGTGTGAACGCAGGACCTCGGAAAACCGCCGGATCATAGCATAGGCATATCTCCGCAACTGGTGTTCGCGCTCAGTCGGGATCGCGCTCGCGTCTGTCGCGGCGAATCGTTCAGATCCGGCTCGCTTAAACCTTTTATGCCATGTCACCTCGGCGGGTGTGGAAACCCTCACCGGTAGACGACGCACTCTCTGGCCTCGAGTCGTGCGATCACCTCCCGAGAGAGGCGTAGCGTGGAAACCCATCGAAGATCGAGCTTCTCCAGTTTCGGGAGATCGATGAGCGCCTCGGGGAGGGAGTGGAGGGGGTTGCCGCGGAGGTCCAACTGCCTGAGCCCGGACAGGCGGCCGATCGATTCTGGCAGCGTCTCGAGATGGTTGTTTCGGAGATGAAGCTCCCGGAGGTTCTCCAGCGATCCAATGCAGTCCGGAAGAGAACGGAGCTCGTTGTCGGAAGCCCGCAGCTCGATCAAAGAAGTCATCCCGCAAATCGCCGCCGGCAATTCGACGAAAGCGTTTTCGCTCACATTCAGGTAACGCAGCCGCGTCAGGTTTTCCAGTGATGCGGGAAGGGCCGTCAATTCGTTGTCGTGCAGGTAAAGGAAGTCGGTGAGGTCGACGAGGTTGCCGATCGTCTCCGGCAACGATGTCAAACCGTTGTGGCCGAGGTCCAGCATCCGAAGCCGCGTGAGATCGCCGATCGCCGGAGAGAGTTGAGACAGCCCGTTGTCGGCCAGCACCAGCGTCTCGAGATCGTGCAGATGCCAGACGTAGTCGGGGACCTCGCCGAGTTGCTGCTTCCAGAGATTCAGGTGGTGCTGCGGCTCGTCGGGACGATTCATGACCCGAGCAATTCACGGAGAATTGAGTTTGCCAGCTCGGCCTTGGCTTTGCCGCCCGTTTCCTTCATCAACTGACCGACCAGAAACCCGAAGAGCTGGGCCCTGCCCGCCCGGTATTGCTCGACCTGTGTGGCATTGCGCTCGATCACGCGCCGGGCGGCCTCGCGGATGACATCCGGATCGCTGATCTGAGCGAGTCCTTTACGTGTGACGATCTGCTCGGGGTCGTCGCCGCTCGCGGACATGTCGTCGAAGACTTCCTTCGCCGACTTGCCGCCGATGGCGCCGCTGTCGATGAGTCGGATCAGCCGTCCGAGCATGGCCGGGCTGACGCGATAGTCAGCGATGTCCAGCTTCTGCTCGTTGAGGATTCGCAGCACCTCGTTGCGCACCCAGTTCGCCGCCGCGCGGGGGTTACCGCTGGCATCGACGACCGCTTCGAAGTATCCGGCGAGCTGACGCGAGGTGACGAGCGCCTCGGCGTCGACCGCACTCAGCGCAAAGTCCCGCTGGTAGCGCTCGGCGCGGATGTGCGGCAGCTCGGGGATGGCGCGCGCAATCTCATCGATCCACGCCCGCTCCACGACGAGCGGCAACAGGTCGGGATCGGGAAAGTAGCGGTAATCGTGCGCCTCTTCCTTCGAGCGCATCGGACGGGTTTCGCCCGCCGCGGGATCGTAGAGTCTCGTCTCCTGGGTGATCACACCGCCCGATTCGAGCGCCGCGCTCTGGCGGGCGATCTCGAAATCGATGGCGCTGCGCAGGTAGCGGAAGGAGTTGAGGTTCTTGATCTCCGTGCGCGTGCCAAGGGCGGCACCCGGTTTTCGCACGGAAACGTTGGCGTCGCAGCGCAACGAGCCTTCCTCCATGTTGCCGTCGCAGACGTCTGTGTACATGAGGATCTGCCGCAGTCTCGTCAGATACGCATCGGCCTCCTCGGCGGAACGGATGTCGGGCTCGGAGACGATCTCGACGAGCGGCGTGCCGGCGCGATTGAGATCGACGTGCGAAACGTCACCGATGTGGATCGACTTGCCGGCGTCTTCCTCCATGTGGATGCGCAGGATGCGCACGCCGCCGATCCTGCCGGCCGTGGCCAGCGGCTGGTCGAACTGTGAGATCTGATACCCCTTCGGCAGGTCGGGGTAGAAGTAGTTCTTCCGCGCGAAGACGGAGCGTTCGTGGATGGTGCACCCGGTGGCGATGGCGGCGCGGATGGCCAACTCGACGGCGCGGCGATTCAGTACCGGCAACGCCCCCGGATATCCGAGGCAGACCGGGCAGATCTGCGTGTTTGGCGGTGCGCCGAACGAGGTGGAGCAGGCGCAGAAAATCTTCGTTGCCGTTGCCAGGTGCGCGTGCACCTCGAGGCCGATGACCGCTTCCCACGACATGGTTTGATTATGTCATTGGGATCTCGGGCGTCGGGAGTCGGTTGTCGGTTATCGGTTATCGGCCGGAACGACTGGTCGTTGACATCAACGCCCGACAACCGACCCTTGACAACCGACAACCGACAACCGACACCCGACCCCGACACCCGTATACAATCGGCACTTCCGGGTCATGTCTCGCGCAGTTCTGTTTCGAATCTACGTGCTGGCGGCGATCGTCATCGCCCTCACGGCGGTGGTGTGGACGTTCAGTGTTGCTTCATGGACCACGGTCGAAACGCTGCTCTTCTATACGGCGCTGGTCGCGGTCGCGGCCTGGGTTCGCGTCGATGACAACACGCCCGGCTTCGAGGCCGCGGTGGTGTTCGCGGCCATCCTGCTTCTGCACGATCCGGCGGTGGCGTTGATCTCCGTCTTTGTGGGGACCGCGGTCTACCACGTGGCTCGCGACGCCGGCCGGCGCACCGTCCGGCTCGATTCCCTGTACCGCGCGGCGCAGCTCGCGCTCTCGTACTACATCGTCGCGCTTCTCTATGCTTCGGCGGTGGCGAAAGACGCCCGGTTGATGGCGAAAGTCTCCGGCTACATCCTTCTCGTCGTCGGTTATCTGGTGGCGCACGTGCTCTTCGCGGCCATCCGTCATGCGCTCGATGCCAGACGCGACGCGCTCGACGTCCGCCGCCTTCTGGTCGTGCAAAGCCGGACGCTCCTGCTGATGACGCCGGTGGTCGCCCTGGAAGTACTCTGTTACTCCGTCTACGGGATG
>WNFG01006042.1_pt1 | contig 14502 bp, 11 predicted proteins | sample 5400431 | NCBI WGS metagenome assembly WNFG01 (sample SAMN13153346, study PRJNA577476) | soil metagenome | isolation source: 120 cm saprolite under Douglas fir tree site 2 hole 3 replicate 2 | place: USA:California | collected 2015-04-18
CATGACGGGGACCGTCCGCAGCATGATGCGCAGGTCCTCTAGCAGCGACTGACGGGCCAGGTACTCGAGGTCGTAGGCAACCTTGCGGCGTACGTCGTCAATCGAGCTATCGTAGCCGTTGTTGATCTGGGCCCACCCGGTGATCCCGGGGCGCACCCACTGGCGCTGGCAATAGCCTGGGATCCGTCCGCGCAGCTCGGCGAAGATGGTCGGTTGTTCGGGGCGAGGGCCAACCAAGTTCATGTCGCCCCGCACCACGTTGAAGAGTTGTGGCAGCTCGTCCAGCCGGTACTTGCGCAAGATCCGGCCGAGCGGCGTCACGCGCGGATCGTTCGGGGTCGCCCACACCTGCGCGTCTCCGTACGACTCCCGCATCGTGCGGAACTTGTAGATCGTGAACGGCTTACCGCCGACGTCGCGCTGCCGCCGGACCTTCGCACCCGCGTTTCCGGGTTGGCGTAAATCGCGCCCCACGCGAGTCTGCTTGTAAAAGACTGGCCCCCGTGAGGTAAGCCTAATGAGCACGGCGAGGACCAGCATCAGGGGTGCGGCGATGACAAGACCGATGGCGGCGGCGGCGACGTTCAGGAGGCGGCGCGGCCACTCGCTTGTGCCCGGGAGAGGCCGCTCAGTCCGCCGGACGGCGCTGCCGCTCGGCTCCCGCCAATAGCTCGCAATGCTCGGGAGGAGGCTGTCCACGGCCTCCCCGGGGTCGAATAGGGGCTCCATGGCCTGTCGAGGGAAGCAAGCCCTGTGCAGGTGGCTGGGCTCCGGAAGCGTTCTGCTAACTCGTTGGAGGCCAATGCGGTCAGCGCTGCAGACTCGCTAGTGGCGAGTGCTTGCAACGTAGCGATTGGTCGGCTGCTGTAGGAGGCGTACCACATGACGCCCAGCGGCGCCGGGCTAGAGGCGCGTGGTGGGGGGGAGCGCGACCGCGAAGAAGAACCGAGTTCCCCAGCCGGCGCGGGTCTCTACCTCGAGCCGGGAGCCTAAGGCTTTGACGAGGCGTCGGCAGATCGCTAGCCCGAGCCCCGTGCCCGAGAACGCATAGCTCCTGCCCCCTCGCGTCCGTCGGAACGGCAAGTACAGGCTATCGAACACCTCCGGCCTGATGCCGCGACCGGTGTCACGCACTGAGAACTCTACGACCGAGGAGCCCAGCTCCTTGCCGACGAGCTCGACGAACCCTTTTTCGGTGAACTTGAGCGCATTGGTCGTCAGATTGAGCAGCACCCGGCTCACGGCCAGGGCATGCCCCAAGCGGTTATCGGCAGCGGGCGGCACCAGCCTGATGGTGAGGCGCTTTTCCTCGGCCATCGGGAGGACGATGTCGCGCACCGAGCGGAAGATCTCCTGCACGGACAGGGGCGTCGGTTCCTCTTCGAGCAGCTCATCCCCGCCCCGCGCCAGCTCGGTCACGTCGCTCGTCAAGGCGGAGAGGCCGAGTGCGGCGGAGTAGATCAACCCGAGCTGGCGGCGTTGCAGGTCGGTGATGTCGCCGCTCTGACCCGCGCGCAGCGTCTCTGCGAGGAACAGAATCGACGTCAGCGGAGAGCGTAGATCATGGGCGACCTCGACAAGCAGGTCAAGCGAATCCGGCCCGCGGAGGCGGGACGCGAAATCGTCGCCCGCGGAGGGCTTCGTCCCGCCGTGGACTCGGTCGATTGCGCGGAGCGTTGCGAGCACGAGCTCGTCGTTCGCGCCGCTTTCAGCGGCCGTCCGCTCGTCCAATGCAGCGGCCCGCAGCAGCTCTAGGAGCTGTCGACCCATCGGCGTCGCGGCGAACGCGCGTGACGAGCTCGCCTCACCACGGCGCCGCTCATTTACCGCCTCCGCCAACGTGACCAGGGCGTCGCGCGCTGCGGTGGTTCCCTCGCCCTCGCCGAGCGCGCGGCGGAACAGCGCGTCGGCGCGCTCGATCGTACTCCTCAGGAACGGGCAGGACATTGCAGTACTCACCGCGACCGCGCCTTGACGCCCAGTCGTGGGCGCCGTTCCCCAGGCTCGTTCGGCGAGGGCTGAGTCCGGCGCTTCGCGCGTTTGACCGAGCGGCATTGTCAGGCTGTCTCTGCGCTCAGGCGCGCGGCGTCCCGGCCTTGGACGACTGATTCCTGGTCTGGTTGGTGGCGTGCCATGAGTCCGTACAGTCTCGCCGCGCGACGACGCGCGGATGACGCCGTAGTCACAAAGTGGTAACACCCTGGGCTCACCACGTCGCCACCGCGCGGCGCGTGCCCGGGAGATTCGACCTCTAGGTCGCGACGCAAACCAGGTTTGCCGAACCCACGAGTGACGCCGCGTGTTGACCGCGCCGGGCGTCGCGGTTCGCCCGGCGCTGCAGCGACGCAGGAGTCAGGCCTTTCGTAGGTGCGACCGAGCCGAGCCGTCATTCTGGTTTCGCGCTCAGGCTCACCGCGTCGTCGTCTTGGTCGACGGACCGCCGGTGCAGACCATGTCGGTCCATCAGACGGTACAGCGTGGTCCGATCGACGCCTGCGATCCGCGCAGCCCTCGACATGTTCCGCCCCGCCTGCTTCACGAGCTGGCTCAGGTAGCGACGCTCGAATTCCGCGAGCAACCGGTCGCGGGCCGAGTGGAACGTTTGCGTCGGCATGCCTTCGGCCTCCGCGAGCAGCCCGTCGGTGACTGCGGGCGCTGACGCCGCGGCGCTGGCCGCCGCCGCGCCGTCGTCCTGGAATGGGATGTCGGCGGGTTGCACCTCACTCCCCGGCTCCAGCAGCACCACGGCGTGCTCAAACACGTTCTGTAGTTCCCGGACGTTCCCCGGCCACCCGTGCGCCTTGAGCGCCCGCAGGGCCGCATCCGACAACTGTGGCATCGGCGCCTCGCTCCCGCGGTGCCGCGCCCAATACAACTGGAGGAAATACTTGGCGAGCAGTGGAATGTCTTCGGGGCGCCGCCGGAGCGGTGGGATGTGAATCGGAACCACCCGCACCCGGTAGTACAGGTCTTCCCTGAGGGTTTGGTCCTGGACGGCTTTCTCGGGCTCTCGGTTGGTGGCGGAAATGAAACGCACGTTGACGACGGCGTCGGTGTGCTCGCTCCCCACACGACGCACCACGCCGTCTTGGATCACCCGCAACAGCTTGGCCTGGATCGACTTCGGCATCTCAAGCAACTCATCGAGGAAGAGCGTGCCGCCGTTAGCAGTCTCGAGTAGCCCGGGCTTGTCCCGCACCGCTCCCGTGAACGCGCCCCTCACGTGTCCGAACATCTCCGACTCAAGGAGGGGCTCAGGAAGGGCGGCGCAGTTCACCGCGACGAGGCTGCGACTGCTGCGACGGCTGTGATCGTGGATGAACTGGGCGAAGAGCTCCTTGCCGGTCCCACTCTCCCCTGTCAGGAGGACCGACGCGTCGGTGGCGGCGACCTTGCGCGCCAGCTCGATGGCCTTCCGAAACACGGGCGAGACACCGAGGACTGTGGACTTTTCGCTGTTGCCATGCTGACGCTCGAGTTCCCTCTGCAACTGCCTGGTCTCTCGCGCCACCTTGAACGTGTGCGCGGCCCGCCCCAGCAGAATTTGCAAGTGAGTCGCGGAGAACGGCTTGGGAAGGTAATCCCACGCGCCGGCGCGCAACGCCTCGACGCTCGACGCGACACTGGGATTCCCGGTGATGACAATCACAATAGTGTCGCGGTTAGCCTGCAGCGCCGCGGCGAGCACGTCCATGCCAGTCACGGGAGACATGTAGAGATCGACGAGCACGATGTCGAATCGGCCGCGCTTGAGCTTGTCGAGCGCCTCCTCCCCGCGTCCGCAGATGGTGACCTTGTAACCGTCGTGCTCGAGGACCGTGGCGCAGCTTTCCCGCAAGGTACGCTCGTCGTCGACGACGAGGATCTGGAGACCGGCTTTGTCCTCGGGGGTGAGCGACAGGAGTGTGGCAAGGCCGCTCGTATCGACGACTCGGTCGGGGCGACCCCGACGCTCTGGCACGCGCATGACGACCTCAGACTCGCTGGGCCCCGCGCGCCAAGCTTGTTTGCTGCTGGGGGCGTACACCAACCGTGAACCTGCACCTTGCCTGGGACCTGGTGATGGACCGCACGGGCCGTGCGGTCAGGGGGTCCCCGAGGCGCTGAAAGCTCCGCTTGGCTGGGCGCCTGTCAAGGGGCAAGCGTTGTGCCGTCGCGACACCCTGTCACGTGCCGCGCGGGTGTGGTATGCGTGCGACAGTCGCCGGTGGCTGGAGGCCGGACTGAGCGGTATTACCCTTGCGGTGTGTATCGTGTTTGCATTCTCCCCTCGTTGGAAATCTGAGAATGGAGAGCTATCGCGTGCATGCATGATCATTTGCCGCAGCCGATGACTGACCGGCCCGATCCGGTGCCGGCGCGGCACTCCCTGGAGCTCCCTGCAGTGCATCCCGCTGAGCTCGGTGGGGAGGGGCTCGATTGGCGGCGGTATCTGAGCGCGGTCGTCCGCTACCGGTGGTGGGTCATGCTCTTCAGCTCCCTCGGCCTCGCAGCAGGGGTTGGGGCCGCCCGCTATTTGAAGCCGAACTACCTGACGCAAGCCACGATCTGGATCGAGGGGGCTAGCGACCGGCGCGGGGGAGCGGGCCAGGGGCCGATCCGGTCCGGCCAACTGCTCGACGCTGGGGCGTGGCTTGAGCTGCTCAGGTCGTATGTGGTTCTCGACCCAGTGGTGCAGGAACGTCACTTGTATCTGCGCTCCAGCGGATCGGCGGACTCGACCGCCTTCGCCTCGTTCGCCCTCGCCGAGCGGTTCCGGCCAGGGCAGTATCGCCTCACAGTCGACAACGAAGGGCGGAGCGTCACGCTCGTGTCGCCCGGCGGCGGCGTCGTCCAGCGGGCCGCGGTGGCAGACTCAATCGGTCGCAGTGTCGGGTTCCTGTGGAGCCCCGGCGTCAACGCGCTCGTCGGTGGTCGGACGATCGACTTCACGGTCGTCACACCGCGCGACGCCGCGCAGATGCTGAGGGAGGATCTTAAGGGGACCATGGATCTGAATGGCAACTTCATGCGGCTCGAGCTCAGCGGAACCGACCCGCGCGCGATCGCCGCCATCCTCAACTCGGTCACCCAGCATTACGTCGCCGTCGCGGCCGAGCTGAAGCGCGCGAAGCTCACGGAGCTCACGCGGATCCTGGACGGGCAGTTGCACGTGTCGGAAAAGAGCCTGCGTGCCGCGGAGAACGCCCTCGAGACGTTTCGCGTGCATACCGTGACCCTCCCCACTGAGCGCTCGACACCCGTCGTCCCTGGTCTAGAAGCGACGCGCGACCCGGCGTACACGAACTACTTCGGCCGGAAAATCGCATTGGAAGAGGTGCGCCGTGACCGGGACGCCATTCGGCGCGTCTTATCCGAGCTGCACGACTCGGCCTCCTCGGTGGAGGGTTTGGAGTTTGTTGGGGCGGTGCAGCGTTCCGCGGAGCTCAGCGATGCCTTAAAGGAGCTGACGACGAAACAAGCCGAACTGCGGGCGCTGCGCTACCGCTATACGGACGCGACCCCGGCCGTGCAGCGCGCCGCCACTCAGATCGGCACGTTGGTGCACCAAACGATTCCCCTGCTGGCGGGCGCCCTGATCGGCGAGCTCACGGCCCGAGAGCAGACGTTACAACGCCAGGTAGAAGGGGCAGGTGGGGAGTTGCGCCAAATCCCGACCCGTGCCATCGAAGAGGCGAGGCTCCGTCGCGAGGTGGCGATCGATGAGAACCTGTACACGACGCTGCAGCAGCGATTCGAAGAGGCGCGCCTTGCCGACGCGAGCAGCATTCCCGACGTCCGCGTGCTGGATCGCGCGATTGCCCCGGAGCAGCCGATCAAGAACACTAGCCTGCGGGTGATGGCGATGGGGCTGATTGGGGGAATCGGGTTGGCGCTCGTCGGGGCCGTGCTGCTCGACCGGATGGACCGGCGCGTCCAGTATCCGGACCAGGTCACACGCGATATGGGGCTCCCAATCCTCGGCGCTCTGCCGCATCTGAACCCGCGTCGCAACGGGGGGACGGTCGACGACCCGACCCAGGTGATCGAGGCACTGCGGGAGATTCGTCTGAACCTGACGCATGCCTACGGAACGGCCGGCCCCATGATCGTCACGATCTCGAGTGCCGGGAGCGGGGACGGCAAGTCCTTCCTTTCGTCGAACCTGGCACTGGCGTTCGCGGACGGAGGACAGCGCACCCTGCTGATCGACGGTGACCTTCGACGGGGATCACTGCATCGATTGCTCAAGGCCGTCCGGAAGCCGGGGTTGACCGACTTCCTCTCCGGGTCCACATCACGCGACGCCATCATTCAGGCGACGGCGTACCCGGGGCTGTCCTTCATCGGGAGTGGCACGCGCAGACACACCTCGCCTGAGCTGTTAGGAACGCCTGCACTGGTGCAATTGCTCGCCGGGCTGCGTCCCAGCTATGGCGTCATCTTGATCGATAGCCCGCCGCTCGGGGCGGGTGTGGACCCCTACGTGCTAGGAACCGTGTCGGGCAACCTCCTCCTGGTCGTCCGCACTGGGACGACCGATCGGGGTCTCATGCGTGCCAAGCTTGAGGTACTGGAACGCCTACCGGTCCGCATTCTCGGCGCGGTTCTCAACGACGTGCCGCGCGGAAGGTTGTACTATCGGTACTACGGGTATTTGTCGGGCTACAGCACGGAGACTGAGAAGGATGTTGTCCGGCGCCCGCTGAGCGAGGCGCGCTAGCCGCGCTCCGACCGGGTAGTCGGCTGAGTGTAGCGCCGGATGCGCTCACCGTTCCCCTCGGCGCGGGCGTGTTCCAAGGCGGTCGTGGCGCGAACCAGCAGGTCGACGGCGTCCACCGGCGTCCCGTGCAGATTCTCTACGGCATCGTATCCAGCTCGCAGGAAGGGACCGGTCCCGAGCGCCGCTTCGGGTGTCGCTCCTAGCGCTCCGATCATGCGCTCCGCCAGCCGCACCGCCGCCGACCCATTGGTGCTGGGCGCCACGACGGCGAACACGGCGTGGCCCAGTCGCCCGATCGCATCAGACACGCGGGCTGCGGTCTGTAATACTCGCGCGATGTGCTCAGCGACGGGCGGCGGGATCGCCCAAGGCTCGCGGCCCGGGTCGACTCCGAATACGACACAGGCCAGGGGTGTGCGATGGCGCAGTGCCTCGGCGCCGATTTCGCGAGCGCGACGAGCCAACCCGCGCACGTTATAGAACCCCGTGGCGTGATCGACCAGCCCTTCTTCGCGCGCTAAATCAGCCTCGACTCTCGCGAGCACATAAGCCGCGAGCTTGAGCAGGAGCTCCTCAGGGTCCACGGGTAGGCTAAGCAGCTCCCACGCCCCGGCTCGGAGCGCTGCCAGGCGCTCCTGCTTTGTCGGTGGGCCGAGCGCTAGCAAGACGATGGGTGTGCTCAGGCCCAGTTCGGGGTTTTGCCGCAGGGCGCGGCACACGTCGCCCGCGTCGCGGTCGGGCAGGCGGGCATCGAGCAAGATGATATCTGGGTGACTGCGGCCCGCCTGGTTCAGCGCTTCCTGCCCAGTGTAGGCGTGCAGCACGACATAGCCGCCAGGTGCGAGAATCGTTTCCAGCGAACGGCCGCACCACTCCTGGTCGCTGACGATGAGGGCAAGCGGAAGGCGCTTCGGCAGCGTGGCCGGTGGCAAAGTGTGGTGTCCCTCCCGCGGTGGTTGCACGCTACCGGCCGGCGGCGCTTCCTGGCGGCGGCTCGTCGTCGCCGCCACAGCGCCGCCCGGGCCGCTCCGCCGCAGGACTCGTGCGCCCGTCCCAAAGGCCGATCTTGTTCGTGGACATGGACATAGCGATTGGGTTGCGCGCCTAGAGCGCTGCGCCGCACCCACACCGGGGGCGCCGCTGAGGCACGCGTGCAACGCTACGCGACCCAATCAGGACCTGCGACGGTTGGAGGGGCGTGAGCCGATCCCCGAATCGGGTAAGCGGTTACGCATCGCCTGAACCCGCTGGGGAGATGTGGGCCCCAATCTTGTATCGTCTGTCGATGCCATGTTGTGTAACGACTGCCGCGCGCGGCTGCAGCACGCCCGAGGCTCGGCGACGCTGGTCAGACCCCCATTCACAGAGCAGGATGCTCAGCTCCGCGCCCTGCTCTGCGCGGCTTGCGGCGGGCTCCTGCCGCACGCCGGCACGTTCGACATCATCGTGGGAAAGCTCGCCCAACTGGCGCGCTTCGGACTCGACCCGGACGGCCGCCCGCTGCTCAAGGCGGCGCGCGACGAGCGCTGACGATGTGCGGGATCGTGGGATATGTCGGCCGACAGCGCGACGCGACACCTGTTTTGCTAGAGGGTCTGCGGCGACTCGAGTATCGCGGTTACGATTCCGCCGGTATCGCCGTGCAGAATGGTCGCGGCCTGACGACCCGTAAGCTCGCTGGCCGGGTCCAGGCGTTGGCGGATTCACTGGAGGCGCTCCCGGTGCACGGCGAGAGCGGGATCGCCCACACGCGCTGGGCCACCCATGGGGCCCCGAACGACCGCAACGCGCACCCGCACCTTGACTGCACCGGCCGGTTCGCCGTCGTGCACAACGGCATCATCGAAAACGCCGATGCGCTCCGGACCCTGCTCGAGCGCTCGGGCCATCGGTTCACGACGGAGACGGACAGCGAAGTCCTCGCCCACCTAGTGGAAGAGGCTCCCGGGACAACGCTCGAAGCGAAGGTGCTGGCGAGCCTCGCGCACGTGCAGGGCACCTACGGTCTTGTTGTGATTTCCGCGCAGGAGCGCCACAAGCTTGTCGTCGCGCGCCGGGGCTCCCCGGTCCTGCTCGGGATCGGGGACGGGGAGTACCTCGTGGCCTCCGATGCCTCGGCGATCCTCGGGCACACCCGGTCCGTGGTGTATCTCAACGACGGTGACGTTGCCGTGCTGACACCGGATGGCTATCACGTCCTCGATGCCGAGGCGCGCGTGCAGGTCCGGGCGGTGGACCGTATCGACTGGGATGTCGAAGCGATCGAGCTGGGTGGCTACCCGCACTTCATGCTGAAGGAGATTTGCGAGCAGCCCGAGACCGTGTGCAGCACGTTGCGCGGCCGACTGCTGTCCGCAGATGGTACGGCGCGGCTCAACGGCCTTCATCTCACGGCGGAGGACCGTGCCGCGATTCGGCGGATCACGATCGTGGCGTGCGGCACGTCGTGGCATGCCGGGCTGGTCGGGCGCGAGATCCTCGAGGAGCTGGCTGGGATCCCCGTCCAGGTGGAATACGCGTCGGAGTACCGCTATCGCCCCCAGCTCGAGGGACCGGCCACCCTAACGCTCGCGATTTCCCAGTCCGGGGAAACGGCCGACACGCTCGAGGCCATACGTGCGGCTCAGGCGGCGGGATCGTGCGTGCGCGGCATCGTCAACGTCGTCGGGAGCACGATCGCGCGGCAATGTCCGGGGGGGATATATCTGCACGCGGGGCCGGAGATCGGCGTCGCGTCCACGAAGGCGTTCACATCGCAGATCGCGGCGCTCGTCCTGCTCGGACTCTACCTGGGACGCCACGGCAAGCTATCGCGCGCCGCGGGCCAGGATCTCGTGACGCGGATCGCCGCGCTGCCCGATCTCGTTCGCTGCGCCCTGGCGCTCGAGCCCCAGGTGCGCGCCCTCGCCCAGGAATTGTCCGGCGCCCAGAATTTCTTGTATCTCGGCCGGGGCGTGAATTTCCCGGTGGCCCTCGAAGGGGCGTTGAAGCTCAAGGAGATCAGTTACATCCACGCCGAAGGCTATCCCGCCGCGGAGATGAAGCACGGGCCCATCGCCCTCGTCGACGAGCGCATGCCGGTGGTATTTGTGGCCCCCGGGGGCCACGTGTACGAGAAGGTGCTGTCCAACATGCAGGAGGTGAAAGCGCGCGGTGGGCGGATCATTGCCATCACGAGCGAAGGAAACGGTGACCTCCACGGGTTGGCCGATTACCAGCTGCGGGTGCCGAGTTGCCCCGAGATCCTCTCGCCCATCCTCACGGTGATCCCGCTCCAGCTCCTCGCCTATCACATCGCCGTGCTGCGCGGCTGCGACGTGGACCGGCCGCGGAACCTGGCCAAGAGCGTGACGGTTGAGTAGCGAAGCCAAGCACCGGGCGATATGCTTCGAAGGATGAACCACTATCTCGGGGTGACGTCGCTCGTGGCGGCGACGCTGCTCGGCGCGCTCCGCGGCGGCGCTGTGGGTGGCGCGCGCCCCGCTCGAAGACTTGCTCAAACGGCTCGACGCCGCTGCCGCGTCTCCCGGCTCCAGCGGCGCGATCCGCGATCAAGCCCGCCTCGAGGCCGCCTCAATCCGCGCCCGACTCGTGGACGGCGATTTTGTAGTCGGGGACCGCATCTACCTTCGGGTCGAGGGCGAGCCGGTGCTCACCGACACCTTCACGGTGGGTCCCGGCAGGGTCCTGACGCTTCCGATCGCAGGGGAGGTTTCGTTGACCGGCGTGCTGCGTTCGGAGCTCGAGTCGCATCTCCACCAGGCCCTCGGCCGGTATCTCAAGGAGCCGGTTATCCAAGCTCGCTCCCTTATCCGGATCGCGGTCCTGGGCGAGGTCAGCCGACCCGGGTTCTACACTGTTCCCGCGCAAACGCTGGTCAGCGACGCGCTGATGCTCGCGGGCGGCCCCACGCATGACGCAAAGGTCGAGAAGCTGCGCATTGCTCGCGGGACCCAGCAGGTGTGGGGGGGGCAACCCTTGCAACAGGCCCTGGCGGACGGGAAGACGCTGGACCAGTTGAACCTCCAAGCCGGGGACCGGATTGAGGTGCCGAGCAAGAGCTCGTGGTTGACGGAATCCACCCTCCGAGCGGTGACCCTGCTCCTGAGCATCCCCGTCGCGATCTACGGGATCACGCGCCTGACTCACTAAAGCTCCTGTCTCGAGTTGTTCTCTCCGTCGTCGGGGCGCGTCCCAACTTCATGAAGCTCGCGCCGCTCGCGCGCGCCCTTGCGGCACGCCCAGCGGTCCGGCACGTCGTCGTCCATACCGGTCAGCACTACGACCCCGAGATGTCGGACGCCTTCTTCCGGGACCTGGCCTTGCCGCGCCCGCACGCAAACCTGGACGTGGGATCGGGCTCCCACGCCCAGCAGACCGCGGCCCATCACGGGGGCCTTCGAATCAGTGCTCCTCGCCACCCGCCCTGAGCTCGTGCTCGTCCACGGCGACGTCAACTCCACCGTGGCGGCCGCCCTCCTAGCCGCGAAGCTTGACGTGCGGGTCGGGAGGAGATCAACCGCGTGGTCACGGACCCTGTTGTTCGCCCCGTCGCGTGATGCCGTCGAGGTGTGGCCAGAAGCCCGCGGGAGGCGGACGCTGCGCTCGTCGCGGTAACTGCTGTGCGCTCCTCCAGGATCTTCAATCTCTGTCTGGCGAGGCGGCAGATCCGCGATCTCGGCCCGATGCTCTTCGCGCGCCTGCTCGAGCCGCGGCCCGCCGACGTGGACGCGGTCGCGATCCCTGTTCAACCGAATCCCGATCGCCCAGCGTGCGGCGTTGTGTCGGGCCCCGCACTGCGTGCCAGCTCGAGTGCATGTGTGGCGGTGTAGCGCGGAGCGCGGGATAGCCATGCGGCTCGGCCAGCCCCTCCAGCTCGAGGCCAGCGACGGCGTGGTGGCTCGCCACCAGGGGGTGCGGCGGACGGCGCAGTCGGCCTGCCGTGCAGGCATCTCGGCAACTCGGGGACGAGGGCAGGTGATGGGAGTCACGCTCCTCGCGAGACCCGGGTCACGTATCCGAGGCGCGGCGGGCCGCAATGTGTTAGCGTGCGGCGCCGCCCGCTCGCGCCTGGACGGCCGACCCGAACTCGGGAGGCGAGGACGATGCCTGATGTGCGGCCCTGGGCCCGGGTGACGGGCGACGTGAACGTGGGAGTGCGCCGCGGCGCCTGGTACGAGGTCGTGCGGCTCACGCCGGAGGCCGCCTGGCTGGACGTGAGCCTGCGCACGCTCAGCATCCCCCGCGACTGTCTCGAGATCGCGACGGTGCGCCCCGCTGAGTGGACGGTCGTGGAACGTCCCGCGGACGCGCGGCGCTCGTAGAACACCCAGCCGAGATGCAGTGTGGCGGGTGCCGCCGCGTGTTTCCGGTGCGCTGGCCGCGCGGCTCGCAGGGTTGGTGAGGGAGGGACGAGGCGAGCGGGCTACCCGTGCGTCCCTCCGGCACCGGGTCCCACGTGAGGGCGCGTTCTCCGGCTCATCACCGTGGGTTATCTCCGAGTGTTCAGAATGTGAGCGCGAGGCCCGCGCCACGAGGAACGAGTGGGTGGGCTCGACTCAGCGGCACGCCTTCCCAGCGATCAGTCCTCACCGCATACCCAACCGCCGCGCCCACCGCTCCACTAATTGTGCCGCCGATGAGGGCACCACGAAACGCACGCCCATACCAGTCCACGTAACACACGTCGGCGAGGCCGGGTGTACCACACGACCGGGACCTGCTCGCGGCGTAACCGCCCGCCACGAATCCTGCGATCGCCCCGAGTCCGGCACCGACCAGGGCGCCTTGACCAACCGCTCGCTTCTGTCCCCGGTTGACCTCTAGCCGCACAACGGCGCTCCGCGCGAGGGACACGGGCGCCGTACGCCCGGCGAGCTGCACCCAGAACGAGTCCGGGTCCTGGCGAACGAGCGTCCCCGCCACGCGCGGTGAGGAAGCCGCCGACCCAACGGTGAGTCGGATGGGCTCGCCGGGCTCTTGGGCACGAAGATTCTGCAGCGGCGCAACGCACGTGGCGACTGTGAGCAACCAGATGAGACGCATAGACGCCTCCGGTAGCGGACGCCCCAAGTTGCCCCAGGAGCGTCAAGTGCCTGTCAAGCGCTCCTCATGAGCTCGCCTCTTCAGCCACTGCGGGAGGAAGGTGAGCCCTTGTGGCTGGGGCCATCGCGGCGAGGCACAGGGACCAACTCCACCGTACGCGATGTTCAGTTTCGCCCCTTTGGGCCACGCTGTTACCTTGCACGTGCGACGGTGTGCGGGGCGCCTGACCAGCTGCCGGCACTCGTGGAGAAGCAGCAGCACGCCGCGCGAGGGTGAGCACCCCGCGTCGGTGGCGTCGCGCGGGCGCGACGGGAGGGGCGCCAGTCTCGGGGTTCGGGGCCGTGCGCGACGCTGGCGCTCGAGCGGCGCTGGGATCGCGCACGTGGACAGCAGTTGCCACAGGTCGGGGAGCCGGACCCGGTGGCGCTGATCGGAGCTTCGGTATATATTCGGGCCTTCTGCAACGGGAGGCTCCCAACCCATGTCGAGGACACTCATGGCGGCCGAGAACGACGTCCCGAGTCTCACCGAGGAGCGCCGCAAGGCCCTCACGCTCGCCATCACCCAGATCGAAAAGACCTGCGGCAAAGGTGCCATCATGCGGATGGGCGCCGACTCACCCCAGGTACGGGTGGAGGCCATTCCCACGGGGGCGATCAATCTCGACGCGGCGATCGGCATCGGGGGGATCCCCCGCGGTCGCGTGACCGAAATCTTCGGGCCCGAATCGAGTGGCAAGACCACGCTCGCGCTGCACGTCGTCGCCAATTCCCAGCGCCAGGGCGGCGCCGCCGCCTATATCGACGCTGAGCACGCGCTCGACGTCGAGTACGCGAAGAAGCTGGGCGTGAACATCGACGAGTTGCTCGTGTCCCAGCCCGACACGGGCGAGCAGGCGCTCGAAATCACCGAGATCTTGGTGCGCTCGGGGGCGGTGGACGTCGTCGTGATCGACTCGGTCGCGGCACTCGTGCCCAAGGCGGAGCTCGAGGGCGACATGGGCGACTCCCTCCCCGGCCTCCAGGCTCGCTTGATGAGCCAGGCGCTGCGCAAGCTGGCGGGGTCGATCAATCGGTCGCGTACCGCCGTGGTCTTCATCAACCAGCTGCGCGAGAAAATCGGGATCATGTTCGGCAACCCCGAGACGACGAGCGGCGGGCGGGCGCTCAAGTTCTACGCGTCGGTGCGGCTCGACGTGCGGCGCATCGGTCCCGTAAAGGAGCGCGAGGTGGTGATCGGGAATCACGTGCGCGTGAAGGTGGTCAAGAACAAGGTCGCCCCGCCATTCCGCCAGGCGGAGTTCGACATCATGTTCGACGAGGGGATCAGCCACGAGTCGCTGCTCGTGGACATCGCGGCCGAAGCCGGGATCATCGAGAAATCCGGTGCCTGGTACGCCTACGGCAAGGAGCGGATCGGGCAGGGGCGCGAGAACGCGAAGCTCTATCTCAAGGACCACGCCGACCTCGCCGCCGAGGTCGAAGCGAAGGTGAAGGAGCATCTCGGCGTAAAGGCCGCCGCGGTGCCGGCGGACGAGGAGGCCTCCGCTCCCGACGAGTAAGTGGCGATCCTCACTAGCCTCACCCCCGATCCACGCCAGCCGGGCTACCGGTTGGTCCTCGTGGACCGGGGGCGTTTCGCGTCCCTCCCCGACGACGCGCTGGCGCCGCTCGATCTCCAGGTTGGTGCCGAGCTTTCGCCTGCGGCGCTGGAGCGGCTGCAGCACCTGGCGGATGTCACGGCCGCCGAGCGCG
>WNFG01003181.1_pt1 | contig 14493 bp, 12 predicted proteins | sample 5400431 | NCBI WGS metagenome assembly WNFG01 (sample SAMN13153346, study PRJNA577476) | soil metagenome | isolation source: 120 cm saprolite under Douglas fir tree site 2 hole 3 replicate 2 | place: USA:California | collected 2015-04-18
GCCATCGCCCGATAGACCCGCGGGTCCACGCAGGATGGCCCGGGAGTCAACATCAGCCGGGTCGGGGGGAGGAGTTCTCCGATCTGATCCGTCATGGTTTTAACGCCTCAATCTGCGTGCAGCCCTAGTGGTCGCGCCCTGAGCCGGTCCCAAAAGCATTCGAGCCCCGGGACAGGTGCGCTGCGGGCGGCAGGCGCGGGGCTATAGTGTCTCGAAATCGAGCGTGCGGCGCAACGGCCAAAATCGTTGCCCGCCAGGACAGATCCTGCCCGAGGTGGCTCGGGTGCAATCTTTGGGCGGCCAATTCATCTCTTAACGGGACGCTAAGGATTCAGTACAATCGAGAGCTGTTCGTCTCCCCGACAAGGAGCCGCGATGACCGCCACGCCGCAAGGAGTCCTGACGCCCGCCACCGTGGAAAAGATCCGCGAGAAAGCACGCCTGCTGCGCATCCATTCGATGCGCGCCACGACCGCTGCCGGCTCCGGCCATCCCACGTCGTGTCTTTCGGCGGCGGAGCTAGTGGCCGGGACGTTCTTCCACGCTATGAAATTCGACGCGGCACACCCGAACTCGACCGCGGGCGACCGCTTTGTGCTCTCGAAGGGCCACGCCGCCCCGGTCCTCTATGCTGCGCTGGCTGAAGCGGGCGTCTTCCCGGTTTCACGCCTGATGACGCTGCGCCAGTTTTCAAGCGAGCTCGAAGGCCACCCCACGCCGCTTATCCCCGGCGTGGATGCCGCCACCGGCTCGCTCGGCCAAGGGCTTTCGGTGGGCGCGGGGCTCGCGCTGGGAGCAAGAATTGAGAGGTCACGAGCGCGCATTTATGTGCTGCTCGGAGATGGCGAGCTTGCGGAAGGAAACGTCTGGGAAGCGGCGGCATTTGCAGCGCATTACCAGCTCGACAACCTGACAGCGATTGCGGATATCAATGGGCTGGGTCAGAGCGAGCGCACGATGTACCGCCACGACACCGAGGTCTATCGCCGCAAGTTCGAGGCGCAGGGCTGGCAGGCCGAAGTGATTGACGGGCACGACCTCGCCGCCGTGCTGGGCGCGCTCGACCGCGCCAGGTCCACCACCGGACGCCCCCAGGCGATCGTTGCCCGCACCGAAAAGGGTCACGGCATCAGTTTTCTGGCGGACAGAGAAGGCTGGCACGGCAAGGCGCTCTCCAAGGAAGAGTTGGAAAAGGCGCTGGCGGAGATCGGGCCGGTCCCGGAGATTCCAAAAGACGATGGTCGCTCCTATGTGCGCAAATCGCTGCCTGTGCCGCCGGAATTCCCTGCCCCGGCAGCGCCGGATTACAAGCCCGGTCAAAGCGTGGCGACGCGAGAGGCCTATGGCACAGCGTTACGGAAGCTCGCCGCTGTCAACCCGAAGATTGTGGCCCTGGACGGCGACGTGAAGAATTCCACCTTCGCCGATGTCTTGCAGAAAGCCTATCCCGACCGGCTCTTCCAGGGTTACATCGCCGAGCAGAACATCGTTAGCACAGGCGTGGGCCTGGCGGCGCAGGGGCAGGTGCCGTTCATCGCCACGTTCGCATGCTTCTTCTCGCGCGCATACGATCAGGTGCGCATGGCGGCAATCAGCCGGAGCAACATCAACCTGTGCGGCTCGCACTGCGGGGTCTCCATCGGCGAAGACGGGCCCTCTCAGATGGGCCTGGAGGATCTGGCGATGTTCCGCGCCATCCCCGGCGCGACGGTATTCTATCCCTCGGACGCTGTCGCGGCCGAGCGGCTGACCGAAACCGCGGCGCGCCTGCCCGGCATCTGCTACCTGCGAACATCGCGCCCGAAATTGCCTGTGCTTTACGCCAGCGATGAAAAATTCCCTGTGCCCGGATTCAAAGTCCTTCGCCAGAGCTCGGGCGACCGCGCAATCGTCGTCGCCGCCGGAGTCACGGTTTACGAAGCCCTGAAGGCTTATGAACAGCTCAAGGCCAAGGGCGTTCCCATCCGCGTCATTGACCTCTATTGCTTGAAGCCGATTGACGCCACGGCGCTGGGCCAGCACGTCGCGGCTGGCGGCGGTCGCCTGGTCAGCGTTGAAGACCACTATCTGGAAGGCGGGCTGGGCGAGGCCGTGCTCGGCGCGTTGACTGCCGGCGGCATTGCTCTCGGGGGCGTGCGGCGACTGGCCGTCACCGGGGTGCCGCACTCGGGCAAGCCCGACGAGCTGCTCGACGCCTTCGGCATCTCGGCGCGCCACATCGTCGGCGCTGTCGAGCAGTTGGGCTAGCCTGCGGAAAAACCGGGCGGACCTCAAGGCGGATGGAAGCTGAGGCTGTGCCCGGGAGATTGCTTTAGGAGCGCGCCGCCGTGGGAACCAGGGCGGTCTTGGGCGGTTGGCGTAAATCCCACACAATCCGAAACCATGACAGCACGCGCAGCGCGTAGTAGGTCAGGTCCACTTCCCACCAGAAGAACCCCTGTCGCGCCGAGGCCATGAAGTGGTGGTGGTTGTTGTGCTAGCCCTCGCCCATGGTGAGCAGGGCGAGGAGTGGGTTATTCTTGCTGGTGTCGGTGGTCTCGTAGCGCCGCCGGCCGAAGATGTGCGAGAGCGAATTGATGGTGAACGAAGAGTGCCACAGCAGGACGGTGCTGATGAAGAAGCCCCACACCAGCATTCCCCAGCCGCCGGCCAGGAACAGCGCAGTTGCGAGCGCAATCGGCGGCACCAGGTGGTAGCGGTTCAGCCAACGCAGCTCCGGGTACTTGTAGAAATCGCGGATCAGGTCCACCTGCGTCTCGTTGTACCGGTCGGAAAGGATCCAGCCCACGTGCGACCACCAGAAGCCGAACAGCGAAGGAGAGTGCAGGTCCTCTTGGGTATCGGAGTACCGGTGATGGTGGCGGTGATTCGCCGCCCACCACAGCACTCCCTTCTGCGTGGACGAGGTGGCTACGAACGCCATCACGAACTGGAAGGCGCGGCTGGTCTTGAACGAGCGATGCGAGAAATAGCGGTGATACCCCGCCGTTACGAAAAACATTCGCACGTAGAACAACGCCAGGCAAACGATCAGATAAGACCAGCGGAAACCGATAAAAAACGCTGTCAGGCAGGCCAGGTGGACGGCAAAAAAAGGAGTTGCGCGCAGCAGAGAAATGCGGGCGCCATTGCGTAAGACAATCGCTACAGAAGCCATGAAACTGGTTTCCTCCGCTCCGAAGACTCCAGGGGAGTGACCCTGCTCTCCGCGAGCGCTTGAGGAACCAGCCGGGGGGACGCGCCACGAAAAAGCAACCCTAGTGTAAGGCTGTGTAGCGCTGGCGTCAAGCGCTGTTCACGGTGAGACTGCTCGTCTGTTGCGCAGGTGACACCTCCGACGGGAGCTCCCGATCGCAGCGGCCTTGATGCCGCACAAATTCTTATTGCTGCTTCTCGCTGCCTCGTTTGAAACAGGTGTGCCGCACCGGGAATCACGCCCCTGCTGCCCCCTTCCTCCGAAGCGTCAACTCATTCATTTTGAGCGGCCGCTCATCTCTGCTTTGGGCGCAAAGATGCGGAGAGAGCCCCTTTGCGCCGCCGGTAGGTGGCGCTGTGGATCTTCGCCAGAGTTTACAGACGTGAAAACCAAACCACTCTCCATTCGGCACCGATTCATCCTCTTGCAGGCGCTCACGTTTGCGCTGGCGATCTGCCTGCTGGCCGGCGCACTGTACATCAACCTGAAAATACGTCGCGAGATGGAGGAGCCGCTCCGCGACCTGCATGCAGCGCTGGCATTGCATGCCGAAATGGGCGCCGCCCAGCAAGCCGTGCTGCTGTCGGCGGCCAACGCCTATTTTCATCCCGGCGAAGCCTCCGACGAGGAATTCCGGTCGGCGGCTCGCAAGCTGCCGAAGTTACTGGCGCGCTACTCGAGTCTCCAGCTCAGCCCGGAGGAGCGTCGGGCGCTCGAAAAAATCCAGCCACTGCAGCAGCGCCTGCTGGAGCACGCCAGCCCGCCGCCTTTCCCCAGCTCGAGGACGCCGGAGGAGATCCGTCGGTTCCGCGAAGTGGGCGAAATCAACCGCCAGGTTGATTTGATCCAGTACAACCTTGCGCAAGCTCACCTCCGGCGACTCGAGGCGACCACCGAGCGGCTACATGAGTACACCCGAAAGCTCTACTTATTGCTCGGCGCATTCGGCCTGTTCGCGACTCTGGCCCTGCTGCAGTTCCGGCGGTTCCATCAGCGGGAGATCTGGCGGCCGCTGGACGAGCTGCGGCGTATGGTCACCGAGATACGTCGCGGCAACCTGGATGTCCGCGGCAATGTGCCTGGCAGCATCGAGTTCGGGGCGCTGGTGAAGGGCTTTTCAGAAATGGCCGGAGAGCTTCGCGAGATGCGGGATTCGCTCGAGCAGAAGGTGCGCGAGCGCACCGCAGAACTCGAAAACACACAGCACGAGCTGGCGCAGACGGTCAAGCTTTCTTCGCTCGGCCAATTGGTCTCTGGCGTGGCCCACGAGATCAACAACCCTCTGACTTCCATCCTGGGGTTCAGCGAGCTGGCGCTGACGCGGACGCAGCTCGATCCCGGCCTGCGGGTCCAGCTCCAGACCATCCGCGATGAAGCAGTCCGCCTGAAGAACCTGGTCGCCAGCCTCAGTACCTTTGCCCGCCGCGGGACGCAGCGCACCGCCAGGTTGGACCTGCGGCAGGCGCTCGACCGCCTGGTGAACCTCCGGCGCTATCAACTGGGCGCCAACAACATCGAGCTTCACTTCGACAGGCCGCCCCGACCGGTCTGGGTCGAGGGCGACCTCGACCTGCTCGTGCAGGTCCTCTTCAACCTGGTGCTCAATTCCGAGCAGGCCATCCTCTCCTGCCGCACCCGAGGCGAAATCTGGTTAGGGTGCGGGGTCGAGACCGGGCGCGCCTGGGCCACGGTGCGTGATAACGGCGCGGGGATGTCTCCGGCCGTCCGGGAACGCGTCTTTGATCCGTTCTTCACCACCAAGCCCATCGGGCAGGGCACCGGCCTGGGACTGAGCATCTCCCACGGGATCATCCAACAGCACCGCGGCTCCATCAGCGCGGACAGCGTCGAAGGCCAGGGCACGAACATGCGCATCGTGCTCCCCGTCGCGGACCCGCCTAAGAGCGCCGGAGCGAACCAGCACACCGTGAGGCCGCGGCAATGGAGAATCGCGACGCTTGGCCGGAGCCACTGGCGCTGGTGATTGATGATGAGCCGGCGATTTCTCAGCTGGTCGGACAATTCCTGGAAAGCCGCGGCTGGCGCGCCGTAATCCTGAACGACTCCACCGCAGTGGAAGCCAGCCTCGCTGAGCAGCCGTTTGCGCTGGTGATCTGCGACCTGAAAATGCCCGGGATGAACGGCCTCGATGTCCTGCGCCTGCTGCGACAGAAGCAGCCGAAGCTAGCACTGCGCTTTTTGCTGATGACCGGCAACCTCGCCGACGCTGAGCAGATGCAGAATGTTGAACTGGCCGGCATTCCCATCCTGCGCAAACCATTCGCGCTCTCCCGCCTGGCAGAATCTGTTGACGCCCTGCTGAAGAATCAAGACTGATCTCGCTCTTCGCGCCCGGTGTAATCCGGCTCGCAGTATGCTATCTTCTCGCTTCCTTCGAACCGGACATCCTCGCTTTCGGCTTTGGACTTTCGGCTGTGAACTTTCGACTTGGAAATGGCTGAAAAACTCATCTTGGTTGGCCTGATTCCTGAGGTGCTGGTGATCCAGCCCGACGAGCAGGTGGTGTGGCTCTCGGACGCAGGTCATTTGAAGGTCGAATTTGACCCCAACCGCTGCCCGTTTTCCTCGAATGTCTTTCAGGCGCCGGTGCGCATGCGCCTGTCGAGCGGCACGCCGCGACCCGGAACGAAGCCCGGCTCTTACAAATACCGCCTCTGGCTGAATGATCAGATGATCGGCAGCGGGGAGATCATCCTGCGCGAGAAGTAGGTAAGTCCGCCGGACAGCAGAAAAGGCTGGAGGGCCACCCGCGAGTGCCAAACCTCGAGCTGCAAGAATGGTTGGTTTGTAGGGGCAAGATAGGCGGGGGAGTCACCAACAACGTCAGTCGCCGACAGCGACAGCGCGAGTGTTTTCGACCGACGCCGCCAGGCCGCGCCGCACCGGCGCAAGTAGGAATGACGGCACGGGCCTCTCCGGCGGAAGCGATAGGCTAGCCGCCTTCCGCGGGAATTCGGCGCGCCGGTCCAGCTGCAATCCCGCTTCGCTGAGCATTTCGCCGGAAAGGTTGGGGTCGTCTGAGCGGTCCACACCCCAGAACCACAAACGATCCTCCTGGCGCTGCAGGAACTGGAGCGACTGTTCGAGCTTCTTCATGGCACGATCAAACGACGAAGCCAGAAAATAGACCGAGAGCACCCAGGAGTGCCGTGCATAGGAGGCCCGGATGCGCACGCAATACTTCCCGTTCTGGTTCATTTCGATCGCACAGCGGTATTCATTCCGCCGCAGGCTATGTTTCGCGGACATAGCGCACCTCAATGTGCAGGCCGTTCGGCCGGCTTGCGCCCGAGTTCCCTGGCGGTGGCCGAGCCTTCGGCAGTGATCATGTTGCCGTCAGTCGGCATTCTCGCCCTTCAGTCGCTTCTCCGTCATGAACTGCTCCGTTGTGGAAGGCCGGTACAACATGCTTGAGAAGACCCGACCGGGGAAGGGAAAATGTTTTGTGCTGCACCCTGCTGGCGACAGGGAATTTGCTGCGGACGAAAATATGCTAGCCGATACCGATACAAGAAGGCAAACGAAAAAAGGCGGCAAGATAACCGCTTTCTTTTCAGTGCATTACGCGGTACTAGGAGGAACTCCCCAAGCGCCTCAGGTTGTCTTGCATGATCTTCAGCTTGCCCTCCCGCTTCATGCGGTCCTCCAGTGCTGACCGAAAGGCCTCATAGGCGAGACCTCGCTTGCTCTGCAAGACCTGTTGCTCCAGGTCCTTGCGCTGCTTCTCGAACTCCTCCGGTTTGGCCTCCTCCCGCACCACCACCCGGAAGACCATCCAATTTGCGCCCAGAGGGGCCGGCGGAGCCGTCTGCCCGACGGCAAGAGTGAACGCCGACAGGAACTGCCGCGCGCTCCCCGCGCCCGGCACCGAGCCGGTTCGTGGAAAGGCGTCGCTGGTCTTCAACTCGAAGCCGATAGCTTTGGCCGCGGTGGCCAGGCTTTCGCCCGACTGACCGCGCTTGGCCAGTTCCTCGGCTTGCGTTTTGGCCAGTTCGACAGCTCTTTCGCGGCGAAAGTCGGCGGCGACTTTTTCGCGCACTTCGGCGAGTCCTCCAGGATGGGCCCGCTGAACTTCTTTCACTGTGAGGACGATGTAACCTCGATCGGTGCGGATCGGCGAGCTGAGTTCTCCCTCACGCAGGCGGAAGATGGCCTCGCGGACTTCCGGGGAGGTGCCGAGTTCGGGCACGGGGTCGGTGGCCGACATCGGCCGGGTTTCGCCGAGAGTCATCTTGAACTGCTTGGCGATATCGTCCAGCGGCTGGCGGTTCGACCGGCGGACGGCCGCGGCGATTTGGTCGGCGAGATCACCGGATTGGCGATCGGCCTTTTCTCCCGCGAGCACCGGCAGAATGGACCCGCGCACCTCCTCGAAGCTCTGGGTGCGGGCGGCCTGGTGTTCCATCACCTTGATGATATGGAAGCCGTACTGCGTCCGCACCAGGTCCGAGATGCTGCCTGGCGGTAAGGTGAAGGCCGCCTTCTCGAACTCCGGCACCGTCTGACCCTGCACAATCCAGCCCAGGTCGCCGCCCTTGTCCTTGGTGGTGTCCTCGGAGTATTGCTTGGCCAGGTCTTCAAACTTGGCTCCGTGCCGCGCTTTTTTTAGGACCTCCTCGGCTTTCTTGCGAATCTCTTCGACTTCGGCGTCGGTTTTCCCTATGGTCTTGAACAGGATGTGGTTGACGCGGACGCGGTTCTGGATGCGGTAGACCTCGATGTGCTCGTTGTAGTAGGCGCGCAGCTCTTCGTCGGACACCGAGATGCGCTGGCGAAGCTGGTTCAGGTCGAGCAGCGCAAACCGCACCACGCGCCGCTCGGGCACCACGTAGCGCGCCTTGTTTTTCTCGAAGTAGGAGGCGAGCTCCGCGTCCGCGACCCCTACCTTCGATTCCAGCTCGTCCGGCTTGATCAGCACGTATTCGATCTTCACTTTTTCATTGCGCCGCCGGAACTCCTGCTGCACCTCCTCCGGCGTGACGCTGATCCCATCGGTCACCAGCCGGCGGAACTTCTCCTCCAGCAGCCCCTGCCGGATCAATTCCTCGAACTCGGCCACGCCCATATCGAACCGGAGCTGCACTTCTGTCGCATACTGCTCCATGCCGACAAAATTCTGCCCGGTAAAAGCGCTGGGAAGCAGTTGGCGGATGCGCTCGGCGCGCTCTGCGTCGGTGACGCGGATGCCCAGGCGCTTGCCCTCGAGCTCGATCATGCGTTCGTAGACCAACTGGTTGACGATCTGCTGGGCGTAGAGAGGTTCGAGCGAGCGGGGAATCGAGCCGCGGCGAGCGATGCGCTGCAACTGCTGGCGCACTTCGAGCGTGGTCACCTGTTGGCCGCCTACCTCGGCCACGACATCGGCGCTGGAGACGTTTGAGCTGCCCTGCCCCGGGATCAGATAGACCAACATGCCCACGCTGATCAGGCCCAGCACAATCCCCAGCAGGATGCGCACCCCCAGGTTTTTCTTTTGCAGCGCGTCGAGCATTCCATCGGGCTCCCCGGCCCGCGGCCAAAGCGGCGATTATAGCAGAGCCGCACTGTCTGCGCTCCGCCTGGCGCCGCAGCCCGCTCGGGCGCTTACGGTTCGAGTGGCGCCGCCGGCGGCTGGGGTGGCTAATTGTGAACCGCTGCCAGGTTGTATTGAAAGCCCGCTATCCCCGTGCTAAATTGGAAGATAGCCTGCTAATCTCTTCTCAGCTTGGGAGGCAGGGCCTTGCGGCATGAGCGACGAGCGACAACCCGCAGCGACGAAGCCCAAAATCTCGCGCATCGAGGTCTATTGGACCGCGGTCACCTACCGCAGCGTCGTGGTGTATCTGGTACTTTTTTTTGCTATCTTGATGGCCACGCTCTACTTCGCCTATCCCGACTGGTACGGCGCGGCGTACCGCCGCCTCTCAAACGCTCTGGGCGGGCGCACCGGGGCCGTCACGGCCATCACGCAGACCCAGGCGCGCTTCGTCAACCTGGACGGCAAGGTGCAGATAAAAAAGGTAAACTCAGTGCAGTGGGTTGCCGCCGATTATCGCACCACGCTCGATAAGGGCGATTTGATCGAGACCGGCCCGGACGGCGCAGCGCGGCTCACGTTTGCCGACGGCACCACCTATACCGTGAAAGCAGACACGCTGGTGACAGTGGAAGAGAATCTGGTGTCCCGCGACCGCGCCACGCGCGTCGGTATGCACATAAGCTCCGGCGCGGTGGACCTGGCGACTCCGGCGTGGGAATCGGCCGGTTCAAAGGCGGAAGTTTCGTTCGAGAATGCCGTGGCTTCGCTGCGGCAGAACAGCCGGGCGGTCGTGCGCAGTGATCCGGGAAAGAATGAACATGAGATCACCGTGGCCGCCGGCGCCGCCGAACTGCAACGCGGCGAGGACCGCGTCGAAATCGGCCGCTGGGAGCGCGTGACCTTCCCGAACGGGGGGCCGGTGACCAAGAGCAGCGTGCTGGCGCCGCCGGACCTGGCGCAGCCGGTCAATCTCCAGGCGCTGATCGTCACGGAACCCAAGCGAGCGGCCGTGCGATTTGAGTGGAAGCCCGTGGCGGGCGCGGTGGCGTATCAATTGCGCATCAGCACCACGACGATGTTTTCCAAGCTGCTAGCCGACAAGCGGGCGACGAGCACCAGCACCGAAGTGACGGGGCTCGATGCCGGCGACTATTTCTGGAACGTGACGGCGATTGACGCGCACAAACATGCGAGCGAGGCCAGCGAAACCTACAAGTTCACCCTGGTGGCCGAGGGTAAGAGCCAGGAGATGCTGCTCGAGGTGGATGGCACGCAGTTGCATGGCAATGTCGTCGAGGTGATCGGCCGCACCGAGCCCGGCGCGGCCCTGATTATCAACGGGCAGCCGGTGGCCGATATTCAGAACGACGGGCGTTTCCGGCATTTCACCCAGTCGCTGCCCCGCGGCAGCCACACGATTGTCATCACCGGGCAAAACCGCCGGGGAGGCACGGTGATCAAGCGCGTGCCGATTGTGATTCCGTAACCGAGGCGCCCTCCAACCGCTTCGGGCAAGGCCCCCCGCGGAGGCCTCGCCGGGCGGGGCGCCACCAGGGAGCACCCGGAACCGAGGGTCATGATGAGAAAGAACGGATACAGTTTTCGTTCGGTCTTCAGCTTATTCTCCTCCGACTTGGCGATTGACCTGGGCACGGCCAACACGCTGGTCTTCTCCAAGGGCAAGGGCATCGTCGTGAACGAGCCCTCCATCGTGGCGATCAATAAGAACAGCTCCGAAGTCGTGGCCGTGGGGAAGGAAGCCAAGGAGATGCTGGGCCGCACGCCGGGGAACGTGGTGGCCATCAAGCCGATGAAGGACGGCGTGATCGCCGATTTCAAGGTGACCGAAAAGATGCTCACCTACTTCATCCAGAAGGCCCACAACCGGCGTGTGCTGGTGCACCCGCGCATCGTCATCGGCGTGCCCAGCGAGATCACCCCGGTGGAGAAGCGCGCCGTGCAGGACTCCGCCTACCGGGCGCGCGCCAGCGAGGTGTACCTGGTCGAGCAAGCGATGGCCGCGGCCATCGGCGCGGGCCTACCCATTGAGGAACCCTCAGGCAACATGGTGGTGGACATCGGAGGAGGCACCACCGACATTGCGGTGATCTCCATGAGTGGCATCGTCTATTCGCGCTCGGTGCGCGTGGCCGGCAACGAGATGGACGAGGCGGTGATGCATTACCTGAAGCGCAAATACAACCTGCTGGTCGGCGAGCGCACAGCCGAACAGATCAAGATGGAGATCGGCTCGGCCTACCCACTGGAAAAGCCGCTCACCATGGAGGTGAAGGGCCGCAACCTGATCGAGGGCGTGCCCCGCACGGTCACCATTGACGACAGCGAGATCCGCGAGGCCCTCTCCGAATGCGTGGCCACCATCCTGAATGCCATCCGGGTGGCGCTCGAGCGCACCCCTCCCGAGCTTTCCGCCGACATCAGCGACCGCGGCATCGTGCTCACCGGCGGCGGGGCGCTGCTAAAAAACTTGGACAAGCGCATTCGGGAGGAGACCGGGCTGCCGGTCTCGATCGCCGACGACCCGCTGGCTTCGGTGGTGCTCGGCACCGGCAAGATGCTCAGCGATTTCCGGCTGCTGCGCCTGGTCTCGATCGATTAGCAAGCAGCGGAGGGTTGACAGTCGAGGGTCGACCGTCAAAGATTGAAAGTCGACAGCGAACCGGGTTGATGGTTCGCGGGGCACGGCATGCCGGGCCTGCTTTCTTGCTGCTTTGCCCGCTGCTGCGGGCTCAGGATGACGGGTCAAACTTGGTCTCGAGTGTCTGACTTTGGACTTTCGACGGTGAACTTTCGACTTCTGCCATGATTGCCATCCCCTCACGTCACCGTTCGCTGGCGCTTCTGGCCCTGGTCGTGGCGTCTCAGGTGCTGTTGCTGGCGGTGCAAATCAAGCAAGAGCGCCAGGTGCGGCTGATCCGCGTCTGGGCGGTGGCTATGATCGCACCGATTCAGCGTGCGGGCGCCTGGACGCTCGACCGGCTGCACGGCGGCTGGAGCAACTATATCGCCCTGCGTCACACCCGCCACGAGAATCAGGAGCTGCGCGGCGAGGTCGAGCGCCTGCAACTGCGCAACAGCCAGCTGGAAAGCCGCGCCGCGGAGACCGATCGTCTGGCCGGCCTGCTCGGCTTCCGTGAAGCCCATGGCGATGTGCCCATGCTGGCGGCGCGCGTCATCAGCTCGAGCGCCGACACCTCCAGCCGGACCATCTACATCAATCGCGGAGAAAAGTCGGGCGTGCGCAGGAACATGGGCGTCATCACGCCTGAGGGCGTGGTGGGTAAGGTCATCGAGGTCTATCGCGACACCGCGCAGGTGCTTTTGCTCACCGACAAGGACGGCGGCGCGGGGGCGCTGCTGGCCAGCTCGCGCACGCAGAGCCCGGTGGGCGGGCTGGGCGAGCCGCTGTTGATGATGAGATACGTCAGCAACGACCAGCAGGTGTCCCTCGGCGAGCGCGTGCTGACCTCCGGGCAGGACCGCATCTTCCCCAAGGATTTGCCCCTTGGCACGGTGGTCGAGGTGAAGCCCGGGAGCCCCTTCAAGGTGATCCGCATCAAACCCGCGGCGCACCTGGACCGGCTGGAAGAAGTGCTGGTCCTGCTCACCCGCGAAGAACTCGAGCCTGCCCCACCCCTGAATGCGGGACCGAAACGCGAAACCGAAAAAACAGCCGCTGCGGGGCCCACCAAGGCCGCAGCCACGCCGCGATGAGTGTGGTTGTCAGATTGTCGTGGTCAGTATTCGGTGGTCAGTTGTCCGTTCGCCTTTGACTGTTTGAGAGTAGAAAGTTCATCCGAGATTCGCTTTTCGAATTTCCAGTTTCGAGCCTGCAGGGCCGCTTCCCAAACGTGCTAATGTATACATTCGTCCATGGAAATCCGCACCGCATCGGAACCCCACATTGAGGTGCACAAGTTCCACGTCGGCGCAGTGGCGGGCGCCGCCCTCGTGTCGCTGGTGCTGCAGGCCTTCCTGCCGATTGCCTTTGCCCCGGCCAAACTGCTCGAATTACCGCTGCTGGTGACGGTTTACTTCGGCCTGAGCCGGCGCAACCCCGCTGCGGGCCTGCTGTTGGGCACAGTGATCGGCCTGCTCCAAGACGCCCTCAGCAGCGGGCGTTCGCCCATCGGGCTCTACGGTATCGCCAAGACTTTCGTCGGTTTTGCCGCGTCCTCGATCGGCTCGCGCCTGGACACCGAGCATCCCGTCAGCCGCTTCCTGCTGGCTTTCGGGTTCTTCCACTTTCAGCAGGCGGTGATCGCCGTCACCAAGCGCCTGCTGCTGGCGCAGCCCGAGCCGTTCGTCACCAAGTCGCTGCTGATCGCTTCGCTGGTTAACGCCGCCCTGGCCGTCGTTCTGTTCCCGCTCCTTGACCGCCTCCGCAAGCGGTCCTAGGAACCCCGTACCTCTAACCCTTTTGGATGAACGAGTGGACCCCCCTGGGCGAGGCAGGCTCTATGTCGGATTGACCATGCCTGCCCCTACGGACAGGTTGCACCGGGGTGGTGCAAGTGATACTGTGTGCGGCACTTCCCCGCCCTGTCGGGGGCGCCGCGCTAGCGTCGTCGGCCAGCTCCATGCCGCGGGGAGGCCGAGCGAAGCCCCGCGGCTCGCGGAGTTCTGGTGTTTTATGTGGTTTGAGAGAGATCAAAAGTTGCCGCAGGTGCGGCTGGCGATTGTCTCCTACGTCATCGTCGGGATGATTGCTCTCCTGCTAGTCGGCTTCTGGAAGCTGCAGATCATTGAGTCCGACCACTACGCCCAACTCGCCGAGCGCAACCGCGTCCGCTCGATACCCATCATCGCGCCCCGCGGGCGCATGCTCGACCGGGAAGGCCGCGTTCTGGTGGACAATTACTCGTCGTTCAGCGTGCTGCTGCTCCGCGACGATCCGCAGCAAGTCGAGCGCAACCTCCCGCAGATTGCTGAGGGGCTCGGCGTGCCGCTCGAAGACCTCCAGCAGCGCGGACATCGATTTCATCGAGACGCACCGGACGGATATTCCGGTGCTGGAAATGCTCATGGCGTATCGGCGCCGGTACTTGCCTGACGGTTTCATGGCGCATGCCAGCGGCTACGTCGGCGAAGTCAGCGCACAGCAGGTGGAGAGCAGCAACGGCCGCAACCGCCCGGGCGACTTGGTGGGCAAGACGGGCCTTGAGCGGCAGTATAACGACCTTCTGATGGGCACCGACGGCATGCGGCGCGTCATCGTCAACAGCGTAGGCAGAGAAATGGGCCGCTTGGACGAGAAAGAGGCTGTCCCCGGCAAACCGATTCAATTGACAATTGATTACGACTTGCAGGTGGCGGCCGAACAGTCCCTGGCCGGGCGGAAGGGCGCGGTGGTGGCCCTCGACCCGCGCACCGGAGAAGTCTTGGCCATAGCCAGCCGTCCCGCTCCCGATCCCAACCAGTTCGCCGTGCGCGTTCCCCGGGAAGAGTGGAAACGGCTAAACGAGGATCCGGACCGACCGCTGCTGAATCGCGCCATTCAGGCGCAGCTTGCCCCGGGTTCGGTGTTCAAGATCATCATGGCCACGGCGATGCTCGAATCGAAGGCCATCCCCGAAGATTTTTCCGTGTTCTGCACCGGGGTCACCGACTTCTACGGCCGGGCATTCCACTGCTGGCAGAAGCACGGCCACGGTCAGGTAAGCCTGCACCGCGCTGTGGTGCAGTCCTGCGACGTCTTCTTCTACAACGTCGGCAAGCGGCTGGGGATTGATCGCAT
>WNFG01002844.1_pt1 | contig 14491 bp, 18 predicted proteins | sample 5400431 | NCBI WGS metagenome assembly WNFG01 (sample SAMN13153346, study PRJNA577476) | soil metagenome | isolation source: 120 cm saprolite under Douglas fir tree site 2 hole 3 replicate 2 | place: USA:California | collected 2015-04-18
ACTAGAGCATGATTCTTTCAGGATGAAGCATATCCCGCGTTTTTGAAGTAGTTGGCGCATTCTTCTGGGGCGAAGGCTTCGAGGAGCTGTCCGATGCGCTGCCAGGTAGATTGGATGGATCGCTCGTCGGCTTTCCGGAGCAGCGTCTTGAGTTTGGCGAAGAGCTGCTCGATCGGGTTGAGGTCCGGGCTGTACTGGGGCAGGAAGATCAGGTGTGCGCCGGCGCCGCGGATGGCGCGCCGGACTGCGGGTCCTTTGTGGCTGCCGAGATTGTCCATGATCACGACCTCCCCGGGCTTGAGCGTGGGGACGAGAAACTGTTCGACATAGGCTCGGAAGCTTGGGCCATCGATCGGCCCGTCGAGGACGCAGGGCGCGTCGATCCGGTCCGAGCGCAAGGCCGCGAGGAAGGTCAGCGTCCGCCAGTGGCCGTGCGGCACCGAGGCGACCAGCCGCTGTCCCAGCGGTGCGCGCCCGTGCGTGCGCGTCATGTTCGTCTTGACCCAGGTCTCGTCGATGAAGATGAGCCGTTTCGGGTCAATCTTGGCCTGATGCCGCTTCCAGCGCGCGCGCTTGCGCGCCACGTCGGCGCGGCTTTGCTCGCTGGCGCGCAGGCTTTTTTTTGAAGCTCAGCTTCTCGGCCCGAAAGAAGTTCCAGACCGCCTTGCAGCTCACTCGAATGCCGCGTGCCGCCAGCTCGGCTTGCATACCTCGGAGCGTCAGATCCGGTTTGGCCGTGATCCGGGCCAGCAGCCAATCGCGCTCGGGCAGCAGAACGAACTGCCCCCGCCGGCGGCCCATCGGCTTGGCGGCAGGACTGCCCGTCGCCCGAGCCCGCTGACACCAGCGGATCACGCTCGACACACCGATTTTGAACAATCGGGCCACTTCGCGGCGACTCCGGCCGTCGTCGACCAAAGCAACCGCACGCTCGCGAAGGTCCAAAGAGTAAGATCGTGGCATCCGTGCCGGCCTCCAACCCCAGCCAGCACTTTGAATCAGAAAACCACGCCGATGGAAATCCCCTACCGATTCACAACCAGCGAAACATGCTCTAGCGCCACGATCAGTTTGCTGGCTGCTGGTGAGGCAGCGCTCTCAATACGGAAATCAATCCTCATCGGCGCCGATCGCGCTGCGCGCTCGATCACGGATCTTGTCCAGTTCCTGCCAGCGTCCTCTGCCCTGTTGGATCAACCCTACGGCTGTCTGACATCCGGGCTAGAAGCTGATCACTCTGGTGTCGGCTCGCTTGGTGGCCGCGTGAAACTCGTTCATCCCGCCGAGCTTGATCCGCTTATCCAGCGACGAATGGGAAAGACCGCGAGCATCGACGCAAGGGCGGCACGCCCAAAGCGTTACATTGCGGTGGGCGGCCACTTCCTCGTAGCGGTTGGGCGGGCCAACCGGCACCAGCTTGGCTCCCGCCCCTTCCACAGCCATGAAAACGGCGTCGTGGAACAGCATCATCGTGACGGTGTCGCCGTCCTGGACCGCGGACGCGGCAAAGATGAATGGCAACATCGCTCGGGTCGGATCGGTTGGTCCCCAGGTATCAGAGAGGGCGAAATGCATAGCTCCCTCCTATGCTGAAATCTCGACGGATAAGGTCCTCGAGCGCTCACTCGCGCGAGCGCGGATCAGTTGTGGCGGCTAAACTGCCCGTGCTGCGTCCCGGCCGTAAGCTGAGCGAATTGGGCGCCCGTCATGTGAACGAGCGTTGCGTGATCACCACCCTCGAAATAGACGTCGGGCTGCATGGCGATGCTATCATCGACGATCATGTCCATCCCGTATGGCGCACCAATTGCCGGCACCGCACCGCGTGCGCAGTCCCGGAACAGGGCCTCGATCTCCTGCTCGGTTGCTAACTCGACGTGCCGATTCAGCCACGCCGTAACGTCGTCGAGGCGAAGGCGGTGTGACGCCGGGAGTACTACGAGTAGATAGCGAGCTTCTTGCTTCAGCACGACGGCTTTCGCCAGGCAGTCCCCCGGAACGTGGCTCGCTTCCGCAGTGCGCATTGACGAGAGAGTTGGGGCATGCGCCAGTACATCATATGTGACACCATGCTCGTCCAGGTATTGCTGGAGAGTGAGCGCGATTGCCATGGAGCTTCCTCCGATACGAGAGATAAGCCTTCTGCACCAGGGCAGGTAGATTGTCGCCGATCGCCAGCCAGGCGCATACGGTCGCCAACCAAACTGTCGCCAACCAAACTAGAGCCTACGCCTCTGATGGGCCAGACCGCAACGCGGCGCTGCTTGTCCTCAACGACGGCGCTGCTTAAGCTTTCTACATGCGAACTCTCCCGAGGGGCCCTTCGTTCATCTTGGCACGAGAGAGATAGGCGAATGAACGGGGGAGGTCGCCATGCCCCTCGACGGTACCGCGGTCGAGATCCCGTGGATGGCGCTTGAGAAGCTTGACCGGATCTTTGCACTCCTGCATGCCGCCGATCGATGGTGCCAGGGTGCCATGGAGCGCGATGGCGGAAGACGGTGCATTATCGGTGCGATGCGTGTGGCGCACGCTGAGTTGCTGTTGGAACGACCCATACTCCACGCCATTAAGCAGGTGACGGGACACAACTACCGGTGCATCGAAAGCTTCAACGATAGCAAGGCCACGACCAACGCCCTGGTCCTCGAGGTCCTCACGAAGGCAAGAGAGAATCTCAGCCACGGCGCCGATAGAGGCTGTTGCCTGCACCCGGCTTGAACTGCCATATCGGCTTTGCCATCTCTCAGCCAGAGAATGAGCGCCCTCTGGAAGGGTCGCCGCCTTAGCCAGGGAAGTCTCGGAAAGGCTAGCAGAGCCGATGTCACAGCGCATTGCCCTCCGCTGTCCAAGCTGTCAGAAGCTATCCTACCGTCCCGTTGGCTTCGTGATGGCCAGATCTCATTTTGTGTGCAAGTACTGCCACGAACTCGGGAAAATCGATCGGCGCGAGCTCATTCTTGCGCAAACGCGCCATCGGGTGATCGTGGAAGTAGAGGCTGACGCTCTCGATCCGGAGACCGCGGCCAAGAAGCATGGGCATGCTTCGATGCGCTGACTAGCGGGTCGAATGAGACGGGAGTTGGCGAGACGGCGGTGTCCGTGGTCGTGACCAAAGGGTCTGCCGCACTACATTGACAGTCGCCGCGGCGTTATCACGAACGGAGCCAGTCATGGCCCCTGAATACACGGTCGGGCTCAGGCTTCAAACCCGTTCCGAGGTGCTCACGATCGAGGCTGAGGACGCACTCATCGCTGCCCTCAAGGCTAAGCATGAGCATCCCGAGGCGGCGATTACGTATGTCCGGAAGGCCAATCGGCGAGGCGATCGCCGCCACCCTCATGGGGGCTTATCGGAGAAGGCAAAAAAATAACTGCGATACTTGGGTATCGTAACGGCTGCTGATTTCATCAACGTGCGGGGTCGAGCGCCGATGTTTTCTTCGCGCTTGCGGCCGCTCACGACTGTTCGCACGGAGCCCCTGCCGCCTACCGGCTGAGAGCTCAGACGGTTGGTTGCGCTCTCGAGGCACACGACGACGATGGCAGACGGCGGCGTAAACCAGGGCGGCGGAGGCGGGGATGATCGAAATTAAGCGCACTGGGGAGGGCGACCCTCTTACATTCGAGGTGGTCATCCGGGAGGGAAAAGGCGAGAGCCGCCATCAGGTGACGATGGCGCAACAGACGTGCGAGCGGCTCACCGCAGGCAAGCATGCGCCAGAGCGTTGTCTCGACGCGGCTTTCCGATTCTTGCTCGACCGGGAGCCGAAAGAATTGATCCTCAGGCGCTTCGATGTGGCCGTGATCTCGAGCTACTTCCCCGAATTCGAGCAAGAGCTGCCGCGCTATCTCTCGCGGTCCTGACCTCGCGTGTGCGGGTTTTTTTTGGCACCTAGGCCGTGAACCGATAAATCGGGGCTGAAAGCCGCCGCGACCTTCCGCTTCCGGGCCGAAAGCGGCCATCCTTTACCTTTCGCGGGACGTCGCAGAAGTGCCAACGGACTAAACCGCTCTCGCGGTAGAGCGCTGCGCGCGGGCTTGTGCCTGGGGCAATCAGCAGCGCAGTAACGGGATGCGAGCGTCCTGTCCGAGGATCGGGTTGTTCAACCCGACCTCAGCACAGGAGCATGCCATGCATGCCATGACCGAGGCACCCGTCAGTCCGCTGCGCCGGCGCATGATCGACGATATGACGCCGCGCAAGTTCGCGCCGCGGACGCAGGAAGGCTACATCCGCGCCGTCAAAAGCTTCAGCGCGTTCCTCGGGGCTTCGCCGGACACGGCGAGCTTCGAGGACGCGCGCCGCTACCAGCTGCATCTCGTCTCGAGCGGCGCCGGCGTGCCAACCGTCAACCACACCCTGACGGCGCTGCGGTTCCTCTTCATGGTGACGCTGCGCCGGCCTGCCGTCGTGATCCACTTGCCCTTCGTCCGGGAGCCGCGGAGGCTGCCGATCGTCTTGAGCCCGGAGGAGGTGGCGCGTCTCTTGGATGCGGCGCCGGGCCTCAAGTACAAGGCGGCGCTGAGCGTGGCCTACGGGGCGGGATTGCGCGCGTCCGAGGTTATCTCGCTCAAGATCGGGGACATCGACAGCACCCGGATGGTGATCCGGGTCGAGCAGGGCAAGGGCCGCAAGGACCGATACGTGATGCTGTCGCCGTATCTCCTTGCTCTGCTGCGCGCCTGGTGGAAGATGGCGCGGCCCCAGGGCTGGCTGTTTCCCGGGCGCGACCCCGTGCAGCCGCTCACGACGCGCCAGCTCAACCGCGCCTGCCACGCCGCGGCGCAGATGGCCGAGATCGAGAAGCCCGTCTCGCTGCACACGCTGCGGCACAGCTTCGCCACGCATCTGCTCGAGCAGAAGACCGACATTCGCGTGATCCAGGTGCTGCTCGGGCACAAGAAGCTCGATACCACGGCGCTCTATACGCGCGTCGCCCTCAAGGCGCTCGGCGACGTCACGAGCCCGCTCGAGCATCTCGTCGCGAGGATGCGACCGCCGGCATAAGACGCGGCTTCCCTTGCCGCGTCCGTCGCTCGAGGTCGCGGACATCTTCCGCGCCCACGGGCCGGCATGGCGCCGCGCCAACGCCGGCCACGTGAGCCTCGGCCAGCTGAAGGTGATGTCAGCCATCGAGACCTGCCGCACGGCCGCTCTCGGCGGGCATGTCGCGCGCTGCGAGGAGTGTGCGCACACGCGCATCGCCTACAACTCCTGCCGCAATCGGCATTGTTCGAAGTGCCAGGGCGCGGCGGCAAAGGAGTGGCTGGCCGAGCGCGAAGCCGAGCTGCTGCCCGTGCCGTACTATCACGTCGTGTTCACGCTGCCGGCGCCGATCGCCGACATCGCCTACCAGAACAAGGCCGTGATCTACGACATCCTGTTCAAGGCCGCGGCCGAGACGCTCGTCACCATCGCCGCCGACCCGAAGCACCTCGGCGCCCGCATCGGCCTCACCGCGGTCCTGCACAGCTGGGGCTCGGCGCTCACGCACCATCCCCACGTCCACATCATTGTGCCGGGCGGCGGCATCTCGCTCGATGGGCAACGGTGGATCTCGTGCCGGCCCGGCTTCTTCCTCCCCGTCCGCGTGCTCTCGCGGCTTTTTCGACGCCTACTCCTGGAGAAGCTGGTCGCCGCCCACGACGCCGGCCGCCTGCAGTTCTTCGGCGCTCACGTCCATCTGGCCGAGCGCAATGCCTTCACCACATACCTCGCGCCCTTGCGTAAAGCCGAATGGGTCGTCTACAGCAAGCGACCGTTCGGCGGCCCCGAGGCGGTGCTGGCCTATCTGTCGCGCTACACGCACCGCGTCGCCATCGCGAACAGCCGGCTCGTCGCGCTCGACGACGCCGGCGTGAGCTTCACCTGGAAGGACTACCGCACCAAGGGACGCGAGCGGGCCAAGGTGATGACGCTCGCCATCGACGAGTTCATCCGTCGCTTCCTCCTCCACGTGCTGCCCGACGGCTTCCATCGCATCCGCCACTACGGTCTCTTCGCCAAGGGCGGCCGCGCCGAGAACAAGAACATCGCGCGAGCACGTCAACTGCTCAATGTGATGGCGCCACGGAGCGAGCCCAGCGATGCTGGCGACGCCGACGACAGCGAGCCGCAAACCCTCGCGCATCCTTGTCCCTGCTGCGGCGGCCGTATGATCATCATCGAGACCTTCGAGCGTGGCGGCGCGCCGCGATATCGGCCGACAGTCCCGATCGGGATCGACAGCTCATGAGCGCCGTCACCCGATCACCACGCCCGAATGCCGCTCACACCTGCTGCTTGCTGTCGATCAGCCGCGCGCCCACTCGGCCAATGACCAGAGTCGTGCGCCAGCTCGTACCCTCGGCGATGCCGATCGCAACGCGATCACGGCTCCGGCACGCTCCGCCACCGCAATCTCACGCGGCAGACCCTCTCCCGCGATCACCACGCCGACGCCGCATCCGACCACCCGCGGCTCTCAAATCCCCATAGCTCCGACGCCCGGCATCGCCGCACCCATGCCAGCCCGCGGTTTCCTCCCCTGAGGCTTATCAGACGCCTGCCGCCGCAATACGCCGCACGGTCCGTGTGCGGCAGGCATCTGATAACCCTTAACAACAACTGCCGTGATGTTGCACTGCCACGAACGACGCAATGTGCCACGAACGGAAGTCCGGCTTCTCATGGCGCAAGAAGGCTTCATCGCCGTCCAGACTCCGAGGGCGGCGCGTCGCTCATGAAAGCTGACACAGCGGTGGTGTAGCGCCGAGGCTAGCTCCTACATCCGGCACCGCCACGCTCCAACCGTGCGCCGTCAGCGTCACGGCGCGCCTGCTACGAGCGTCCTTACTCCCGATGGCGCGTACTTGGGGATCACCAAATAGCCAGCCTCTCGCGTGGGCCTTGACAAGGCGGCCGCCGCGCCTCTGTGTGTCGCGGAGCAGTCGGCCTTCCCACCCCGATCCTGAGGGCCCGGCGAATGGGAGAAGGCATCCTCTACCTGGCGGCCAGCTTTTGGTTGGGCGCTGTCCATGCGGCGACCCCGGGGCACGGGAAGACCATCGCGGCTTCCTACATTGTCGGCGTGCGCGGTCGTCCCGTCGACGCGCTTGTCCTCGGCATCTTCGTAACCTTGTCGCATACAAGCGGGATTGTCCTGGTCGCCATTCTGGCGACGCTCGGCTCCGCGTGGCTCATCCCGCAACGAGTAGAGGCATACCTCGCAGTCGGGACTGGTATCCTCGTGATCTGGATCGGCTGCTGGATGCTGCGAACGCAGATGCGCCTGCTGCCAGTGGCGCGTGCCCAGGGAGACAGCCGGAAAGACCGCGGCGACATCCCCGACGTCGATGCTCACGACCACCACCACGACGACGCGAACGGTGAATCGGCACCCGAGGCTCACGCGCGCCGTCATCCTCACGACCACGGCCCGCACTACCACAGCCACGGATGGGGTCTCGGGCACACGCACGACATCGAGGCGATCACTCAAGTCCGACCGAGCCTCGCTATCCTGCTCGGCTTGGGTATCGCTGGTGGTCTGCTGCCGGACCCAGGGGCCCTGGCCATCCTGCTGGCGACGATCGCCAGCGGAAAGCTCATTCTCGGGCTTTTGACGGTGCTCGTCTTCAGCCTGGGGTTTGCATCCGTCCTCGTCGTCGTCGGCGTGGTTGCGGCGCACGTGGGACAGCTCATCCTTGCCTGGATGAGTAGCCGCTGGATCGGGTGGGTTCAGATCGGAGCGGCGCTGCTCATCGTCGGGGTCGGCCTCGTCCTGACGGCAAACGCGTGGCGCATAGTTGCCACGGTACTCTGATGTGTGCCGGGCGCGACCTAGCTAGGGAGCCTTTGCTCGGGCTGCGGGTAGCATCCCGAGCCACCCGCTGAGGTCGGAGTACCACACATTGTTCGCCGCGTCGACCGCCACTCCGAAGGGGCGACCGTCCGCGCGAGGCAAGCGAAACTCGGTCACCCGTCCATCCCGTAGCCGGCCGAGCCTCGCGACGCTGAGCTCGGTGAACCAAACTGACCCATCGGGTGCGGCAGCGAGCGCCGTTAGGCCAGCCGCCGGAGTGGGAATCATAAACTCGGTGAAGCGCCCCTCGGCGTACCGTCCGATCTTGTTCGCCCGGAGTTCGAGAAACCACACCGCCCCGCTCTGATCCACGGTGATGTCACCAAGCCCACTGTTTCGGGTCGGCACATCGAGCGCGGTCACCTCGCCATCGCTCGAGATGCCCGCCAGCTTGTCCGCGCCCTGCAGCGTGGTCCATACCGTGCCGCCATTGTCGACGACAATCCCGTAGGGGGTCGCCCCCCGCGAACCAACCTCATGGCGCGTGAAAACGCCGTCCCGAAGACGCGTGACGCTCGCCGTGGTGACATCGGCAAACCAGACCGCGCCATCCGGCGCCACCGCCAGTCGGCCCAAGCTGGCGATCGGTGTCGACAGCGGGAACGAGCGAATGTTGCCGTCCGACGAGATCTGCGAAATCGCCCGCATCGTTGTATCGGTGTACCAAGCGCCGCCCTTACCATCTACAGCGAGCCCGAGCGGCTCGAGGTTCTGGGTTCCCTTGGGGAACCGGTCGATTTTGCCGTCGCGAAATACGGCGATTGCATCCGAGAACTCGATAGTGAACCAGACCGCGCCACTGGGCGCGACGGCTAGCGCCGTCGGGATGTCCGTCTTGACCAGCATGGGGTACTCGACAAAGCCGGGATCAGACGGGGGGTCGGGGCGCCAAGCAAGAACTCCAAGACCAACCCCGAACGCGACGGCCACTAGCAAAATGTGCCAGCGCCGGAACCAACGAGGCATCGTTATTGCCACTCCGTTCATGGCAGCGTCTTCTCCATTCGGCGGCCTCCGGAGATCCGGGTGGCCGGTGCGGCAGATGGCCGATAGTAGTGTCCGAGCCACCGCAGCGCAGCAAAGGCCCCGAGGCCCACGACAATAAGAAGGACCACGCCTCCGGCGAGGCTGGTAAAACTGACCCGCGCAGGCGCGCCTTCGCGGTCGGCTGCCCGTCGCCAGAGTTCGGAATAGGGGACGAGGGCGAAACCGGCATAGAGCGTTGCCGGATCGACCGGATCTCGCACTAGCGGCCCTGCCTCAAGATGGGCCGGGAGATCGTCAATGATCAGAATCCAGCGTTCCCCGCCGTCGAGGGTCCGGTAAAGCCCGCGGTCCGTCGTGACAACGATGGCCTCCTCGCTCGCTGTGATCCCATGCACCGTGGTGTTCGCCTCCGGGAGCGGCTGCCCGGAACGCCGCCAGTTCGCGCCGCCGTCATCGCTCCCGAACAGCTGGTCGCCTCCCGCGGCCCAGAGTCGTGTGGGATGGATCGAGTCGACGGCGAGGGCATCGACGTTGGTTGGGAAGATCCCTGCTCCTCGGCTCGCCCAAGTTCGTGCACCATCGACGCTGGCCCAGATCCGGCCCTGAACGACGGTGTAAAGGGTCTCGGGTGAGCCAGGCACTATGACGAGTGCGGTCGCGGGTTCGTTGGGGAGGGCGTCAGCGGCGCTTGACCACGACGCACCCCAGTTATCGCTGCGCAACAGTCCAGTCCAGCCGACCAGATACACGCGACCCGCTTCATCGCCGCGAACGATGGCTCGAGCCGGCGTTGCGCTCTGAGGAGCCGGCGACTGCTGCCAGCCGTTCTCGGGCTCGCCGCGAAAGATCCCCTGGCCAGTCGATGCCAGCGCCCGCTGGCCGTCCGCGGCGAAGGCCAACGCGAAGACGGGACCGACCACGACCGCCGGCGCTTCGATCGTCCAGTCCCGCCCTCCGTTTCGCGAGCGCAGCAGGCCGCTCTCCGCCCCCAGAAGTAGATGGTTGACATCGGTTGGGCTGATCGCGAGCGCGATGGCGCCGGCGACGACCTGCCCGCGATTCGCCGACACCCATGTCGCGCCGTGGTCGCGCGAGCGGAACAGCCCGCCCCATGCGCTGGGATCGTGGCTCTGTGCGGGACTCGCCCACAGGGCCAGCAGCAGCGCGAGTAGGAGGACATGATGCGGGGCACTGCCGAGTCGCATCCAGCGTGCCATGCCGAAGATAGCCAACCGGAGACAACAGGTGCGCGTCACTGAGGTGCCGCGCCAGGCTGCCCCGTGATCAGGCCGTCGACGACCCCAATCTGGTATACGAGAAACAGCCCGAATGCGAGGCTCAGGAGGCCAGAGGCGAACCGCAGGTGGCGCTCGACCCGCGAGGACCGCCGCGATGCGTAGGCGACCATCGCCCCGATGGCGGTGGTGATCAGCATCATTCCGGCAATAGTGCCGATCCCGAACAGCACGAGATACGCAATAGCCCACCACGGGTTCTTGATCAGAGCGAGAACGAGCAGCGCGACCGCCGCAGAACCAGCGAGGCCATGGACGAGGCCAATGACCAGGGGGCGGAGGATCTGGTAGACGCCGAGACCGCCGAGCTGCCGGTCTAGCCAAGCTACCGGCGTCTGGTCATCTCGGTGCCCGTGCTGTCCCGATCCGGGACCGGACGGGTGGCTATGGACGTAGTCGCCATGGCTGTGTGCATGCGCGTGGGGTGGACCCGCGTCGCCCTCGCCTGCGGGTCGAAATCCGCGGATGTGCTCAATGATTCCTGTCAGGTTCCACATGCCGAGCACGATCAGCATGAGGGCGACCGCCATCTCCATTGTAAGGCCGAGCCGCGGTGGGATCACGATGGTGAAGAGGACGATAACCCCGCCGACCGCCACGATCGTCAATGTGTGCCCCACCCCCCATAGGCTTCCGATCAGGAGGGCCGCTCGTATCGTGGGCTGACGTGTCACGATCGTGCTGACCGCGATCACATGATCGGGGTCCGTCGCGTGACGCATGCCGAGAAAGAATCCTAACAAGGTGAGGGAGAGGACCGCGATCATGTGCGTGTCGGACCTCAGAGAAGCCTCAGGGGCGGACGCGCCCGCCTGGAACCGCGTCCGCCGAGATTCCAGGCGCAGGCTTCGTCCAGGGACCCTCCTTACGGCGCGATGAGGTGAGGCGGAACCGCGGAGACCGCGGTCTTGCACAAGACCGGATCGATCCGCCAGGGCCCAAAAATGGGCGGCAGGCCGGGCAGCGAGATCTGGGTTGAACCAGTCGTGACGTTGGCTGGAACGTGCGTCTTCTCGCCATTTGCTAGGATCAGCTCGGCGGCACGAGAGCAGTTTCCGTTGGTGATGGTCCACCAGTTCTGCGTGATCGGGTAGTCAGTCGAGTAGGAGAGCCGCTCGTGGGCCGCCAGGCAGTTGTTGAAGCTGAACGAATTCGACGTCAGAACATAGCACTTCTCGTAGGCCAGGAACTGCTGGATCGAGTCCGTCTGCTGGATATTCGCGACGTTCCAGTCTCGGATCCCCTCCCATGACGAATAGGTGTCGCTGCCGAACACCAGCTCACCCCGCGGGGTGTGGACTTGCAGGAGTTGCGAACCGTAGGTATGGCCCCGGAACGCGGGGTGGATCACGAGACCTGGGGCGACCTCGAATCGTCCGTCGACGATTTTCGCCTTGCCGTTCATGATCTTGCCTTCGATTTCCGCGACCGTCTGCGGCGGGTACCCGCAGACCGGGGTCCGCGCACAGGCCTGCGCCGGCGGCCCTACCTGGTTTTCAGTGATCGGGTCAACCGTATTCACCGCGCGGATGTGCCCGCCGTTGAACTCGGTCGGGTAGTCGAGGAAGAAGTCGATCTGCTTGAGCTCCTCCTTCTGGACGTAGAGGACAGCGTTCGGGAACGAGTCGAGCTGGCCGGCGTGGTCCCAGTGACCATGTCCGATGACGATCCTAGTGACTCTAGAGGGATCCAACCCAATGCTTTTCATCTGGTTGGGGAGGTCCCACCAGCAGCACGAGGTGTTCCAGTCAAAGATGTATGCCAGCTGCTTCCAGCCGCTGTCGTATAGGGTGATGTTGCCGTCCTTCCCCTTGATGATTCCGACATTGGCCGGAAAGTCGAAGAGGGGAATATTGTGCCTCGGGTCTGTGCTGCCGGGGATGAAGGCCCGGTCCGGCATGAATGCACCGGAAGGCACGTTGACAAACCGGCTGCTTTCGACGAGCCAGGCGGAGTAAAGCGGCGCGTTCTCGGCTTTTTCCAGATCGCGCAGAAGTTGGTCGGTGCTTTCGAAGCCTTGCGGCAGCGTTTGCGGCGGTCTCTCATTATCTTGATCCGGCTCATCGGCACGGAGGGTACCTCCACCTAGCAACCCCCCCGCCATCGCGATTAGTCCAACAGCACTCATGAGGCGCATAAGTTTTGGGATCATCGCTTAACCCCTCCCTGGGAAAATGTGTGTCCTGCCAGCACCCCTCTCACCAACGTCGTGACGGCTGCGCGATCCGCAGCCTGGTCTCGCTCCTTAGTTGGCGGGAAACTCGTCTCGCCAGAACTGAGCCCCGATCGCTCTGATCTTATTGCTCCCGTCTTGGCTCAGCGGATATGCCGCGAGCAGGTGGTTGTCGTTCCCGTCGTCGAACATCTTGAGCACCTCGAGGGCTGATTTCTGGAACAGTCCGATGGCAGCAAGGTAGTCGTTGTGTGCGCGCTCGAGCGATGGCGGCGCTCGCAGCGCGCTGATCCGCGTCTCAGCGCGTCGATAGGTTGCCAGCGCATCGTCGACCCTGGCCTTTAGTTCTGCCTTTCCGATGTCATTGGTCTTGTAAAAGATCTTTCCGAGGCTCATGCGAACCGTGCTTCGCTCGACTTCACCATGGATCGGCCATAGCGCTTGGATGTACGCCTCCTCGGCGCGGGTGAAGGCCGGCATTTGTGGCGTGGGGGCGGGCTTTGAAAGCACAGGGGTGGGCGCGCGACCCATCGTGGTCAATTCGCGGGTGCCGGCAAACGCCAGAACCCCCAGCACAGCGAGGACGGCCACCGCAAGCACACTACCCTTGATGCCGAGCGGCCACCGTGGATGGGACAGGATCTTGACCGAGAGGCCGTTACCAGCCCCGCGCAATCCCTCGAGGAAAATCGCTCCTTTGCGCCCCATCTGTTTCCTCGCCCTATAACCACCCATCTGTTCCCTCGCCCTGCCGGGCAGAGGGCCGTGGAGGCCTTTTTAAATAAACAGACAAGTCAGTCGATAGTAAATTCCCAATCTATGTGGACGTCAACCAAGAATTGAAGTGGACCCCGAATTTGGGACCGGTTGACTAATTGGAAGAGAGGCCGTTCCGTCACAACGATGGAGCGGAAGATGACGAAGAGGACGAGACGGAAGATCGACGCGGCGCTGAAGGCGAGGATCGCCTTGGAGGCGCTGCGGGAGCAGGCGACGGTGGCCGATCTAGCCCAGCGCTACGAGGTCCATCCGAATCAAATTTACGCGTGGAAGAAGCAGCTGCTTGAGCATGCGGCACGGGCGTTCGACGGCGGTATCGGGGCCGAGGCTGCGTCGGGTCGCGAACGCGAGATCGAGAAGCTCCATGCCAAGATCGGCGAGCTCACGGTCGAGCGGGATTTTTTAGCGCGGAGGTCTGGAAGATGAGCGTCCCGGACCGCCAAGCGCTGGTCGATCGCGACCACCGCGAGCCGTCGATCCGCCGGCAGTGCGCGCTGCTCGGCGTCGCACGCTCTGGCGTCTATCGGAAGCCGCGACCTGCCAACGACAACGATCTCGCGGTGATGTGGCGGATCGACGCGTTGTTCACGGCCTGGCCGTTCCTGGGCTCGCGGCGGATGGCGGCGATGCTGCGGGCGGAAGGACACGCCGTCAACCGCAAGCGGGTGCAGCGGCTAATGCGGCGGATGGGCATCGCGGCGCTGGGGCCGAAGCCGCGCACGACCAAGCCGGCGCCGGGGCACAAGATCTTCCCGTATCTCCTGCGGAACATGGCGATCGACCGACCCAATCAGGTGTGGGCGGCCGACATCACCTATGTCCCGATCGGGCGCGGCTTCCTCTACCTCGTGGCGGTGATCGACTGGGCCAGCCGGGCGGTGCTGGCGTGGCGACTGTCGAACACGATGGACGTGTCGTTCTGCGTGTCGGCGCTCGAGGAGGCCTTGGCGCGCTTCGGAAGGCCGGGCATCTTCAACACCGACCAGGGGAGCCAGTTCACCAGCGCGGCCTTCACCGGCACGCTCGGCGCGGCCGGTGTCCGCATCTCGATGGACGGGCGCGGCCGATGGATGGACAACGTGTTCATCGAGCGGCTGTGGCGCAGCTTGAAATACGAGGACATCTATCTGAAGGGCTATGCCGACGGCCGCGAGGCCAAGGCCGGCATCGGCGCATGGATGGCGTTCTACAATATGCGCCGCCCGCACCAGGCGCTCGCCAACCGGACGCCGATGGCGGTCTGGCGCGACGGCGTCATCCTCGGGTCAAGCCCGAGGACCGCGCTCGGCGACACGGCTGTGGACATGACGCTGCGCTTGGACAACGCTGGCGCGTTGCCCACATGCCCACAGCCGCCACAGCAACCGCAGGCTTTAATCGCCTGACCGATTCAGGAGAACGGAACGGCC
>WNFG01005798.1_pt1 | contig 14484 bp, 14 predicted proteins | sample 5400431 | NCBI WGS metagenome assembly WNFG01 (sample SAMN13153346, study PRJNA577476) | soil metagenome | isolation source: 120 cm saprolite under Douglas fir tree site 2 hole 3 replicate 2 | place: USA:California | collected 2015-04-18
CTGCTGGAGCCGTTCTTCGACGTTCGCGAGAACCCGAAGGGGAAGAAGATTCGCCTCATCGGAGTGCGGGTGGAGAAGCTGCTGGCCACCCGTTGACGAGCCGTTCGCTCCCGTCCATGCTGGAGCCCATGCCGCACGGGTTTCGCCACCTCTTCACGCCGCTGCAGGTGGGCGGGCTCACCTTGAAGAACCGCATCTTCTCGACCGGGCATGCCGAGGCGATGGCGGAGGATGGCAAGCCCGGCCCCCGTCTCCGCGCCTACCACGAAGCCAAGGCCCGCGGCGGCGCGGCCCTCACGATCGTCGGCGGCTCGACGAGCGTGCACCCGTCCTCGCCGGCCAGCGCCTGGAACATGATCGCCAACCACAACGATGCTGTCATACTCGGATATCGGAGCCTCGCCGAAGCGGTGCACCGCCACGGCTGCCGGGTCATGAGCCAACTCACCCACATGGGGCGGCGGTCGCAGTCCGACGTCGAGAGCTGGCACGTGCTGCTGGCGCCCTCGCAGATTCCCGAGAAAGTGCACCGGGAGGTGCCCCACGAGATCGAGCCCGAGCAGATCGCGATGCTGGTGCGGGCGTTCGGGGACGCGACGCGGCGCTGTCGCGAGGGCGGCCTCGACGGCGTGGAGCTCTCTTTCGCCCACAACCACCTGGTGGACCAGTTCTGGTCCCCGCTCTTCAACCGGCGGACGGACGAGTATGGGGGCAGCCTCGAGAACCGGATGCGCTTCGGCCTCGAGGTCCTCCGCGAGATCCGGCGCCAGGTCGGGCGCGACTGGGTGGTGGGGGCCCGCATCTCGGGTGACGAGATGACCGCCGGCGGCCTCACCGCCGGCGACATGGCCGAGATCGCCCGCCGGCTGGCGGCCTCCGGGCTCGTGGACTTCCTGTCGATCATCGGCGGCGCGGCGCACACGCTGCCGCTGCAGGCCCTCGCCGTCCCCAACATGGCCTCCCCGCACGGTGTCTTCGTCCCCCTCGCGGCCGCGATCAAGGCGGCGGTGCCCGGGCTGCCCGTCTTCCACGCCGGCCGCATCGTGGATCCGGTTCACGCGGACCAGATCCTCGCCGACGGGTCCATCGACCTGGTCGGCATGACGCGCGCGCTGATCGCCGATCCCGACCTGCCCCGCAAGGCCATCGAGGGGCGGCTCGACGACGTGCGTCTGTGCGTCGGGGCCAACGAGGGCTGCATCGACCGCATCTATCAGGGCAAGCCGGTCACCTGCATCCAGAACCCGGAAACTGGGCGGGAGACGGAGCTGGCTGAGCCGGTCCCGGCCGCGATGCGCCGGCGCGTGGTGGTGGTCGGCGCCGGTCCCGCCGGCCTCGAGGCGGCCCGCGTGGCCGCGCTGCGCGGCCATCACGTGATCCTCCTCGAGCGCGAGGCCGAGGTCGGCGGGCAGGTGCTGATCGCCGCCCGCGCGCCCGCGCGCGCGGAGTATGCCGGGATCCTCCGCTTCCTGGCCCGTCAGGTGGATAAGCTGGGGGTCGACTGCCGGCTGCGGGTCGAGGCCAGCGTGGACACGGTGCTGGCCGAGTCACCCGACGTCGTGATCATCGCCACCGGATCGTCTCCCCACGTGCCCGACCTCCGCGGGCTCGACGGCAAGCACGTGGTGACCGACCGGGACGTTCTCCTCGATCGGGCCGAGGTCGGCGAGCGGGTCGTCGTCGTGGACGACGTCCACACCCAGCAGGGATTGTCCACCGCCGAGCACCTCCTCGACCGCGGCCGCCGCGTCGAGGTGATCTCGCGGCTCTTCTACGCCGGCCAGGACGTGGGGGTCACCTCGATCGCGCCGCTCTACTCGCGGCTCTTCGCCAAGGGCGTGACGCTGACCCCGCACACCGATCTGGTGGCGGTGGAGGGCTCGGCGGTCGTGGTGGCCAATGTCTACACGCGGGCGGAGCGGCGGATCGAGGGTGTCGACACCGTGGTGCTGTCGATGGGCAGTCGCTCCATCGACGCCCTCTACCGCGCTCTGAAAGGCCAGGTGGCCGCGCTCCACGCCATCGGTGACTGCGTGGCCCCGCGCGGCATCCACCAGGCCATCCTCGAGGGGACTCGTGTCGCCCGCCTCGTCTGAGCCGACGTCCTCCGCTCCGCCTGCGTCGGCCTGGACGGTCGCGGCCGAGCCGCTTCCCGAGACGCGACCTCTCGAGAGCGCCCGGCGCGCCGACGTCGTGGTGGTCGGCGCCGGCTACACCGGCTTGTCGGCGGCGCTGCACCTCGCCGAGCGCGGCGCGGAGGTGGTGGTGCTCGACGCCGCGGAACCCGGCTGGGGCGCCTCGGGACGGAATGGCGGCCAGATCATCCCCGGGCTCAAGGACGATCCGGACGAGCTGGAGCGGCGGTTCGGTGAGGAGACGGGTCGCCGGATGTGGGAGATCGCGGGCACCGCCGCCGATTTCGTCTTCGAGCTCATCGCCCGGCACAAGATCGCGTGCCACGCCGAGCGGTGCGGGTGGATCGCGGCGGCCCCGCACGCGGCCGCGCTCGAGAGCTTGCGGTCGCGAACGGAGCAATGGCAGCGGCGCGGCGCGCCCGTCGAGCTGCTGGACGCGAAGCGGATCGCGGAGCTGACCGGGACCACCGGCTACGCGGGCGGCATGCTCGACCGCCGCGCCGGCGCGCTCCAGCCGCTGGCCTTTGTGCGCGGGCTGGCCTGGGCGGCCCAGCAGGCCGGCGCGGCCATCCACGGAGGCTCCCTTGTACGCGGGCTCGAGGTGGCGCCCGGCGGCTGGCGGGTGGACACGCAGGCCGGGAGCGTGACCGTCCGATCAGTCATCCTCGCCACCAACGCCTATACCGACGACCTGTGGCCGGGGCTCAGGCGCACCGTGCTGCCCGTGCAGAGCTACCAGGTCGCCACGCGGCCGCTGCCCGAGGACGTGCGGCGTCAGGTGCTGCCCGGCGGGCAGGTGGTCTCCGACCTGCGTCGCATCCTGTTCTATTTCCGCCTCGATCCGGAGGGCCGCCTGCTCATGGGTGGGCGCGGCCCCCTCGACGACCGCGGCGATCCCGCCCTGTTCGCCCGGCTGGAGGCGGTGGCGCGGCGGTTCTTTCCCCGGATCGAAGCCACGCCGTGGGAGCACCGCTGGAGCGGGCGGGTCGCGCTCACCGCCGATCACCTGCCGCACCTGCACGAGCCGCGGCCCGGGGTGCTGATCGGGCTCGGCTACAACGGCCGGGGTGTCGCCATGGCGACGGTCATGGGCAAGCTGCTCGCCGATCGCGCGCTCGGCGCCTCACGTGCCGAGATCGGCTGGCCGGTGACCCCGATCGAGCCGATCCCGCTCCATCGGTGGCGCCTGCCCGCCATGGCGCTCGTGGTGCACTGGAAGCGTTTCCAGGACTGGCGCGACGCCCGCTGAACGCGCTACACTCTTGTCCTAACCCGCTCCAAGAGGAGGCGACTCTCCATGGCGAAGATCAAGCACATTGCGCTCTCGACTCAGGACGTCGACAAGACCGCGAAGTTCTACATCGACGTGTTCGGCATGAAGGAGATCGCCCGGATCGACAGCCCCGGCGCCCGGGGCTACTACCTGAGTGACGGCGACCTCAACCTGGCCATCCTCAACTTCAAGAACGACGCGGTGGCCGGAGTCGAGCGCGGGAAGGGCTGGAGCGGCATCCATCACATCGGGTTCCAGGTCGAGAGCCTGGAGGCCATCGCCGAGCGGCTGGCCGCGGCGGGCTCCGAGCCGCGTCACGACATCAACGAGGCCCTCGGGGTCGGCTACGGCCGGGAGGCGCACGGCAACGTCGAGGTGAAGTACACCGGCCCCGACGGCGTCACGGTCGACGTCTCGGAGACCGGCTGGGTCGGCACCTCCGGCTTCAGCGTCTAACCGCTCCCAGAAGGCGGATCGCCGCGTGGGCTCGAACGAGGATCCGGTACCGGTCCGTGATCGGGTCACGGTCCTCACCTCCGTCGTCCTGCTGCTCATCGCGGCCGCGGCCTGGGTGTCCGTCGTCCGGTCGAGCCTGCGGGGCGACGACATGATGATGACAATGCCGATGCCGGCCACGGTCGCGGACGGCCTGGCCTTCGTCGCCAGCTGGGGCGTCATGATGACCGCGATGATGCTGCCGAGCGCGCTTCCGATGATCGTGCCGGTCGCGGTCTTTACCCTCGTCTACCTCGCCCTGTGGGCCGCGAGCGGGATCCCGGTGTATTTCGCCCATACCCTCCTGATGACGCTGGCTGGGTCCGCGTTCGCCTACGCGATCGCGGTGATCCTGCTGGCGGCCGGGGCGTTTCAGCTTTCGCCCCTCAAGCAGGTGTGTCTGCGGGCGTGTCGGAGCCCGTTGGGCTTTCTCCTCGGCCACTGGCGCGCCGGCCGTCGGGGCAGCCTGGCGCTCGGCTGGTCGCACGCGGTGTACTGTCTCGGCTGCTGCTGGGCGCTCATGCTGGTGCTCGTCGCCGCCGGCGCGATGGGCCTCCGGTGGGTGCTCCTCATCACCGCGGTGGTGGCGGCCGAGAAGCTGCTCCCGGGCGGCGAATGGTTTGCGCGGGCCGCCGGCGGGGCGCTCCTGCTCCTGGGCGTGACGGTGGCCCTTCGTCCCGATCTCGTGACGGTGCTGCGCGGCGGGCACGCGATGTGAGCGCCCGCATCACCAGTGGAGGATGACCATGGCGAACCCTCAGTGGAAGATCAGCGGCGACTACTTCGAAGCGTGTAGCTGCGATTCCGTCTGCCCATGCCCGACCTCGGGCCTGGCTGCGCAACCGACCAAAGGAGCCTGCGACGCGGGCCTCGTCTTCCACGTCGAGCGCGGCTCGCACGGCACGACGAAGCTCGACGGGCTCAGCTTCGCGGTGCTACTGCACACCCCGGGGCCGATGATCGCGGGCAACTGGACCGTGGGCATGATCGTGGACGATCGGGCCACCGCCGAGCAGCGCGACGCGCTCGTGGCGATCGGCAGCGGGCAGGGCGGGGGCCCGATGGCGGCGGTCGGGCCGCTGGTGAGCAAGTTTGCCGGGGTGGAGAGCAAGCCGATCCGGATCGAGCGCGGCGCGATGCAGCGGTCCGCGTCCATTCCCGGCATGCTCGACATCGCGGTGGAGGGCATTCCCGGCGCCAGCCCGACCGAGCCGATCTACCTCGACAATGTCGGCCACCCCGCCGCGAGCCGCCTCGCCCTCGCCAAGGCGTCCCGGGGCCACATGCACGCCTTCGGGATCAACTGGGACGACACCTCGGGCAAGATCAACGGCCACTTCGCGCCGTTTGCCTGGAGTTCGACCTAGCGGGGGGCGCCTCCCCGTGCTGAATTATCCAGGTCCGTGTAATACGGGGCGCCGCCGGAGCAGCGGGCGCCAACCTTTTGTCAGACAAGGCGACGCGCGGCAAAGGCCCCAGGCGCCCTAGTCGGATTAGCCTGACGGGGCCCGCAGCGTACGCCGAGTTATCCAGGTCTAGATACTTCTAATTATTGACTCCTGCGTAAGTAATGTCCTATCCTCCGGGTGGGAGGACTCCGATGCGGCCATCCGGAAGCCCGGAGGAGCTTGAGCGACGTCGACGGCGCGCCATCGCGCTGCTGCAGCACGGCATGGCCCCGGGGGATGTCGCGCGGCACGTCGGAGTGGATCGCCGGTCGGTGCGGCGCTGGCGCGCCAGCCACGATCGGGCCGGCCCCGCTGGGGTGGACGCGAAGCCGGCGCCCGGCCGTCCCCCGAAGCTGGATGCGCGTCGGCGCACCAGGCTGGAACGCGTGTTGCTGCGTGGAGCCGAGGCGGCGGGGTTCAACACGCCGCTCTGGACGTGTCCGCGCGTGGCCGCCATGGTGCGCCGGGAGTTCGGCGTGCGGTACCACGTCGACCATATCGGTCGGGTGCTCCGCAAACTGGGCTGGAGTCCCCAGAAACCCGAACGCCGGGCCCGGGAGCGCGACGAGGCCGCGATCCAGCGGTGGGTGAAGGTGGACTGGCCCCGCATCAAAAAAAAGCCCGGCGCCTGAATGCCAGCCTGGTGTTCATCGACGAGAGCGGCTTGCTGCTGGCCCCGGTCGTCCGGCGCACTTGGGCGCCCTGCGGGCAGACTCCGATCCTGTACCAGCGTGGGCGCGCGCGCGACAAGGTGTCCATCATCGCCGCCCTGACCCTGTCGCCTCGCCGGCGTCGCACGGGGTTGTACTTCTCGCTGCGGGCCAACGAGAACGTCACCACGGCGTGGCTGGTCCCATTCCTCCGAGCGCTCACGCGTCATCTGCGCGGTTCCTTTGTCCTCGTCTGGGACCGGCTACCCGGTCACCGGGCCCACGTCGTCACGGAGTACCTGCATCACCGGCACCGGGCCGTCGCCCTGCTGCCGCCCTACGCGCCCGAGCTCAACCCCGTCGAGATCTTCTGGGCCTATCTCAAGCGCAATCCCTTGGCCAACTTCGCCGCGTCGGACGCCCGACACTTGGCCTGCGTCGCGACGCGCCATGTTCAGCGCCTCCGGTGTCGTCCGGAGCTCCTGCGCTCGTTCTTCGACGCGACGCCCCTCTTTTTTTCTCGTGAATAGGACATTACTTATACAGGGATCAATAGTTAGGCGGACGGAGTGAGAATCGCCTCCACGTGAAGATCGGGGTCCTCGCGTCCCACGAAGGCAGAGTCACACCAATCCGGACGCGGCTGACTTGGACGCGGCCATATGTCGGGCCCTCGTGGAGTGCGACGTCGATGTCATCCTTCTCGCGGGGTACATGAAGCAGATTGGGCCCGAGACGCTCAGTCGGTTCCGCGGGCGGATCTTGAATACACATCCAGCCCTCTTGCCGAAGTTTGGCGGCAAGGGGATGTACGGCCTCCATGTTCATCGCGCGGTGCTGGCTGCCGGGGAGTCTAAGAGCGGTGCGTCCGTGCACGTGGTGTCTGAAGCGTATGACGCAGGTCCGGTACTGGCGCAAGTCGATGTGCGGGTCGAGCCAACCGATACGCCGGAGACCTTCAGCGGCCGGAGAAGAGGGCCGCCCAACCACCCGCTTCAGCGGACCAGCGTCGCCGGCCGCTGAGCGGGAACGTTCGACGGAAGAGAAAGTATGGCCGGAGAGATCCCAACATTCGTCACGCACTACCATCTCGCCGACAAGCCGCCCTTCCTGAACTTGTCGGATCTGGGTGAACCGGAGTTGGCCGCCGTCATGCAAGACCTTGAACGGCGGCGCGCCTCGTCGGGGCTTAAGCGCGTGTTCGGAGCCCGATACATGCACCTTCGTCGACTTACCGAAGGCAGACTCTACGAACTGTTCCTCCAGGCCGGCGGGACCAGAGCCAGGGAGTATGCAGATGGTGTTGTCGGAGATCCAGCAAGCCCAAGTGGTGAAGCGGCTCACCGCGTTCTGCGAGTCCCGTGTGCCGCTGGCCATGCGTGACCGACTGCGCGTCGGGTTTCGAATCAAGGGCAATGAGGTTGTGCTGTTCGAGGAGCGGCCAGACTTCCACCCACCCCATGAGTGGCGCGAAATGCCTTCCGCCAAGCTGAAGTACGTTGCGACTCAGGGAATGTGGCGATTGTACTGTCAGCATCGCGATCGTCGGTGGCACGCTTACGAAGCGTTGCCCGAGGCTTCAAGCTTCGGGAAGCTACTCGACGAGGTGGCCGAGGATCCAACCGGGATATTCTGGGGGTGACTTGAGCGAGATGCCGTCTAACAGGCCCAACGCCTTTCCAGTGGGGAGATAGCGTATGGCTGATGCGCCGAAACGAATCAAAGGCCTCCTTCGCGAGTACGCCGCAGCCGCACACGAAGAGGAGCTCCGGCGGGCTCTGCTCCCTGTGTCAGAAGGGTTCAAGCGGTGGGAGAGGGGAGAGCTTGGCAGTGGCGAGCTGAGCGAGATCATCCACCAATTCCACCAAGGGCCAGCGAGAGAGCTGTGGGTCCGCTACAACACACCCCACCTGGAGATGGCCGTAGCGTTTGCGATCACGACGGGCCTGCTGGCTCGCGACACGATCCCGGGTGAGTTGTTGGAGCATCTCGGCGGAGCCATGCGGTTCTACGAAGAAGGACAGGCGGCATCATAGTGCGGCCGACAGGCTGCTGACCACCGTCCTGCAGTTCGTCCCGAGCTTTTCCACTTGACAGCCTCCGGGACGCGAATTTGTCCTGGGCCGCGAGCCCTTCGCAAGTCCGGCCCAGTGGCCGCCCAGGGCACCACCCGTGCGCGGTCGGGCGAGCCGCAGACCAAAAATCATTCCGCGTCCCGAGATCGTTCGCCTCGCGCGCTCCCAGAGCGCTCGAAAACCATGGTGTAGAGTCGCGACAGCCGAAGGAGGGCTCGCCATGGCGATCGACGCACTCACCGTACTCCCTACGCCGCCATCCGTCGCGGAGCTCGATCGACTCGGCGACGAGATCGCCGAGCTGTCCGCGCACCTCGACGCCGCCACCGCCCGCGTGCTCACCCTGATCCGCGAGTTCGACGCCCGGGGCGGGTGGAACACAGGCTTCCGTTCCTGTGCCGGGTGGCTCGCCTGGCGGGTGGGCCTCGACGTGGGCGCGGCCCGGGAACGGGTGAGAGTCGCCCGTGCCCTGGCCACGCTGCCCCTGCTGGGCGACGCCTTGGCCCGCGGGGAACTGTCGTACGCCAAGGTTCGAGCCCTGACGCGCGTGGCGACACCGGAGACCGAAGCCCGGCTGCTGGCGGTGGGGCGGGCGGGCACGGCGGCGCACGTGGAGCGGATCGTGCGGGGCTGGCGGCGGGTGGATCGGCAGGCGGAGGCGCGGGAAGCCGCACGGCGGCATGCCAGCCGGGCCTTGCACGTCGACCACGCCGAGGACGGCATGGTGGTCCTTCGGGGGCGTCTCGAGCCGGAGGTGGGGGCGCTCCTGATGCAGGCGCTCGCCGCTGCGCGGGAGGCCCTGTACCAGCGGGCCCGCGCCAGGGTGGCTGCGGCGGGCCCGAGTGATCGATCTCAAGAGCCCCCGACCCCGGCCCAGCAGCGGGCGGATGCGCTGGCGCTGCTCGCGGAGACAGCGCTGCATCAGGGGCTCGAACCTGGGGCCCCTGGGGAGCGCTATCAGGTGGTGGTGCACGTCGACGCCCCGGCGCTGGCCGATTCCGAGCAGCCGGGGCAGTCGGCGCTGGAGGATGGCACGCACGTTTCCGCGGAAACGTCCCGGCGCCTGGCGTGCGACGCGAGCCGGGTGGTGATGCGCCACGATGAGGAGGGGCGCGTGGTCGAGGTCGGGGCGCGGACGCGCACGATCCCGCCCGCGCTGCGGCGGGCTCTCCAGCACCGGGATCACGGCTGCCGCTTCCCGGGGTGCGGGGTGCGGTTCGGACAGGGGCATCATCTCCAGCACTGGGCGCAGGGCGGCCCGACGACGCTCTCGAACCTCGCGCTGCTCTGTCGACGGCACCACCGCGCGGTGCACGAGGAGGGCTACCAGGTCGCGCGGGCGCCCGACGGGGCGCTCCAGTTCCGACGGCCGGCCGGCCGGCCCCTGCCCGAGGTGCCGCCGCCCGTCGCGGTGCTCGCTGATCCCGTGCACACGCTCCGGCAGCAGCACGACTCGCAGGGCCTGCATCTCCACCCGCGCACGGCGTGTCCCGGCTGGCTCGGGGAGCGCCTGGATGTGGGGTGGGCGATCGGCGTCCTGCACCCCCGCTGCGCGCAACCGCGCCCCGCACCTTGACAGGGGTGGGCGGGGCGCAGTCTCATGGCTCACGCGGAGGTGCTGTCATGCGATCCGATCGCCTGCTTGCGACCATCGACTTCCACACCGCGGGGATCGGGATGCGCCTGCTCACGAGCGGACTCGGGCGCCTACCCGGAAGCACGATCGCGGAGAAGCGCAGGTGGTTTCACGAGCACCAGGACCATCTGCGGACCGCCCTTTGCCTCGAGCCGCGCGGGCATCGCGGCCTGCTGATCGCGGTGATGACCGAGCCCGTCACACCGGCCGCGCACTTCGGCCTCTTCTTCATGTACCCCGGCGGCTACTACGTGTCGTGCGGCGAGGGGACGATCGGGGCCGCCACGGTGGCCGTGGAGACCGGGCTGGTGGAGCGGACGGGAGCGGAGACCAATGTGCTGATCGACACGGAGGCGGGTCCGGTGGAGACGATCGTGCGCTCGGCCGGCGACCGCGTCCGCGAGGTCACGCTGCGGTGGGCCCCGTCCTTCATGGCACTGCCGGAGCAGGTCGTCGAGGTCGACGGCGTGGGCGAGGTGCCGGTCGACGTCGCGATCGGCGTGGGCAACGTCTTCGCCATCGTGGAGGCGAAGCATCTCGGCGTGTCGGTACGGCGCGAGCTCGCGAAGCGCATCGCTCAGCTGGGGATGGCGGTCCGGCACGCGGTCAACGCTCAGCTCCGGGTCGAGGTGCCAGGCCTCCTCGGCAAGACCAGCGTGGACAACGTGCTCGTCCACGAGCTGCCGGATGCCGACGGCGTGTCACCCAACGCGCTCGTGTGGGGTCCGGGCCAGGTCGACGCGGCGCCGTGCGGCTCGGGCACGTGCGCCCGCCTGGCGCTCTTCCACCATCGCGGCCTCATGGGGGTCGGCTCCACGTTCGTGAGCCAGGGGCTGCTCGGCTTGAGCTTCACGGCACGGATCGGTGGCCTGACCCGCGTGGAAGGGCGCGCGGCGATTCTTCCCGAGATCACCGGAACGGCGTACCTGACCGGGTTCAGCCAGCACCTGTTCGATCCCGACGACCCGATGAAGGCCGGCTACCTGCTGGACGTGTGATGGGGCGGGGCCCTCGGAGGGGGCGAGCGGGCGTCGAGCGCCCGCCCCGCCACCCCCCGGGCTGCGTCTAGAACGTGAGCGGATCGGTCAGGCGCACCCAGCGCCCGCCCTTCACCACCGCCAGGAACGAGGAGTTGGCGCCCTGATGCTTGTCGGGGCCGAAGTTGGCCTCGGGGCCGTTGAAGATGTCGCGGTAGCCCTTGATGGACTCCAGGCCCTTGACGAAGTTGTCGGTGGTCAGCTCGGGGCCGGTCTTCTCCAGCCCCAGCACCGTCAGGTCGGCGGCCACGTGCCCGTAGATGGCGCCGATATTGGGATCGACCTTGTAGCGCTCCTTGTAACGATCGAACCACTTCTGGGCGGGCGCGCCCAGCGTGTCGTGATAGGGCATGGCGGTCAGGCCCATGGCGTAGAAGCCTTCCGTCACGCCGCCCTGGGCGGCCGCCACGAAGAGGTCATAGGACGCGGCGGAGCCCAGGAAGTCCACGTCGGTCCAGCCCATCTTGCGCGCGGTGGCGTACGGCACGATCGAGTCGCGCACGATGGTGCCGAGCACCACCAGATCGCAGTTGGCGGCCTTCAGCTTGGTGACCTGCGCGCTGAAGTCCTGGTCGGTCGGCTTGTGGGTGACCGTCTCCACGATCTTGAGCTTCATCTTCTCGGCCTGGGCCTGCACGCCGTCGAGCACTTCCTTGCCGAAGTCGGTGTCCTGGTACATCGCGCAGAGCGCCTTCTTGCCCTTGTTGGTCACGAAGTAGTTGATGCCCGCCTTCACCTGGTCGACGTAGCTGGCCGCCCCGTAGAACTTCAGCTTGTGGAAGGGGTCGTACATCGAGCGGGCGGCGGAGAGCGGGAAGAGATTCAGCACTCCGGCGTCGAACTGATCCTTGAACAGCGCATTGTTCATCGGGGTGCCGAGGCCACCCACGATCGCGAAGACGCGGTCGCGGTTGAAGAGCTTGGCCCCCGCCTGGACCGCGCGCGGCACCTGGTACTGGGTGTCCTCGATGACGAGGCGGATCTTGCGGCCGTGGATGCCGCCCGCCTCGTTGACCTCGTCGAAGCGCATCTTCACCGCGTTCGAGGAGGACACCCCGTAGGTGGCGGCGGGGCCGGAGAGGTCGGTGTGCATGCCGAGCACGATCTCGGTCTTGGTGACGCCGCGCGTCTCCTTCTGGGCCGTCGCCACGCCCGCGAAGGCCACCACCGCCGCCAGCACGCTGACTGCGAGTCGCTTCTTCATCCTTGGCTCCTTTCGTACATGCCGTCGATCAGGTCCTTGTACTTCACGTTGACGAAGGTGCGCTTCAGCTTCATGGTCGGGGTCAGCTCCTCGTCCTCCGCGGTGAGGAGCTGCTCGATCAGCCGGAACGCCTTGATGGTCTCCACCCGCGCGAGCTCCCGGTTCACGCGCTCGATCTCGCTCCAGATCAGGTCCTGCACCTCGCGGGCCCGGCAGAGGGAGGCGAAGTTGCTGAACGGCACGTTCCGCTCCTGGGCGAACTGGGCCACCGTCTCGTGGTCGATCATGACGAGGCAGGAGAGGAACTTGCGCTGGTCCCCGATCACCACCGCGTCGGAGATGAAGGGCGAGAACTTGAGCTGGTTCTCGATCTCGGACGGGGTGACGTTCTTGCCGCCCGCGGTGATGATGATGTCCTTCATGCGGTCGGTGATGCGGACGAAACCGTCGGCGTCGATGGTGCCCACGTCGCCGGTGTACAGCCACCCGTCCACGATGGTCTCCGCGGTCTTCTCCGGCTTGCCGTAGTAGCCCATGAACACGTGCGGGCCCTTGAGCAGGATCTCGCCCGCCGGGGACAGGCGCACTTCGGTCTCCGGCCGGGCTACCCCCACCGTGCCGAGCTTGATGCGATTGGGAGGCATCGCGGTGGCGAGGCCAGTGTTCTCGGTCTGGCCGTAGACCTCGTACATGTCGAGCCCGAGGGCCAGGTACCAGCGGATCAGGTCCGGGGCGATGGGGGCGGCGCCGGTGGCGACGCCGCGGGCGCGATGCAGCCCGATCGAGCGCTTGACGTTGTCGAGCACGAGGAAGTCGGCCACCCGGAACGCGGCCCGCAGGGCCAGGGACGGCCGGCGCCCCTCGATCCGGCGACCGGCCAGACGCAGCCCGATGCGGATGGCCCGGTCGTAGGCGAAGCGGCCGAGCCAGGTGGCGTCCCGCATGCGCAGCGCCACCCCGGAGTAGAACTTCTCCCAGATCCGCGGCACCGCGAAGAACAGCGCGGGCGCCACTTCGCGGATATTCTCCGGGACCGTGTCGATGCTCTCCGCGAAGTTCACGGTGGCGCCGGTATAGAGCGGGTTGAAGACCGTGAACGTCCGCTCGGCCACGTGGCAGAGGGGCAGGAAGGAGAGCTGCTGGTCGCCTTCGCGCAGGGGGGTGATGAAGTCGGCGTACTCGAGCTGGAACAGGATATTGCGGTGGCTCAGCATCGCCCCCTTGGGCGGGCCGGTGGTGCCGGAGGTGTAGACCAGGATGGCCAGGTCCTCGGGGCGGGGGAGCTCGACGAGCCGGTCGTAGGCCTCGGGATGCTCGCGGTCGTGGGCGTCGCCCAGCTCGAGGAGGGCCTCGAAGGTCATCACCTGGTCGTCCTGGAAGGCGTGCAGCCCGTCCATGTCGAAGACGAAGATCTTCACCAGCTCCGGGCAGCGCCCGCGGACTGCCAGCGCCTTGTCGAGCTGCTCCTCGTTCTCCACGAAGAGGAAGCGGGTGCCGCTGTCGTTGACGATGTACTCGACCTGGCGGGCCGAGTCGGTCGTGTAGATGCCGTTGGGGATCGCCGCGACCGACATGATGCCGAGATCGGTGTAGAGCCACTCCGGACAATTGTCCGCCATGATCGAGACCACGTCCCCGGGCCGGAGGCCCAGCGCCACCAGCCCGAGCCCCACCGCGCGTGCCTGCCGGCCGTACTCGCGCCACGAGATGGCCCGCCAGATCCCGAGGTGCTTCTCCCGCATGGCCACCCGGTCGCCGCGCTCCCGCACCACGTGACGGAAGAGCTTCGGCAGGGTGTCCTGGCCGTGCACGGTCACGGGCCGGGCGGCCTCGGTAGGGGAGGGGGCGGGGCGAGTCGTCAGCGCCATGTCTTCTTCCTTTTCCAGCGCCGCGTCCCGCGGACGCTCGACTCCTTGAGGCCCAGGTAGAACTCCCGGATATCGTCCTTCTGGAGCAGCCGCTCGCAGGTATCTTCCATCACGATCCGGCCCAGCTCCAAGACATAGCCGTAATCCGCGGTCTGGAGGGCCAGGTTCGCGTTCTGCTCCACCAGGAGCACGGTGACCCCGCGCTCGCGGTTGATGCGCCGGATGATGTCGAAGATGTCCTTGACCAGCTTGGGGGCCAGGCCGAGCGAGGGCTCGTCCAGCAGCATGACCTTGGGCCGCGCCATGAGCGCCCGCCCGATGGCCAGCATCTGCTGCTCGCCCCCCGAGAGCGAGCCGGCCCGCTGCTCGGCGCGCGCGGCGAGGACCGGGAAGTACTCGGTGACCATCTCGAGATCCTGGGCCACCGCGTCGGTGTCGCGGCGGGGGTAGGCGCCCATGCGCAGGTTCTCCCACACCGAGAGGAACGGGAACACCTCGCGGCCCTCCGGCACGTGGGAGAGCCCGAGGCGGGCGACCCGGTCCGGATCGAGCCCGTGGATGGGGCGGCCCTCGAGCGTCACGCTGCCCTCTGCGGATCCATGACCCCGGAGACGGTCTTGAGGATGGTCGTCTTGCCCGCCCCGTTGGCCCCCAAGATCGTCA
>WNFG01002849.1_pt1 | contig 14477 bp, 9 predicted proteins | sample 5400431 | NCBI WGS metagenome assembly WNFG01 (sample SAMN13153346, study PRJNA577476) | soil metagenome | isolation source: 120 cm saprolite under Douglas fir tree site 2 hole 3 replicate 2 | place: USA:California | collected 2015-04-18
TTCTCTGGCTTGTAACCGGTCATAAGACAAGCACAGATCTTTCGTTTCAAAGCGGCAACTGGGGCTTAAAAAGCAGCAACTTTACATTCTACGGTACGGTGATCCTGGCATTGCTCGGTATCGAAGTTCCATTAAATATGGGTGTAGAAATCAGAGACGTGCGCTCGATCAAGCGCTACCTGATCTGGGGATCGATCATTGTAATGATTGCCTATCTCATTACCACCTTCGCGGTATTGGTGGCTGTACCACTCAAGAATCAAGGTAGCCCTGCTGGAATCACCGAAGCAGTGCACATGGGTTTTGGTTCGGCAGGTACTGTGCTGTCGGCCATTGTTGACGTTTTCCTGATTGGGTTTTTTATGGTTGTTATCACCGTCTTCAATTACTCCTACGCGCGCTTGCTTTTCGTCTCAGGACTGGACCGCCGGCTTCCGGCTATTATCAGTAAGGTGAGCAGCAAGAAGGTTCCCTGGGTAGCTGTTTTAACGCAGACCATCATTGGAATTTCTTTCACCGCCATTATCTTTGTCCTGGCACCATCAGTTATATCATTTAAGCCGGCTGAGCTCCCAACAGGACTCTCAACGGTCGTGTACAGCATTCTTAATGCATCCGTCGCAGTTGTCTGGTGTGTCTCGATGTCTTTTCTCTTTATCGACGTGATCATCATTCGCCGTCGCTATCGTGACCTCTTTCAGCGCATCCGTCTCGCACCAGTCTGGGTTTTCTACCTTTGCTCCGTCGTCGGCACCATCGCCAGCATTTTCGGCATCGTTGTCATTTTTACCTCGCCCTGGACAAACTTTTTCTCTCCCAGACTATGGTGGCAATGGGATATCTGGATTGCCAGTATTGCCGCTGCCTCCCTGCTTGTCGCCGTTGTCGGCTTCTATATCGGACAACGCACGCTCAAAAGCGATCTCCGGGACGAGGAGATCATTAAAGTAGTTACGAATTGATAGAGATTATATAGAAGAGAGCAAGAGGAAGTATCTCTATGTTAATAACAGATCAAAGAAGTTCAATACTCAGGTCAGAACGTATTGCGGGTGGTATTCTTCCAAAAGTTCTCAGCTCTTTCGATATGCTTGCTATTTTCGTTGCCATAGTTCTCTGGATACCGAATGCAGCAACGGTGACAGGGGCAGGAGCAGCCGTTTTCGTCTACTGGGGATTGGGTTTCATTACCTGCCTCATCCCTGGAGCCATCGTGACCGGGCAGCTTGGTTTGATGTTCCCTGGTGAGGGATCAATTTACGTCTGGACTACGAAAGCTTTTGGCAACTTCGTAGGCTTTCTAGGAGGCTTTTGTGCCTGGTGGCCCGGTATTCTCGTCATCATCAGCGGAAGCAATTATGTCGTTACCTATATTCAGAGCTTAGAAAATCTCTATCATCTGCCATTGCTGCCAGCAGAATCACAAGGCCTGGTCATCATTCTGCTTATTACCATTTCCTTTCTTCTTTCAATACTACGCTTTCGCCTGACACAGAACCTGGTAAATATAATTTTTCTCATCTATGGCAGTGTTATTGTATTGATCGGTGTGGCAGGATTGGCCTGGTTAATAACAGGCCATTCACCGCACTCTGATTTCTCCATACACCAATGGGTTCCGAAATGGAGCAATCTCACGTTCTATGGTCTGGTCATCCTGGCGCTCTTAGGCATTGAGGTTCCTTTGAATATGGGCGTAGAAATCAAGGACAAGCGCTCAATCACCCACTATCTCCTCTGGGGATCAGTAGTTGTGATGGCCGCTTATCTGATTGTGACTTTCGGAGTGATGATAGCCGTACCAGCGCATCAGCAGGATCCCTCGGCCCTGGTAGAAGCCATTCATCAAGGGTTTGCCGGCCCACTTGGTCTGTTTCTGGCAACCATTGCCAATCTTTTCCTGATTGGCTTCTTTGTTTTTGTGTGCGCAGTCTATAATTACTCGTATGCGCGCTTGCTCTTTGTCTCAGGGCTGGACCGCCGCCTGCCAATCGCAATAAGTAAAATCAATGGCAACAAGGTTCCCTGGATCGCTGTGCTTGCTCAGAGCGCGCTTGCTGCGCTTCTTGCAGCTTTCATATTTATTCTTGCGCCTACTATCATCCCCAAAGTCCAAAACGTCTCAAACATCATGTCTGACATACTGCTGGCAGCCGCGACCATCTTCTGGAGCATGTCGATGATCTTTCTTTTTATCGATGTCATTACTATTCGCCGCAAATTCCAGCATACCTTTGCGCGCGTTCGTCTCGCGCCCGACTGGGTTTTCACGTTGTGTGCTCTCGTTGGCATCGTTGCCAATGGAGTAGGAATAGTCGTCATTTTTACCAATCCCTGGACAAACTCTCTCGATAGGGAACCTTGGGATTTATGGCTGGTAGGCATTACCATCATTGCCTTGATCGTCGCCGTGGCTGTGTTCTTCATCGGGAAGCAAACAATACGCAAAGGTATGAGCGACGAAGAGTTGATTGCCGAGGTGACGCGCTGACTCTTGACATACATAGAGATACACGCTGTTTACCTGATTGGCAAGTTTGTAAAAAAAACGCGGTAAGGTGTTTATGCAAATGCCACTTCTCAATGGACGCTATCTGCTCCTGAGCCATCTAGGGAAAGGTGGAATGGGTGTTGTTTATAAAGCAGCCGATACATTATTTGATAATCGCCCGGTAGCCATCAAGGAGATGAGCCAGAGACATTTGCCTATACGGGAAATAGCCAGTGTTACCGCTATATTCACACGCGAGGCATCGTTACTGGCGAACCTTTCGCATCAAAACTTGCCTCGAATTTACGATCGATTCCGCGAAAATAACAATTCATACCTGGTCATGGACTTCATCGATGGTGACACACTGGCAGAGATACTTCAGCAGGCCGGGGGTCAAGGACTGCTGGTTGAGGAGGTCTTGCTCATCGCTGAACAACTCTGTTCGGTGCTTTATTACTTGCATACACATCAGCCCCCAATTATTTTCCGCGATCTAAAACCCGGCAATGTCATGATTACCTCTACTGGAGATCATCTCTATCTCATTGACTTCGGCATCGCTCGCATCTTTAAGCCTGCGCAGCTACAGGATACACTTGCGTTTGGCACTCATGGATATGCACCACCAGAGCAGTATGGCGGAGCAACAACTGAGCGCTCCGATATTTTTAGTTTTGGCGTAACACTGCATCAACTGCTTACCGGATTTGACCCTGTACAGGCAATGGCTCGTTCCAACTTCCCACCGGTCCAGCAACTCAATCCACAGGTCCCCCCACAACTGGAAAAGCTCATCGCGCAAATGGTGGAAATGGACCCGGAAAGAAGGCCACCTTCCATACTGGAAGTCAAACGGGAATTGCAGCGTATTAAGCAAGAGCTTCAACGCGGCAATTTCGCACCTTCTCTCACCGCATCAGGAAAAGTGATCGTTCCAGCTCTGCCTGAGACAGCTGTAGGAACGATACTCCGTACCTATCGGAAACATACCGATAGCATTCAAGCGATTGTATGGTCGCCCGACGGCAAATATCTCGCTACCGGCGGTAGAGACAAGCTGGTACATGTCTGGGACGTGACAACCGGTGATGAAATATTTACCTATGCCAGGCATTCTACCTATGTCTATAGCCTGGCATGGTCACCAGATGGAAAACGGATTATTTCAACCAGTTTCGCAACTGCGCATGTCTGGGATGCTCTCACAGGTGATAATGTCGTTGTCTATCACGATCACTCGTTATGGGTCTATACGTCAGCGTGGTCCTCTGATGGCCGCTTCATCGCCACAGGCGGCGCGGAGGGGGAAGTTCACTTCTGGACTGACCTTTCAGGAAGAACCATCTATAAGTACCAGGCATCTTCCAGGGTGGTAAAAGCTGTAGCATGGTCTCATGAGGTGGGAAGCACAAAGATTGTTGCCGGGTGTGAAGATGCTACAGCGCATAGCTGGAACGCAGCTACAGGAGATACGGCTCTCATTTATAAGGGGCACGCCAAAGAAATCACCAGTGTAGCCTGGTCACCAAATGACCACCAGGTCGTTTCTGGCAGTAGAGACAAGACTGTTCAGCTATGGGATGCATGTGTGGGCAAGACTCTCGGCACCTATCGTGGTCATACGAAAGAAGTAGCTGCAGTGGCGTGGTCGCCTGGTGGAAAATTCATCGCTTCTGCTGGTGAGGATAAGACGGTGCGCATCTGGGATGTAGCTACAGGGAACACAACGTACATCTATCACTGCCACACGAGCACAGTGTGTGCCATTGCATGGTCGCCGGATGGGACCCGTATCGCGTCCGCTGGCGATGATAAAACAGTACAAATATGGCAGGCATCCTGAGATTCCATCTGTGCTACTCATCGCACGTGCTTCGTTTACTCATCTTGCTGTATTGGCAGTCTCTCTATAACTCCGCTACAATATGTACAGAACATAGTTAACTTTGGGCCATAGATCTTCTCAGCCCATGCTTCTCTTTTAAGCTAGACAAAAGTATGAAAGTAGTAATTTCCAATCCGCCTGGGGCGCGCAAAACAACTGGGACCGGGAAATGGCCCACGATTAGTGACCAGGAACTGTTGATCAGAACCTTACGCGAAGCAGCCGGACGTGCTGCTCAACAACAACGAACTGTACTTGCTAGTTTTACACAGCCGGTTGAGTGGTGTGACACGATCCGGGCCTTTACTGGGGCCAGGCGGGCGGGGCTGGGAGAGTGCTTTTTCTGGGAGCAGCCGGCAGAGCAAAATACGCTCGTAGGTGTAGGTGCCGCAACAACCATCGAAACAAATGGAAGCACGTGCTTTATTGATGCCGCCTCTGCCTGGCGCACCTTACTGCAGGACGCAGTTGTCACATATGCACCCGCAGCGGTGCCCACTCCTGGCAGTGGCCCCGTACTCTTTGGCGGATTTGCCTTTGATCCACTCTCCCCGCGCACTCCACTCTGGGCCGGATTTCCTGGTGGATTGCTCATTTTACCCAGGTTCCTCCTGAGCTACAGTGCCAATTACGTGACACTCACAATAAACAGAATGGTCCGGGCATCTGATACGATCGAGCAAAGCGCGCAGGAGATTGAAGCTGATGTGCGACATCTACAAGCCGCTATAGAGCATGCCCCAACGATACCTCGAGAGGAGACAGCTAGCCAGCGCTCTATACATGAAATACGACCCGCATCTGAGTGGATGGAAATGGTGGCAGACATAGTGGATATGATCCAGCATGGTGCTTTCGAGAAGGTAGTGCTCGCACGTGATATACAGGTAAAGCTGGATGATCCTAGTGCAGCGTTTGATATCGGTATCATCCTCCAGAGGCTGCGCGAGAGCTATCCGGCCGCTTACGTGTTTGCCGTACAGCGCGGAGAACGCTTCTTCATGGGTGCAACCCCCGAGCGGCTCGTCCAGGCCCAGGATGGCCGGATACACACGATGGCATTAGCGGGGACAGCGCGGCGCGGTGAAACCGGAGAAGAAGATGCGCAGCTTGGTACCGAACTTTTACAGAGTGAGAAGAATAAGAGCGAGCACGCAATTGTCGTAGCCATGATGCGGGAAGCCCTTCAGCATCACTGCACTACTGTGCATATCTCCGCTGCGCCCCAACTGCTCAAACTGAAGAACGTTCAGCACCTGAAAACTCCCATTGCCGGTGAACTCATTCCGGGACGATGCATTCTTGATGTGATAGCAGACCTGCACCCCACGCCTGCCGTTGGCGGCTTCCCACGCCATGCTGCTCTTGAAGCTATACGAAACACCGAGAAGCTAGATAGAGGCTGGTACGCTGGGCCGCTTGGCTGGATTGGCGCGAGTGGTCATGGCGAGTTCGCCGTGGCGCTGCGTTCCGGGCTGATCGATGGCGGTAAGGCTACGCTCTTTGCAGGGTGCGGCATCGTTTCCGGCTCTGATCCCCAGGCTGAATATGCAGAGTCTTGTTTGAAATTTCAAGTGATGCTGCGTGGATTGGGTGGCGAACCTCTTGATAGCCAGCCTGCCAACGCCGCTGCGCGGCTACCAAGAATGTCCGGGGGACATTCGCGGAGCAGTCAGGCAGGCTACAAGGAACGTGGCAGCAATTGAGGGTGAAGCATGTCGAGTGTATCTGCTAAGAAACAAGACCCGGCAAACCCCACACATGTCTATGTTGGCGCGTTTGTGGATGAGTTACAGCGAGCCGGTGTACGAAACGTGGTGATCTGTCCGGGTTCCCGTTCTACCCCTCTGGCTATGGCATTTGCGGCCCAGCCAGGTATGCGCATCTGGATGCAGGTGGACGAGCGTTCAGCCGCCTACTTCGGTCTGGGGATGGCTAAGCGGTTGTGCCAACCAGTGGCATTGCTTTGTACATCGGGCACAGCCGCGGCAAACTTTATGCCCGCAGTTGTCGAGGCAAAATTAACACACGTGCCTTTACTGGTACTGACGGCAGATCGCCCTCATGAACTGCGTGATAATGGTGCGCCACAGAGCATTGATCAGAATCGGCTCTACGGGACTTATGTGAAGTGGTTTGTAGAGGTTGCTCTACCCGAAGCGACAAATGTAGCCCTTCGCTATATTCGTACCATTGCAGTCCGAGCCGCTGCGTCAGTTCAGGCTAATCCTGCCGGTCCGGTGCATCTCAATTTTCCATTCCGCGAGCCATTAACGCCTGAGCCAATTCCTGGTCAATCCCTGCCTCCAGTCGCACAGCGTGATCTCGTTGCCTGGCAGGGTAGGCCAGACAACGCTCCCTTCGTCGAAGTTCGCGAAGCGCCATTGGACGTACCTGCAGCTACGACTATGGGATATCTTATGGACATGGTGCGTGGAGCGCGGCGTGGGCTCATCATCGTTGGTCCAAACGATGATCTCGCATTGGTAGAGCCAATCGTGCGGCTGGCCCGTCACCTTGGTTATCCTATTCTGGCCGATCCGCTTTCGCAACTGCGCTGCGGGGATCATGATCAAGTCATGGTGCTTTCCAGCTACGATGCTTTCTTGCGCATCGACTCCTTCATCGAAAGCGCGCAGCCAGAGCTTATACTCCGTTTTGGTGCCATGCCGACATCCAAACCCCTACTGCTCTACCTGAAACGGTATGCATCTTGCCCCCTGGTGATAATAGATGGACATGGCGGCTGGGAGGAACCAACGCAGCTCGCGAGCGAACTCTTTCATGCCAATCCTGCTGCCCTGTGTCAAGCACTTCTTGATCAGCGTGAAGAAATACAGCCATCTGTGTCTCAAGCATGGTTAACCACGTGGCAAGATGCGGACAAGCTGACACGGCAAACATTACAGTACGCCGTCCAGGATTTCAACGAACTCTTCGAGGGACGAGTTTTTACCGAACTCGCCGGGCTGTTACCGGATGGTGCAACGCTCTACACGGGCAACAGCATGCCGGTGCGCGACCTGGATACCTTTTTCTGGTGCAGCGAACATCGCATACGGATCATGGGTAACCGTGGCGCAAGCGGCATCGACGGGGTCGTCTCCAGCGCTCTAGGCGCGAGTGCGGGGGCAGGGCCGAATGAACCAACAGTCCTGGTGCTTGGCGATCTCTCGTTCTTCCACGATCTCAATGGACTGCTCGCCGCCCGATTATACCAGCTTGACCTGATCATCGTGCTGATCAACAATGATGGTGGGGGCATCTTCTCTTTCTTGCCGCAGGCCGCCTATCCAGAGCATTTTGAACAACTTTACGGCACGCCCACAGGGCTGGATTTTCGCCTCGCGGTGCAGATGTATGGTGGGCAGTTTCAAAGGGAAGAGAGCTGGGAGCAGTTCCGCAAGGCAGTGAGCCAGGGGCTAAATACTGGCGGTTTACATGTTATTGAGATCCCTACCGAACGTACCAGCAATGTCAAAATGCATCGCCAGCTCTGGGAGGTAATCGGGAAAACCCTCAACGAGCGGGGCATAGGCACGAAGGATTGAACATGGAAAGCATGTTTGTGCAGGTGAATGGTGTACGGCTTGGAGTTGAACAGCGCGGCGAAGCTGAAAAGAGCGATCCTGTGCTGGTCATGCTGCACGGCTTTACCGGAAGTGCGGCGGGATGGGGTCGCCAGCTGGACACACTTGCTGCTTATGGTTTGCGCGTAATCGCACTTGATTTGCTTGGTCATGGGCAATCTGATGCTCCTGGCGATCCGCGGCGCTATGCAATTGAGCACTGCCAGCAAGATATCCTGGCGGCGCTGCAAGAGCTTGGTGTGAGCAAGGGCCAGGCGATACTCTTTGGCTATTCGATGGGTGGCCGCATAGCGCTCTACACAGCATTTTCAGGATTCTTTCGCGCCCTCATCCTGGAGAGCGCATCGCCTGGATTGGAAAATCCGGCTGAACGTGAGCAGCGGCGCACCAGCGATGAAGCACTGGCTGCAAGCATAGAGCGCGATGGTGTACAGGCGTTTATCGAGCGTTGGGAAAAGCTGCCACTGTTTGCCAGCCAGAGGACACTACCATTCGAATCCAGGGAGGCGTTGCGCAGACAGCGCCTGCAAAATAGCGCTTCCGGACTGGCGCAGAGCTTGCGTGGCGTCGGTACAGGTATCCAGCCATCTCTGTACGCTCGACTGCCAATGTTGCATGTACCTGTACTGCTGATTGCTGGCGAGCTTGATACGAAATTCACAGCGATAGCCCGGCATATGGCCAGAGCGCTACCACAAGCACAACTGCATATCGTATCAGGTGCAGGTCACACAGTTCACCTGGAACGGCCAGAGGAATTTGCTTCCCTCATAGGGAATTTCAGCCTATCCATGATCATAGGCGGTTCGTCAGTCGTAACAGACACAAAGATACAGGGGCAAGCCCAATAATAACAAAACGAGGAGAATTATATGCCAGTAGAATGGAAGAAAGTCCGCGACTATACAGACATTATTTTTGAGAAAGCCGAGGGCATGGGAAAGATTACCATCAATCGACCCGAGGTGCGCAATGCGTTCCGGCCAGAGACGCTGACGGAATTGATAGATGCCTTCAACGACTGCCGCGAAGACCCGGAGATTGGCGTAGTCATCCTTACAGGTGCGGGCGATAAAGCGTTCTGCTCTGGTGGGGATCAGCGCGTTCGGGGCCATGGTGGATACGTTGGCAGTGACGGTGTGCCTCGCCTGAATGCGCTCGACTTACAGAAGGTCATTAAGTATCTTCCCAAACCAGTCATCGCCATGGTTGCAGGCTATGCCATTGGCGGTGGTCACGTGCTGCACCTGCTCTGCGACCTGACTATTGCCGCCGACAACGCCAGGTTTGGGCAGACTGGTCCTAAAGTTGGCAGTTTTGATGCCGGTTGGGGAGCTACCTACATGGCACGCGTCGTCGGTCACAAAAAAGCCCGTGAGATCTGGTATCTCTGCCGGCAGTACACTGCTCAGGAGGCCCTGGATATGGGATTGGTTAACACTGTAGTGCCGTTGGAACGCCTGGAAGAAGAGACTATCCAATGGGCAAAGGAGATACTGGAGAAAAGCCCAATTGCCCTACGCTTCCTGAAAGCGGCTTTCAATGCAGACACCGACGGTCTGGCGGGTATTCAAGAGCTGGCCGGCAATGCAACAATGCTCTACTACATGACTGAAGAGGGTCAGGAGGGGAGAAATGCCTTCCTGGAGAAGCGCGAGCCCGATTTTTCCAGGTTCCCGCGCTTGCCTTAGTGCATAATCAAGAGGTCATTTCTCTTCCTGTAGGGGCGAGGGAGGTGAGGAGAGGCGGAGTGGGCCTTGCTCCTTTCGTCTCGGCTGAGCGCGAACGCTATGCCTTGGGTCTCGCCTGAGTGCGAAGCACTAGCGACGCAGTCGCGTTGGCGAGACCGATAGGTTCAGTTGCGCAGCAACGTTGCCGAGACGGATAAGTGCCAGGCAAGACGGATAAGTGCCAATGGCATTGATTCCAACTAATTGCTGCATGCAGCAGCAAACTGAACAGATTTCCCTGAGGAAACCTAGACGATCAGATCAGTCGTGTGCCTGTGTGCTGCGACGAAGAGCGGCTTGCTAAGCCCTGAGTACCCTAAGGCACACACAGCAGAGCAGGTAGCGGCGATTTGCCCAGGGTCACCTGAGATGGCAGAGGCCTCCTTTCACGTTATTGAGCGATAAACTCATAAATGTCTGGACCCAGCCAGTTGGGTAGGCCCGTTTTCGGCTTGTGCCGCGAGTTGGAACTCTTGCGGCCTGGCCTCCCCGGATCGGCAGGATAACACGGGGTGCGTTCGAGCACCAAGTCCGCAGGCCGCGGCACGATGTCGGCTGCCGCGATGACTGGCACCTGAAGCCGCAGGCGGCTGGAAGGGCGAATGAAGCCCAGTTGTCTGCCCCGCTGCACACACAGCGCGATGGGGTCCTGCCCGCTGACCAGCAGCGTGGGCATCGAGCGAACCACTAAGGGCATGGACACCTCAAACGGGTCGACGTGAGCTTGACAGGCGATCTCCATACGCATGGCCTGGAGCAGTTGCGCAATGATCAGACAGGCCCAGATCTGTTGCAAGATCCCCGTCACCTTGCTCTGCCACCACAGATGCAACTCCAACTGCTCTTTGAGCAGCAAGAAGGCCAGTTCGCTATCCCAGCGCCGCGCATACAAGCGCACCAGGTCGCCTACCGACAGCACGCGCGGATCGAGCACATTGGTCAGATACTCGTGCGTGCAGCAGCCGACCCGCACCCGCACCAGCCGCACGACAGCACGTGCCTTCGCCTGATGATGGCCTAGCCACACCAGGCCATCGAAGACCTCTTCGCTCTCGTAGAGCGTATGCACCACCGTGTAACTCGTCTTCTCACGCAGGCGACACACATACCACAGGGTGCGTGTCGTCAACTCGTCAAGCCACTCGAAGCCAAAGTAGCCCAGATCGAAGAGCAGCAAGGTGCCCTTGCACAGTCCCGCCAGCATGGCACGGGCATGCACTTTGCAGTTCTGCTGCGCATCGGCCACATAGTCAATGCGTTGCCATAACTGCAGGCGCACATCAAACAGCGTGGCCAGTTTGCCCGGCAACAACTCCACGGCCCCTTTCTTGAAGTGACGCAGACTGGGCAACTTGCGCGCCAAGGGGTCTAACGTCGTTTCATCCAGCGCCAGCACCGCTCGGGCAAATGGGGCCAGGGCTTCCCACGACTGCACGGAAAGCAACGGCTGGATCCAAGCGGCGAGCATGCGGCTGAGTTGCTCAAACAACGCTTGCAACGGCTCCGTCCCGCCGCTGTCCAGCCGCGCATACACCGCCTGATCACAGATGTCGTAGCCCTGGCACACCAACGCACGCCACACGTCGCGCACCCCACGCGCACGATGCAAGACACACAACAACACCCTGCTCCACAAGACCGCAGCGGGGAGTTCGCAGGGCCGACCTGGCCCTTTGGGGTCTGCTGCTGCACTCGCTGCCTGGCTCTGCTGTCTCCTCACCCAGCGCTCGACATACCCTTTGAACTGCTCAACAAACGCACTCGTTGCCATTCCTGGTGTGGCTATGGTAGTATACATCTAAGAGGGTTCCTTTCTGGTTCTAGATTGGTTCGTTTCCCAAAAAGTAGTATCCTCTCTGGATGTTGATTTGGCAACCCTTTCTCTTCTTGTTCGTCCTTTCCCTATTAGTTGGAATCAATGGTGCCAATGGTCGCCCGTCGTCCTTTCTCCTTTTGATGCAAGAGGTAACACAGCGATACAACCGATACAAGAGACACAAATGACACAAATGACACAAACTTCTTTGGAAATACATCAGGTACGCTGGCAGCATGAAGATCGTTGATGTTCAGTGGCGCAGCTATCGCCTACCGTTCCTTAACAGCTTCAGCACAGCTCACAGTGTAATGACGTCACGTGAGGGGATAATTGTTCAGGTGACTACCGGGCAGGGGAGCTCTGGTATTGGAGAGATAGCGCCACTTCCAGCACTTGGTGGAGGAAGCCTTGCAGATGCCCGCACGCTTCTTCCGAAACTGGTTGCGCGTCTTCACCATAAGACACTTCATGAAGCGTTGGACCTTGTGCTCACCGGGTGGAAAGCAGGTACAGAGGCTGCCTCGACGCTCTGCGGGCTGGAAATCGCACTGCTTGATCTGATTGGCAAAGCAGAGGGATGTAGAGTCTGTACGCTGCTCTCTCCAGCCGGTACTGCAACACGAGCAGCCGTGCCAGTCAACGCCGTTATCAGCGCAAGAGCAACGGAGGCAGCAATTGCGACTGCACGGGATGCCAGGAAGAACGGTTTTCGCTGTGTAAAGCTTAAAGTAGGATGGGGAGTGAGTATCCACGAAGAGATAGAGCGTGTAGCAGCGGTGCGTGATGCAATCGGGCCGGCTATGCATCTCCGCCTGGATGCGAATGAGGCCTGGAATCTTGAGGAAGCAATCGCTACCCTCTCTCAATGCGTCCCATATGACATACAGTATGTCGAGCAGCCCCTGAAGGCACACGATCTTGCAGGAATGCGTACTCTCCGGCAGGCTCTACCCATCCCGATTGCGGCTGACGAAGCATTGCACAGCCTGGAGAGTGCCCGTCTCGTCCTCGATAGCGAAGCGGCTGATATCCTGGTTATCAAGCCCCAGCTTGCTGGTGGACTACGTGTTGGGCAGCGGATCATCCAGGCTGCGACAGAGCGGGGTGTACGCAGCGTCATTACAAGCACGCTCGAGGCAGGTATTGGCCTGGTAGCTGCGCTGCACCTCGCCGCTGCATCACCTGCTGTAACGCTTGAGTGTGGTCTTGCGACTCTTGATCTGTTGAGTGATGACTTGCTCATTGATGACCTGCCCGTCCGCGATGGCTTCCTTACAGTTCCAACAGGCCCTGGCTTAGGAGTTGCGCTGGACTGGGAGGCGCTGGATAGATATGGCTTAAGAGGTCTCAATTGAATTCATCCGGCATTTTTCTACCCGATTGGCTGGCCCGTTGCGCTGAGAACCGCCCTGGACACCTCGCGGTGCAATGTGACCAGGTGCAATGGAGCTTTGCAGAGCTTGATCGCCAGGCGACAAAGCTTGCACGGCAACTTGCTGCGATAGGCGTCCAGGAGGGAAATCGTGTAGCCCTGCTGGCCGCCAGCGGCTTGCCCTACGTCGCGTTTGTTCACGCACTGGCACGGCTTGGGGCTATCCTGGTGCCTCTTAACCTGCGTTTGACCCTGGAAGAGCTATGCTGGCAGGTTCGCGATGTGCATGCCTCGCTCCTCGTCTGTGATGCAGATTATGCGAGTCTAGCCCATGAGATCGGACGCGCTGTACCACAATTGCCTCTTGCAACGCTGGCAACCGGGTCAAAAAGGGGTGAAACGGTTTTAAGTGAGCTTCCTGAAAACGATGCACCCCTGCGAACCCTTATTGACCTCGATGCTCCACAGGCCATCCTGTACACATCAGGTACAACTGGTCAGCCGAAAGGTGTAATCATCACATATGGCATGCAGTGGTGGAATGCCGTTGGCTCGGCTCTCAATCTTGGGCACAGTCCTGACGATCGCTGGCTTGCCTGCCTGCCGCTCTTCCACATAGGTGGCCTCTCGATTCTAATGCGCAGTGTCATCTATGGGACCAGCGTGGTGGTACACAAAAAATTTGATCCTTTTATCGTCAATCACGCCATATATGAGGACAAGATAACCATTATCTCGGTAGTTGCCGTGATGCTGCAGCGCATGCTCGCTGCTCTCGACACCGACGGGAGAGGAGCCGGCTATCCCTCAACGCTACGTTGTGTGCTGCTTGGCGGCGGTCCCGTTCCCTATCCACTACTTGAAGCATGCATGCTTCGTAATATTCCTGTCGTACAGACGTACGGTCTAACTGAAGCTTGTTCGCAGGCGGTGACGCTTTCACCGGCAGATGCAATGCGCAAACCTGGTTCTGCAGGACGCCCACTCCCTCCTGTCCAGTTACGCATCATGCGTGATAACAGCTCAGCATCTCCTGGAGAGCCAGGCGAGATATTTCTGAAAGGGCCAACAATCACCCCTGGCTACGTAGATAGGCCAGAGGCAACAGCTCAAGCATTTCAAGACGGCTGGTTCGCTACAGGTGACATTGGCTATCTTGATAAAGATGGCTATCTCTACGTACTTGACCGCCGTGCTGACCTTATTATCTGTGGTGGAGAGAATGTATACCCTGCAGAGATTGAATCCGTCCTGCTATCTCATCCCGGCATAGTAGAGGCCGGCGTGTGTGGACAGGCAGATGCGCAGTGGGGACAGGTGCCCGTTGCCTTTGTTGTTCTCAAAGCCGGTAGCACAGTAAGTGCCGGGGAGTTACTAGACTATCTAGCGCAAAAACTGGCTCGTTATAAACTACCCCGGGCTATCTACTTTACCGGACATCTGCCACGTACTTCCTCAGGGAAGCTTTTACGCCGGGAACTACCTCGATTGCTGCAAACTCCGTATAAATAAACAGTGCCAAATAAACTTATTTCAGTCAACGAAGTTACTTATCACTGCGTTCAATCTCTTCTAAACTGGCATATG
>WNFG01002852.1_pt1 | contig 14475 bp, 8 predicted proteins | sample 5400431 | NCBI WGS metagenome assembly WNFG01 (sample SAMN13153346, study PRJNA577476) | soil metagenome | isolation source: 120 cm saprolite under Douglas fir tree site 2 hole 3 replicate 2 | place: USA:California | collected 2015-04-18
GTGAGTCTGTAAGTTCATGAGCGTAACATCGATTACAAGCGATTCAATGTAAGGATCCTTTACTTATCCAAGATATCTTCCGCAAAGATATTCCCTCTGCCCAGAATCCCCGCCGGATCAAACGCCCGCTTCAATGCAGCCATCTCCCGCAGCTGCTCTTCACTGTAAAGCTCGCGCAGGTACTCGCGCTTCAACTTGCCGATGCCATGCTCCGCTGAGATCGTACCGCCAACTGCAACCGCGCGGCGAATGAATTTCAGATAAATCTCGCGGGCCCGCGCGGCTTCCTCATCGTCGCGTGGCAGAATGTTCACGTGCACATGATTGTCGCCGATGTGACCGAAGATCGTGAAACGAAGATCGCCGCCGCGCAAACTGTCCTGATAGAACTTAAGCATACCAGCAAATTCTTTATCAGGGACCGCCATGTCGGTCGAAACTTTGCGCTGTCGATAGCGTGCGAACCATTCGTTCATCAGCACCGGCAGCGCGTGCCGAAACTCGCGCAGCCTGGCCTGATCCTGTTCGTTCGTCGCAAACCACGACTCGTCCGCGAGCGCGTGATGCCGTTCAAGCAAACCCAGCCATTCGGTCATCAACGGTTCTTCGTTCTCGGCCGTTGTTTCCTGTTCGAAAAAGATCGCGCCGATTCCCGCATCCGGAACGGTTGAATACTTCTGACGGAGGAAGCCGAGCGATTCGGAATCGAAGTATTCAAGCGCGCGAGCGTCGAGTTGGCCCGCGGAGTTGGCATGAGCAAGAACGCCCTTGCTGACGCGCGGGCTACTGCCCCGGTTTGCGAGCGAGCGGCTTCGTGCTTCCGCGACGAAAGATAACAGATCGGCTTCCGTGGCAAAAAAGACGATGCCACTCAGGAATCCTTCAGGCCTTGGCAAGAGCTTAACTTCGACTTCGACCATCGCGCCAAGCGTGCCTTCGCTCCCGATGAATAGATCAAGGACGTCCATCTCCGGCGCGACGTAGTAACCCGACGCGTTCTTGCGAACTTCGGGCATGCGATACGTTGGCAGCTGAGCTTTGATCTCTCGCCCTGAAGGAAGCGGAATCCTGATCCTACCCTGGGCGTCCGCGTGAAGTTCACCGCGACGAAGATCGACTACCTCACCGGTGGCCAGCGCAACCTTCAGACGCTCTACATACTTTCGCGTCGGGCCGTATTTGAAAGTGCGCGAGCCGGAAGCGTTGGTCGCAACCGTGCCCCCCAAAAAGCAACTGCTTTCGGTCGGATCAGGCGGATAGAGTAAGCCTTCAGTCTCAACCGCCCGTTGTAAGTCACGCAGGATCACGCCGGCTTCCGCGATCGCCCGACCCCCGCCCCGCTTGTCGTGAGTGATTTGTTTTATATGATTTAGCTTGTCAGTGGCGATGACGATGCCGCCGAATGGAACCCGGCCGGCAACGGTGCCGGTGCCGGCGCCGGAGACGGTGACAGGGGTGCGATCCTTCGACGCTTTTGAGAGGACGTCCGCAATGTCTTCCGCACTCTCAGGAAACACCACGCGCGCGGCATTCCCGCCGCGCAGGTAACTGGCGTCGGAAAGGAAGTCTTGAATCTCGTCCGGTTGTGTCTTGGTCAGCATCAGTTGAACCACAGAGGACACAGAGGAAAACATAACGAAAAAGAGTAAAGCCTTTAGGATTCACTTCAAGTATCCATTCTTGTCTGCTTTCAATTCTCTGTTTTTCTCTGTGGCCTCTGTGGTTAATTCTCGTTCATGCTACCACCAGCTCGCGCTCGCGCAGATACTTGATCCGGTCGCGTAACTCCGCCGCCTTTTCGAACTCAAACCTCTTCGCGTGCTCGCGCATCTCAAACTCACTCTGCTTGATTTTCTCCCCAAGTTCTTCGGCGCTGTAACCATCGACCTCTTCAAGCTCCAAAGGCACTTTGAAATAGTCGGCCTCGGAGGCGGTTACCAATGTCGACTCGATTGGTTTGATGATCGTCATCGGCGTGATGCCGTGCTCGCGGTTATAGACTTCCTGCAAGGCGCGCCGGCGACGCGTTTCATCGATCGCGCGCTTCATCGAGTCGGTCACGCGATCGGCATACAGAATCGCTTTGCCGCTACTGTTGCGCGCGGCCCGGCCAATCGTTTGAATCAGAGAAGACTCGGAACGCAGGAAGCCTTCCTTGTCGGCGTCGAGGATCGCGACCAGCGAAACTTCCGGCAAATCCAAACCTTCGCGCAGCAGATTTATTCCAACCAGCACGTCGAACTCTCCGCGGCGCAGGTCGCGGAGAATCTTAATGCGGTCGAGCGTGACGATGTCCGAATGAAGGTAGCGCACGCGGACGTCGAGTTCGGTAAAGTACTCGGTCAAGTCCTCCGCCATCTTCTTCGTCAGCGTGGTAACCAGCACGCGTTCTTTGCGCGCAGCGCGCGCCCGGCATTCGCCGAGCAGGTGATCGATTTGACCTTTGACCGGCATCACCTCGACTTCCGGATCCATCAAGCCCGTCGGACGAATAATCTGTTCGATGACTTCGCCACTTGATTTCGTCAGCTCGTAAGGTCCCGGAGTCGCGGAAACATAAATCCTCTGAACGACGCGCTCTTCAAACTCGTCGAAATTCAGCGGCCGATTATCGAGTGCCGACGGCAGGCGGAATCCGTACTCAACCAGCGTGCGTTTGCGCGATTGATCGCCAAAAAACATGCCGCGCACTTGCGGAATAGTCTGATGCGATTCATCAATGACGACCAAAGTGTCGCGCGGCAGGTAATCGAGCAGCGTCGGCGGCGGTTCGCCCGGTTTCTTGCCGGTCAGATGACGCGAGTAATTCTCGATGCCTCGACAGAAGCCCATCTCTTTCATCATCTCCATGTCGAACATCGTGCGCTGATGCAGGCGCTGCGCTTCGACCAGCTTGCCTTCCTCGATCAGCTTCGGCTCCCACCACTCCAGTTCCTGCTTGATCGATTTGATGGCGCGCTTGAGCGTGCTGCGCGGCATCACGTAATGCGACTTGGGATAGATCGGCACGCGCGCGGTGTGCTTTTGGATAACTTCGCCGAGCAGCGGATCGATGGTCGAGATGGAATCAATCTCATCGCCCCAGAGCTCTATCCGATAGGCCTCGTCCTGATAACTCGGATAGATTTCGACCACGTCCCCGCGAACGCGAAAGCTGCCGCGTTTGAAGTCGATGTCATTGCGCTCGTACTGCAACTCAACCAAACGTTGGAGCAGGGTGTCGCGCGCGATCTTCATACCCGGCTCGAGGAAAACCAGCATGCCGTAGTATGCGTCCGGATCGCCGAGACCATAGATGCACGACACGCTGGCGACGACGATTACGTCGCGACGCTCAAACAACGCGCGCGTCGCCGACATGCGCAGGCGATCGATCTCTTCGTTGACGATCGCGTCTTTTTCGATGTAGGTGTCTGAAGCGGGAACGTACGCTTCCGGCTGGTAATAGTCGTAGTAAGAAACGAAATACTCGACGGAGTTTTCGGGAAACAGCGACTTGAATTCCTGATACAGTTGCGCGGCGAGCGTCTTATTATGAGCGATCACCAGCGTCGGCCGTTGCGTGCGATCGATGACGCTGGCGACAGTGAATGTCTTGCCGCTGCCGGTGATTCCGAGCAGAACCTGATCCCTGGTTCCGTCAGACAGGCCGCGAATCAAAGCATCGATCGCCTGTGGCTGGTCGCCACACGGCTGATAGGACGATTGAAGCCGAAAGGGCATAACCAACCATAGTAAATCGTAAACGGTCAATCGTAAATCGGCGAAGACCGAAGATAGTGGGGAAGTTTTACCCCACTATCAGACTGAATTAACGCAAAAAGCGCAGAGCCTGTGAAGCTCTGCGCTCTTGCTAACGCAAACACTGCGGGCGCTTCTTTACGCCATCGACGGCGCGTCGGCGGGCGTCTGGCTGGTGATTTGGTAAATCGCTTCCATCACTGCCGATCGTACTTCGGGCGGCAGCGATCCACGCACAGCCATGCGGCGAAATGCCGGCAGAATATCCGGCTGGCCGCTGAGCGCCACGAGTTTAACGACCGCGAGTCGGACTTCCATGTTTGGATGGTCTTCAATCGCACGCATCAGCGGCTGCACCTCACCGGCCTTGGACATCAGGAATAGCAGCGAGAAAGCGTCGTAGGTTTTGTCGCGGCTCTCCCCGGTAAGATTCCTGATCGCTTCCTGAGCTAATCCTGAAGAGGCTATAGCCGCGCCAATCTTGCGACGGCGCGCGGGGGTGGCTTCGCGCAACGCGCGAGTGAAGGCCGCCGCGCGATCGTCCTGAGAATTGAATAGAGCGCGGGCCGCGTTGCTGCGCACTTCCACGGATTGATCGTCAAACGCCGTGTTGATATGGCGGAGGGCATCTTCGCCGCCAAAACGGGCTAATTCAAGGACGGCAGCCGCGCGTTCGGCCGCTTTGTCGCTGCCAAGCTGGCTCAGCGTCGCCGCCGGGACAGCGCTTGGCGCCCTCTCCGCTTCCGGCACGCTGACGGCATGAAACTCTCCGCCTGAATCATCCTGCATTAATCCGGCAAGACTTTCGTGCGACGGATGCTGATCAGCCGAAACTGCGGGCTGGCTCTCAATACTGACGTCAAACCACTCGACAATTTCGTTAACCTTGCCGCTAACGTCGCGAGCCGGCGGCTCCCGGACTTCCGACCGCTCAATTTCAAGAGGATATGTCTCCATCTGGCTGTCCACATTTTCGGGACGATGTGAACCGACCTCGACTTGATGACGCGCTTCGTCTTCAGCGCGAATCTTGGCCTCGACTTCAGCGCGAATCCGCGCCTCCATCTCAGCGCGCTGACGAACTTCGTCCGCAGCCTTCAGTCTCGCTTCTTCTTCCGCCCTTAGTTTCGCTTCCGTTTGGGCGTGGCGAAGCGCCTCTTCTTCAGCGCGGCGGCGTGCGGCTTCCTCGGCCTGGCGTTTGCTTTCGGCTTCGGCGTGCTGGCGTGCCGCTTCTTCAGCGCGACGTTGCGCTTCCAGGGCAGCCATTCGACTAGCCTCTTCTTCAGCGCGTCGGCGAGCCTCTTCTTCGGCCTGACGCCGGGCCTCGTCTTCGACTTTGCGGCGTCCTTCGGCTTCCGCGCGCATTTGCGCTTCAATTTGAGCGCGCAAGCGTGCTTCGTCTTCCGCCCGACGCAGGGCGCTCGCCTCTGCGTGACGGCGAGCTTCGTCTTCCGCCCGACGCTGGGCGGCGTGCTCGGTCAGCATTCGCGCGTCTTCAGCAGACCTGCGACGGGCGTCTTCGCGCGCCTGCACCCGGGCGATCTCGACCTCGACGGCGTGGAATCTCATCTCGGCATGCCGGCGCAATTCATCTTCCTGCGCGCGCTTTCGGGCCTCGCCTTCCAAAAGGCGACGCTGTTCTTCGGCGTAGACCCGCGCTTGCTCCTCTTCCGCATGTCGTCGCTTTTCCAGTTCCGCGCGGTGCGCTTCTTCGGCAGCGCGCAGCCGAGCTTCAACGTCAGCGCGGCGCGCATCTTCCATGGCCCGCATGCGCTTCAATTCTTCTTCGGCGCGCGCGAGCTCCTGCTCCGCGATCCGGCCGCGACTCTCTTCCTCGGCCTGTTCGCGAGCTTCGGCGGGGATTCTCTGCTTCTCGTGTTCCGCACGCTGACGTGAACTCTCGGCTTCCGCCTGGCTCCGACGCTCATGCTCGAAGCGCAACGCATTTTCAGCCCCCAGTCTCTCTGCCTCGAACTCCGCCCGGCGGGTTTGCTCTTCCGCTTTCAAACGAATCAGCTCGGCTTCCAACTGCTTGATCTCTTCGCTGGCGAGGCTGGCCGGAGAGTCATCTTCGTCAACCGGCTTGGCCGAAGCGATCGGGGCCGCGACAACATCCGGCGTCTTTAGTTCAGCAGGCGCCGGCGCTATCGGTGCCGGTGCGATTGGCGCCGGCGGTTGCTGCTCGTTCTTGAGAATCTGTAGCAGCTCTGCTTTGTGCGCGGCTAGGGCGCTGCGCAGCTCCGGTGTAATGGCGCCTTTTGGCGCATCAATGACCAGGCGATCGTCGCCCGAGGTTCTTACCTCGACGCCTTTTTTGCGGAGCTCGGAAAGCAAATTGCGGGCTGTCATAGTTCGATCACCTCGCGGTCGGGTTTGATTTGTGCCGCGGAAAGTTGCGGAGCCGGCGAGGCGGCAGAGACGTCCGGCGCCGCCGAGCTGTCAGCGGGGCCAGCCGTGGCGCACGCGTCGATCGCGTGCTTGATCAAAGTTCGCGGCACTTTGCGATCGGTCTCTGTCTGCATCAGCGAATTCAAGGGGCCAATGGCGGTTGGGTCGCGGAGGTCCATCAAGGCTTCCACCGCGGTGCGGCGTACTTCGGGAGCAGAATCGTCGAGCGCCGCGATCAGATGCGGCGTGGCTTCGCGATCGTGAACAAAGCTAAGCCGGCGCGCGGCGGCGGCGCGTTCGACCGGCGCATCGGCAATGCGCAAGTCGCGCGTCGCATCGTCAAAGTAACCGTGGTTCATAAAGGCGGCGCGCGCCCGATCGCGTCGCTGAAGGTTTCGGCCAACCAGCGCTGACAGTAATTCAGCGCCGACAAGCTTGCGGGTCTCAGGATCATCGGACCCAATCAGACTCGAATCATACTCTTCGCCGGCCATTACGTGCTTCACTTGTTCGGCAACGGTCGCACCTCGCGCCTGGCGTGCACTGTCCGGAGCGATCGGCGAGGCCTGAATCACCGGTTCAGCTTCTTCAACCGGTCGTACCGGAGTCGTGGTGGCGGCGACGGCCACGCCGGCGGGAGCGGCCACGTCGGCTATTGCCGCTGCTCTTGATTCGCTCGCCTGGACACTCTTGGCGTCGGCAATGGTCTTCGCCTTCTTTAGTTCGCTGCGACGGCTGCGCCCGCGACGCGTCCCTTTGAGCCGACGACGCTGAAACAGAAACAGCACAAACAAAGCCAGAATGACGGCTCCGATTACCACCGGAATCGGATTGAGTTGGGCGAGCAGAATCCAGTAGCGAGCGCGCTCTTTCAGCTGGCTCTGCCATGACGTGACGGTACCAGACGAAGTCGCGGTCGTCGCCGGAGTCGGTTGCAGGGCCGGCGATGCGGTCGGCTTCGCGGCAGCCTTTGGCGACGGCGTCGCTTTCGGACTGGCAGCCGGAGCCGGGGTCGGCGTGGCAACGGAGGCGATGATGATCCTCGGCGGAGGGCTTGCCGCACCGAGTTTCGATCCTGATCTTTCTGAGCCCTGCGGGAGCGTCGTGTTCGCCGCCGCGTTTCGCGCCGCCGGCGATGGACTGCTCACCGGCCGGGCTGGCGTCCTGGCGGAATTCGATGCCGGATTTGTTCGCGCGACTTCCCGACTGCCGGCATTCGATCCCGCTGAGGGAACTCGCGTCGTGCCGGGGGTGCTGAAAACTACGTCGAGTTTGTTTGAGTGTTGCTCGATATGCGCGGTCGCGCCCGGCTGGAGCCGAAACGAGATGACCGTGCTGTCTGAGCCGCGCTGAACTTTGACATCCGCAAAACCGCGACCACGCGTTGCTTCAGCGCGTGGCACGTCAGCGGCTGGGAGCTTTATATAAAAACGATCGCCGCGACGATAGGCCTCATAGTCGCTCAAGGACTGGTCAGAGTTAATTGCGACGCGCGATCCTTCCGGCGAATCGCTGGAGCGCAGCGTAGTTACGTGTTGGCGCTTTCCCGATTTGTTTGAATTGCTCTGCGTTGGCCTGCTTTGCGCCGTGATCAGCGCCGCGCCAAACAGCAAAGCCGCGCCGCACCTGAAGGCGAGCGAGGCTTGCGCGCGGAAAGACGAATGGTGAGTCGCGTTCATCATTGGGGCAACGTTAATGAAAAACCGATCGGAACACTCGACAGAATTATGCAACGTCAAAGCGTGGTTGTCACTTGCGTCTCAGTTGCAGGTAGTTCCTGGTCGAGCTTGGACAAGACTTCCATTACGGCCGTGCGCACGTTTTCCGGCATGCCTTCGCTGGCGATCATCTTGCGCAGTCTCGGCGCCACCTCGGGCCTCGCGGCGACGTTCAGTACGCGCACCGCACAAAGGCGCACTTCGTCGTCCCTGTGATTTTCGATCGTATCGATGATCGGATCGGTTTCGTTGGCGCGAGCCAGCAGCGTGAACAGCGAGAAGGCTTCATAGGCCTGGTGGCGGTCCTCGCTGGCGAGGCGATCGACGGCCTGCGCTATGATGCCGGTCGAAATACAAGCGCGCGCAACCCGTCGCAGCGTGTCGGGGTCGGCAGTTTCCGTGACGCGCACATAAGCGTCCGCGCGGTCAAAGTGAAGACTGGTCAGAGTGCGCGCGGCTGCGGCCCGAACGATGCGCGATTCGTCGGCGAGCGCGATCAGCACCGGCGCGAGAACCGATTCGTGATCGATCGAACCGAGACTGGTTACGGCTACGGAACGCACCGCCGGATCTAAATCGTTGAGGGCCATCGCGGCCAGCGCGGACACTGAGCGCTGTGCATGATGCGCACCGAGTTGCTGCACAATCCGGGCTCGTCCGCTTTCGTCAGCTGTTTCAAGCTGGCCGAGAACATTGGTCAGCTCCACGTCTTCGTCTCCAGCCGGCAGGTCCTCAAAGGCTAAGAACGGTTCCAACCCGAGAAGTTCTGCGCCGGGTGCGCCGTCGCCCAACACGGAAGGTTGGGTCGAAGACGAATCCAGATAGCCGAAGCTCTCAACAGAGCAGGCACTCAACGTTTCGCTGAGAAGGGAAGCCGGAATATCCGGATGACGGCGCGCGATGTCCAGCAATGCGCCGATCGCCGCGGGCATTTTCAGGGCGCCCAGGCTTGAGACCGCCTGGTTCCGCACGACTGAATCGGGATCATGCAGCGCTTCAATCAGAAATGTCAGCGATGATTGCGATCCAATTTGTCCCAGAGTCCGGGCTGCCGAGGAACGCTCCCACGCATCTCGGCCCAACAACATCAACGCGCTTTGTCGCGCGACGAAACCGTATTCCTCCAGCGCTTCGCGCGCTCGTCGCCGGCCATCTTCATCAGAGTCATGAGAGTCCAGCGCCTTCACCAGCGACGCTTCGATCGCGCGCCGATCGTCAGCGACCCGAGATGCCATTACGTCCATGCGATGCGGTTTGCCGAGGACCAGCTTGCCCACTTCCTGATCGACGCGATACGCGCCATAGGCAGACGCCTCAGATTCGATCGGCTGTGGCTTGTCTAGCTTTTCCCATAGCTGGGGTGCCTCCGGTAATTGGACCAGACTTTCGTTCGAGAGTGTATCCTGTGGCCGCTCAGAAGGAGTAACGGACGCATTTTGCGAACGAGACGTCTTTCTGATTGGCCTGGCAGTCTCGATCTCGCGCGCTTTTTGCTCGGCGCGGACTTTCTTGAAGACCAACAGCCCAGTCAACAGCAACACCAGGAAGATGGTGACACCGTAGGTCGAGAAGATCGAAGAACCCCAGTTGTCCGAGGACGAATCCGCACTCTGCGCGCACGCAGTGCCGGCTGCGCACAAAATTCCAAGCAGGCAAATGATACCAGCGAACAGCGCTCGCGCTGCCCTTTGCAGCCCGAAGACTGAATTCTGATTTGGCATGACTCTCACCATGTGTTCGAAGATGTGAATGCCAGTAGGTTGGTCGGATAGGCCGAGTCAGCTTCGCAAGAAGCCACGCGGAGCTAGCTTCCGTCCCGGTCTTGGTTATCTGGCATTACCCCTTTCTTCTCGAGGAGAGAAAGGGGCGGGTTCGGTGTGTCGCGCGCTGCGAAGCAATGCGCGGTCACCTAGGACTATAGCAGGGCGAAAGGAGTCAACTCAAGCCTAAAGTTAGCAAAATGAGGGGGATTGGCGAGCTTCGGACCCAGCTGGCGAGCCGAACCGCAGCCGGCGAGTTCCGGCGGTTTTCCGCAAAACTCGGTGCGATTCAGGCACAAAACGAGGTGGAGGCAGTTGGCCTCTACGGTTTGGTCGGGCTGGGGGTCAACTTGGCGCGGAGCCGGGCTTCGTATCCCGGCAGGGTTGCCGCGAACTGTGGCGACGTTCCGGGCTTCTTGCTCAATTCCCGAAAGAAGGCCAGCCCGCGCTCGTCACCAAGCGCCACCAGAGCCTCGGCCAGGACCGAGGGATTAAAGTTCCGACGCTCGATGCTCTCTGTCAGCGCACCGCTGATCAATGGGAATGTGCGCGGATCATCCTTTCCGGTCGCGCCTAACAAACCGACCGCGGCGGCACGAACGCCGGTGGGATTCTCAGAAGCAAAATACTTGAAGCCGAGATCCAGGGCACGCTTGTCACCGAGAGCGGCCAGCCCGCTCAAAGCGGAGGCGCGAATCGTGTCGCGCCACGAAGGCGCGGCGATTAATTTCATCAAGGAATCGTAAGCCGTTGGGCTCTTCGTTTGACCCAACGCTGCGGCCGCAGCTCGGATCACGGCATAGCTCTGATCGTGGAGCAGTTGCTGATACGTATCCGCAAGGGTCGCATCCTTCGTTGTGGCCAGCGACTTGACTGCCTGCGCGCGCACTCGCGCGTTCGCATCTTTGGTCGCCGTCAGCAAAGCATCTTTCGCGTCCTTCGAACCATTCAGTGCGGTCGCTGCGTCGAGTCGCGCGCCCCAAAAGTGATCCTTTGTTGCCGCATTCCTGATTGCGTTCGTGATCGACTGGCGGTCAGCAGTCGTGGTCTTGTCGTCTCTCATTCGCGTCGACAACTGTTGCAGGGCCCAGATGCGTCCCAGCACATCCTGGTCGTTCGCGAGTTGATACATCAATTGCCCATCGGTTTTGCTGAACAGCAGTTCCTTGATCAGCGCATCCTGGTAATCAAAGTTAACCAGCAAAGGCTCCGCGTCGACCGCGAACTTAAATGTCTGTTCTTCCTTCGCTTCGATGCGCACGCGTTCGATGCGCGTGCTGTTGGCGGTGCCGATCTCGATGTCCACGGGAGTTTGAAAGAGGGCGACCTGCGGATACTGAGATTCAGGGTCGGGACGCTGTTCCTGCCGCACCTTCAAGGTCAGTGACTTGTTCGCCGCGTCATAGTCCTGCGTGACGCGAAAGACGGGGTGGCCCATTTTGTAAAGCCACTCTTCAAAGAACCAATCCATCGGCTGGCCGGTTGTTTCTTCGATCGCAATCCGAAACTGTTCGGTCTCGACCGGTTGGTGCGCATACTTCGTCAGGTAATGATTGATCGAGCGCCACCAGTTGTCCTCACCCAGAAACGTGCGCAGCATGTGCAACACGGCGCCGCCGCGCGGATACGCGTACGTGTCGAATACCGCATCGGGATTGGCGTAGTTTTTGGTTACGATAGGCCGTCGCTGTTCGCGGCTCCAGGCCTGATAGTACTGGTCCTGATTTCCTTTCACGTCGAGATAAAGAAAGTCGTCGTGGCCCAGGCGATGTTCATCCCACATCGCTTGAAAATACGTCGCGAAACTTTCATTGAGCCAGATGTCCGACCAACTGCGACAGGTCAGGTAATCGCCGAACCACTGGTGGGCCAGTTCGTGTGATTGCAAGCCGTCGGTGTCGGAATCAAGTTCTGTACGCGCGTCGTGAATCATGTTGTCGGTCTGGGTGGTGGCGCTGATGTTCTCCATCCCGCCGCCGAAATCGCGCACCGTGGTTTGCGCGTATTTTGCGTACGGATACTTCACACCGGTTTTTTCAGAAAAGAACTTAACCATCTCCGGCAGGCGCGCGGCGGTAACTTTTCCTTCTTCAACTTCATTTCGATACACGTTGGTCATGATCGGAATGCCGGCGTAGTCACCGGTGACCGGCACAAACTCGCCGACGATGATTGACGTGAGATAGGTCGCGTGTGGGTCGTCGATCTTCCAATCGTAAGTACGGGTGCCGTCCTGGTTCTCTTTCACTGAAATCAGCTTGCCGTTCGAAATCACGCTGAGTGGTTTCTCGACGGTCGCGATGATCTCCGAAGTAAGGAAGTCGTTGGGATGATCGAAACAGGGAAACCACTGGTGATTCGTCTCGGCTTCTCCCTGCGACCAGACCTGACGCGGCCGCGTCGGATCGACCGCGCGCGGTTTGATGAAATTCAAACCACCCCCGCCCAGGCCACTTCCCGCCGGCGGTTTGTTCGTGTGATAGGAAATCACCAGCTTCAGTTCTTCTTTGGGCTGGTAAGCGCGATCCAGGAACACCGAGAGTTTTTCACCCTGAGCGTTGTATTCAAACTTGAGCGGCGTGCCCGCTGCCAGCGCCGCGCCCGACACGGTCATGAACGCAGCGTCAAGATCCACCCGGCGCAAATCCTTCACGGTCGGCGCCAGAGTGATCGTCGCGGTTCCGATGGCTTGTTCTTTCTCCCAATCGAAACGCAAATCGAGCTTGAGGTTGCGTTGATCATAGTCGTGCGCTGGGATGTATTGCGGCGGCGGAAAAGGACGTTGCGCGCGCCGTGCCTGCGGCGTCGGTGAAGCCGCCGGCTGCGCTTGTCCAAATGCCGCGGTGGCGGCAAGGCTCGACAACGCGACCGCGAGAAAACACTTCTTCGCGGCTCGCGTGAATTCGAAACGTGCTTGCATGGCAGTCTCCGGGATTTATTTTGCGTTCGACGAAAAGCGGAGCAGGGATTCTGGCACTACGCTTACACAAAGACAAGCGCGGCGGATCGATTCAGCAATAGGCTGGGACGGAAGAGTGATCACCTGGTCGGGCCGGCCAGCCGCGCGCGTTCCGCGTCGGTCCAATCGCAGAGTACTTTCACGTCGGCGGGTGTGAGCTTTGAACCGGGGTGAAGCGGCGTGTATGTACTCAGAGGCATGCCGCCGTCCGACACTTCATCACATATCTGCTGCAGCTTCTTGCTTTGACGATCACGATCGAGTTTGCCCCATTCCGAAAAGTTCAGAAGCGGCCGCGCTTCGTTAACGTGGTTGACGATAAACCAGGACACGGGCGCAACATTCGTGTACCAGGGCCACACGGTCTTGTTTGAATGACAATCGCGGCAGGAACGGTCGAGAATTGCTGCGACCGGCGGCGTCATCTGCGTGCGCGCAAAAATTGTCTGCGATTCATCGACGGCGGGATTCGTTCGGGCCGGCCGCACGAATTGAATCGCCAGAAACAAAACAACCAGGGTGATAACCAACCACTTCGCGATTCGCTTCAACATCATCGTCGCCCTGACTCCCGATTCAGATCACTCACTTGCTGAGAATGATCATCACGTCGTTATCTTCCAGATTCGCGACCACGATATCGGCTTTGCCGTCACCGTTTAAATCGCCCAGCGCCACGCATTCAGGATGATGACCAACGGCGAAAGGCGATCCCGGCGCGGGCCGCAACCCGTCTTTTCCGCCGAGCAGCAGCGTGATGTTGTTGCCGCCCATGTTCGCGCTGGCCACGTCTGAGAAGCCATCGCCGTTCGTGTCCCCGACGGCGACGCCAACTGGTAGTTTTCCAGACTTAAAGGGAGAGCCGGGCGCTTGCTTGAAGGTTCCATCACCATTGCCAAGCAGAATTGTGATCGCATCGTCGCTTGGGTCCGTGCCCTGACCAGAGAAGTTAACGACCGCCAGGTCGGGTTTCCCATCACCATTTACATCGCCAATCGCGACGCCGAACGGGTGACGATTCGCTTTGAAGGGAGATCCCGGCGGTTGTGAAAAGCCACCTTTGCCATCGCCAAGCAGTACGGTCACATCGCCACTTTCAAAGTTCGTAGTGATAACGTCCGCGAATCCGTCTTTATTAACATCGGCCGCGCGCACCCTCTGATAAGGCATCTGGCCGACGGCAAACGAAACTCCGGGAGACGCAAAGTTTCCTTTCCCGTCGCCAAACACGACGGTCACTCGATTGTTTCCCCAATCGTCAATCACAAAATCCAGATTGTGGTCACCGTTGAAATCCCCGAAGGCAATGCCGTGCGGATGAGGGCGGCTGTTGACAGTGAATGGAGACTTCGGCGCTGGTGCAAACACACCGCGGCCGTCGCCGAGCAGCACGGTGATGTAATGCGTATCGTGATTCGCGAACGCGAGGTCGAGCTTGCCATCACCGTTCACGTCGCCGACCGCGATGTCGTTCGGATGATCTCCCGCGGGAAAAGGTGAGCCCGTCGCCTGAGTGAGGCCGCCTTTGCCGTCGCCCAAAAGAATCGTGACGTTCTTGCTTTCTGAATTGGCCACCGCGACGTCGAGTTTGCCGTCGCTATTAAAGTCGGCCAGCGCCAGGCTGGCGGGGGCAGCGCCCACGGCAAATCGCCTGGCATCGGGATTAGCCGCAGCCGAACTCGGCGACCGCACATTACAGCCGAGAGCCACCGCCGCAATAAATAGAAACAGGATTAGCTGAGTCTTCAAAGCTCGCGCTTAGCGGGTCACGTGCACCAGCATTTCGGTTCCCGATTCAAGCTTTAGCTCTTTGCTCCCCTTGATCGCCAGAGAGCCGGCGCCACCCGCGCCACCAAGAATCAAACCAATTGCCGCGCCTTTGCCGCCGCCGGCGATCCCGCCAATGATC
>WNFG01002857.1_pt1 | contig 14466 bp, 10 predicted proteins | sample 5400431 | NCBI WGS metagenome assembly WNFG01 (sample SAMN13153346, study PRJNA577476) | soil metagenome | isolation source: 120 cm saprolite under Douglas fir tree site 2 hole 3 replicate 2 | place: USA:California | collected 2015-04-18
CCGCCTACGGGACCATCGAGATCCGGCCGTTCAGCTCATGAGCACCGATGCCGTTCGAGCAGCGGTCGACGCCGCGTTCAGGGACGAGTGGGGCCGGGTCGTCGCGACGCTGATCCGGACCACGGGCGACTGGGACCTCGCCGAGGAATGCGCGCAGGACGCGTTCGCGATGGCCCTGCAGCGCTGGCCGAAGGACGGCATCCCCGGCCGGCCAGGCGCCTGGCTGACCACGGCCGCCCGGAACCGGGCCATCGACGTGCTGCGCAGGAAAGCGGTCGGAGCCGCCAAACTCCGGGAGGTCGCCGCCATGTCCTACGAACCAGATCCCCACCCGGCCTATGACAGCGGGACCGACCACAGCGGCGTTCCCGACGACCGGCTGCGGCTCATGTTCACCTGCTGCCACCCGGCGCTGTCGCTCGAGGCCCGGGTCGCGCTGACCCTGCGCACGCTGGCCGGGCTGACCACGACGGAGATCGCCAGGGCGTTCCTGGCCAGCGAGCCGACGATGGCCAAGCGGCTGGTCCGGGCCAAGCAGAAGATCCAGAACGCCGGGATCCCGTACCGGGTCCCCCCGGCGCACCTGCTGCCGGAACGCACGCCGGGCGTGCTTGGCGTGCTGTACCTGCTCTTCAACGAGGGTTATTCGGCGACGGCAGGCGCGGATCTGGTCAGGCAGAACCTCAGCGCCGAGGCGATCAGGCTGGCTCGGGTACTGGCCCGGCTGATGCCCGATGAACCCGAGGCAGCCGGGCTGCTGGCGCTGATGCTGCTGCACGACGCGCGCCGCTCTGCGCGGGTCGACGCCTGCGGCGATCTGGTGACCCTGGAAGACCAGGACCGCGGCCGGTGGGACGCCGCCGAGATCAGTGAGGGCGTCTCGCTGCTCGAGCACGCGCTGCGGCGCGGTCGGCCGGGTCCCTATCAGATCCAGGCGGCCATCGCCGCCTGCCACGCGACCGCGCCCACCGCGGATCGCACCGACTGGCCGCAGATCGCCGCCTTGTACGGCCAGCTCGAACAGTTCCTGCCGACTCCGGTGGTGGAGCTGAACTACGCGGTCGCGGTGGGGATGGCCCGCGGGCCGGCTGCGGGCCTGCCGCTGGTCGAGGCCCTGGAGGCGTCGGGCAAGCTGGCCGGCTATCACCTGCTGCCCGCGACCAGGGCCGACTTCCTGCGCCGCCTCGGCCGTCTGCCCGAGGCAGCCGCCGCCTACGCCGAAGCGCTCGAGCTGACGAGCACCGACGCGGAGCGCCGTTACCTGACCCGCAGGCTGGCCGAAACCAGCGGCCAGGGCTGAAACTTGCGTCTTTTCAAAATGTCCATCTGAGCTCGCCCTGGTTCGTCGCGTTCACGTAAGCCCTCTTCACGAAGGAGACGTGACAGCGATGGACGGTATCAGGGACATGATCGCGGGCGAGCGCGCCGAGCTGGCGGAGGTGCTCGCCGGGCTGCCCGCGCCGAGCTGGGACGAGCCGACGCTCTGCGCGGGCTGGCGGGTGCGGGAGGTCGTGGCGCACATCACCATGCCGTTCCGGTACTCGGGCCGCCGGTTCGCGTTCGAGCTGGCGCGATCGCGCGGCAAGTTCAACGCCATGGCCGACCGGTGCGCCCGGCGCGACGGGACCGCCATGTCGCCCGCCGAACTAGCCGCGGCGCTCGCGGCGAACGTTTTCCATCCATGGAAGCCGCCGGGCGGCGGGGATGCCGGCGCGCTCACCCATGACGTGATCCACGGCCTGGATATCACCGAGGCCCTGGGCCTGGCCCGGCGCGTGCCGGAAGACCGGCTCGGTGTCGTCCTGCCGAACCTGGCCACGCCCAAAGCCCGCAACTTCTTCGGCGTCGATCTGTCCGGCATCGAACTGCGGGCCAGCGACACCGCCTGGGCCTTCGGCTCGGGAACGCCGGTGACCGGGACCGCCCAGGATCTCGCGCTGTTCCTGTCCGGCCGCAAGCTGCCCCCAGGCCGCCTGGGAAGTGCCCCGGAAGATCGCGGGTAGTTACCCCCATCTGGCGGGGGTAACTACACACGGTAACGAGCGGACGGCGCCGGGGCCCTCGGTGAGGAGGAGGCGGAAGGCGGGTTCGTCGAGGATCGGCACCCCTAGCTCGACCGCCTTGTCGTACTTCGAGCCGGCGTTCTCGCCCGCGACGACGAAATCGGTCTTCTTGGACACCGAGGACGTCACCTTGCCGCCGGCCTGCCGGACCGCCTCGCCGGCCTCGTCCCGGCTGAACTCGGCGAGCGAGCCGGTGATCACCACCGACACGCCCGCCAGCAGGCGGGCCGCGGCGCGGGTGGGGTCGAAGCCCTGGTCTTCGAGCTGAACCCCGGCGGCGCGCCATTTCGAGATGATCACCCGGTGCCAGTCGACGGTGAACCAGTCACGCGCCGAGGCCGCGATCGTCGGTCCGACCCCGTCGACCGCGGCCAGCGCGTCCACGCTGGCCGCCTCGATGGCCTCCACCGAGCCGAACTCGGTCGCCAGCGCCCGCGCCGCCGTCGGCCCGACGTGCCTGATGGACAGCGCCACCAGGATCCGCCACAGCGGCCTGGTCCGCGCCTCGGCCAGGTTGGCCAGCAGCCTCGCGGCGTTGGCGCTCAGCGTGCCCTGCTTGACGACGAAGAACGGGCAGGTCTCGAGCCGTTCGGCGGTGAGCGCGAACACGTCGCCCTCATCGGCGACCAGACCGCAGTCGAGCAGCGCGCCGACCGCCTCGTAGCCGAGCACCTCGATGTCGAAGGCCCCCCGTCCGGCCAGGTGGAAGAGCCGTTCGCGGAGCTGGGCCGGGCAGGACCGCGTGTTCGGGCAGCGCCAGTCGACCTCGTCTTCCTCCCGGGTCAAGGCGGTGCCGCACGCCGGGCACGCGGTGGGGAACTCGAATTCGCGCTCTGTCCCGGTGCGCAGATCGGCGACCGGCCCGAGCACCTCGGGGATCACGTCGCCGGCCTTGCGCAGGATCACCATGTCGCCGATGAGCACGCCCTTGCGCTTGATCTCGTCCGCGTTGTGCAAGGTGGCCCTGTCCACCGTCGACCCGCTGACCTTGACCGGCTCCATCACGGCGAACGGGGTGACCCGGCCGGTGCGCCCGACGTTCACGTTGATGTCGAGCAGCCTGGTGGTGACTTCCTCCGGCGGGTATTTGTAGGCGATGGCCCACCGGGGCGCCCGGCTGGTCGAGCCGAGCTGGCGCTGCTGGGCGATCTGATCCACCTTCACCACCACGCCGTCGATCTCGTACGGCGTTTCGTGCCGGTGCTCGGCGTAGCGGGCGATGTACTCACGGACCCCGGTCATGTCGGGAACGACCTGGTACAGGTCGCTGACCGGCAGGCCCCAGCCGCGCAGCCGCTCGTACCAGCCCGACTGCGTGTCCGGCGCCCCTTCGAGGTGCCCTTCCTCGCCGGGGCCGGCGGCGGGGCCGCTGATGCCGGCTTCGGCGGCGGGGCCGCTGATGCCGGGCGAGTCCGCATAACCCTCGACCCGGCCGATGCCGTGGATGATCGCGTCCAGAGCCCGGGAGGCGGTAACCCGGGGGTCTTTCTGCCGCAGCGACCCGGCGGCCGAGTTGCGGGCGTTGGCGAACGCCGGCTTGCCCGCGTCGAGCAGCGACTCGTTCAGCTTCCCGAACGCCTCGACCGGCATGAACACCTCGCCCCTGACCTCGAGCACCGCCGGATACCCCGAACCGGTCAGCCGCGCGGGGATGGAGGAGATGGTCCGGATGTTCGGCGTGACGTCCTCTCCGGTGCGCCCGTCGCCCCTGGTGGCGGCCTTAACCAGCGCGCCGTCCCGGTAGACCAGGTCAATGGCCAGCCCGTCGATCTTCAGCTCGCACAGGTACGGCCCGGTGCCGCCGAGCCGCGTGACCCGGTCCGCCCAGCCGCCGAGGTCCTCGTCGGAGAAGACGTTGTCCAGGCTGAGCAGCCGCTCCAGGTGCTCGACCGGGGTGAAGAGCGTGGATATGGTCCCGTGCACCGTCTGGGTCGGCGAGTCAGGCGTGCGCAGGTCCGGGTATTGCTCCTCGAGCGCGCGCAGCTCGCGCATCGTGGTGTCGTACTCGATATCGGAGATCGTCGGCGAATCGAGGATGTAGTACCGGTGATCGGCCTCGGTGATCTCCAGGCTGAGGTCGGCGTGACGCCGCCTCGCGTCCGCCTGCGCCTCCTTAGGCTCCTCGGCCGGGCCCTGCTCATCCCGGCCCGTGTCGTTTTCGCTCACTGTGTCCCCCGCTCGCCTCCGGGCCCCACCCACCTCCCCATCCCCCTTCACCTGCGCCGCCTTCCCTCGTCGCTCGTTCCTCGCTCCTCAGTCCAGGCGACGCCGCGCCCCTCCCGCTCGCTCACTGTGGCTCGCCCCCCGTCTCTTCGATCAACTCGGGCAGCATGCCCGCCGCCTCCCGGCACCGCGTCAGCGCGGCGCGCGCCTGAGCCGGGGATACGCCCGCCAGGCCGCAGGCCGGCGTGATCACCGCCTGCTCCGCGCACGTCGCCAGCGGAAGCCCCAGTCGCCGCCACAGCCGGATGACCCGCTCCGCGGTCTGGCGAGCCCCGCCGGCCCCAGCGCCGCCGGCCCCAGCGCCTGGGCCCGCTTCGGCCGGCACCGCCGGGACCGCGCCCGTCAGCAGCCCCAGGCCCGCCTCCGCAGTCTCGGCCACCCCGTCCTCGTCCCCCCGCCGTAGCTGGCTGAGGTCGAAGGCCACGGCATCGGCCCCGGCCGCTTTGATTATCCCGAACGGAACTGACTCAGCGCAGCTGTGCACCACCGTGTAGGCGCGGGTGGCCGCGATCACCTGCGCCAGTCTCTCCCGCAGCACGTCAGCCTCGACCGCGGCGAGCCGGGACAGCCCGCTCGCCGTCGGCACCAGGCCTGCCGCGACGGCGGGGAGCGCGGGCTCGTCGAACTGGACCACGAGCCGCGCCCCGGGCAGGCGCTTGGCGAGTTCGGCCGCGTGGGCGGCCGCGCCCTCCGCCAGTGACGCGGTCAGGTCGGCCACCGCGCCGGGATCGGCGATCGCCACGTTCATCGTGCGCGGCAACTCCAGCGTGGCGGCCAGCGTCCACGGCCCGCAGAGCTGAACCTTGACCGGCCCGCGGAAGCCGTCGAGCACCTCTTCCAGCACGTCCAGGTCGGACGAGAGCATGGACTTAGCCCGCGCCAGATCACGGCCCGGCCGTTCGGCTATACGCCAGCCGCGCGGGGTGACCTCCACGGAGATATCGACCAGCAACGCGGCGGTCCGCCCGGTCAGGTCCGCTCCCGGTCCGCGATCGGGAAGTTCGGGAAGGTGCGGGAAATCGGGAAGTTCGCCGACGATGACGCGCATCGCCTCGGCCGGATTCGTCCCCGGCATCGAGCCGATCCCGGTGGCGCTTCCGGCCGGCCATGGATAGGTCGCCCCGTCTTGGTCATCACGCACATGTCGAGCTTAGAACCGCCAGGTGACAAACCTGCGATCAACACCAGCCCGGGGGCCTCGAGCCGTGCTCTTGATGCTGCCTTGCGCCAAGAGCACGGCCGCTCGGTCCGGCTTCTTCCGTTCAGTGCGGAGTTATCGGCCGGTGAAATCGTTGTCGGTATCCCCCGGCCAGCGCGGATGGTCATCGGAACCGGCGTCGTCCCAGCCGGGATCTGGCGGCGGCTCGTCGAGTCCGCCAGGTCCGTACTCCAGCGGACTGCCTGGATGGCCTCGCCGGTCCGCCCGGAGGGCCGCCATGGCGAGGACCGCGATTATCCCGACCGTAATTCCCATGACGAAAAAGGCACTCACGATGGCTACGACCGAGTCGATCATGACTACGCTCGGCCGCGCGGCCGGAAGTGAGAGCCGGAGCCGCCGAAGCCGGTGAGCCGTCTCGCGCCCCGGGCCGCCGCGCCAGGGGCCGCGCCGGAGAGGGAAAATCGCCGATCCTCCATCCGTACGGCTACCGCCACCATCGCGACCACCCCGAGCGCGACCCCGCCGAAGAAGACCGCCAGTATCAAGTACGCTACCGATGCTGCGCTGCCGCTCATGGCAGCCTCCCCACAACCTGCCGACGGTGCTGGGCACCGTCGGGCCCGACATTTTGCGGCCCTGGAGAGACTCCGGGGGGCCTGGCTGGGTCATCGTCGGCCCACTAGCTGCGCATACCATCTGGTCTACTGGGCTGAGGCGAACCATTGGTCCGGTAGGGGTGGTATGACATGTTCTTCTATGACCAAGCAGTCGAATGGCTCGGCTAGTCCCGGCGATCCCAACGTTTGGTACATATCCGCTGGATACCCCTTGTCCGAGGCTACGAAACCATCTCAGATGCCTTACATTCCGATGACGAGGATGATTCCACTAGACCAAGCCAGCCCAGTGGCTGGGATGACTGGCACATCGGCAGACTCGCCGAGCTAGACCGCCCGGGCGGACGGCGTGACCCCGGCACGAAGATCAGGCCGTTCAGGCTTCCCCCGATGTGATCGAGGGGTCCGCAAACTCCGAATCGACGGCCGGGATGATCGCGCCAAACTTGTCCGCCCGGATTCGTCGTGGACCCCGGAGGACCAGGTCGCGTTCCCCATCGGCCTCTTGATTCCGATGGGGAACGCAAACAGGCTGGTCAGCGCGTCGGCGCGGTGCCGTTGGGCCCTGCTTGCCCCGGCATGGCAGGGACCGGGACCCGCGCCGCGGCGGGCGCGGCTAATGAACCAGCTCGCCCAGCGGCCGGAGGAATTCTGGGTTCTCCGGGGCCTTCGAGTCCAGGTCCCTGCGGCCCACGCCGTTCAGCCGCCGAGTGCCCCGGGACAGCCGGTCGGCGCCTCGCCGACCAGCGTGTAAGCCCGGTCTTCGCGGCGGACCGCGATCGCCACCACGGCGAGTCCCACGACCACGACCAGGAAGAGAGCGACTGCTACTGCGGCTACGAAACCGGCCATGATGGCCTCAGGCACTTCCGTCCCGCGGAAGTGCCTCCGCGGGGTCCCACCTTCTGCGACCCGGCCTCGCGAGGCCTCTCGCGGGCCTCGCGCTCGTGGTCTACGGCATCCCCGTCTGTCCACGATCCGTACGTGCTATCCGGTACGTCCAGTTGAGGCTGACTGTTCCACTGTCTGGAGCCATCGGGAAGATCCTAGTGCAACCAAGCAGCCATACTGCTAGGATAGATCCTATGCACCCTGCCATCCGAGCCATCCCAACCTTTGGTATCCACTTCAGGTGTTACCAACGTTCAGCTGGGTACAAACCGACCAGTGCCAAATATTCTGCTCGGCTGGATGGCATGGGTGGTCTGGACAGGTAGGATCACCCCAATCTGAGGAAGGTCGAGCAGAGAGGAGGGCCGATGGCAAACCCCATGTACCGGCAGATCGCCGAAGACCTGCGCGAGCAGATTGAGTCGGGAGTGCTCGAGCCCGGCCAGCAGCTGCGGACCGAACTCGAGCTGCGAGAGCACTACGGAGCTTCGCGGAACACCGTCCGGGACGCGATCAAGTGGCTCACCACCCTCGGACTGGTTGAGACGAAGCCAGGTCAGGGCACCTTCGTGGTGAAGAAAATTGACCCGTACGTCACCACGCTGACTACCAGCGATCCGAAAGGAATCGGTGAGCAAGTCGCCACGTACGGTGAGGTCGAAAAGTACGAGTCCGACACCGAGGGGCCGATAAGAAGTCCAACCCTGACGGACCCTCAGGTCGAGATCCAGAAGGCTTCCGCGGTGGTCGCCAGCCAGCTCCAGGTACCCGAAGGTTCCCAGGTGATCAGCCGACACCAGAGACGCTACATCGACCGAACGCCCTGGTCCCTGCAGACGTCGTTCTACCCGCGAGGGCTGGCCGTACAGGGCGCCGAACTGCTCAGCCTGGCCGACAACATTGAGATCGGCACGGTGAAATACCTGGCGGAAACCCTCGGCCTCCAGCAGGTCGGATACCGTGACTGGATCTCGGTCCGGGCGCCAGACGTAACAGAAGCAATATTCTTTAACTTGCCCCAAGACGGACGAGTCGGAGTTTTCGAGATATTCAGGACTGCGTTTGACCAGACCGGCACTCCTATGCGGCTTACCGTGACAGTTTTGCCTACAGACCGGAATCAGTTCATTGTAAACGTTGGAGACATACCGAAAAGCCCGCTTCCTTGACCAGAGCGTAACAGGAACGGCCGCCCGGCCCGACTCCGTCACTTTCGATCGCAGCGACGGCTAAGGAAAGCTGGGATTCCTTAATCGTTACTCATATAATTTCAATATTCATTGAATACGCGACAGAGTCTCGGGCCACCTTGGCGCTCCGGGAGAGCAGGGCCACAGACTCCGGCCGACGCACTACGCCATAGTGGAAGGCGACCGGATATAGCATTACGCGCCGGCGCGCGGAGAACCCGCATGCTAGTACAGTGATGCCAATTTCAATAATATCATCAGTCACATCAACCCATAGGCATCCATACGATTGAGGAAGGAGGAAGGTGCAAATGGCGAAGTTGCACGCACGCCCCTCCAAGCAGTACCGGTACGAGCACTACGACCCCTTTAACGGGATCTTCTGACCCATCAATAACGCGCGGCCGTCAGCGCCGCGGTTCACAGGGCAGGGTTGCTGCCCTGAAAGAGACACGGAAGAACCCCGTGCCAGCACAGTAAGAATCCGGTCAACCTGAGGGTTGAATGAGCAAAGAGGGTGGTGTCAATGGCCAAACGCTACGGGCGTCCTTCCTTGCAGTATCGGTACGAGCACTACGACCCCCGCTCTTAAAAAGCGTAGGTCGCAAACGACGAGTCCGTTTCGCGTATACACAGGCTGACCGGACCGTCAGTGAGCCGCCGGCGTTGCCCAGCAGCGGGCAACGCCGGCGGCGAACCGACCAATAGGCAGCAACTTCGCAAGGAAGATCTGCTTCTTCCAAGAGAAATCCGGCTAAGTGGGCGCCCCGCAAGCAGGCCGATTTATCCGCAAGCGCCCCAGATCGCCGGATATTAGATACGTCTTCTATCGTACGGTAACGAAACACATCGGAATCGTTGGTGGAGGGAACCAGTGACCGCCCGACGCATGCCGTTCGATGATCTGGCGAGGCTCGCTGCAGCACATGCTGCCCTTGATCCCGATCGCCAGAAGTGGCGCAATGACATCCTGATCTCCAGCCTTATCGAGATTCTCGCCCTCAAGGGACCACAGTATGAGCGCGACTTGCGCCTGCATATCAAGAATATGTGGCTCACCGATGTCGTCGATAAAAGACCACTTCACGTAGCATTGGAGCTCGCTGAGGAAGCGGGCCTGATAGAGGGCCGACAGCACTCACGCAACGCTAAGTGGGCAGCAATGCCCGGGAGTGTCGTAGACGCCAAAGCCGATCATGCATGGGCCGAGACCATCATAGAGCGATTCGAACGAGATCTCGGTAAGCGACTCCCCGAGTTGCTTGACAACCACGAAGTGATTGAGCCTGCTCGTCAGCGCCGGTTGGCGCAATATCTCATCAGTGCCCTCATGGCCGGCAGCCAGCGAGTCTTTAAGGGGGTTATACTGGCGGGGGACCCCGAGAGCTTGAACGGTATCGACTTTGACCTGTCGGCGGCCTATGCACAGTTGCAAGCCCGGGTCCTCCCAGGTGAAGTAGCAAACGCGCTCAAGGCTTTGACGCAAGCGGCATTCGATACTGCGGACAATTTCGGTACTGAGATCCTGCGTCTCATCGTGGCCGGGCAAGTGCTCCAAGGAATGCTGGGACATCGTGACCTTACCGGGCTGAATTGGGTAGAGGGCAGCACGCTCGTGCTCGACACCAGCGTCTTGGTCTACCGGCTAGACAGCAACGGGCCACAATCCCGCTTGCTGGAAGAGCTATTGCAGATGAGCAGGGATGTCCATTGCAATATCGTCGTTACGCGAGCCGTGATTAACGAGTGGAATCGGCTATGGCAGAGCGCGGCAAATGATGCTCAGGCATTGGCGGCTAGGTCTACTGATCTTCCTCAGCAACTCATCCGCCTGGCTAAGAATCCCATGCTCCGAAATTGGCAATCTAGAGCAGAGCATGGACGACCTGTCACCTGGACCGAGTTTGAACGACGTTACAATCACCTCGAATCCTGGCTGGCAAATCATAGAATCCAGATTATCGACGATGAGCAAGCTGATCCAGCTCTTGTTGAACGGATGAGAGCAGAGCTCTTGACGCTATCGGCTGCCGCGAAAAAACCGATGCGCACCGAAGCGGCCGCTCTGACGGACGCGGTGAGCGCAGCTATAGTCGCGAAAGCTCGGAATCTCAACTTCTCGCTTGCGCCAACCGCATGGTTCATCGCGGAGGATCGGTTCACAGACGAGGCGTATCACTCGATTTGGCCGAAAGACAAGTTCCCGGTCGCTTCCACCATCGAAGTGTGGCTGCTCTTGCTGTCGAGGGCGAGAGCCGACGATCCGGGACGGGCTGGCAACCTTGCCGGGACTATTGGTGATGCTGTCATCCAGAAGAGCTTTCTCGCTGTATCCGCTGGCTACAGTGTCAGTGAACTGATAAAGATTACCGACATCCTGAATACTGCGCCCAGCGCAGACGCGGAAAGTCTGGGAGAAGACGTAAGAACCGATTATCTCGCTCTCGCTAGGCTCTCCGGCCCAGACGTTCCGGCAGAACTGCTTCGCCGACGAGCCCTCCGCCGCGACTGGCAAGTCCAGCGGAGAGAGCGACAGGTCAATGAGATGACACAGGATATGGACGATCGTATCCAGGAGGCTGAAAAGCTGGCCGAAAACCTGAAAACAGCCAATGTGAACCTGAAAACAGCCAATGTGAACCTGCAAGCGGCCAATGTGCGCATGCAACGTACGTTCTGGCTGGTCATAGCGCTTTTCCTCATGGCCTCGATGGTGGGAGGCGCAGCTGCCCTAGGCGCCTATCTTTGGCTAGTCGTTGGCGGCGCAGTCCTCTGCGTGGCGGTCGGATTGGAGGGCTTCCGGTGGAAGAATCAACCAGACGTACGGGCGTCACGATTCATCATAGGGATAGCAGCCACGATTTCATGGGTCATCCTTGGCGGCGTAATCTCGGTAATTCTACCGTGAACACGCGAAGCAGCCGATCGTTCCCGGCGACACCTGGCCCGACTGATTCGGTCGTTAAGCCGTCGGCTCTGGCGCGTCCAGGCAGCGCCGGCCGTGAAGCCCGGCGACGCGCTGACGAGATGATCCGCTTTCCGCACCCTGGAGTCGCACTATCAACGAAACGTCTGATTCACGCGATAGGTGAGATCGTTCAGGATGATGGTGAGACGAACCATCAGCTGTAAGTGCTGATAAAGCAGAGAGTTAGGAGGTCATCTGTGAACAAGCTCCCTAGGTTCGCTCGGCAAAGACTTCACTCAGCTGAGGTCTGGAAACGCCAAAGCCGCGGCAAAGTCTCCGCCCCTGGTGGGTATCGCATGCGCCCGATAAGGGTGACTATGTATCGGTGGGAACGTATCCGTTTGCCCTACGTCTTGCTATGCCGGGGGACCTGGACGAAGTACGCGGGCTAGTCCGCGAGGCCGCTGAATGGCTGCGGTCGAACAAAGACACCGATCAGTGGGCGAATCCCTGGCCGGACAGGGCCGGACAGCAAGAGCGCATACTGAATGACCTGCTCAAAGGCAAGACGTGGATCGTCCGGGACGGCACCACCGCGGCCGCGACCATCACTGTTGACACCGAAGAGCCACTAGACCTGAATAATGAGCCAGTATGGCCAGCCCACAAACGCCATGAGCCAGCGCTATACGTCCGGCGTGTCATCGTCAGCAGGCGTTACGCGGGCCTCGGGCTCGGCGCCGCACTACTGGACTGGGCGGCCGACGTGGCGGAAAGAGACCACAAAGTCACGCTTATCCGCATCGATGTCTGGACCACCAATAAGGACCTCCACGCCTACTACGAAGGACAGCGCTTTACCCGCTGCCAGGGCAGGGATCCGCGAGAACTTGACAACTACCCGTCACAAGCGCTCTTCGAGCGTGAGGTAGACCGATCCGGATCGGGCTATCGGACATTGTTCGCGGAGAACGGGTTAGCGCAGGTTCCGCTTACCTTGCACACTACACTGGCACAGCAGAGGTGCACCTTCCATATTTCCCTAGGACGGCCTGGCTATGCCGCAGAAGTTCTCCTATGTAAAAAGAGACGTGACAGACATACTTCCCAAGGGCTGGCCGAATGATATCGGCGCAGTCGCTGCCGAAGCTGATTTCCGGGATTTTCCCCGCACGCCGGTCTTGTCCCGCGAAGCGGAAGATGTGGTGCACATCTCGCGCGGCCGGGTGCACGCGGACCAAGTGAGGCAGAGACTGCCCTGGCTATACGATCTCTATCGAGCTGACTTCCTCGAACTGGCTTGGAAAGCCCGCGAGGAACCCGTCGAGGCGGCCTTCGATGACCGATACGGCGTCGTCCTGAACGTTCAGCGTGGGAACACGATGCGGTTCGAATGTCATGTCGATTCAAATCCGGTAACCGGCCTTCTCTTCTTTACCGATCACCCGGCGGGCGGAGGCGAACTCGTGGTCGGGCACGACCCGGCGGCGGCCGATGTCAAGGCTGTAGAACGGGACTGCACAGTCATCCGGCCGCAGGCAGGCCAGCTGATCTTCTTCGACGGTAAGAATTACTCGCACTACGCACGTCCGCTGAAGTCTTCGTCGGACGTACGGGTGGTCGCGGTCATGAACTTTTACACCGGGTCGTGCCCCGAATCGACCCGCCCGCCGGGACTGAACCGTCATCTGTTCGGGGCGGACTAGCGGACCTCGGTAAGGTCCTGCCCGGCCGGGACGCGAGCCAGCGGGGTCGCGGCCGACGTGCCGCTGATGGTCGCGCTGCCGAGGACGGTGTCGCCGTGGTAGAGGACGGCGGCCTGGCCCTTGGCCACGCCCCGCGCCGGGCGGTGCAGCCGGATGCGCAGCGCCTCGCCGTCCAGCCGGGCCGTGCAGCCGTGCACCTCGCCGTGCGCGCGCAGTTGCACCAGGCAGTCCAGAGGCTGCGACGGCGGGGCGCAGCCGGTCCAGACGGGCCGTTCCGCCATGACCTCGGTGATGTCGAGTCCCTCGGCGGGTCCTACGGTGACCGTCCTGGTCACCGGTTCGATGTCGAGCACGTAACGGGGCCTGCCGTCAGCGGCTGGCCGGTCCACGCGCAGGCCCCGGCGCTGGCCGACGGTGAAGGCGTAGGCGCCTTCGTGCTCGCCGACGACCGCGCCCGACTCATCGACGATCCGGCCCGGCGCCTGGCCCAGGTGGCGGGCCAGGAAGCCCTTCGTGTCGCCGTCGGCGACGAAGCAGACGTCGTGGCTATCCGGCTTGGCGGCCACGGCCAGGCCGCGCCGCGCCGCCTCGGCCCGGACCTGTGTCTTCGGCGTGTCGCCGAGCGGGAACATGGCGTGCCTGAGCTGATCCGAGGTGAGCACGGCCAGCACGTAGGACTGATCCTTGCCGGGATCCGCGGCCCGGTGCAAGATCCCGTCCGAGGCGCGCGCGTAGTGGCCGGTGCATACCGCGTCGAAACCGAGGGCCAGCGCGCGGTCCAGGACCGCCGCGAACTTGATCTTCTCGTTGCAGCGCAGGCACGGGTTCGGGGTGCGGCCCGCGGCGTACTCGGCGACGAAATCCTCGACCACGTCGCGGTGGAAACGCTCGGCCATGTCCCATACGTAGAACGGGATGCTGATGACGTCGGCGGCCCGCCGCGCGTCCCGTGCGTCCTCGAGCGTGCAGCACCCGCGGGCTCCGGTCCGGTAAGACGACGGGTTCGACGACAACGCCAGGTGGACGCCGGTCACCTCGTGACCCGCGTCCACCGCACGAGCCGCGGCCGTCGCGGAGTCCACCCCGCCTGACATCGCCGCGAGCACCCGAAGACCACTCACGCCCACCAAGGTTACGCGCCGCGGGCCACTACTCCCGCCTGGATGGGGTACGGTCAGCGGGCGGCGGCGCGGCGGGCGCGGTCTACCACCTCGCCGATCACCAGGCCCAGGGCATCGACGTCGTGCTTGGTCGAGGTGTGCCCGAGCGAGAAGCGGAGCGAGCCGCGGGCCCGCGAATCGTCGGCGCCCATGGCCAGCAGCACGTGGCTGGGCTCGGCCACGCCCGCGGTACACGCCGAGCCGGTGGAGCAGGCGATCCCGTTCGCGTCGAGCAGCATGAGCAGGGCGTCGCCCTCGCAGCCGGGGAAGGAGAAGTGCGCGTTCCCCGGCAGCCGGCCAGGTCCCGGCGGCGGGCCGTTGAGCACGGCGTCGGGCACGGCGGCCAGCACCTGGTGCACCAGGTCGTCCCGGAGCGCGGCGAGCCGCTCGGCCTCGTCGGCCCGCTGCTTCGCGCAGACCGCGGCCGCCACCGCGAACGCCCTGATCGCGGGGGTATCGAGGGTGCCGGACCGGATGTCACGCTCCTGGCCGCCGCCGTGCAGCACGGGCACCGGCGCCGCGCCGCGGGCCAGGATCAGCGCCCCG
>WNFG01003507.1_pt1 | contig 14466 bp, 13 predicted proteins | sample 5400431 | NCBI WGS metagenome assembly WNFG01 (sample SAMN13153346, study PRJNA577476) | soil metagenome | isolation source: 120 cm saprolite under Douglas fir tree site 2 hole 3 replicate 2 | place: USA:California | collected 2015-04-18
TCACCGTGACCGCGGACCCGGACTCCTCCAGCTTGGCGAGCATCGCGGACATGTGGCGCGGCTCGGTGCCGGTCACCGTCACGTCGCCGCCGGTGATGGCGGCGGCCACCAGCAGGGTGCCCGCTTCGATGCGGTCCGGGATCACGCGGTGCCGGGCGCCGGCCAGCTCCGAAACCCCCTCGATCTCGATGCGCTCGGTGCCCGCGCCGTGGATGCGGGCCCCCATGGCGGTGAGCAGCCGCGCCAGATCGGTCACCTCCGGCTCGCGCGCCGCGTTCTCGATCACGGTCGTGCCCTCGGCGAGCGCGGCCGCCATCATGAGGTTCTCGGTGCCGGTCACCGTGACGAGATCGGTGCTGATGCGGGCGCCCTTGAGCCGGCTGGCCCGCGCCTCCACATAGCCGTTGCGGATGAAGACCTCGGCCCCCAGCTTCTGGAAGCCTTTGAGGTGCTGGTCGATGGGCCGCACCCCGATGGCGCAGCCGCCGGGCAGGGCCACCTTGGCGAGGCCGGTCCGCGCGAGCAGCGGGCCCAGCACCAGAACCGACGCGCGCATGGTCGAAACCAGCTCATAGGGCGCCTCGTTGCTCGTCACCTTCTCCACCACGACCCGCGTGCTGCCGTCGGCGTCGGTGGAGACGACCCCGCCGAGCCGCTCCAGCAGCGAGCGCGTGGTGGTCACGTCGGCGAGCGCGGGCACGTTCTCCAGCACCACCGGCCGCGCGGTGAGCAGCGCCGCGCAGAGCGCGGGCAGCGCCGCGTTCTTGGCCGCGCTCGCCACCACCTCGCCCCGCAGGGGCGCGCCGCCTTCGACGATGAGTCGGGTCGCCATCAGCAGCCCTCCCGGCGCGCCGCGCCGGAGGCGCAGGCCACGAGTGTGGTCCGCGTGTCCTCCCAGCGCCCGCCGATGTACCGCTCCACGCCGTTGAGATCCCGCCGGGCCCGGATGCCGGAGAATCCCTCGGCGGCCATGAGCGAGGCGAGCGGGCCCGCCTGCTCCTCGCCGATCTCCATCAGCAGCCACCCGCCCGGCTTCAGCACCGGGGGCGCTCCCGCCACGATGCGGCGGATCACGCCGAGGCCGTCCGGCCCGCCGTCCAGCGCGGCGCGCGGCTCGTGGCGCGACACCTCGGGCGGCAGCGACGCGATCACCGCGCTCGGCAGGTATGGCGGGTTGGCCACCACCAGGTCGAGGCTCGCCGACAGCGAGCCGAGGGGCGCGAAGAGATCGCCCGCGAGCAGCCGCACCCGCGCCGAGAGCCCGAGCTCGCGGACGTTTCGAGACGCGACGGCGAGGGCGCCCGCCGCCACCTCGACGGCCAGCACCTCCGCACTGGGCAGCGCCGAGGCGAGCGCGCAGGCGATGGCGCCGCTGCCGGTGCCGAGGTCGGCGACCACCGGATCCGGGCGGCCCGCCAGCACCTCCAGCGCCCACTCCACGAGGCCTTCCGTCTCCGGGCGCGGCACCAGTACGTCGGGGGTGACGGCCAGGCGCAGACCGTGGAAGTCCTCCCAGCCGAGCAGGTACTGGAGCGGCTCGCGGCGCGCCCGGCGCTCGATCAGCTCCCGGTAGTGGGCGGCCTCCGCCGCGGTCAGCCGGCGGGCCGGCTCCAGGTAGAGGGCGAAGCGTTCGACGCCCAGGAGCCCGCCGAGGAGCCACTCCGCCTCCGGGCGCGCCGTCTCGATCCCGGCCTCCTCGAGCGCGGCGGCCGCGCGCCCGAGCAGCGCGGGGACGGTCGAGTCCGCGGCGACCCCGATCACGACACGCTCTCCGCGAGCTTCTGGCTCTGCTCGCGATCGCGCAGGCCATCGATCAGCTCGTCGAGATCGCCCTCGAGCACGGCGGGAAGCCGGTGCAACGTGAGGTTGATGCGGTGATCGCTGACGCGCCCCTGCGGGAAGTTGTAGGTGCGGATGCGCTCGCTGCGCTCGCCGGTGCCGACCTGGCTGCGCCGGTCGGCCGCGATGGCAGCGGCCTGCTCCTCCTGCGCCCGCTCCAGCAGGCGGGCCTTCAGCACCCGCAGGGCCTTCGCGCGGTTCTTGATCTGCGAGCGCTCGTCCTGGCAGGTGACGACCAGCCCGGTCGGCAGGTGGGTGAGCCGCACCGCGGAGTCGGTGGTGTTGACGCCCTGCCCACCCGGCCCCGAGGAGCGATAGACGTCCACCTGGATGTCCTTCTCGTCCACCTTCACGTCCACGTCCTCCGCCTCCGGCAGCACCGCCACCGTCACGGTCGAGGTGTGGATGCGCCCGCTCGACTCGGTGGCGGGCACGCGCTGCACGCGGTGCACGCCCCGCTCGTACTTGAGCCGGCTCCACGCCCCGCGGCCCTGCACCAGCGCGACGACTTCCTTGAGGCCGCCCACGCCGGTGGGGTGGCTGTCGATGACCTCCCACTTCCAACGCTGCCGCTCCGCGTACTTGGTGTACATGCGGAACAGCTCGGACGCGAAGAGGCCGGCCTCGTCGCCGCCCGCCCCGGCCCGGATCTCCAGGAACACGTTCTTGTCGTCGTTGGGATCGCGCGGGATGAGGAGGCCCCGCAGCTCCTCCTCGAGCTTGGCCTGCCGCGCGGTCAGCTCGTCGATCTCGGCCTGGGCCAGCTCGCGCATCTCGCGGTCGGCGTCCTCGGCCAGGATGTGGCGGGCCTCCGAGACGCGGGCGAGCACGCTCTTGTAATCGTCGAACTTCTGCACCGTGTCGGCGAGGTCGGCCGCGGCCTTGGCGGTGCGCGCATAGACCGCCGGCTGCCCGATCACCTGGGGATCGGCCAGCGAGCGGTTCAGCTCGCCGTAACGCTCTTCGATCTGCCGGAGCTTGTCGAACATGGGGGCGCCTCAGGAGAAACCCGGAGAGCGGCGCCGCCGCGGCTGGAAACGACCGAGTAACGGATGCTGAATCTGCGGCTCGGAGCGCGGCGCGGCGCCGAGCCGGGCCCTACCCCTCGGTGGTCGTCTTCCTCTTGTACTTCCGCTGGAAGCGCTCGACCCGCCCGGCGGTGTCCAGGAACCTCTGCTTCCCCGTGAAAAAGGGATGACACTTGGAGCAGACCTCCACCTTGATAGTCGGCACGGTGGAGCGGGTGTGGATGACCTCCCCGCAGTTGCAGGTGATCGTCGTATCAACGTATTCCGGATGAATGCCAGCCTTCACGGCGCACCTCCTAGATGGGTCTTAGAGAATACCAGGATGGGCGTGAAAACGCAAAAATCCGGCCTACGCGAGCTGGTTCATCTGGTTCAGGAAGTCCTTGTTAGTCTTCATCATTTTCAGCTTGTCGAGCAGCAGCTCCATGGCCTCGACCGGGTTGAGCTGGGACAGGGCCTTGCGGAGCAGCCAGACTTTCTGAAGCTCGTCCTTCTCCAGCAGCAGCTCTTCCTTCCGGGTCCCGGTCTGCTCGATATTGATCGTCGGGAAGATGCGCTTGTCCATCAGGCGCCGGTCCAGGTGGACCTCCATGTTGCCGGTGCCCTTGAACTCCTCGAAGATCACGTCGTCCATCCGGGAGCCGGTGTCGACGAGGGCGGTGGCCATGATGGTGAGCGAGCCGCCCTCCTCCACGTTCCGGGCCGCCGCGAAGAAGCGCCGGGGCCGCTGGAGCGCGTTGGCGTCGAGACCGCCCGAGAGCACCTTGCCGGAGGACGGGATGACCGCGTTGTGGGCGCGGGCGAAGCGGGTGATCGAGTCGAGCAGGATCACGACATCTCGCTTGTGCTCGACAAGGCGCTTGGCCTTCTCGATCACCATGTCCGCCACCTGGACGTGCCGCTGTGGCGGCTCGTCGAAGGTGGAGGAGATGACCTCGCCCTTCACGGAGCGCTGCATGTCGGTGACCTCTTCCGGGCGCTCGTCGATGAGCAGCACGATGAGGTACACCTCGGGGTGGTTCTTGGCGATGGCGTTGGCGAGGTTCTGCAGCAGGACCGTCTTGCCGGTGCGCGGAGCCGCCACGATGAGGCCGCGCTGGCCCTTGCCGATGGGGCAGAGCAGGTCCATGGCCCGCGTGGTCAGGTTGTCCGAGTCGTGCTCGAGCCGGAGCCGCTCCATCGGGTAGAGCGGGGTCAGGTTGTCGAAGAGCGTCTTGTCCCGCGCCTGCTCCGGCGTCTCGAAGTTGATCGCCTCGACCTTGAGCAGCGCGAAGTAGCGCTCGCTGTCCTTGGGCGGTCGCACCTGGCCGGAGATGGTGTCGCCGGTGCGCAGGTCGAAGCGCCGGATCTGCGAGGGCGAGACGTAGATGTCGTCGGGGCCCGGCAGGTAGTTGTAGTCCGGCGCGCGGAGGAAGCCGAAGCCGTCGGGCAGCACTTCCAGCACGCCCTCCGCGAAGATGAGCCCGTCGCGCTCGGCCTGTCCCTGCAGGATCTTGAAGATCAAATCCTGCTTGCGAAGGCCGCTGGTGCCCTGGACACCCAGCTCCTTGGCGACGTTGTTGAGATCGGTGATGGTCTTGTCCTTGAGCTCGGACAGGTTCATCCGCTTTCCTCCTGCACCGACCGCCCCGCTCGTCTCAGTAGGGACGGGCGGCTCGGCGGGGACGGCAGACGGCTTCGGCGAGGGACGCTTCGGGCTACGTTCTGAAGAAGAGATGGTCGTCTCCGGCGGGTTGCGTGTGTACGGGTGTAATCTCTAGGAGGTTGGCTGCCGTGCTTCGCGAACCACTGTCCCACACGGTTTCCAGCCCTGTCAACCCCAGATTTACATACGGATATCGATGATCGCGCGCTGCTTGATCTCCACGAGCCAGTCCTTGAGCCGCGTGTCGTACTTCTGGCGGTAGAGGATCTCGCGGATCTGGCCGCGCACCTGCACGAGCGAGTCCCCGGTGAGGGCGTCGCGCGAGTCGAGACGGAAGAGGTGATAGCCGATCGGCGAGCGGAAGGGCGTCGAAGCCTCGCCCGGCGAGAGACGCAGGATCGCGTCCTCGATGTCCTGGGCCAGCTCGCCGCGCTTGAGATTGCCGAGGGAGCCGCCGTCCTTGCCGGACGGATCCTCCGAGTGCTTCTTGGCCAGCTCGATGAAGTCCTGCCCCTCGAGCAGGTGCCCGTAGATCTCGTCGGCCCGGAGCCGCGCCGCCGTCCATCCCTCCTCGCCCTTGGCTGGATCCGGCAGCACCAGGATGTGCCGAGCCCCGAAGGTGAGGCCGGTCTCGAGCTTCTCGCGGTTCTCCACGAGGTACTTGTCGATCTCCTGCTCGGTGACCGAGATGCGGAGGGCGACCTTCCGCCGCACCACCCGCTGGACCATGAGCTGCTCGCGCAGCCGCTTCTTGACGCCCTCCAGGGTGAGGCCCTGCGTCTTGATCATGGCCTCGAACTCGGTGTCGTCCTTGGCCTTGAGCTTCTTCATGATGTCGCCCAAGGACTCGGCGAGCTCCGCGTCCTCCACCACCACCTTCTCCCGCTCGGCCTGCTGGAGCTGAATCCGGTTCTCGATCAGGTTCTGCAGCAGCCGGCTGCGCAGCACCTTGCGCGCCTCGCCGTCGGAGGGCCGCTCCCGCGTCTCGGCCAGGTAGTAGAGCTCGGCCTCGTCGAGCTCGTACTGGGTGATCGCGTCGTTATTTACCACGCAGATCACCCGGTCCACCACGTCGTCCGAGTCGTGGAGCTGATCCCGCGAGGTCAGGATGGGCGCGGAGGCGTGCGGCTGCGCCTTCGGCGCCTCCGCGGGCGCCGCCGTCTTGCTCTTGCCGACCAGCGGCACCCAGCTCGGGATCGAGCAACCCGAGACCACGAGGGGGAGGAGCAGCAGGGCGACCGTCGCGGCCCGCCGCGGGCTCATCGGAGGGAATCCAGGAGCTTCGCGAGGGCGTCGCGCACCGCGGGCCAGGGTTCGGCAGGGATCCGCGCTTCCACCGTGTACTCCTTTCTGAGTTTCAGAGCGCCGCGGCTGGCCGCGATCGTCTTGAGCATCCGTTCCGGCGTGACCGGGGTCGACGCCGCGAAGGTCAGGACCGCGCGCCCGCCGCCCGCCTCCACCCGCTCGAGGCCGAGCGCCCGGGCGGCCACCCGGAGCCCCACCACGTCCAGCAGCCCCTCCACCGCGGGCGGCGGCGGGCCGTAGCGATCGGCCAGCTCCGCGCGCGCGTCGGCGACGTCCTCGGACCGCTCGATCTCGGCCAGCCGCTTGTAGAGCGCCAGGCGCTGATTCACCTCGGGAACGTACGCCTCGGGCAGGAGCGCTTCCACGTCCGCCGAGATCACCGGGTCGACGCGCTCGGTCGCCGGGTCGCCCTTCAATTCTCTCACGGCCTCCGCGAGGAGCTTGCTGTAAAGATCGAATCCGACGGCGGCGATGTGCCCGTGCTGGGCCGCCCCCAGCAGGTTGCCGGTGCCCCGGATCTCCAGATCCCGCATGGCCAGCCGGAGCCCCGCCCCCAGCTCGGTGGACTCCTCGATCACCCGCAGCCGCCGCTGGGCGGTCTCGTCCACCCGCCCGTCGGCGGGCACCATGAGGTAGGCGTAGGCCTGCTGCCGCTCCCGCCCTACCCGGCCCCGGAGCTGGTAGAGCTGGGCCAGGCCGAAACGGTCGGCCCGGTTGATGATTATCGTGTTCGAGGCCGGGATGTCCAGGCCCGATTCCACGATGGATGTCGAGACCAGCACGTCGGCCTGGCCGTCCACGAACTTGACCATCACGCTCTCCAACTCCCGCTCCGCCATCTGGCCGTGCCCCATCACCACCCGGGCCTCCGGGACCAGGCTCTTGATGAAGGTGGTCATGGAGGCGAGCGACTGGATGCGGTTGTGGACGAAGAAGACCTGCCCGCCCCGGTTCAGCTCCCGCTCGATCGCCTCCTTGATGACGGTGCGGCTGAACGCGGTGACCACCGTCTCCACCGGCAGCCGGTCGAGCGGCGGCGTCTCGATCACCGAGAGGTCGCGCACCCCGGAGAGCGCCATGTGGAGCGTGCGCGGGATCGGGGTGGCGGTGAGCGTCAACACGTCCACCGAGGTGCGGAGCTGCTTGAGCCGCTCCTTGTGGGAGACGCCGAAGCGGTGCTCCTCGTCCACCACCAGGAGCCCGAGGTTCTTGAACGACACGTCCTTGGACAGGAGCCGGTGCGTGCCCACCACCACGTCCACCGCGCCGGCGGCGAGCCCCGCCACCACCTGTTTCTGCTCCTTCGGGCTGCGGAAGCGCGAGAGCAGCTCGACCCGCGCCGGGAACGGGCCGAAGCGCTCCACGAACGTGTTGAAGTGCTGCTGGGCCAGCACGGTGGTGGGCACGAGCACCGCCACCTGCCGGCCGTCCGCCACCGCTTTGAAGGCCGCGCGGAGCGCGACCTCCGTCTTGCCGTAGCCGACGTCGCCCGCCACCAGACGGTCCATCGGACGGCCGCCCACCATGTCGGTCTTCACTTCCTCGATGGCCCGGAGCTGGTCCGGCGTCTCCTCGAAGCGGAAGGCGGCCTCGAACTCGCCCTGCCAGGGCGTGTCGTCCGAGAAGTGCGGCCGCTCGGCGACCGAGCGGGTGGCGTAGAGCTTGAGCAGAGCCTCCGCCATGTCGCGCAGCGCGGCCCGCACCGATTCCTTCAGGCGCTGCCACGCGCCGCCCCCGAGCCGGTCGAGCCGCGCCGAGCCCTCGGGCGCGCCCATGTACTTGGAGATCAGGTCGAGCCGCTCGACGGGCAGGTAGAGCCGGCCGCCGTCGGCGTACTCCAGCAGCAGGAAGTCGGCGTCGTGCCCCTCGGAGGACAGGGTGCGGAGGCCGTGGTAGCGGCCGATGCCGTGCTGCTCGTGCACCACCAGGTCGTTGGAGGCCAGGTCGTTGAACGAAGCGATGGCCGCGCCGCGCTGGAAGAGCGGGCGCCGGAGGCGGCGACGCTGGGCCCCGAAGATCTCCTCCTCGCAGAGCACGATGAGGCCGAGCGCCGGGATCTGGAAGCCCGCCCCGCACTCCCCCACCACCACCGCGAGCCCTTCCTGGCTCCAGAGGGTCCCCTCGGGCCACGGCTCCAGATCGTGCTCGGCCAGCATCTGACGCAGCCGCTGGCTCTGCCGCTCGTCGTCGACCACCAGGCGCACCGTGAAGCCCTCGCCTCGCCAGGTGCGGATCTCGCCGGCCAGCGCCTTGAACTGGCCGCGGTAGCCGCCGATCGATCGGGTGCCCATCGAGACGCGCGGCCCCGCGCCCTCGCTGCGCTGGAGCAGCGGCAGCTCGAGCCGCTGGAAGCGCTCGAGCACGGAGGCGAGCGGCGCCGCCGAGGGCGCGTCGTCCGACGGCGCCTCCAGCATGGCGGGGTCCTCGAGCACCACCAGGGTCCCGGGCGGCAGGTAGTCCACCAGGGTGACCGGCGCCGCGTCCTTCGAGCCGAGCGGCAGCACGATCAGCTCGCGGAGCGGCGCGATCGAGCGCTGGGTGGTGGGATCGAAGACGCGGAGGGACTCCACCTCGTCGCCGACGAACTCGGCGCGCACCGGCCGCGCGTGGGTGGGCGAGAAGATGTCCACGATGCCCCCGCGCACGCTCCACTGCCCGACCTCCATCACGGTCTCGACGCGCTCGTAGCCCGCGCCCTGGAGCAGCTCGAGCAGGATCTCGCGGTCGCTGGTCTCCCCCACCGTCATCGTGAACGTGCGGCTCCGGAACGCGGAGGGCGGCGGCACCGGCTCCGAGAGCCCGGAGGGCGTGGCCACGATCACCACCGCGTCGCCGTCGAGCAGGCGCCGGCAGCACAGCGCGCGCTCCGCGTCGGGCTCCCGGTGGCGGGTGCCACGCCAGGAGGTGCCGGTGCCCGAGGGGAACTCGAGCACACGGGCGTGCTCGCCGTCGTCGTCGCCCGCGGCGGGGCCGCCCGAGATCGAGGACACGAAGAACGCGGCGTCCAGCGCCATCCGGTGACGCGGCGACGGGCCCGGCGTGAGCAGGAGGATCGGCCGGCCGGTGCGCTCCCGCAGCGCCGCCACCACCAGGGCGCGCGAGGAGCCCCAGAGGCCGTCGGCGCGCAGGCAGGGTACTCCCCGGGCGAGGGCCGCGAGGACATCGTCGAGCGCGGCCCACCGGGACAGAACAGACTCGCGAGGCACGATCATCACGGACGACAGCACATCAGAGGTACCACCGGCGGCGAGCGGCGTCAAATTCGGGAGCTAGCGGGAGCCCTGTGCGAGATAGAAGGAGAGCGTCTCCAGCTCGATGGCCAGGTCCACGTTCTTCAGGCGGACGTCCTTGCCCGCCTTGATCCGCCCCGGCGCGAAGTTGAGGATGGCCTTGATCCCCGCCGCCACCAGCTTCTCGGTGACCACCTGGGCGGACTCGCCGGGCACCGCCACGATCGCGATCTGGAGATTGCGCGCCTTGGCCTCGCGCGGCAGATCCTCCATCGACTGGATGGTGACGCCGTCCACCGCCTTGCCCCACTTGGCCGGATCCTCGTCGAAGATCGTCGAGATCCGGAAGCCTTGGCGGGCGAACCCCTTGTAGTGGAAGAGGGCGGAGCCGAGGTTGCCGAAGCCCACCAGCGCCACCTGCCACTCGCGGTCGAGCCCCAGGATGCGCTGCAGCTCGGCCTTCAGGCCGGAGACGTAGTAGCCGATGCCGCGCACCCCGAACTCGCCGAAGTAGGCGAGGTCCTTCCGCACCTGGGCCGAGTTGAGGCTGAAGCGCTCCGCCAGCTCCTGGGAGGAGATGGTCTTGACCCCGTCTTCTTCTAACTGTTGCAGACTGCGCGTGTAGACGGACAGACGGCGCACCGTCATCTCCGGAATCCGGGGGATCTTGAACGGGGACCGTCGCGCCATATTCGTTCCCGGGCGTTCACCACGCCCGTCGGGGCCGCCTCGCGGAAATGCCCGCGTGCCGTCCCGGGGCGACGCCCCGGGACGGTGTCTTCGAGCTTGCCGCTACCTTACGACTTGACGAACAGCAGGATGACCGCGATGACGAACACGAACAGCACCAGCGACTCGATGAAGGCCAGGCCGAGCAGCATGGCGGTCTGGATCCGGGCGATCGCGCCGGGCTGCCGCGCCATCGCATCCACCGCCTGCCCGGCCGCGCGGCCCTGACCGAGACCGCAGAGGCCCGCGGCCAGGCCGAAGCCCAGGCCCGCGGCCAGCACCGCGAAGGCCTTGGCCATGTCGCTGCTGCCCGCGGCGGCCGCCGCCTGCGCCCAGGCCATCCCCGGGACCGCCAGAATCGCCATCATGCTCATGGTGACAATGCGTTGCACGGCTCTCCTCCTTGTTGAGGGTGACTGCGACTTAGTGATGCTCGGCTTCCTCGACCGCCGCCGCGATGTACAGCATGGCCAGCTTGCAGAAGATGAAGGTCTGGATGAAGGCGACCAGGATCTTCAAGGGGAACAGGAAGCCCACGACGAACACGACCATGATCAGCGCGGCGGGCGCTCCGATCACGAGCCCCGCCACCGAGCCGCGGAGGGCCCAGCCCAGCATCCCGTCGAAGCCCATCATGAAGAAGAAGATGGCGAGGAGGATGTGGCCCGCCATCATGTTGCCGAAGAGGCGGAGCGAGAGCGAGAGCGGCCGGGCGCAGTGGCTGATGATCTCGATGACGAACATCAGGGGCTTCAGCACCGCCGGTACCGGCCCCGCGAAGTGCTTCAGGTACGCGATGAAGCCCTGCTTGCGGACGCCGATCACGTGATAGGTCACGAACACGATCAGGGCGCAGGCCGCGGTGGTGTTGAGGTTGGCGGTGGGCGCCACCAGCCCGGGCACGAGCCCCATGAGGTTCGAGACCAGGATGAAGAGCCCGAGCGTGGCGATCAGCGGCAGGTAGCGGCGGCCGCCGGGCCCGATCGTCTCGTCCAGCTCCTTCACGAACTGCTCGAGGACGATCTCCATGAAGTTCTGGCTGCCCGTCGGCACGAGCTGCACCCGGCGCGAGGCCACGAAGGACACCGCGACCAGGATGGCCATCGCGATCCACGTATAGAGGATGTGGTCCGGGATGGCTGCGATGTGCAGGATCGGCGGGTGCTCGATCAGCTCCATGTCAGGCGTTTCTCCGCGCGTCGAGCAGGCCCTGGGCCAGCAGCACCGGCGGCAGGGCCGCGAGGCCGACCGCCACCGCCACCGGATGCGCCCAGCCCTGCGCCACCAGCAGGCCGAGGGCGCCGAAGGTGAAGAGCTGCCGCAACCCCATCCGGCTCAGGCGTCCAACCCCCGGGGAGCCCTCCGCGATCAGCTCGGTGGCGCGGCCCACGTCGCGGGCCAGCCAGCGGAAGTTGACGAGGGCGATGCCGCCGCCGCCGCTCACGCCGGCCGCCGCGGGCACGCCCGCCAGCCACCAGGCGCCCACCGCCAGGGCGGCCACGGTGGCGGCTCCCGTCCAGGTCACGCGCGCGGCCAGATCAGCGGTCATCGGGGTTCGACTCGTTCAGTGTCTTGATTGTCCTGTAAAAATTCGCGCCGGCCGCCACGATGCCCAATGCGAGGCCGATCAGCAAGAGCCACGGGCCCGTCCCTAGCCAGCGATCCGCGAAGTAGCCCGCCGCGAGCCCGATGGCCACGCACGCGAACAACATCGTGCCCAGATTGACGAGCTGAGCGGTCTGATTCCGCGACGGCCCCCTCTCGGCCGGAGCCATGTGAACAGGAACACTATCACAGCCCCCCAAACCTGACAAGCGACCGCAACTACTTGATTAATTTGCCTGAACTCCTCACATCAGCATGTCGGCAGAGAACAAGCAGGATGGGGTCAGGTCTTGCATTCCTACATTTTTCTCCCGCCGGGAGAAGTCTGCCCGCGCGGAAATGTAGGAATGCAAGACCTGACCCCCAACGACCACCACTAGCCGAAGACGCCGCCCATGCGGGTGCCGGCCATGCGATTGATGATGGCGACGCTGAGGGCGGCGACCACGATCAGGATGACGCCGAGCGCGGCGGCCTCGTTGGCGCTGCCCGCGATGTAGAAGGCGAAGATCCCGTTGGTGATGGACTCCCAGCCGCCAAGGGCCAGGAACAGCACCGCGGAGGCCTCCTGCAGCGAGGTCATGAACGAGAAGAGGCCGCCCACCAGCACGCCCTTCCAGATCATGGGCAGCGTGACGTCCTTGAACGTCCGCACCCCCGAGGCGCCCACGCTCGAGGCCGCCTCCTCCAGCGAGCGGTGCACGAGCAGCAGCGAGGCGAACGACCCGCGCACCGTATAGGGCAAGCGCCGCACCGCCAGCACCAGCGGCATGATGATCCAGAACGAGGTCAGCCCGCGGTCGAAGCCCGGCAGGTCGAAGTGGAAGGCCCGGATGTAGGCGATGCCGATCGCGGTGCCGGGCACGGCCAGGATCAGCGTATTGATGGCGTCCAGCGCCCCGCGCCCCGGCACGGTGGACCGCGCGAGCAGCCACGCGATGGGCACGCCCACCCCGATGCAGATCACCACCGCGAGCCCGGAGTAGAGAAAGCTGTTCACGATGTACTTCGGCGTCTCCACGATCACGCGCTCGTAGTACTGGAGCGTGTAGGCCACCGGCAGCGGGGTCAGCGCCCAGCCCTTCCCCACCGAGGCCAGCGTCACCCCGATGTAGGGGATGAAGGACAGCAGCAGGAGGAAGCTCAGGAAGGCGATGACCAGCGCCTGCCGCGCGGGCGAGAGCCGCCGCCGCTCGATCTTCGAGTAGGACAGCGACGAGTAATCCTTGATGGCCACGTAGTGCCGGGCGGCCAGCAGGAAGAGGATCGCGAGCAGCACCATCAGCGCGGAGATCACGATCCCCATGCGGAAGATGCGGCGGTCCACGAACTGCACGATGTTGAGATAGGCCTGCGGGGCGAGGAGGTCCTGCACGCCCAGCACGAGCGGGGTGGCGAAGTCGGAGAACGTCCAGATGAAGACGAGCAGCGCCCCCGCCACGTAGCCCGGCGTGGTCAGCGGCAGGGTGACCCGCCAGAGCTTGGACCAGCCGCGCGCGCCCACGCTCTCCGCCGCTTCTTCGAGCGAGGGGTCCACCTTGCCGAGGGCGTCCACCACGTTCAGCGTGATCATCGGGAAGAGGTGGAGCGTCTCCACCAGCACCACCCCGTGGAGGCCGTAGAGGAAGTTGACGGGCCGGAGCATGTCGAAGACGTCCATCAGCAGCACGTTCACCGTGCCCGCGCGGCCCAGGATGAAGGTGAAACCCAGCACGCCCACGAGCGGCGGCGAGATGATCGGAAGTCGTAGCGCACCAGCAAGAAGGCGACCGCGATGCCCAGGACCGAGGCGGAGATCACGGTCGCCACGCCCAGGATCATCGAGTTCACCAGCGAGCGCAGGTAGAAGCGGTCGGTGAAGAACTCCCGGAAGTTCGCGAGCGTCCACCGCCCCGCCTCGTCGGTGACCGCGTCGTAGAAGATGCGCCCCAACGGGTAGATCAGGAACAGGATCAGGAACGCCCAGATCAACCCGACGCCTACCGCCGGACCCAGGCGCCACCTACGCATCATCGGAGACGGCGAGGGTCACCGAGGGCAGGAAGCTGAGGGTCACCGGCCGGCCCACCGGCAGCGGGTCGTGGTGCCAGGGATCCCGGATATCGGCCTTGAGCACGAGTCCGGGCTCGGTCTGCACGTCGTAGCGCAGGGTATTGCCGAGATAGGAGACCAGGCTCACCCGCCCGGCCACGTGGTTGCCCTCGCCCGTGGATGCCGCGCCCAGCGTCACGTTCTCGGGCCGCACCGCGAGCACGCAGCGCCCCGACACCGGCCCGTTGGCGACGGCCCGCAGCGGACCCAGCGCGGTGCTCACGACCAGGTCGCCGCCCCGCCCGCCGTCGCCCTGCACCTCGCCGGGCACCAGGTTGTTGGTGCCGACGAAGTCGGCCACGAAGCGGGTGCGCGGCCGCTCGTAGAGCTCCTTGGGCGGCCCCACCTGGAGCACGTGACCGTCCCGCATCACCGCCACGCGGTCGGAGAGCGATAACGCCTCCTCCTGGTCGTGGGTCACGTAGATGGTGGTGATGCGGAGCTCCTGTTGCAGCCGCCGGATCTCCGCGCGCACCTGGATGCGGATCTTGGCGTCGAGGTTCGACAGCGGCTCGTCCAGCAGCAGGATGTCCGGGTTCAGCACGAGCGCCCGCGCCAGGGCCACCCGCTGCTGCTGGCCGCCGGAGAGCTGGCCCGGATAGCGCGCCTCGAAGCCGATCAGGTTGACCTTGCGCAGCCCTTCCTGCAGCCGCGCCTGCACCTCGGCCGCGGGCAGCTTCCGCAGGCGGAGCCCGTAGCAGATATTGTCGGCCACCGTCATGTGCGGCCAGAGTGCGTAGTTCTGGAACACCATGCCGATGCGGCGCTCGTAGGGCGGCAGCCCGTTGACCACCCGGTCGCCGAAGCGGATGGTCCCCCCATCTGGTTGATAGAACCCAGCCAGGAGGCGCAGCAGGGTGGTCTTGCCGCAGCCCGAGGGGCCGAGCAGCGTGAAGAGCTCGCCGTCCGCCACGGTGAGATCCACGCGGTCCACCGCGGTCACCACGCCGAAGCGCTTGGAGACGCCCTGGATCGCGATGATCATGCCGGGCGG
>WNFG01002859.1_pt1 | contig 14463 bp, 8 predicted proteins | sample 5400431 | NCBI WGS metagenome assembly WNFG01 (sample SAMN13153346, study PRJNA577476) | soil metagenome | isolation source: 120 cm saprolite under Douglas fir tree site 2 hole 3 replicate 2 | place: USA:California | collected 2015-04-18
TTAACTGCTCGGCGCTGAACGCCAAAGGCGAGATGTCGAGCGTGACCACCACCAGCGGCATGGCCTGGAAGATTCCCGGACGGCTGGGCGATTCGCCCATCATCGGCGCGGGCTGCTATTGCGATCAGGATATCGGCGCCGCCGGCGCAACCGGCCACGGCGAGGAAAACATCAAAGTCGCGGGCGCGCACACCATCGTCGAGAACATGCGCCGCGGCATGCCGCCGGAAGAAGCAGGCATGGATGCCCTCCGCCGTATTGCCCGCAACTACAACAACGACCTGTCGAAGGTGAAATTCATCGGCATGATTTATTACATCCTGCGCAAAGACGGCGCGTACGCGGGCGTGAGCCTGTGGTCGGGGCCGGAAGGCCGGCCGCCGAAATTCTCGATCTGCGATGAGAAGGGTAAACGCCAGGAAATCTGCAAAGCTCTTTTCCAGGGCGCCGGACCAGGCTAAAACCATTGCCGCTGATTTACGCGGATGAACGCAGATAAAACCGAAACCAGAAAAAAGAAATTGAGAAGGAACAATAAGAAGCCGCCCTCGCGAGGCGGCTTTATTTCTTGATTTTGGTTTTATCTGCGTTCATCTGCGCAAATCAGCGGCAAATTTCTTCGTCTGACTAAGCGAACTTCACCCTCACATCCGGCCGGTCCGACAGATGAATGCTGTCCACGAACCGCACTTTGCGCGTCTTGCGGGTCATGACGATGGATGACGTGCGTATGCCCTCGCCGAAGAACCGCACTCCGCGAATCAGCGAGCCATCCGTTACGCCGGTGGCGGCGAAAACGATGTGGTTGCCCGGAGCCAGGTCCTTTTCACTATAGACCCGGTTTTTATCTTTGATGCCCATTTTGGCGATGCGTTCTTCCAGCTCCGGCGTGTTGATCACCAGGCGGGCCAGAATCTGGCCGTTCAGGCAGCGCATGGCGGCGGCGGTGATGACGCCTTCCGGCGCACCTCCGCTGCCCATCACCGCGTGGACGCCGGTGCCGGTCACGGCCGCGGCGATGCCCGCGGAAAGATCGCCGTCGCCGATCAGCCGAATGCGCGCCCCGGCCTTGCGAATATCGTCAATCAGCTTCTCATGACGAGGACGGTCGAGCACCACTACCACGATCTCGCTGATGTCGCGATCGAGCCGCTTGGCGATGGCCTTGAGGTTCGATTTCACCGGAGCGTCCAGGTCCACCGCGCCTTTACAGGCCGGGCCCACCACCAGTTTTTCCATGTAACAGTCGGGGGCGTGGAGCAGGCCGCCTTTTTCGGAAGCCGCCAGCACCGTGATTGCGCCCGGCGATCCCGTGGCGCACAGGTTGGTGCCTTCCAGCGGATCGACCGCAATATCGACCTGGGGGAACGATGCGCCGTCGGACCATCCGCCGCCCACGTGCTCGCCGATGTAGAGCATGGGCGCTTCGTCGCGCTCGCCTTCGCCGATGACGATGGTCCCCCGCATGGGGACGGTGTCCATGCATTTGCGCATGGCTTCGGTGGCCACCTCATCGGCATGATGGCGGTCGCCCTGGCCCATGGTGTGGGCCGAGGCGATGGCCGCCTCTTCCACGACCCGCACAAACTCCAGCGCCAGCTCGAATTCCAGTACCGATTCAGTATCCAGACCGATCAGGTGTTTCTCCACGCTCGTGCCTGCCATAATGCCTCCGGTAAATTCCAGTGCTGAGACTGCCAAAAAGATCTTTAAAAAGCGCTGATGCCCGTCACACTCTCGCCGAGAATCAGCGCATGAATATCGTGGGTTCCTTCATAGGTCTTCACCGACTCCAGGTTCATCATGTGGCGCATGACCGGGTAATCGTCGGCGATGCCGTTGGCGCCCAGGATGTCGCGCGCCATGCGCGCGCACTCCAGTGCCATCCATACATTGTTTCGTTTGATCATGGAAATATGCTGGTGGCCGACCTTGCCTGCATCCTTAAGGCGGCCCGTCTGCAGCGCCAGGAACTGGCCCTTGGTGATCTCGGTGATCATCCATGCCAGTTTTTCCTGCACCAGCTGGTGCGAGGCGATGGGCTGGTCGCGGAACTGCTTGCGCAGCTTCGAATATTGCAGAGCGGTGTCATAGCATGACATGGCCGCGCCGATCGCGCCCCATCCGATGCCGAAGCGGGCCTGGTTCAGGCATCCCAGAGGAGATTTCAGGCCGTCGGATTTCGGCAGAACGTTTTCCAGCGGAACGCGCACTTCCTGCAGCGAAAGCCCTGAGGTGATCGAGGCCCGCAGCGACCATTTGCCGTGGACGTCATCGGCCTTAAAACCAGGCCGGTTGGTCTCCACCAGAAAGCCACGAATCCGGTCGTTGTCCGCTTCCGACTTGGCCCACACCACGGCCACGTCGGCAATGGAGCCGGATGTGATCCACATCTTCTCGCCGGTAATCACGTACTCGTTGCCGACTTTTTTGGCGCGGGTGCGCATGCCGCTGGGGTTGGAGCCGAAATCCGGCTCGGTCAGGCCGAAGCAGCCCAGCTTCTCGCCCCGGGCCATGGCGGGCAGCCATTTGTCTTTTTGCTCGTCGCTGCCATAAGCGTAGATCGGATACATGCACAGCGCCGACTGCACGCTGACAAAGGACCGTACGCCGCTGTCGCCGCGCTCGAGTTCCTGCATGACCAGCCCGTATTCCACATTGCCCATTCCTGCGCATCCGTACCCCTTGAGGCTGGCCCCGAAAAAGCCGAGTTCGGCCATGGGTTTCACCAACTCGCGGGGAAAGCGCCCTTCGCGATTGCACTGCTCGATGATGGGGACGAGGTTCTCTTCAATAAAACGGCGCGCGGTATCGCGCACCAGCCGCTCGTCGTCGGTGAGCAGGGAGTCGAATTCCATGAAGTCCACTCCCCTGAATTTAAAGGCGGGCATGATGGGTCTCTTTTCGCTGTAAGTAAGATGTCGTTGGAGGCCTAAAGGGAAACTTTACAAGCTAACAGGGGCGGAAGGGAAGGGTCAAACCGCCCGCACTGCCTCTTGCGCAGAAACGCAAAAAGCCGCCCGTCAGGACGGCCTTTTGCGAATGAGCCAGGTGGCTTTACTGCAATTCGATCTTTTCGACCGACATTTTGTTGCCGTCCACGGCGCCGGTTACGGTCACTTTGATATCTTTCTTCTGCGTCAGGGCATCGATAAACTTGACGGCCTTTTCGTTGCCGGCTGCGTCGAATTTGATGACCTTTTTATCGGGTGTGAGAACGCCATAGCCGCTCTTCACGCAATCGGGCATTTGCAGGCACCCTTTGGTGTGTTTTTCGCCGAACCCGGGCTTATTTCCGTCCTCGGCGGCGCAGGAGAGATCGACCAGATGGCCCTTCACGGCGGTATCGGCGGCAAAAGCGGTCAGAGACGCAGCCGCCAGCAGGATCATTGCAAATTTCTTCATGAAACTCCTCTTCATTGAGACTGGATAAGACCAGGGAATTTGGAACACCAGCAATACACTGATTCCTGTCAGACGGATTAGTTACAGAACCGGCGCCTGTTTTTTTTATGCCTGGCGCGGTCCGGGTCCCCCTTGGAAGCAGTTGTGATCCTTCCAGTGTAAATGACCCGGGCTGGAATTGTCCTTCCTGGTTTCAGGCGATGCCCCGTCGTGCCGTCTTCCAGGCCCGGCCCTCCAGGTCAATCCCAACACCCACCGCTTACCCAGCAGATCACGCCGACCACCAGCAGCACGGGAGACAATGCGACCCCTAAGATGATCAAGCCCGTCGTTTTCAGAGCATCCGGCGGATCGGGAAAATCTCCTGGTTTTCGGGCGGGCGCTGCCCTGAAAGAGAAATCCACAGGTACTTTTTCCGTGGAAATATTCCCCGCACTATCGGCCATCCGGGTCGTCATCAGGGCCTGCACGTTCCACCAGTCCCTCGGCCGCAGTTCTCCCGTGGACCTCAATTCGAGATCGATGGTCATCTTTCGCGCCGTGGTCGGGGAGAGAGGCCTGTCATATCTGGTCCGGACGATCTTCGCTTCGAGATCTGTTTCAGGCTTGAAAGTAATCGTCGGCATTTCGCGCGCGGTTACGGTTGTGGGCGCGCCCTCATCCGGATTCCGGGGAGCGGTCAGGAATGAGCATGGATTCCCGGTAAAGGTCAGACGCATGTCCATTTTGCCGCCCTGATGCAGAACATGTCGGCTGATTTTGACTTTTGTGAGCTTCAGGCAGGGGGCCTTACCCGGCGTTTGCGCACCGCAGGAAAGGGCCGTTAGCAGGAATGCGAGCAGATATTTCATGAATTCCCTCCGTACGCTCCCGCCGGAATCTGCCGCCTGGGGAGCCTGGCCAGAGACTGACCCCGACGGGAATGCGCACACCCAGGAATACCCGCTTGCCCCGGAAGCGGCAATGCACCGCATCTCAACTGCATATCACCTGTATGTCAACCGCATGTCACTGTCGAACGGAAATGGATATCGGGACATCGGGACATCGGAAAATCGGCCTGGCCTCACCTTTCCCCGTGCCTGTCGGAAAAGCATGCCCTGAGACCGATGTCCCGATTACCCGATGTCCCGATCAGCAGGCCAGCCGGAAGGAAAAGACAGCAAAGGCATCCTCAGTGTAAAATCATAAGTTGCGGTACGGCGCGTAAAGCTTAGGTTTTTTCTGCCCGGAATTCCCACCGCATGGCCCCCCGCGGCACAACCCTGACCAGGAGAATATTGAACAATGGCCAAGATCGCCAAAACGGCAGATCGCAAGAAACTGATGGACACTTCCAAGAGTACGGATTGTCCCAAATGCTCGAAGCCGACCCGCATCGTCAAGCGCGTGAAAGACCGCGAACGCAACGTGCCGGGCGGCATTTACATCTCGTGTTCGGCCTGCGACTTCTACGAGAAGCTGTAACTCCGCGGCGACCTGAGCGCAGCTAAAAGCCTGACCACAAAGGTCACGAAGAAACACAAAGAAAAAACGAACCGGATCGAACGGTCCGGGGTGCCTCTGTAACTCCCCGGTTGAGGGTTCGGTTTTCCTTTGTGTTTCTTCGTGACCTTTGCGGTCAATGGAGTTTGCGCAGGAAAAGCAGAAACCACAGAAGCGGTAAATCATCGCAATTCTCGATATTTTCTTGTCCGCGCCAATCTGCGTAAATCAGCGGCATATCTTCTGTCTTTTCACCGCGGTACAACAAGTCGAAGCCGCGGGCCAACCTATAAGCTTCCCTTGTTTTAAACTTCCCTTCGGTGTACAAAGACATAGGTAAAGGCCCTGCCCGGCTACTTTGTCTGCGAGGTTCGAACCGTGTCGCCATCCAGGTATCCCATCCTTATCGCTCAGCTCCTTTTCGTCATGGCCATCGTCGGCTCCGCCGCGCGTGTCCAGGCCGCCGATGCGTGGAGCAGCCCGTCGTTCTCCGTCGATCCCGCGGCTTTGCGCCAGGCGGCCGACGGTATCAAACCCGCAAAGGACGCGCTGGCGACGGTGTTTCTCAACGAGTTTCGCTACACCTTCGATGCCGGCGGAAAAATGGACAAGGTGTGGCACCTGATCTATCGCATTGAGAACGAGCAGGGTGTGAAGAACTGGGCCGGAACCAAAGGGTATTGGAAGCCATGGTACCAGTCGCAGCCGGAAATCAGGGTGCGCGTCATCGGCCCCGATGGAGCGGTCCGCACCATCGATCCCGCCACTTTGACCGATGTTGCCGTCCATCAGGAATCCTCGGACATGTACAGTGACGAGCGCGCTTATGGGGGGCCGATTCCGGCTGTGGTTCCCGGCGCGATTATCGAGGAAGAAATCACCACCCATGCCACAGGAGTCATGTTTTCCGGAGGAACTGTCCAGAGGATCCGTCTGCCCTGGACGGTCCCGGTCAATAAGTCGCGCATCGTTCTGGCGCATCCGGAATCGCTGCCGTTGCGCTATGTCCTCCATCTGCTGCCCGATGCCGTGGTCGGGAAATCCGTCACCGACGGAGTCGAGACCATTGTGATTGAAAAGAACGGGCTGGAGGCACAGCTCCATCAGCCGGTCAATGCGCCCTACGATTCCGTGCTGTCCGCCGAGGTGGAGTTTTCCACGGGTGTCTCCTGGGCGAATGTGACTTCCGATTATGCCCGTCTGCTCAACGAGAAGTTCCGCGTCGAAGACGCGCGGCCGCTGCTGGCGAATGTGGACATCAAAAAAGGAGGCCGGCGGGAGATCGTTTCCAGGATCGTTTCCGCGCTGCACCACAATGTCCGCTATACCGGGGTGGAGTTCGGGCAATCGAGCTTTGTTCCGCAGTTTCCCGCCGAGACCCTCAAACGCAAATACGGCGACTGCAAAGACAAGGCGACGCTGCTGATTACGGCCCTGCGGGCCGCCGGAATTCCGGCGAACCTGGCGCTGCTCTCCAGCGGATCGGGCCAGGACATCAACGTCGATCTGCCGGGTGTGGGAATGTTCGACCATGCCATCGTTTATGTGCCTGCCTCCGGCTCCGACCCCGAATTGTGGATCGACGCCACCGCCCAGTACTCCCGTGTTGGCTATCTGCCACTGATGGATTCCGGCAGATGGGCGCTGGTGATCGACGAGAAGACCACCGCGCCCCGTAAAATCCCCGAGCTGACAGCCGAGCAGAACGCTCATATCGAGACCCGTGAATTTACCCTTGCGGAATTTGGTCAGGCGAAAATTGTCGAGAAAGACGAGGAAATCGGGCCGCTGGAAGCGAACTATCGCGATTACTACAGCAAAGACACGAAGGAAGTGCGACAGGGGAATGAAAACTATGTGAAGGAGGCATATCTCGCCGACTCCCTCGGAGCTTTCGATAAGGACGATCCGAACGACCTGAGCCGTCCGTTCATTGTGACGTTTACGGCCAAAGGCAACCGGGGATATACGGAACTTCAGGGCGGCACGGCGGCAATCCGGGTGGAGGCGCTATTCAACAGACTGCCTGCCTGGTTTCTGACGCCGGAAAAAACCGGCGACAAGCCGGCGGAAGGCGACGATGCCGTTCCCCGCACCGTCGACTGGCAGTTGTCGCCTTTTCTGACCGAATGGCGTTATACGATCGCCGCGCCGCCGGGGTTCAAAATCCGCGCTCTGCCACCGGATAAGGAAGAACATCTCGGCACGGCGCTGTTTTCCCAAAAGTATTCGGTGGATAACGCGGGCATCGTCCACGCGGTCCTTCGTTTTAACAGCGGCCGGGCGCGCCTGTCGGTCGATGAAGCCAAAGCCCTGCGCGATGCGGTGATCAAAACGCGCAAATCGAACCCGGTCATGATCACCTTCGATCAGACCGGCTATGCTCTGCTCGCTGCGGGTAAAACGCGTGAGGCCCTGGCCGCCTTCCGGCAGTTGGCGGCGATGCATCCGAAAGAGGCTCTGCACAAAGTCCAGATCGCCCGGGTGCTGCTGGATGCCGGGCTGGCGGAAGAGGCCCGCGACATTGCCAGAGAAGCGGTCGCGCTGGAGCCCAATTCAACCCAGGCCCAGGAGACTCTGGGCTTGATCATGCAGCACGATCTCATGGGTCGCCGGTTCAAAAAGGGAAGCGATCTTAAGGCCGCCGTTGCCGCCTATCGCAAAGCCGTGGAACTTGACCCCAAAGACAAAGACAACCGCGCGAATCTGGCGATTCTTCTGGAGTACGACGCCGACGGAGTCCGCTATACCGCCGGAGCCGCGTTGAAAGAAGCTGTGGCCGAATTCAGAGAATTGAAGAAGCTGGATGAGGGATACGCCCACCGGTTCGACGACAACGTTCTCTACGATCTGTGGTACGCGCATGAGTTCAAAGAAGTCGGCGAATTTGCCGCCGGACTTCCGCGCACCGACGACCAGCGGGGGTTCCTGCTGGCGGCGATGGCCGCCTCTGAGGGGGCGCAGGCCGCGCTGAAGAAGTCCCTGGAAATCACGTCGGGCGAAACGGAGCGCGGCAAGTCCCTGGTCAATGCCGGATTTCTTTTGTTGCGAGCAAGAAAATATGCGCAGGCCGCCGAGCTTCTTGAGGCGGGCGCGCGGGGGCAGGAGAACGAAAGTCAGCTCGCGGCCACCGTCGCAATTCTGAAGAAGACTCGTCAGCATCAGGAAATCGCCTTCGCCGCCACCGACCCGCGGGGCGCGGCCCATCGCTTTCTCGAATCCGTGCTGAGCCGAAATCCCGACTTCGATACGACCCGGCGCATGATGACCGGCAGAAAACCCGCGCCCGACGACCTGAAGGCCGATAGAGAAGAGTTCAATCGCAGCATGGCCGGTCTGCGCGCGGAACTTGAAACCGACGGGCTGTCGATCGAAGTCGTTGCCGACATGGCCCTTTCGAATATGCGCTACAGCCTCGAAGGCGATGAGAATATCGGCTACCACATTTCTGCCGAGGCCCCGGGCTCGCAGGCCCAGGAAGTCTTTATCGTCAGAGAAGACGGAGAGTTCAGGATCGCCGAGTTCACGCCCTCCAATGGACGGTATCCGGCGGAAATTTGCTGGCAGGTTCTGGCGCGTCTTGAGAAAAACGATCTTGCGGGTGCGCGCAGGTGGCTCGACTGGGCCCGTGAAAAAATTCACGCCACCGGCGGCGACGATCCGCTGGCCATTCAGCCTTTTGCCCGGTTCTGGACCAAAGGGCAGGAAGGTGACGCCGATGCCATCCGCAGGGCCGCTCTGGTGCTCATGCCGCCCCAGTATCTGAAAGGCGCCGACCTCGCCGCGGTCATGCACGCAAGGGATGCGGCCGGCGCCGATTCTGAGCGCACGGCTCTGGACCTCGTCCTTGCTTTTGCTTACGGCAGTCAGGACCGCTACACCGAACTTCAGCCCGTGGCCCAGGAACTGATCAAAGTCTCCCCCGATTCTCTGCGCGGACTGGCCCTGGCAACCCAGGCCTTTGCCGTGAACAAAAAGTTTGACGACTGGGACAAACTGCTCACGATGCTGATGCAGAAGCACCCTGACGAATTGGAATACACCAGATCGTCCGCCCGCCTTGCGGAATACCGGGGCGATTATCTGAAGGCGCGACAGCTGCAGAAGGGACTCATGGACCGGGGCAAGGCAAATGAAGACGATCTCAACAGCTACGCCTGGGCATCCCTGTCACTGCCCGCGGGCGTGGACGAAGAGAGCGTGGTCGCGGCGCGCCGGGCCAGTGACCTGACCAAAAATTCAAACTTCGCCATCCTGCACACTCTGGCATGTCTCTACGCCGCCCAGGGCAAGCCCACGCAGGGCCGCGAAGTGCTGTTGAAGGCCATGGATTCCGTCGGCATGGACCAGCCTAACGACGCCGTATGGCTGGCCCTGGGCATCATCGCCGAGCAGTACGGCGAGAATGAAGCCGCCCGCGGAATCTATACGAGGATAGAAAAACCGAAGATCGAAAGCCCCGGTTCATCGTGGGAAATTGCGCGGGCGCGCATGGCGGCCCTGCCGAAGCCGGAGGGGAAGTCCGCGAAGATCGGCGGGCGATAAATTGTTCCCCGGAATGACAAAAGAAAGTGCATGGATTGCATTGAAATTACCCAATTGCCAAATTACTCAATGACCCGATTTGCTCTAATATAAAGATCGCCTATCCATCATGTTTTACGAGGTCGAACCTTTGTCTCAGTCCAGGGTGTTTTCTTTCTCCGTCAGGGTCTTCATTCTTTGCGCGCTGACCGCTTCCGGCACGTGGCTTCATGCCGGCGATGTCTGGAACAGTCCGGCTTTCTCAGTCGAGCCCGCGGCCCTGCGGGCGGCCGCGAATGCCATTTCGGCGGCCAAAGACACCGGGGCCACCATGCTGCTGAACGAGATGCGTTACAGCTTCGACGCGCAGGGCCGCACTCTGAGGACCACGCACACGATCTTTCGGGTCGAAACCCAGGAGGCGGTTGAGGACTGGTCGGAGGTGCGGGAGAGCTGGCAACCCTGGTATCAGGCTGCGCCGGAAATCAGGGCTCGTGTGATTACCGCCGACGGCGCCGTGCACATGCTTGACGCCAAAACGCTGAGCGATGTTCCGGAGAATGAAGACAGCCCCGATACGTTCAGCGACAACCGGGCCTTTGGCGGGCCGCTGCCGGCCATTGCCGCCGGCGCCATCGTGGAAGAGGAAATCGTCCTGCGCGATAAAGGCATATTTTTTGCCGCAGGAGACAACACAAGGCTCTTTCTGAACCGGTCCATTCCGGTGAGCCGCAGCCGCATCATCCTGGAGCATCCTGAGACTTTTCCGATCCGATATGAGACTCACCTGCTGCCGGACGCGAAGATCGCCAAAGCCGTGTCGGGCGGCGTTGAGACCATCACCATTGAAAACGGCCCGCTGGAAGCCGTTACCGACCGCACAGGTTTTGCGCCGCCGGAATTAGCCGTCCGGCCTCAGGTGGAGATATCGACCGGTCATTCATGGAAAGAAGTGGCTTCCGAATATGCCCGGCAGAGTGAAGCTAAGTTGCGGGTGAGCGATGTGCAGCCGGTATTGGCCCGCCTTGGCCTGAAGGCCGGTTCGAACCTCGATGCCGTCGGCAAAATCGTCAGCTACCTTCACAACACCGTGCGCTATACCGGAGTGGAGTTCGGCGAGGCGAGTCTGGTCCCTCAATTCCCCGCGGAGACGCTCAAGAGAAAGTATGGCGACTGCAAAGACAAGGCGGCCCTGCTGATCGCCATGCTGCGGGCCGCCGGCATTCCGGCGAGCATGGCGCTCTTGTCGGCGGGCCCGGGCCAGGACGTCAACCCGGAAATGTCGGGCATGGGAATGTTCGATCACGCGATTGTGTATGCGCCGGCTACGGATTCCAGTCCGGAACTGTGGATCGACGCCACCGCTCAGTACAACACGGTGGGCAGTCTGCCCGGCGGAGACTATGACCGCTGGGCGCTGATCGTCGATTCCGGCACGACCGCTCTCAGGAAAACTCCGGCCCTCACTTCGGCGCAGAACGTCCACCGGGAGCTGCGGGCGGTCACGATGGCGGAATTCGGCCCCGCGAAATTTGTGGAACGGAACGAGCAGACAGGCCAGAGAGAAATGAACTACCGCGAGTTTCACTCCGGCGACCCGAAAAAATTGAGAGAGAATCTCGAAAATTATTTTAAGGATGCCTATGTCGCGGAGTCGGGTCCGACAATCGAGAAAAACGATCCTGCGGACCTGCAAAAGCCTTTTGTCGTGACCTTCACCGGCCAGGGCAAACGGGGATTCACCTATCTGAATGAAGCGATTGTCTATGTTGCCGATGGCTTGATCTTCGGCGAACTTCCGGGTTACTTCACCGTGCAGGAACCGGTGGAGAAGGAAAAAGAAGGCGAAGGCGACAAAAAACCTCCCCGGACTCTCGACTGGGCCATCGAGCCTTCCCTGACCGAGTGGCGTTATAAGATTGCGGCCCCGCTGGGATTCAAAGTTCGGGCTCTGCCTTCCGACCAGGATGTGACCATGGGCCCCGGACACCTGACCGAGAAGTTCAGCGCGTCCGCCGACGGCGCGCTGGTGGAAGCTGTGCTTTGCTTTGACAGCGGCAAATCGCGTTTCACCGCCGAAGAAGGCCGGCAGATGCGCGATGCGATCGTGAAACACCTGGCGGCCGACCTTCCCGCGATCACCTTCGATCACATCGGGCACGCCCTGTTGGTCGAAGGCCGCACCCGCGAGGCGCTGGATGCATATCGCAGTCTGACCGTTCAGCATCCGAAAGAGGCGCTGCACCGGGTGCAGATGGCCAACGCGCTGTTGAACGCCGGGCTGGCGGAGCGGGCGCGGGTCGTGGCCCGCGAGGCCACGGTGCTCGATCCGGGTTCGGCCCAGGCCTTCAACATGCTTGGCTGGGCGCTGCAACACGATCTGATTGGAAGAAATCTGCAGGCGGGGTTCGACTACGAGCGTGCCCTGGACGCTTATCGCAGGGCGAAACAACTCGACCCGAAAAACCAGGACTATCGCGCCAATCTTGCCACGCTGCTGGAGTATGACGCGGAGGGCATCCGTTACAGCGACAAGGCGCACCTGAAGGAAGCGCTGGCTGAATTCAGGGAATTCAAGGGCCTGGATGAAGAGTTCGGTCGAAAGTATGACGATTTCATTCTTTACGACCTTTTCTATACCGGCCAGTATAAGGAGCTGCGCGAAGCGGTGTCGGCTTTGCCCGGCAGCGAGACGCGCAAAGGACTGCTATTGGCGGCGGTCGCGTCCACCGATGGTGTGGATGCCGCCGTGAAGAAATCTCTGGAGATTACCACCGGCAGCGCGGAGAAGGGCACTGCGCTGATCAACGCAGGATGGTTGATGCTCCGTCGTCTTCGCTATCATGAGGCCGTCGAACTGCTGGCGGCTGGTTCATCCGGTCAGTCCACGGAAAGCAAGGTGGCGCCTTTGGTTGCCATCCTGAGAAAGCTGCCGCGGCACGAAGACGTCAGGATCGACGATTCCGCGCCCTCGGGTGTTCTGCTCCAATTGCTCGATCTCGTTTTCAGAGGGGCTGTCGACGAAAACCGGATCAGGGAAATCTTCAGCACGCTGGCGCAAACGCAGCCGGACGAATTCAACAAAAAAGAATTGTTACAGGGCCGGGCCGCCCTTCGCGCGGCGGCGGAGAGCGCCTCCATGCCTCTGGAAGCCCTGGCTGACATCACACTCACCGGCGCTCATTTTGTCAGCGAGGGCGACGATCGGCTTGGGTACAAAATCGCCATTGAAGCCATAGGCGCCGCGACGCAGCACGCATACGTGCTGCGTGAAGCCGGTCGCTACAAGATTGTGAGTTTCCTCGGTGGCACAACCACGGTTCCGGAGAACATCGGGTGGGTCGTGACAGCGCGTTTGGAAGCGCATGACCTGGAAGGGGCCCGCAAGTGGCTCGACTGGGCCCGGGAAGACGTCCATAGCAATAAGGGGGACGACCCGCTTTCAGGCCAGCCGTTCCCGGGATTCTGGGTCAAAGGGCAGCAGGGCGACGAAGCGGCTGCGCGCAGGGCCGCTCTGGTTCTGGCGCCTTCCAAAGAACTCATCGGATCCCATCTTACGGCCCTCGTCGGGTTCCGCGACCAGGCCGCATCGCAGAGTGAACGAAACAGTTTGAATGTGGTGCTGGCTTACGCATACCGGGCGCAGCGGCGCTGGCCGGAACTTGCGGCGGTTGCGCAGGAGCTGATGAAGGCCGAGCCCGATTCGATGGTGGCGTTCAATTTTGACACAGCCGCTTATGCCGAAATGAAAGACTTCGGTTCCTGGGAGAAACTGGTCCAGGCCAGGCGGGAGAAACATCCGGACGACCCGGACTACATTCGAAACGCCGCCCGGTTGTATCGTTATCGCGGGGAGATTGCCAAAGAGCGCGAACTCCTCAGGGGTCTGATCGATCGGGGCAAGGCGACGCCCGGAGATCTGAACTGGTATTCGTGGGAGGCCCTTTTTCTTCCCCAGGCGGTCGGGCAGGAGAGCATAGACGCGGCGCAGCGCGCCAGTGACCTGACCAAACGTTCTGACTTCGGCATTCTCCATACTCTGGCCTGTCTTTATGCGGAGCAGGGTAAGACCGCAAAAGCCCGTGAACTTCTGCTGCAGGCCATGCAATCGAACAAAATGCCGGAACCCGATTCCGCCATATGGCTGGGCTTCGGAATGATCGCCGAGCAATACGGCGAAATCGAGGCCGCAAAAACCATGTATGGTCGCGTCGAAAAAATGAAGGAAGAAGTTCCGGGGAGCAACTACAGCGTCGCGCAGGCGCATCTGGGAAAACTCAGCAATGCGAAGCGCTGACGGAATACTAAGGGACTTTGACAGGTCCTTTCCGTGGCCTCATCTTTCTGATGGAGACAAAAGGCCGAAATAGCGACACTATTCCCGGATAAACTGCGAAGAGCTCGAAGTCCGAAAACAACCCATTGTCCTTATTGGTGTTCTCCGTATTACCACGCCCTGAATTCTTGTTTTTTTGCGCAAATTTGGGTCATTGTCCGGATGCACGCAAGCAGCGGCAAATTCGGAACTTCCGTGTCCTCAGCTTTCTGCTGGTGAGATGAAGTTTGAAACAGCGACACCGCGCCCTGGAAGAGACCGAGGGTGCCGGAGGGCCAAAACAATTCATCTATCTTTTGGGTTTCTCCGTGCCTCAGTGCCTCCGTGGTGCAAAGGTCTTGTCTTTGGTTGCGGCTTCGTCGCGCCGCGTCTCCGTGGTGCAAAGGTTTTTGCTTCTGCCGGTTAGAATACCCTCGATAAGTCGTGGAGGGAATCCAATGCGAGGAATCGCCAAAGTTCTGCTGTGGGGCGCGGTGGCCGCCGCGGGCGCGCTTGCCCTGGGTACGATTGCGCTGCGGCGCGGCGAGCCGATCAACGCCATGTGGCTGGTGGTGGCCGCCTTGTGCAGCTATGCCGTAGGCTATCGGTTCTACAGCAAGTTTCTGGCCGCGAAGGTGCTCGCCATCGACTCCCTGCGCGCGACGCCCGCCGAGCGCCTCGATAACGGATGCGATTTTGTTCCCACGAATAAATGGTATGTCTTCGGTCACCAC